>Ga0105241_10000039_pt1 | contig 113422 bp, 69 predicted proteins | sample KBSC64metaG_FD_80422 | JGI IMG/M metagenome (GOLD analysis project Ga0105241, IMG submission 80422) | Corn rhizosphere microbial communities from Kellogg Biological Station, Michigan, USA - KBS C6-4 metaG | ecosystem: Host-associated > Plants > Roots > Rhizosphere > Soil | place: Michigan, USA... | reverse complement strand
GGGAAACGTCGCCAACAGGTTCAAGTAGCGACGAGCCACGGCAATACGCGCGGTCGTCACCTCCTGCCTGAGAAACAATCCGACGGCCATGCCGAGCGCGGTGATGCTATCCTGGGTCGTCACCCCCGGTGACGTGAGCCAGGCGGTGACATGCTGCTCGGCCGCGGCATCCTGTCCTAACTGCAGTTCCAGGTGCGCGAGCCCCAAGAAGTACCGAGGCTCGAGCGGCTTGCCCCGCAAATCCGCCACGTGCTGCCGCACCAAGCTATCGAGCGTACGCCATGTCGTGTCGGTCCGCTCGACCACCTGATCATGCATCACGAAACGCCCGCCCCCATTGAGCGTGTCCAAGCCGGCGGCGATTTCCAACTCGTCGACGTAGGCTTCGGTGGTCATCGCCGCAACCGGCACAATCGAGCCCGGCGCGCCGGGGGATCCTGGCGCTGTTGTCACGGAATCCACGCGGGCGATCTGGACCGCGGCGATCTCCGGCGGCGACGCACCCACGCGTCCGGTGGCACACACCAACACGACGGCGCAGGTCGCCGTCATGCACACATGCATTATCCGCACATTCATCCTGAGAGATTTCATCCTGAGGGCGTTCATTATCCGCACATTGATCACCAATGCAGGCGCAGGCCCACGGCCGTCGTCCGCCCCGCTTGAGCGATGGTCTGCGGCAATTCACTTTGATACGAATTGTGCAGATTATTGATCTGCACCGTCGCTTCGACGTGCGCCGTGACGTGCTGCGATGCATTCAGATCGCCGAGGTAATAGCCGGGCCGCACATTCACAAACTCTTCGAGGTACCTCGCACGGGATCCGCTCTGATAATTCGTCCGCGCATTGTAATTCCCCGTCCGTACATTCCAGCTATACGCTAGTTCTCTCCATGAGGCTTGACCTTGGAGATTGTAGCCAATCCGCGTCCCGCCGTGGACATACGCCAGCCCCATCGCATAGGTGTGCTCCGGTGCGAAGCTGACTGGCGCCCCTACCACAAACATCGGAAACTGATTGCGATACTTCCGCGTGATGCCGATCATGCGGCTCTTGGTCCAGGAGTAGGTGCCCGTCGCGGTGAGCTGCCAGAAGTTCAGGGTCCCCTGTCCTTCCCACCCCTGATTGCGAACGCTGCCGATATTGATATTCTGGCTCATCCGAAACGGATATTGCCATGGCGCAGCACCATATTTCGCACGCTCCGCGGGCAGGAGATCGACACTGTCGACGACCGGTGCAACAACCAAGTGATCAACGGTCTGATTGAACCGCGTGATCTGCAGCGAGCCCCGGTTGCCGAGGTACAGTTCCAGGCCCCCTTCCCCCCCTTGCTGCGACGACGGCAGCAACTCCGGATTGGGGAGCACTTGATACAGATCTATTCCATAATATTGCCGCCGAATATCGTTATACGGATCCAGCACCCCGTCTTTTAGCCCGAGCTCGGGCGGGCGCGTTGCCGTTCCATACCCGGCCCGAACCTTCGCGGTGACCCCCGCGAACTCCCGGGAATACGCGATGCCGTAGTGCGGCTCCCAATTGGGATTCTGGTCCTTCCCAATATTGGGATTGTAGACGGCCCGCAACCCATACGTGACGAACAACGCATCCCACAGTCCCAACTGGCTCTCCAAAAACCCACCATGCTCATGCGCGTGGCTCTCGCCGGTGCTCCTCGGAACTTCTCGACCGGATGCGCTGACAATTTCGATTCCAGACGATGAGGTTGCCGCGTGTGACTCTTCGACTCCCGCCGTCACGACCAGCTTCGCGAGGACGGTCAGCGGCACTTGCGCCGTCGTGTTGTACTTCCCGGTGAACCTACTCTGGGCATCTCGATACAGGAATCGTGTGGTATCACTCAGTGTGCCGTAGCTCGGATCCAGCTTCCGGTTTACTTGGGTCAGCTGATCCACCCCGAGCTCCACCGTATGCGACCACCACGAGGCGAGCGGGAACGTCACCGACCCGCCGCCAGCCCGGTCCAGGCTTTCGCCCCGCCGTCGCGTGGGGGCCGCGCCCCCAATGTACCCCGCCAGTCCATTGGCACCGGTCGCCTCGCTCGCCTGGAGTTCGTCATCAGCGTCTCTGCGATTCTGATCGTGATACATCCGCAGATGCAGATCCAGCGTGAGCGGCCCCATCGCCACGCGCTCCCCGCCGTCCCCACTCAGGATCTGCTCGCTCACGCTCGGGCTCCAGGAGCCGGTATACCCCCACGAGCCCCCGACATTGTAGCTGATCCGCCCTTCCACACCCGACAGCGACAGATTCGTGTTGTGTTTCGGCGCGAGCGCCGCATTAAAATTGTTCTGCGTCCACGCGCTCCGCAGGTCCGCGGTCAGCTGCGGCCGGACCGTCGACCCCCGCTTGGTGAAAATCTGCATCACCCCGGTGATCGCGTTGCTGCCATAGAGGGTGGAGGCTTGGGGCCCCGTCACGATCTCGATGCGGTCAATCATTGATGGATCGATCAGCCCTAACATCGTTTTATCGGCTAACTCGACGCCGTCGACATAGGTTTTGATCCCGTCTGCAGCCCCGTTCAAATTCGCGCTCCCACGCGACCAGACATTGACGCGTCCTGGATAGCCCCTCCCCTGACCGTCGCTAGCACCCAGCGAGCCGGTGCGTTGGACAAACAGTCCCGGCACATCCCCGCGAAACAGCTGATCGATCCGCGTGATCCCGCGATCCTGCAACTCTTTCGCCGTAATGACCGTGATCGCATTGGACACCGCCTTGAGCTCGGTCGGCACCACCGTCCCGGTCACCACCACCTGCTCCAACGCATTCACACTCGGATCCAATTGCATCTCGAGAGTCGTGACCTCTCCCTCGCGCACCGTGACGCTCTTCGTCACTTTCCCATACCCCAACACTTTCACGTGCACCACGTGCGTTCCCGTCGCCACATTCGCGATCCGGAACTGCCCATCTTCACCAGACATCACGCCGTTCTTCACATCATCGAGCACCGCGGTCGCTCCGCGAATCGGCCGGTGCGTCTTTGCGTCGGAGACCGTCCCTTGAATGCTCCCACCCTCGACCGACGCCGCGAGACCATTCTCTCGGATCGCAATGAGATTATCTCGCAGCAACGCCGCCTCGAATCCAGTCCCTCGCAATGCATCGCGCAACACCGCCTGCAACGGCGTCTTCTCCGCCTTGAGCGTGACGAACGCATGCTGCCCGAACGTCCGCGAATCGTACACCAACCGCACATGTGCCGCGCGCGCGATCACGTCCATCGCCGCATCCAGCCGCAGATGCTCGATCGACACCGTCACGGGTGCCTCCATCACGGTCGCGATAGCACGCCCCGTTTCTGCCGTGGCAACCTGCTGCGCGTTCAACAGACGACCGTTCGTACCCAGCATCGTCGCCAGTCCTACCACAGCAACTCCCTGGCTCGAACAAATCCATCGAATCATCGACCCGCCTCCCGTACCGGTTGAAGTTGATCGTGCCGGAACAACGTTGTGGATGACCGCCGGCGCGGCGTCAGTGTGATGATATTGCCTTCGAATGTCATCGTGACATCGAGGAATGCTTGGATGTCGGCCAACGTCCCCGTCCGATCGGCTGTCTTGAGCGTGACCGTCAGCTCCTTGGCCAACAACGTCGAATCAGCGACCTGAAAATGGTATCCATACCACCGTCCCACCGCCGCCAGAATGATCGGCAATTGGGTGTGCCTGAAGACGAGCTCCCCATTCGCCACATCCGCATATTGGCGCAGATCGGTCAGCGGCACGACCACCGCCGCCGAATCGGTCACATCGATCGCCTCGCCGGCCGCTAGGACGCGCGCCGCGCCACGGACGCGCGTCATGACTTTCCCAGAATGGACGATTACCTGTGTCGTGTGATCGTCCGGATATGCGCGCACGCCGAACTGTGTGCCGAGCACTTGCGTCGATACGTGTCCGGTCCGCACCACGAATGGGACGCCTCGAGCGGTGGCAACGTCAAACGACGCCTCCCCAACGAGCGCCACGGTACGATCCGTCTGACCGAACGTGGATGCAAGCGTGAGACGTGTCTCGGGAGCTAGAATGACATGCGTCCCATCATGGAGCGTGATGGTCTTCCGTTCCGCGGCTCGTGTGACATACACGATTCGTTGAGTTTCCCGCGTCGTCCGGACGTGCCACGTCCCTGCAAGCACCGCGAGCAGCGCGATCACGCTCATTATCGCGGCCGCCATTCCCACGTGCGCATGACGTACCGCGCGTCCGAGCATCGCATGTCTGAACGAGCCCGCATCTCCGCGCCCTTTCGTCATGATGTGCCGTGTTCGCACATCCATCGACTGCCACAACTGCTGCCGCATGCGCTCACGGTCCGGAATCACCGGCCCCGTCGTACGAAGCGCGGCCCGCACCTGCTCGGCGATCTCGGCGTCTGACATCGGCTCCATATCCAGATATCGCACGACGGCGGCGAAATCGAACCCGCGCAGAATTTTTGTAGGATTTTTCTGGTTTATCCGGCCCGGAATGTCTCGATGACAGGACGTAGTTGCTCCGCGGCATGGCGGAGTAACTTCCGCACCGCCGCCTCCGAGACGCCGAGCACCGCGGCCGTCTCGACCGAGTTCAGCTCGTGCTCCCACCGGAGCAACACCGCCGCCCTCTGCCGCTCCGTCAACCGGTCGATCGCCGTCCGGAGCTGGGCCATCGCATCGTCGTGCTCGGTCCGCCGCGCTGGCCCATCGTCTTCAGACGGCCCCGAATCGTTCGCTACACCGGACCATGTCACCCGGTCCACCGTCTCCGCGTGTCGTCGCGCTGAGATCACGCGGTTTCGTATTGCACGAAACAAGTATGCGTCGATGGATGTCCGTGGCGCCCACTCCGCCCGGCGCATCCACAGATCGGTGAAGACGTCCTGCACCACATCCGACGCTGCGTCACCGGAGCGCGTATAGCGGTACGCAAATCGCCACAGCGCATCAAAGTGCGTGAGATACAATTCGTCGAACGCACTCTGGTCTCCATGCCGAACACGCCCGACAAGCGCGTGAGTACGACGATCGCTCGCCTCGGCGCGCTCTAATGATTCACGCGCTCCCGCGCGCGAGGCGCTCCGTCCCCGAGACGTGCCGCCATCCTGCGATTCGGCGGCACGCCACCAGTTTCCACACCAGAACGGAACAGGGATCGCGCGCATTGAGGTCCGACGGAATGAGTGTGCCGAGTATACCGGCGGGACCGGCACGGCACAATGGGGTTTTTCTGCAGGGTCATTCTCACCCGTGCATTCTCGCCCATTGATACGAGGAAACGCCGAGCTTATCCTCGGCGTCCTGGCCGATCGAGAGACAACCTGGAGTTCGATTGCTGGACGCGTTCGGCATCAACGACCATGTTTCGTTCACCGTTCCGGCGTTCCAGCCGCCGGCGCCCGCCATGTCGGCTCGCCTTTCCGCATCTTCCCGATCACCGCATCGAACGTTGCGGCGTGACTGGGGTCGAGCGCCGCGGCTTTTGTTTCCCAGGCGATCGCTTCCTGTGTCTTGCCGAGTTTGTACAACAGGTTGGCGTACGTATCCGCATAGGCACCGTTGTTCGGCTCGGCGTCGAGGGATTTCTTGCTCCATGCCAACGCTTTGGTCAACGCTGCGGTATCGGCGCTCCGTTGAAACGTCACCCAAGCCCAATCGTTGTACGCGCCCTTGTGGAACCGGTCGTCATACATCGTCGCGGCGGCAACGAAGTTACGAACGTCGGTTGTGGTCGAGTGGTCCGGCGCGGCGTTGAGAAGGTAGTAGGCAACACTCAACCCGAGCACGACCTCGCCGTCGATATCGTCATATTGTTTGACAATACGATCCACCGCGTTCCAGTCGGGATTCTTCGTCAAACGTGGCTGCACCGCGTCCTGAAAGATGATCCCTTGCACTGTCCGTTGTGCGGCGAGGGAGTCTGGCGTATGAGCGAGCATCCGCATATGCCGGCGCAGAATCGCGAAACCCGGATCGTGACTCGTGGTCGTGAAGGGCAGGATGAAGTGCAGAAACATGCGCAGAAAGGCAGGATCGCGCCTACCGCGGTCATATTGCGCAAGATATCGCTGGTAATTGGGATCGGTCACACCGGACATGTGCGCCGTCACCACTTTCGTGAGGGATGCGGAGTTTCTCGTCGCCGGCCACACGCGTGATTGTATACGCCGTACCTCGGCGACCGGAATCTTGGCGATCGCGCGATCGTAGGTCATCAATCCGTTGAGCTCCGACTCGACGTCGTAGGGTTGCGTGTAAATCGACGCGGTCAGCCCACGCGCTTCGAGCCTTTTCACCGAGTCGATCATTGCGGCGAATCGTTGTGGCAACACCGCCAGGGTGACCGCGTTCCCGTATCCCCATCCCCGCTCATTCCACAGATGCGTCGGCATGCTCACCCCAATGCCACCAAACTCGCCGAGCGCGCGCGCCTTTCCAGGAAGGGCCGGCGGGATTTCGGGGCCGGGATATTCGTGGATATCGGCGAGATCGCTGTTGGGCCACTTTTGTAACGTGTCCGCGGGCGACCCTTGGAAAACATTCTCGCCGGTGTGGCCGTTGACGAGACGTGACGGATCGAACGTCTTGACCCACTGCGTCAACCGCCCCTGATCGTACGCCCCCCACCCTTCATTGAACACCACCCACGTCGTGATACTCGGCGCATTGTGCAACTGCGTGAGAATTTCCTGCGATTCAGCTTCGAATTCCTTGCGCGCCTCGGGAGTGCTGTTCGCGGGGTTGACCAGATCCTGCCAGACCAACATGCCGAGTTTATCGGTGTAGTAATACCACCGTGCCGGCTCGACTTTGATGTGCTTGCGGATGGTGTTGAACCCCATCGCTTTGATCGCCTGAATATCGAACCGCAGCGCTTCGTCCGTGGGAGCGGCATACAACCCGTCGGGCCAGAATCCTTGGTCGAGTGTGCCGAGGTTGTAGGTATAGCGATTGTTCAGGAAGATGCGGAGATACCCTTGCGCATCCGGTTTGACCTCGATCTTTCGCATCCCGAAATAACTCGTGACCGCGTCGATCGGCGCGCCGTTGCGAAGCAATCGCACTGAAAGGTCATAGAGAAAGGGATCGTCCGGGCTCCAGAGATGCGGGATGCGAACAGGCAAGGTGAGTCGCGTATTTGGCGCACCGGTCACCTTCCCCACGATCATGCCATTGTGCGTCGCGACCGCCTCGACTGTATAGGCGCTGACCGCATCACCAGCGACGTCTGCGTGAACCTGGAGTGCAGCGTGATCGACGTCGGGTGTGAGATGCAGCGTCGCGATCGATACGGCAGGAACCACTTCAAGCCATACCGTCTGCCAGATTCCGCTGCTCGGCGTATACCAAATGCCACGAGGGTGAAGAGTCTGTTTCCCGTGTGGGTTGATCCCGTGATCGGTCGGATCTTCGACGCGAACGACGAGCGTGTTCTCGTGCGATGTAAGCCCTTGCGTGATATCGACAGTAAAGGCGGTATACCCACCGCGATGCTCGCCCACGGCGGTTCCGTTGACGTACACGGTTGCATGCCAGTCGACGGCGCCGAAGTGCAGGAGCGCGCGTTCGCCGTTCTTGAGCCGTGGCGTGCGGAATGTGCGCCTATACCAGAGCAGTTGCTCCGGCGCGAGCCGCCCTTTGACACCGGAGAGCGCGGATTCGAGCGGATAGGGGACGAGAATCTGGCCGGGAAATGTCGACGGCATGGACGCCGGATTGGCCGTGATCGCGTAGCGCCAGAGTCCGTTCAAATTCTCCCACCGCGGCCGAACCATTTGCGGACGCGGATATTCGGGGAGCGGGTGCGTGGCGGCGACGCGCGCGGTCCATCGCGTGGGAATAGAGAGGGGTTGGGGGTGCCATGCAACGGATTGCGCGTTGATACAGGCGGGTGCGAGTACCGGCACGACGCCGCCCAACGCAAGCATCACACTTGCGAATAACCAGAGATGAAGATGCCGCGAATGCATTTTTGAATGCGAATGAAGGAAAAACGGGCGCACTCAAAGGTGATGCGGCTGAAAGTACGAAGCAAGCGGAAATGCTATGGCCAGTCGCTCGTCGATCAGGCGTTGTCGGCGAGCGCCGAGAAATTGAAGTCGCGGACCATGAGTGGCGGCGCGATAACAGGCGCATAGGGCCAACGATGCGCCGGGTCGTCCTGCAGTCGGGGGGTGAACCCAAACGCTATGCGTTGCGGCGTGCCCAGTGCAATGACCCGGTTGAACGCGAGAAAGGGCGACTCATAGAAGCGGAAGTCTTTCACGGGGTGTTTGATCTTGCCCTGCTCGATCCACAGACAGCCATCGCGCGTAAAGCCTTCCATCGTGCCGGACCAGCCATCCACCAGATTGATCGACGCCAGCCGGTGGACGTAGACGCCTCGCTCACACTGCGCAATCATCTCGGCCACGCTCGTCGGGCCCTCACTCGACGCGTTGCTCATCCGAATGCACTCGGGATCGCGGATCGGATCCAGGCCAAACAGAAAGGCGTTGTCCGTATCGATCGAGCGGCGTTTGAGGACCCCCTGCTCCACCCAGGTGGCCTGGCCACTCGGGTAAGGATCGCCTTGGGGAAAGAACGGGAAATCACCGCCCTCCGGATCCGTCGGATCGGTGCTGAGCGTGATGCGCGGGTCGAAGAGCCGCTCGCCCCGCCGATCTTTGGCCTGCCCGCGCTGTTGGCCGCGAATGCTCAACGGACTCGCGGCTAATACATTGAACAAGGGAGCCATCTGTTGCAAGAATTGCCCGACGGCGGTCGCGGAGAGAATGGTTGTGTAGCGTCCCGGCTCGGCGCGCACCGCGTTCTGTTGCTGCAGCGCGGTCGCGATCGCCTCTTGTGCCACGCGCTCCGGATTGAGCCGTCTCCAATCCCGATGCGCCTGACCGCTCCACCCCGACGTCATCCCATCCATGCTATGGACGGTCAAGGAGATCTCGCTATCGGTCGCTTCGCCCCATTGCGCGACGTGCATGTCATGATTGATCGCGTAGAAGCCGCGCTGGGAAACCGCGACCGTCCCGGCCCCCTGCCAGGCTGTCCCATGCAGTGGCGCTAACAAGCGGCCTAACATGGCGCCACGTTCGGTCTCGGCCGCTGCCGCCGTGTTGGGATGCCAGGTCGTGATGGGGAGATAGGTATACGTGTGGGGGCGCACGAGCGTGTCCAGCGCGGCGCGGTCATCAAGCTCGTCGGCCGAGGGCGGCGGCTCGGGGAGGGGCGGCGCCGCATGTTGCAACACCTGCCGCAACGTCTCCAGATCGCGCACGTCGGTCCCCACAGTCACTTGCCCGTGGTACAGCGTGATGTCGCCCAATTTCACATTCCAGTCCAGCCAGAATTCGTCGGCGTCGGCACAGCGCGGACCGGCCACCGGCGTGTATAGGGCCGCGGCCGTGACCCGGTGTTCGAGGTGCACATTGTACGTCGGCCGATTCAGGACCTCGCGGACAAACTGCGCCAACGCCACCGCGTCGTCGCGTGTCATGAGGCGGCGAGCGTCCGTGGCTGTCGTGGACGTGATCGCACGCTCGGTGCGATCCGCGTACTCAGCACGCCGGGCGAGAAAGGACGCGACGTGGGCCGCGGTCCGTGGGCGCACCACGGAGGACGATGGCAAGAACGACTTCAAGAACGACATCAGGTCGGGAGAAAAAGCGTGAGGGTCGACGTTTCAGGAGAGGAGCGACGAGAGTCGAGGACGGTCAGGGATGGGTGATGATGTCGACACCGTGATACAGCGCGGCCGGCGCACTGAGGCTCGTCTGGATCTCATGCGCTGGAAACCCCACCATGTATCGCCATGGGACCGTTGGTGTCATTTCGCCTCGCGTGCTCGCATTCCCCAGGGCTTTCAGCGACGTGAACAGCTTCTTCGTGCTGAATTGGAGCGAAGCACCATACACGCGGCGTACGAGCTGGCCTCCCTTGACTTCGAACATCATCATGGGCGAGAGCATGCCGCCGGTGCCATCGGGATTCACCGCCGCGGCGCCCCCGCGCACGACAAGCCCGCTGCCCAACGCTTTGGCAAGTGTTTCCAGGGTCCCCCCATTCGGCGCTGCAGGCACCGAGAGTGCCGCCGGAACTTCGGCCGGTTGATCCGAGGCACGGGTGGCCGTCGTCCCCCCCAGCAGGGGTGGCACCGGACACGCCGAATGCGCGGTCGCGATTAGGGTCGCCAACCGCGCGTGCGTCGCCCGACTCGCGAGATAATTCACGACCGTCCCCTGCGTGATCACCGGCCCGCCCGTGGCCGGCACTCCTTCCGCGTCCCAACGCGCCGCTCCGAGTGCGGGAGGCGCGCTGTCCACCTGTAGCGACAGCAATGGCGAGAAGCGCGGCTGCCCAAGCACGTCTGTGACGGGACGCAGTGGACTAGTCCCGTCCCCATCTGCGTCACCGCCCAAGGCACGCTGCAACGACAACGCCGGCACTAACGCGCGTTGCACGACACTCGCATGCGCGACGCCGTCCAGGACGACATTGTACCGCCCGACATCGACCACACCTCCTGGCAACGTACCATATCGCATCAGCTCCTGCGCCGCCTGCTCCAGCTGCGCGAAGCGCGTGAGCCGCGCCACGACTTCAAAGCCGCCCGTGCAGGAACCGTAGCCATAGCCCACGAAGGGAATCTCCAACCGTTCACCCAGACCGCGCAGGCGCCAGGAATACCCACGCAGACAATTTTGCTGAACAACGACATCGTTGAGCCGCTGCGTGACAAGCGTCCCCTCTGACGTCGCCACCACGCGGGTGTCGGCACGAAAGACCACGTCCCACACGCGCTCGGCGCCCGTTTGGGCCAAGCGGACGTCATCCATGCCATTCAAAGATTCCTGGACATGCGTATGCTCATCGACCGTGACGGCAAAGGGATCGAGCGCCATGGGGGTGGCCCATTCGCCCGTCACGACGGGCACCGGGGTCAAATCGGTCCCCACGGGGATCGTCGTGCCCGCTGCGAGCCCGGGTGCAACCCCTCGCGCGATCCCCCGCGCAATCGCGACCGCCGAACGCGCCGCCTGCGCGAGCCGATCCGGTGTGGGAGCACCCCCACCGGCGAAGGCTGCGACGCCATTGACGCGCACCCGCACGCCAAACCCATACGTCACGGTCGCATACGTCGCGCGTGGCCAGTAGGTACGTCCTGCTCCCAATCGGACATCGGCCCAGTCAGCCCCTGCCTGACGCGCTGCGTCCAACGCGATTGCCGCCAAGGCCTGCAGCGTCGCGGGCTCGGCCACGGGTTCGAGAAAGTGTGTGACTGGCAACGACGCATGCGTCGGAAGCACGACATGTTGCGTTCCCGAGATCGTCGGCTCGGCCCATAACCCGCGCGCGGGCGTGAGCAACTCGCCCGTGACCGCCAAGGAGGACGCGGCGAGAAACCGCCGACGCGTTAGCATGAGAACGAATTTGATTGAACGTCTTGGAGAGTCCGCATTACCGTCCCGGTTGGATCAGGAGCGCTTGCTCCGGTGTCTGTGCATGGTGTACATCAACGCGTGCATCAACGTGTGTCTCTCGCTCGCGCATCTCGCGCTCACGCACCAGCGCCATCAGCGCGAGACGGAGCGGATCGTGCGTGGTGGTGGCGTCAAGGCGCGGAAAGTCAAACCCCATGTAGCGAATGATGCCACGCCCATCGACGAGATACAGCGTTGGTCCGACCTTGATCTGCAACGCGCGCCAGAGCGGGGACTCCCGCGGCATCAGCCCGCCCCACGGCGTCGAATCTTTGACCGGCGCCCAGATCGCAATCGGAAACGTGTAATGCTTGCGGTCGAGATACCACTTGCGCAACGCCTCGGCTTCCTCCTCGGGCTCGACGTAACTCCCCCTGAAGTCCCCTATGGACCGCTCGTTGAAGAGAACCTCCACCCCGGTGGGCAATTGCGAGAGCGCCAACTGTGCACGCCGAAGTGCCAACTGACAGCCGGGACAGGAGAACCAGCCAAAGCCAATGATCCGAATGACCCCATCATCCAGTCGTAACGTGCGCGCCCCAGGGGCAGCGTCGGATACGGTGGTTGGTTGGTCATGATTGAGCCAATGCGTCGCAATAAAGGGCGGCATCGGCTTGCCAATCCAGGAGACCATCGTGAAGGCGTCCTGCGTTTGGGCGCTGACGTCCTGCTGGAGCACGCGCAGCATGGTATCGGCGGCCACCTCCGCCGACCGTGGTGCACTCTCGCGCTTGAGCACGGTCAGCACCGAATCGAGCCGGGCCAGGCCATTCGGCAATCCGGCTAGATTCCGTGCGAGTGTCATCAATGGCATGCCTTTCGTGAGACTGAACGCCCGGGCCTCATACGACATGTCTTTGATCAGCGCATACGCGCTGAGCCCCCAGGTAGCGGCCGAATCGCTCTGACCCAACCGGTCAAACGCCTCCATCATTTTGAGCCGCACCCCATACGAGAAGGTTTGTGGGGTGTGCAACGCTGTTAACCGGGTGACGTACGCCCGCGCTATCGCGATCCGCGCGGTCGTCACATCATGACCGAGGACGGTACTCACCGCCATATCGAAGGCGACGGCGCTATCCACGGTCGTTACCCCAGGCGTTTTGAGCCAGGCTTCCACATACCGCGCGGCAGCTGCGTCGTCCCCCAGTTGGAGTTCTAAATGGGCGAGCCCCAGGAAATAGCGCGGCTCGAGCGGTCGCCCCTGAAGGTCCGTGACATGGCGTCGGACAAGATGATCCATCCTGCGCCACACCGAGTCAGTCCGTTCGACGACGTGATCGTCGATCACGAAGTGGCCGCCACCGTTGAGGGTATCGAGTCTAGATATGATTTCCAGTTCTTTGAGGAAGGCTTCGACCGTCATCGCCGAAACCGGGACTATGGAGCCGGGGGATCCAGGCGCGCTCGCGCTGACCGAATCCGTCCGGGGCGCCGCGGATGCGGCAGATGCGGCCACGAATGCGTCGGAGGATGGCGTCGCCGGGAGGCCCTGTCCAACCGACAGGCATATCGAGACCAGCGTAATGAGCGGCATGAGCGGACTCACCAATGGAAGCGAAGGCCGAGTCCCGTCGTCCGTCCCTTTTGCTGGGTGTGCGGATCGACTTCACTCAGATAGCTATTGGTGAGGTTATCGATCTGCATTAACGCTTCGACCCGCGACGTCAGTTGCTGCGACACATTCAGGTTGCCGAGGAGATACCCGGGCCGCACCTCCGTGAACGTGTCCGGGAAGTTGCGCCGAGACCGTGAATTGTATATTTGAAGGCGCGTCGAATACTGATTGCCGGTCCGCGCCCAGAAGAAATCCCCAGGCGACTGCCAGCTGCCTTCTCCCTGGATGTTGTATTGGATGCGGCCGCCCCCATGCACATACGCCAACCCTAGCGCATACGTATGCTCTGGCAACAATTGGAACGGCGCCCCCACCACATAGTACGGGAACTGCCCGCGATACTTGGGCGTAATCCCAATTAGCCGGCTCTTGGTCCACGAATAGGTCCCCGTCGCGGTGAACCGCCAGAGGTTCAGCGTACCGACCTCTTCCCACCCCTGGTTGCGCACGCTCCCAATATTCAGATTCTGCAGCTGTCGGAGAGGATATGCCCATGGAGCAATTCCGTACTGGGCGCGCAACGCTGGCAGCAGATCCACGCTATCGACAAGCGGTGTCACAATCAGATGATCGACCGTTTGATTGTAGTGGGTCACTTGGAGCGAGCCCCAATTCCCAACGTACAGCTCCAGGCCGCCTTCCCCACCCCGTTGTGACTCGGGCACAAGATCCGGATTTGCTAACCACCTGATATCTGTGCCCCACAACCGAAGACAAGTCACATTGTCACAATCATATCCGTTTTCTTTCACAGGATCCTTCGCCCCAACTGCCGGGGGCCGGGTCGCCGTCCCATAACTGGCGCGCAGCTTCGCGGTGATTGCACCAAACTCATGTGACAACGCGACCCCGTAACTGGGCTCAAGATTGGGATTTTGATTCGCCCCGACATTGGGATTGTAGACAGCCCGCAGCCCATAGGTGAGAAACAGCGCATCCCCAATCCCGAGTTGACTCGTAAGAAAGCCCCCATGTTCATGCGCTTGGCTCTGACTGTAGTACCAGCCATTGTAAGAGGTCGACTTATACTCACCGCCCACAATCGCATAACCGCCGTCGAACAGAGTGTTCGCGCTATGCGACTCGTCCACCCCAACGGTCACCACCGCTCTGGCCAGCGACGCCAACGGCACCTGCAGCGTCGTATTGTAGGCCGCCGTGAACCCGGAATTCGTATTGCGACCCAGATTCGCGGCGGTATCCGTCGGATCGATGTATCGCTTCCCCGGACCGGTGCTGAACGTGGTCACCTGATCGAGCCCCAACGTCACCGTGTGTGACCACCACGACGTCACCGCATACGTGCCAGTGCCGCCCACCGTCCGATGGGTGCTCATCCCGCGCCGAGTCTCCGGGACATTCCCGGCCCCACTCGCCTGCGGGCCATTGCCCGAGAGGGCCGCTTCGATCATTCCCCGCTGATCATTCGCCGCCACGAACACATTGCCATCCTGCGTGACCTGGAGATTGCCATCGAGCGTCAGCCGCCCAGCGGTCATCCGCTCGCCTGCATTGCCGCTGAGCGTTTGCTCGCGCACCCCGGGCGCCCAGGACCCGGTGTATCCCCACGAGCCCCCCACATTGTAGCTCATGCCACCGTTCACCCCGGACGCGGAGAGATTGGCCCTGTGATCGGGGGCCACCGCCGAGTTCAAGTTGTTCTGGGTCCACGCACTGCGCGCTTCGGCGGTGACCTGCGGGCGCGATGAGGTACCTCGTTTGGTGAATATCTGCATGACCCCGTTGATCGCATTACTCCCATAGATGGTACTCGCCTCGGGGCCGGAGATGATCTCGATGCGCTCGATCGCGCTCGGGTCGATCAACCCAAGATAGTACCGATTGGCCAACTCGACCCCATCCACGTACACTTTGATCGATTCGCTAAAATCACTGGTCAAATGCGTCCCTCCACGCGCGGAGACGCTGGCCGCGCCGGGGGCACTAATGCTTACACCACCAATCACTGAAACCGGGGACAACGATACCGCTGCGGCACCAGTCCGCGGTGTAAAGAGACCTGGAACATCACCATGAAACAGCTGATCGATCCGCGTAATCCCGCGGTCTTGTAGCTCCTTCGCGGTAATGACGGTAATCGCATTCGGCACCGCCTTCAACTCCGTCGGCACCACAGTTCCAGTAACCACCACCTGCTCCAGCGTATTCACACTCGGATCGAGTTGCACCTCGATGGTCGTTACCTCTCCTTCCTGCACCGTGACGTTTTTCGTCACCTTCCCATACCCCAACATTTTCACATGCACCACGTGCGTCCCCGATGACACCGTCAGCCGGAATCTTCCATCTTCTCCCGTCATCACCCCTTTCTTCGCCTCATCCACCAGTATCGTCGCTCCGCGCACCGGCTGCTTCGTCTTCGCGCCTCGGACCACGCCGGTAACGATGCCTTGCGAGCTTGCCGCTGACGTACCCGCGATTCCTTTGATCCCGACCACGTTCGCCGAGGCCATCGAGGCACTGAGCTGTGTCCCCTGCAATACATGCTCGAGCGCATCTCCTAACGGCATCTGCACCGCGTGCAATGAGACCATCACACTACGCACGGCGTCCAGCGTCTCTTCCTGATAAATGACACGGGCGTTCGCATTCGCCACCAACGCATCGATGGCGGATTTCACCGACACTCGGTCGAGATCGATGGAAACTCTCCGACGCAACACATCATTCGCGGGTGCAGCTGGTGTCGCCCCTCGCGCGACTTGCTGTGCCTGAAGATTTGCGGCGATTGGGGCAGTCATCCCCATGCACACCGCGGCAGTCGCAACAACAGTTCTCGTGACGAATCCTGAACCAGACAGACGTCTCATTTCCCTATCTCCACAGAAGGTGTCAAAAACTGTCGGGCGGACGCTTTCGGCGCCGCGTGGTGATCGGTCCGGCGGATCAGGGTGATCCTGGTACCGTCGAAGTGCAGATCCACATCCAACACGTACTTGAGCAATGTCATCATCTCGGCGGAATCGCCGATCGTGAATGTCGCGGAGACTCGGCGCTTGACGAGCATCGAATCGTTCAGCTGGAATTGGTAGCCATACCACTTCCCCACCGTCGCCAAGACGTCGGGCACTGGGGTGGCCTTGAAGACGAGTTGTCCTCGTTGCCAATCGGTGTATTGCGTCGCTCCTCGCGCCGTGAGAACCACCGCCGTGGAATCGGTCACATGAGCGCCAGCGCCCGCCTCAACCACGGCAGTCGCGCGACGCGTCCTGACGCGCACGCGTCCCTCGTCAACGTGCACATCGACCGGTCCACCAGGCCAAGCACGAACGGCGAATGTCGTTCCAAGGACCGTCGTGGTAACGACTCCCGTGCGCACAGCAAACGGTGCATCCGCGGCCGCATGTACGTCGAAGAATGCTTCGCCGGTCAGATCGACACGGCGCCTCGAACGGTCGAAACCAGTGATGACACGAACTCGCGACGCGGGAGCCAACCGAATTCGTGTCCCATCCGCGAATGTCACGGTGCGTTGTTGACCCGGCTTCGCCACGTAGTCAACCCACCGTTCCGGCGATTTCGGTGTCCGGATTGCAAACCAGGCAGCGACGACGCCGAGCACGGCAAGGATCGGCCAATGATATCGCGGCCTCCGTCCCACCGAACCCTGCCCAACACCGCGCGGCCGGCCGGCAATCTGAGAGTTGGACTGCTGGCATAGAATGACAGCGCAGACCTCAGCGACTTCGCTTGCGGTCGCGGGCGCCATGTCGACATGCCTCAGCGCCGCTTTGACGTTATCAATGCGAGTCTGATACTCCGGGTGAGCGCGGAACCATGCTTCCAACACGGCCGCATCTTCAGCCGAGGCTTGCTCCGCACAGTACCGCTCGATCAGATCGGTGCGCGGAGGCGTTCCGGTTCCGTCGGTCAGCCCGTCATGAAGCTCCATGCTAAATAGAGACCACAAGGACGGCAAAACCGGACACTTTTCGTAAAACGCCTCGGTGCCAGCCTCTAGCGGATACCCCTAGTCGATGACGCGCAGTTTGCGCAATTGTTCGATCGCACGAACGGCGAGCTTCCTGACCGTTTCGGGTGACACCCCCAAGACGTTCGCGACTTCCTCATACGAGAGTTCGCCAAGAAATCGAAGCTCCAACACCGCTCGGCGTCGCGCCGGGAGCGTGGCGAGAAGTTTGGTGACGATGTCGCGCGTCACGAGCACGTCGGTCTCATCGGCGTGGCCTCGCTGTACGTCTACGTCTGACTGTACTCCTTTCGTCGCCCAGAGGTTGGCGCGGATTCCTTCATTGCGTCGATAGCGCCTCGCACGGGAGTATATCGCCGACAAGATGTACCCTCTGATCGAACGCGTCGGAGAAAAGCTTGCGCGGCGCTCCCACAGCGCGATAAAGACATCCTGGCCAATGTCCAAGGCCGTATCACGCGATCCCACGAAGCGATATGCCAGCTTGGTTGCCGTGTCGAAATAGGCATGCACAATCTGCGTCAGGGCGGTGGTATCACCCGCGCGAATACGCTCGGCGAGCTCTGCATCCGCAATGGATAGTGCAGCGGTCTCCTGCTCAGCGTTGATGTCACTAGCGGAAACAGAAGCCTCGGTGCCCGCGACGCGCGTGGTGCACCCCTGTCGCTCCGTTTTCTGCGAATGCAGATCGTCGTCAGAGACTGAAGCAAGCAGGAGGCGCAGAACGGCTGCCGTCATGCCTCCAAAGTCAGGACCGGGCGCGACCGTGTCAAGGTTGCGATGTTACAGCGGTTCGTTGACGAGATGTGGCCGGCGTTACGTCACAGGACCAATGTCGCGTCATAGTCAGAAGGAAGTCCTGCGGAGGCTCCTTCGAAAAATGGCCAATTCACACGGCGTCCGAGAGCGAGACGAAGTTGAAATCGCGGATCATGAGGGGGGGGACGATAATGGGAGGTTGCGGCCAGCTCTCGAGCGTTGCACCGGCGCCGCGCCTTAGGTCTTCCGTCGACGTGCCAAAGGCGACACGTTCTGGGACGCCCAGCGCGATCACACGGTTGAGCACCAAGAATGGCGATTCGTAGAACCGGAAGTTCAAGACGGGCGAATGAATCTTCCGGTCTTTCACCAGGAAACAGCCATCACGCGTCCACCCGGTCAACGTCCCTGCGATGGGATCGACCACATCGACGTTCGAGAAGCGATGCACGTAGATGCCACGCTCGCACTGCGCGATCATCGCCTCGATCGTCGTCGTCCCCCCCGTCATGTGCACCGAGTTCGGTTCCTGCACCGGCGGGACGATGCCATGCCTCGCCGCGTCTTGCACGTCATACGCGAGCCGTTTCAGCACGCCCTGCTCGATCCAGGTCGCGTTCCCCGTCGGGCAACCGTTGGGGAAAAAGGGATCATCGCCCCCCATCGGATCGTTGAAATCCGTATACATCGTGATCCGCTCATCGAAGACCCGTTGGCCTAGGCGTAGCGTGCGGCCATCCGGCGAATTGACCAACGAGAACGGTGCGTGCGGCTCACCGCGATTAGCCCACGCCAAAAAATGCAAACCCATTCTCGCGACGAGTTGGCCGACGGCGGCCGGCCCCAAGATCGCGGTATAGCGGCCCGGTTCAACGCGCACGGCATTGCGCGTCCGATTGGCCATGGAGACGGCGTCCCGGACAATCTCGGTCGGTTGCAGCGTTGCCCAGTCCCGGCTGGCTCGCCCCTGCCATCCGGACGCCTTGCCATCGGTACTCCGGACCGTCATGCTGATTTCGCTGTCTGTCGACTCGCTCCAGGCGCTGCGCCCTAATTGATACTGGACGATGCGCGCACGTTCCGTCGTGACCACGGTTCCCGCCATGGTCAAGTCGGGAAATTGCTGTTGCGCGGCTCGCACCGCTGTGACCATCTGCGCCATCGCCTCGCCGCGACCATTTTCCATGCCCTGCACCGTACTCTCATGCCATAACTGGACCGGCATGTAGGTGCGCGGGCCGAACTCGATCTGGGCGGGATCTTGCGGATCGACCACGATGGGGGGCGCCGGCGGTTCAGGGGGCCCTTTGGTCGTCTCCGCGCTGCGAATGACCTGCTGCAACATGGCGACGTCGCGCACGTTCGTCACCACATCGAGGCCGACGTGGGTGCCAGTCACGGTGAAGAAGTTGAGCGACAGTTGATCGTGATCGAAGCACTGCAGGCGTCGCGAGTTGACGAGCTTGGTGACGGCCGTCGCCCGATGCGTGATGACGACGTTGAAGGTTGGCACGGTCACAGTCTGCATCACGAGTTTGGCTAACGCCGTCGCCTCATCGCGCGTCAACACACGACGCCCTGCTGCGGCGTCAGTGGCGGGCCGTACTGCCGCAACGGCTTCTCCTGCGGCCCTACCCGCTCGCCGGGCGAGAAACGTGTTCACGAGATGCTCGTCGTGGTCAGAGAAGCGAGAAGACATTGGTTTTGTTGAGGTGGAGCGCTGGGGCGGTGATGCTTTGATGAGTCGAGGCAATCGGAACCCCGCCGTACTGCCCATACAAGATGGTTTCGGTGGTCGAGGGATGGCCGATCGCCACCAGCTCCTTCCACAACTTGCGCGCCGAGAACTCGACCGTCGCATCCACCACCCGATGCGTGATCACCCCGTTGCGAATCTTGAACAATGTTGTCGGGGCAATCACACCTCCACTGTTCTGTTGATTGGCGTCGGCCCACCCAGCACGCACTAAGACGCCATCTTTCACCGACTTGACCATCTCGGCGAGCGTGGGACCATTTGCCGCCGCGTCCATTGCGACGGCACCGGCGCACGTCATTGGCACGCTGGTCGGTTGTTCGGCGCGTTCCGTCCCGGTGAGCTCGGCCTGCGGCAGCATCGCCACGTTGGCTCGGGCAGTGAGATAGTTGGCGACACGCCCCTCGTGGATGAGCGATACGGAACGTTGCGTCACGCCGTCATCATCCCATTGTCGTGCGCCATACTGCTTGGGTCCTGTGACCACATTCACGTTCAGGGTAGGCGCGAAGAGCGTCTGTCCCAACACTTGCTCGGGTGGCGTCAAGAAACTCGTACCATTAATATCCTGCTCATCACCCAACACGCGCGCAAGTGATAACGCTGGGAGCAAGGTATTGCCCAACGTCATCCCGGTCGTCCAGCCATCGAGCACGACTTCTTTGCGGCCGATCTCGGGATCGCCGACGGGGTAGGACCGCCACGTATCAAAGTCACGAATGGCGGCGTCGATCCGTGCTTGCAACTCCGTGCCGAGGAGAATCTCGAAGCCGACGGTCCCCGGTGATACAAACGACACCGGCTGACCGAGCCGGGGCTGGCGTGGATCTGGACTGAAAGAACTCATGCTTAGAAACGGCCGCGCATCGGCGAGCGTCTGCGTGATGAGCGACCCCTCGGACGACGCGAACACGCGTGTCTCATTCTGCCACCACGCTGCCGCGCCAGCTAGTCCCGTTGGGCCTGAAATCGTATTGATCTTGGTCAGTCCCGTCAGGACAAAGGCGTGATCTTCTGGTGCAACGGAAAACGGATCGATCTCGAGGGTCGCCTTCCATTCGCCGGTCACGACAGGGACCGCGGGGAGTGGCGGTTGGGCACCAACAATCTTGGCGAGTCCCCGGGCCGTTGCCACCGCCGAACGGGCGGCGCGCACGACGGCCTCGGGCGTAGGGTCCGCGCCGCCGACAAAGGCCATCATGCCATCGACTTCCGCGCGTACGCCGTAGCCACAGTGATACTCGAGCCTCCCGTGAAGACCGCCATCGGCGTAGAAGATCCGCTGATCGCCAATCCGAATATCCGCGGCGCGTGCCCCCGCACTCATCGCCGCGTCCATCGCAGTTCGCGCCAAGTGACGCATGACCTCCGGATCGAGCACGGGCGGCGCAAAGGTGGACACCGGGACGTTCGCGCGCATCGGCACCGCGATCACGGCGCCGCGAGCAGTGGACGGCCGCGCCCACAGCAGGCCCGCCATCGCGAGTGACGACTGGGTGAGAAACGCGCGCCGGGTCGGCGATGCAAATGACGGCGTCATGCCTCACCGCTCCATATAATGATTCGACCGCATCGATTCCGCCCTCCGGCGTGCCCATTAGGACGCATGGTGCGTCTCCTGAGCGTGCTCCTTCGCGAGCTGATTGAGAACACGAACGAGTTCTTTCTTATTCCATCCAGATATACGATGCCGGTAAATGCCTCGGCCGTCGACGACAATGAAATGCGGCCCTCCCCAGAACCCATAGTGGCCCATCGTCGGGGAGAACATCGGCTCGCTCCCCCCTTCTTCATTCTTCACGCGTGGCCCCGCCCACACGACGATCGGATACGTGTAGTGCGCCCTTTCCACGAAGTTGTGCCGCAGATGTTCCGCTTCCACATCCGGCTCCATGACCTCGTTCCCAAAGAACCCTTCGGAGCGCTCATACCAGAGACATTGCACACCAGTGGGCAATTCGTGCTGGAACTGTTCCCAATCTTTCATCGCCTCTCCACAATGGCCACACGTGAAAAAGCCAAAGCCGATCACGTGAATTACGCCATCGCCAAAGCGGAGCTCGCGCGCCCCCGGTGCCGCGTCCGACACCAGCGTCGGTGCCGTTTGGTTGTACCAGTGCGTCCCAATGATCGGAAACGCCGGGCGCCCAATCATACGGATGATCCGTGTATTCTCCGTGAAGTTCCTGCGTTCCTCCTCCACCTCCCCCGCCACCCCCGCCTTCTGGAGCTCGGCCGCTGGCAGCTGGGCTGCGGCCAACGGCTCCAATATGGCCAGCAACGAATCGGTCGTCCGGACATAGTGGTCCGGGAACTTCGCCATCGCCATCGCGAAGTCCATCAAGCTCCCATGCGCGATCAACGTGAGCCGGCTGCGCACATCCGTCATCTTGGGCGGAATCGCCCACGCGCGGCGGCCATAGACCAGCGCGCTATCGGACTGCCCGTCGAAGAGATACATGGCTTGCAACGACGAGAGCACACCGAAGCGCGCCATCGCACTGACATCAAACGGCATCGCCTCCAGTTGCGCGAGATAATGCTGCGCCATCGCGAGGTGACCCGGAGTCACCGGTGGATCGCTCGGATCGTGCGGCGCGTTGAGCACGAGGCCTGCGGCTGCCTGAAGTAGCCACACGCGCTCCGCGGCCGAAATCCCTGGCGCATCGATCCAACTCGCTAAGACGCGTTGGGCCTCGGCGTCTTGCCCTGCGCGCAGGTGCAACCCCGCCATCGCGAAGACATGAAAGCGTGGGTGCGCATGTCCCGACAACTGGCTCACCCACGCGCGGGCGAGCGAGTCGACGATGACGCGAATAGAATCGCGGCGCTCGACGTAATGCCCGCCATCGACCAACCGCACCGACGCGTTGGGGTTATCCCACTGGTCGATCGCTGTCGTCAAAGGTAATGAGGTTTCGCGCGGCACAGGCAACGTGACGAGCGCGGGAAGTGAGTCTTGCCTCGCGACTTGCGCAGGCGCGTGGAGCGGCGCCTGCGCCGCGATCCGACTGGTCACGAGCGTAGTGGCGAGCACGAGGCGTGCCGCCACGCCACTGCACCGTACAAATATGTGCGTGTTCTTCATAGAGACATGCTGAAAAGTGAGCCGGCCAAGATGATGAATACGATCTTGGCCGGCGTGACGCGAAGCGTGCGCGTCAACACCAATGACGGCTTACAAGGTGAGCCGGAACCCCAGAGTCGTCCTGCGTCCCGATTGTGCGGACACGGCATTGTAGTCGGTCGCATACGTATTGGCGATGTTATCGATGTCGAGCAATGCAACGAATCGACGCGTGAGTTGCTGCGAGACATGCAACTCGCCAAGTGGAACACCCGGCCATTTCTCCCGGTAGGTCCAGGGGATTTCGATCAGGGGTTGCTGGCTCACTCCGAGCCGATACCCTTGCCCGAGCGCGTAGAGCTTCGTCGAACCATGCGGTACAGTTACAAGACCTTCTCCTTGGAGATTGTACCGAACACCCGTTCCTCCATGTACGTACGTCACGCCAACCGCATAGGTGTGTTCCGGGAACAAGTCATAAGCCGCCCCAGGAACATAACCGAGCGCCGCAAACTGCCGCTGATACCGGGGTGTAATGCCAATGATTCGGCTCTTCTGTAAGGTGTATGCCCCGTTGATGGTAAAAGGACCGAGGTTGAGCATGCCATTTCCCGTCCACCCTTCGTTCCGAATACTCCCCAAGTTCAAAAACTGAGTCTGAGTGATATAGCATCCGGATTGCCACATGGAAATGCAGTACGGATTCGCCGTCACGCCCGCGGCATTGAAATGAACGCTATCGACGACGGCTTCATAAATCAGATTATTGACCGTCTGATTGTATCGCGTTATGGAGAGCGTCCCCCATGTGTCCACGAAGAGATCGAGCCCGACTTCACCGCCATGTTGCTCTTCCGGTAACAATTCTGGGTTGGCAAACCGTGCATCTACACTATCACCATGATCAAACCAACTTACGACGTCGGGACCCCATGCTTCGAGAAGCGACACAGACTGCATCAAGCCACCTTGATCTGGAGGCCGGGTCGCATGACCGTAGCTGCCCCGGAGCTTCATCGAGATGACGCCAAAGTCACGACTCATCGCGAGACCGCTGGTCGGCTCGAAATGCGGATTCTGCTCGGATCCGACATTCGGATTGTACACGGCGCGAAGGCCGTAGGTAAAGTATACCGTATTGAGGAGCGCCAACTGGCCTTGCAGGAATCCGCCGTGCTCGTATTCGCGTCTTTCACTGTACGAGAAATTCCCACCGAAGCCGCCGCCCGGATACCCTTTATAGCTCCCCCCCATGACTTGTGACGACTGCTGCGACTCATCCATGCCGATCAATACGTTCGCGTGCGCTATGCTGGTCAAGGGGACGTTGACGGTGGTGTTGTATGATGCCGTCAGCCGGTTCGCCGTCCTGATAAACAAAGTGCTGAGCGTATCCGAGGGCACCGAATTCCTTGGCAGCGGCGTACTCCCTCGTGGCGTCAAATGGTCGAAGCCAAGTGTAAGCGTATGGGACCACCAGGACCACGGGGTATACGTTTCCGTCGCGCCGACACTATTGTCGAGCGTTTTATTGTAGGTTTTGGCGGGTGAATGCCCACTATAAATACTGCCAACGCCATACGTACCATTGGTCTTCCCGATAACCGACACCTGATTTCCACCACTACTATTGCGGTTGTCCATTTTGCTCGTCCGCACACTCAGATCAGACATGAGTGATCCCGTCGTGATGTTCACGCCGGTATACCCACTGAACGTTTGTGCGAGTATGCCCGGTGTCCACGAGCCCGTATAGAGCCAGGTGACCCCTGCATTGTAGCTCACGCGACCGCTTACGCCATTGAGCGATACCGACGCGTCGTGGTTCGGCGCCAAGCTCGAACTGAAGTTGTTCTGGGTCCAAGAGCTTTGCCCTTGCACGCTTACTTGCGGCCGGGCGGCGCCGCCACGCTTGGTGAAGATCTGGATGACGCCGTTGACGGCGTTACTGCCGTAGAGCGTAGCTGCTTGTGGGCCTGTCACGATTTCGATGCGTTCGATGCTTTTGGGATCGATGGTGCCCAAATACATCTTGTCGGCAAGCTCGATCCCATCCACATAGGTTTTGATTCCCTCGCCTGGCGTGAGTGCAGTCCCGAGATATGTCATACCACGGGACTGCACACCGAACACCTGCCCCGCCATCATCTCTTCCGCCTTCTGGCCGATCCGAGGCGTGAACAGCCCGGGGACATCGCCCCGGAACAGATCCGTGATCTGCGTGATCCCACGATCTTGCAGCTCTTTCGCAGTGATGATGGTGATCGCATTGGGAACCGCGCGAAGCTCCGTGGGAACGACAGTTCCCGTCACCACAACGGCATCCAAGGCATTCGCGCTCGACTCCAATCCGACCGAGAGCGACGCCACCGCACCATCGACGACCGTGACGCGCTGTGAACTTTTTGCATACCCCAGCTTTCGCACATGGATGACGTGCGATCCCGCGGGAATTCCCGTCATGCGAAATGTCCCCGTATCGCTTGTCGTGACGCCCGTCTTTGCCTCGTCGAGTACAACGAGTGCGCCGCGAACGGGCTTCTTCGTCTTCGTATCCACCACCGTCCCCACAATCTGTCCTGCGGATGCCACCACCGGGTCCACACCAACCGCGGTGATGTTGATCATTCCCGACGACAGCGCATCCGCTTGAAATCCCGTTCCGCGTAGCACCTGCTCGAGGGCAACGCCCAATGGCATCTGCGCCGCATGGAGCGTCACCGCTCTCTCTACTGCCGTGATCCATTCTGCGCGAAACTGAATGTCCGCATGAGCACATTCGGCAAGGGCCTTGATCGCGGCCTTCAGCGTCACGTTATTCAACGTGATCGTCACCGGACGCGCCATCACCGCGGGAATCGCCGTGAGCAACGGCCGGTCACTCGCGGCCACTTGTGGTGTGTGTTGCGCTTGGGCTGATCGTGGAGTCATCGAGTATACGATCGCGCCCGCCACTACTATCAGGCCCCACCCCATGCGACGGCGTCCGCTGTTACTCATCGGCCATACTCCAGTGATTGGTTGTGTGTGTCCTTCAAACGCTGCTGCATTCGTGCCGGCGCATGATCGCTTGCATGCGATGGCCGGAGCGTAACCACATGTCCATCAAACGTCATTGTCACGCCCAACAAGGCTTGAAGATTCACGATCATCGCCGCGGAATCCGTCATCGATAGGGTTGTGGAAACATGTTGCTTCGCTAACGACGGATCGGCTAATTCGAAGCGGTACCCATACCAACGTCCCATTGTCGTCAAGACCGTCAAGACCGGCGCTTCATTGAATATCAACTTGCCACGAATCCAGTCGATAGACATCGACTGATCCGCCACGGTATCGAACGCGGCCGAGTCAGTCACTCGCGCGACGGCTCCCGCTGTGAGCGCGATGGTGTGAGCCCCGCCCGTCCGCACTTTTCCTGACATCACAGCCACGTGTGTGGTGTCGTCGCCCGCATACCGCCGCACGGCGAACACCGTTCCAAGCACCGTCGTGGTCACCGCGCCCGTACGGACGGCAAACGGCACACCCGCTGTTGCACGCACGTCGAAGTGCGCTTCACCAGACAACGTGACCGTGCGTGTGCGGTGACCAAAGCCTGGCGCAACGTCAAGCCGCGTCGAGGGCGCGAGGATAACGCGGGTTCCATCGTCCAACGTCACCGTCGCGAGTTGCGCGGCATGCGTCGTATAGCTATGAGGCGGTTGGGATTCCCATGACCACTGCACCCCTATAAAGATCGCGGTGAGCATCAGAGCACCAATCGCCACGCGTGTGATTCCCCGCAGGGACTGTCTTCCCCAAGACACCTTTCCCTGAGCGGTCCTACCTCGCCCCCCCCACACCTTCACGTCTCCTACCAACTGCTCGTGCACTTTCTGCATCATCGCATCGACGTCGACTTGCGCCACATCGGCGCAGGGATTCGTTGCGACGCGCTGCAACGCGGTCAGAAAGGAAGCCGCCTCCGGCTCCGCCGCGAGCCATGCATCCACCTGCGCCCGTTCATCGAGCGAGGCGGCATCGGCGAGATACCGGTCCAACTCGGCATGGCTTGGACGAGGAGGCGATGCGTCGGGGGTCATACCTCAATCACGCACGAGCGTGATCCAAACCCCCGTTTCGGCTATCTATTTTTTCCCTGTTATTCGAGCGACTCGACGCCGAGGCGGCGCCGTAACGCCTCGACGGCCCGTGCGAGCAGTCGTTCCGCACCCTTGGGAGTCATCCCGAGCGCCGCCGCAATGTCGGTATAGCCAAGGCGCTGGCCGTAGCGAAGCTGGAGGGCGGCACGATAGTGCTCGGGAAGGGTGAAGAATGCCGCGCGAAGGGCGATGACGGTATCGTCCGGAGTATTCGTGTCCGGCGCTGGAAACGTGGCATGTAACGTGGGACCAGCCACCACGGCGGCGCGGTTTCGTGCACCGTCTCGCCGCCTGGTGTCCATCGCTTGATTGCGGATCGCCGCGCAGAGATAGGCGATCACGCTTCCCGTTGGATGAAGTGAGTCCCGTCGCTCCCAAAGCCGGAGTAACACTGTTTGAACGATATCCTCCGCCATATCACGATCGCCGGTCAGGGCGGAGGCAAATCGAACGAGCGTTACGAGATGCCGGCGCGCGAGGGTATCGAAGGCGGAAGCATGTCCTTCGCGTATCTGCTGCAGGAGGACATGGTCGTCCTCCGAGGAAGTCGCGGGCGAACTCTCTCCATCCGTATCGACGAATTGCGGCCGAGGTCCTCGATGTCCGTCCTCGGCATCGTCCGCGAGACCGGCGCTCAGCCACGTCTCGAGGGCGGCGATGGTCACGAGAGAACTCCCCACATACCGGACATATGCCCACCATTATACGAGGTACGCGGGGGAGCGCAACGATACGATTTTTCTACAGACATGAAACGGGACACTATGTCGGCCATGCGTCCATCCGAGATGCGGATTTATCGAACACGGATTTCATCCGATCGAAAGTACGCCACGCATCCGCGCCGCGCCGAAACATCTCAGCGTCTCATTGGCGCCCCCACCGCACTTCCCGCCACGCGTAACATCCCCCGCATCATCGTCCAATGCCCCGGGAACGTGCACACAAACGGATAATCCCCTGGCGTCGCGGGCGCGTGAAATCGCAACGTCACCGATTGCTTTGCCTGAAGCAATGGAGATGCCTGCAACACCAACTTGGACAACGGCACAAACCCGCGACGCTGCGCCGCGGGATTGTTGACGCCCGCCAGCAACAACTTTTCGATGCGCGCCATTGGCACGTTGGCGAACAATACAAAATTGTGCGAGCCGTCGGACGTCGCATTGGCGAACGTCAAACGAATCGGCTGTCCCGCCTTGACGGTCAGGAGCGATCGATCGAACTGCATCGGTTCGATGACACGCACCGCGAGACGTGCCGTATCGAGCCCATTCGGTAGCACCGCTGGGACAGCCGCGGAGACACCTGCACGGCTCCGGAGCGCCGCCTCGCGCGCCTGACGCGAGAGTGGCGTAGAGGCCGTCGACGGCTTCGACAGCGCGTCGAGCGGGTTGCTCAACCCCAGGAGTTGCTGCGCGATCGGCGCCGACGAGACGATTTGGCGCCAACGCTCGAAAGTCTGATGCCGTTGTTCGACAGCGAACTTCCACTCACCAGCAATGGAGATCGACGTACTGTCGTTCATGAGCTTCATCCCCGTACTGTCCGCGAAGATTCCGCCTCGGCCGAACATGCTCGAGAGACGCACGGCAATGACGTTCCGCCCCTCGCGCAGAAGCTCCGGCGGGATTTGATATTCCCGCACCCGATCTTCCATCGGCGCCCAGAAATCGACGTTCGTCGACCACGCGACGCGCGTTCCATTCACGTACGTAATGTCGTTCTGCGCGAGAGGACCCAAGCGGAGGATGACGGGACCTCGCCCTCGAAAGAACGACTCCGACGGAATGTCGACGGCTTTCCGGAACCACGCGGTACCGGACACATTGATCGCTTCGGTCGTATCATCCAACGACGTCGGGAGCTGACGCGTACTCCACGACGAATCATTGAGCGACGGCGAGGAAAGATTCGTGAAGTTCTCGAGCTCCCCTCGCTGCGCGAGGACCGCGACGCGAAGAAATGGAATGAGACCAATGTCGTCAGCGTACGCGGCGAAGAAGCCGGCGCTGTGCCGAGCCGCGGCGAGTGCGACCGCTTCGGAGAGCCACTCGTCCGCAACGACGCCCGAATCGACGCTCATGCGATAGATGGCTCGCCCGGCGGCGTTCGACGATGGCAAGGACGCCGGGAACTCCGAGAGCGTGAGTAGCGTTTGCAATCGCACCTGCAGATCCGGATCGTTCAACAGTCCGAGCCGTAACACCTCCTGCAGCGTCGCGTCGGTCTGCGGGAGCAGCATGAGTGCGTTCTTCCGCACAGCAGCCGAAGGGTGTGTCAACGCCCGACGTGCGACAGCGAGCATGAACGGATGCGCGTCATTGACGACACCGAGCCCGTGCATGGTCCATAACGCATGGAGTACCGTCGGATTGAGCCCGAGCGAATCCATGGACCGGTCCGACGCCATGGCCATCAGCGAATCCACCACGTCAGTGTGACCACGCTCGACGAGCAACCGCTGCGCAGTCAGCCGCCAAAAGAGATTATCGCTCCGAAGCGCGGCGAGAAGCTCGGTCGGACGATCGCGATGCAACGCCCGCGGAAACGTCGGCGCAGACGTGGTCGGTGACCCCTTCCATACGACGCGATACACGCGCCCACAGTGCGAGTTGCGGAGCGGTGTCTCATACGCACCGTACTCCCCGCGTTTGAACCCCGGCGGCGCGGGACTATGTTGGATGATGAAATGGCACCAATCGAGCACCCACAACGCGCCGTCGGGTCCAACGTCCGATTGGATCGGCGTGAACCACTCGTCGTCGCTGGCGAGGATGTTCCACCCATCGGATTCGGCGAATCCGGTTCCGTCCCGATCGATGATCGCGCGATGGACGACGTGCGCGGTCGGCTCGTTCACGAACGCGACGTGATTCCAGTACTCTTTCGGAAAGCTACGCGCCGTATAAAAACTGTGACCGGTCGCCGCGGTGAACCCGCCTTGCACGTCGACCTGGCGAATTTTCGCGGTATTCGGATGCACCGCGTAGTGTCCGTCGATTTTCTTGAAGCCGTTCAGGGTGAGTCCCGGAGCGCCGGCATAATCCCGGTTCGGAATCCCGACGTACACGCTGTGTTCGTTATTGGCCGATGATCCGAACACGTCGAACGCTTCGGTGAAGCCCAATCCCCACAGATTGTTCGTGAGTGTAGAGATCGGCTCGAACCGCTGCCCGTCCGCACTGAACCGATAGTACCCTCGGCCGAAATTATAATGCGTTCCACCCACCGTTCCATCGAAATCCGCCGCGCCTACCGCCCCCCACAACATGTTGTCGAAGCCGTACCGCAAATTCGACGGACCGAAGTGCGTATCCTCGATTCCCCATCCGGTCATGATCGTCTGCCGGATGTCCGCGCGATCATCCCCGGTCGTATCCTTGAGAAAGAGAAAGTCCGGTGCCTGCGCGACAATCACGCCACCATTCGCGAACGTCAAGCTGGTCGGAATACTCAAGTGATCGGCGAAGACGGTGACCTTATCCGCTCGCCCATCGCCATTCGTATCTTCGAGAATCTTGATGTCGTCGTGCCCGTCTCCACGTGGGGCTTTGCTGTTGGGGTAATCGGCACTCTCCAACACCCATAGACGTCCGCGCTCGTCCCACGCCATGGCGATGGGATTGGTGATCTGGGGTTCTGACGCGAAGAGTTGCACGTCGAATCCGGGCGGAACCTGCAAGTGCTTGAGCGCGTCCGTCGCGGACAGCGGCTCCTGAAACCGGGGTGCGGGATTTCGGTTCTCGTAATTGGGAATCGGGGCTCCGCTGACGTCGCGATACCGGAGCGGCGGCAAGGCGAGTTCCTCCCACTGTTTGCGCACGTCGTCACCGACCGTCCAGAGAATGGCGTTCCGCAACAGATGAAGAAAATTCGGATCCGACCACGTGTGCTGGTCGTGACCAGACGCCGTGTAAAAGACTCGCCCTTTCCCTTGCGTGCGAACCCACGTCCACGGCTCGCGCCCCGAGGAATCGACGTGTTCCATGAGCACGATGCGATCCGCACTCAGCTTCGTGTGTACGTAACTTTCATCCCACGTCGTGTACGGTTTGACGCCGTCGAAGACAGGATGCGCCGGCACGACGATTTCCGGGGTGAACACCCCGGACCCGTGCGTGCGGATCTGTCCGCCGATCAATTTGACGTACGCGTCGGAATTCAGAAAGCAGGCCGACGCGGAATGAATCGCGACCAATCCTTTTCCAGACGAGACGAACTCGAGGAGCGCTCGCTCCTGGCTCGTCGTCATCTGTTGATGATTGGCGTAGATGATGAGTGCGTCGTAGCGTGCGAGGGTTGCAGGATTGAGATCGTTCGGATCGACGGTATACGTGAGGTTGATTCCTTCGGGGGCAACAGTTTGCTGAAGCCATGGCGCATATTGATCGGCTCGATGCAACTCCTGATGTTGTCCCAGGAACAAGACTTCGATTCGTCGAGGCGCGGATGGGGATGCGCTTGGAAGGGCCGAATGGGAGACGGGCGCCGGAGACGGCTGATGCGGGACGCACGCCATGACGAGGCACAGCGAGCCCGCGGCGGCAGCAGAAAATGCGCCGCCGCCTGAGAAACACTGTCTAATTCTGGCAAGGACGTTCACGACAAATACGTGCGAGAGAAATGCCCGGACAATGCTCGGGCGCCGAGATCGCCCGTTAGGAACGGCGCGTCTTGAACACGATCACGTTCACCGAGCGCGGCAAAAATGTTTGCGTGAACGACGTCCCCGCATTTCGGATGTCCATGCGTCGAGGAACAATTTTCGGCGGCGCAGTGATGGTATTCTCGTCCGAGAGCTCGCCAGACAGCACTTCGGCCGTGGCGTGACGATCCACGGATCTCGCGCCGGACAACACAATTCGCACCGACGTAGGATCAGACGATCGGTTCACGACTTTCAGGATGATATCGCCCGTCACACTGTTGCGGCTCGCAACGGCAAAGAACGTCTGGACGCGTGTGGTATCACCCAGCGATACCGCCATGCCGTCGGGAAGATCGACCGGAAGGACCTGTGTCCCGCGATGGGCTTGGAACATCCGCTGCATGTAGTACGACGCGGATCCAAACGCGTGGATCGCATCGTAGCCGATGAGATTCGTCGCCCATTGCGCGGCATCCGGATTGACGTTGACGAAGAGTGGCGCATATGCCGTCATGATGATGATGTCCGCGTTGCGCTCGAGCCCCAGAAGAAAAGCGGCGTCACTCAGAGTTTCTTGCAAAGTCGACGTGAGCCGTCCGCCGCCAAGACGCGTCGCCCATTCACCGACGAAGATCTTGGGGCCAGTACGCGACACGGTGTCGTACGATTGGGCGATCCGTGGCATGGTCTTGTCCGACTCGTAATAATGATCGTCGAAGACATCCGGCCGCCGGCTCGTCACGTGTGCGGTGGCAATGATCTGCAACTTGGGGTACTTGGCCTTGATCGCGTCGTAGAACTGCGCGAACCGTTGTTCGTACCGCTCCCCATGCTCTTCGTTTCCGATCTCGACATACCGTAATGGGACGGGTGCCGGATGACCGTCTTGAACGCGCCGGCGCCCCCACACCGTCTCAGGACCGCCCGTGAAATATTCGATCTCGTCCAACGCCTCCTGGACATACGGTTCCAACGCCGCCCCCGGAAGCGCCTGCTCGCCATCGATCGTAAATCCGCCGAAGACCCCCAGCACCGGCTCCATGTGCAGCTCGTCGCACCAGTGAAGAAACTCGGTCAGTCCCAGTCCGTCGGATGAGCGATATCCCCAGGGACCAGGATGTCCAGGCCGGTCCTCCACCGGGCCAATCATCTTCTTCCAATCGAACCGTTGCGCCATCGACCGCCCTTGGAGGTACCATCCTCCCGGCAGCCGTAAAAACGCCGGATGCAGCTCGGCGAGCATCCGCATGAGATCGATGCGATTGCCGTTGGGGCGATTGTGGTACGTCGGGGGAAAGAGTGAAACGAGACTCAGCCAGACCGTTCCGTGACGTGTCGCGGAAATGACGAAGCGATTGCCGGACGAGGTGAGACGTTGCCCGGTCTTGATCGATACGGTGTATTTCCGCCACGTTGTCGTAATCTTGGGGATCACGCCGGACGCGACAGCCACCCCAGTCGTATCTTCAATTGCGACCGTGAGTGGGCCGGTAAAGTCCTTGCTCGCACGCGCGTACAACGACACGCGGTACGTCGTGTGCGCCGCGACCGGAATTCCCCAGAATCCGTCGTTCGCCACGCCGGCGCGCGCCCCCTTCGACAGGGCGGGAATTTCGAGTTTCAAACTCACGGGGAGTGATCGCGGATTGACCGGCGCGGAGTCACTCACGGTCATCGTGGCGCTCCCTCCCGGGCTCTGCACCAAGGCCCAATGCACGGGATCGTGCGGCCGGTCCGGATTCGGCGGATCTTGAAACGTACGGTTCTGGATCAATTCGGCGTACAACCCGCCATCGTAGGCGTGGTTGATCTCCTCCGTCATGAGCCCGTAAAACATTGGATCGATCTTCGCGCCGGGCCGGTCGACGTGCACGACGAGTTGTGGCGTCGAGGTAGATGTTGTTGAAGTTTGAGCTGACGTTTGGGCCGGAGATTGTGCCGGAGCAAGACCAATTGCGGTCACGCCAGTGGCGATGACCGCGACGAAACGGAGAGAACGGAAAGACATGAAGGAATTCTCGACACCCTTTCGGGAAGAGGACGTGGACCGCCTAGTAAAGCATGCGGGTCACACGAGTCCAATGAAAGAGTGACGCGTGGGACATTTATTGGATTCGTGTTACGGTTCCCGTCCGCCGGGATCGAGTGCCAACCCGGTCTCTCTCCCCCGCTCCCGCGCTGGAATCCCGCGCGTCATCCAGACGGGGGCGGGCGCTCCCTTCAAGTAGTGATCGAGGAATTGCAGGGTGCGTTGCGTCCGGTCGATCATGTCGCGCAGCTCCGACACGCCGTGTTGCCCTTGATCGTATTGCAGCATCCAGACGCGTTTCCCCGTCCGGCGCAAGGCGGAGAACCATTCGACCCCTTGTTGAAAGGGGACGTTCGCGTCTTGCCGGTTGTGAACGAGCAAGATCGGTGTGGTCACACGATCCGCATGAAAGAGCGGTGAATTCTGGAGATACCGCCCCGGGACTTGCCAGAGCGTGCCACCAATCTGCGGTTGTCCTTCTTCGTAGTAATCCTGGTTCGTCCCACCCATGCCGCCGACGCCGCGCAGGCTTCCATATTCGCTCACCAGATCGGCCGGCCCCGCGGAGGCTACCGCGGCGGCGAAGAGCGACGTATGACTCACGATGTAGTTCGTTTCGTACCCCCCGAAGCTATGACCATAAACCGCGAGGTGTTTCCGGTCGACATACGGGCGCTGCGCCAGCATCCGCGCTCCTGACACGACCGATTCGAGCGCCGCGGGACCGATCGCACCCCGGCGTTTGACGATGTCCGGGAGAAAGACGAGGTACCCTCGGCTCACGAAGTAGGGAGCATTGAGCGCATCGGATGTCCATCCTGGTTCTGGAAACCGGATGAGCTCATCCGATTGCTGCTCATAAATCGAGACGATGAGCGGATATTTTCGATGCGGATCGAAATTCTCCGGCTTGTAAAGAATGCCTGACAAGCGTAGACCATCGGGCGCAGTCCAATGCACCAATTCCGCGGTGAGCCAGTTGTAGGCGCGTTGAGGCTGCACGTCGGTGAGGCGCGTGTAGGTCCGGAAATCGCGCGTCACGAACAAATTGCGATATTCCGTCGCGTTCTCACGCTGTACGATCCAGACGTTCGCCTCGCGCGCTTTGGCGAGGAAAATTCCGTGTTCCAACGTCCCCTGCCCGGTTTCGACGTACATCGTGTGCGGCGTCATCGCCCCGCACTCGGGGTCGTGAGGACGTTCCGTCGCGTGCGTCGGCATGACGATCCTGCAGAAGCCATTCACCTTCGTGTCTGGACTGTATGCCGAAAGCAGCACAGTGTCACCCGGCGCCCAGGTGGGCGCCGTCGACCATGCCCCTGACTCCGTGGTGAGGAAGGTGGTGTGAAACTGAAGCCGATGCCGCCGCCCATAGCCCGCGGTGAGATTCACGGGTGGCGCTCGTCCCGATACATCCACTTGCCACACGTCATAACTGTCGGACAGCAATGCCGTCCGCACCGGTGCGGCAGCGCTGGGCGACGCGCCGGCTGGTACCGTACTCCGGCTCGCCAGCCCCCACCCGAGAAAGCCCGCCGCCCACAATCGCTCAGGCGGTGTCGGCCGCGGAGGGATGCCATAGATGGGGACTGGAATGCGCTGACTGATATTGTGTTCTTCGCCAGTTGTTGGCGCGTAACTGAACCAGTGATGTTTCTCCTGGTCATAGTAGAGCAGCCACTGCCCATCGGGAGAAAATTGCGAATCTCCGACTCCGTGCTTGAGGTTCGCACGGAGTGTCCGGCGCGTCCCGTCGATGGGTGACATCCACGTGTAGGTGGAGGTTCGCGCGAAATCCCACCAATGGCCATGCACGGGCGCGTTGTTATAAACAATGACTTGATCGTTCACCGCCGTGTGTCCCCATTCCAACCATTCGTTACCGAACCGGAGTTGGCGGACGCGTGCGGATTCCGTGTCGGACGTTGGCAGATCGACGACAGCTTCGAAACTGCGCGGTCCTACGGCGCCGAGCTGCTCGGACTGCAACCGCGGATCGTTGTAGTGCCACACGTCCACCTGGACCGCGTCGGGCGGGGGTGTGGGATTCCGCCGTTCGATCACGTTCACGAACAGATGCCGTCCATCTCGGCTGAAGGTCACTCCACCGCCGGCGAGCGTGAGCGTCGTATCGATTCCGGCGATTGTGGCTTGCCCTGTCACGATCACTCGCGCCGCGGTCATCCCCGGACGGTAGAACCACAGCGTCATGACGGGTGGCGTCCACGGCGCGTTGCGATCGGGTGCCTGGCGCGGCGCTTCGGTCAGAAACGCGACCGCCCGACTCTCAGCGTCGAAGGCGATCTCGCGAAGCCCCGCACCCTGCCCGATTGACGCGGAGTGTCCTGTCGCGAGGTCGAACCACGAGAGCTCCGGTGGTTGGGTCGTATCATGTGGCGCGGTGATGAGGAGCATCGCGTTGCCACTGGGTGCAACGACGTAACGCGTGACACGTGCAACGCGATACTCCTCGCCGGTCGCGAGCTTGCGCACGACGAGCTCATCTTGTGGTTCCGTGCGCGTGTACGCCAACCATTCGTCGTCGTCGTGCCGGAAGAGCTGATATTCGCGGACATGGGGAAACACGGCCTGCGTATCGCGCCCAACGGGGAAAAACCACAGACTATCGCCCGTCCCTTGTAACAACACTAACTTGCCATCATGCGTCATCTCCGCGTGCCCTTCCGGAAGATGCCGCGTCCAGGATCCGTCCAACGCACGGAGTACTGTTGCCGCGCGTCCCGACGTGGGAGTATTCTGCAATGTATACAGAATGTACCGCCCATCAGGCGTGATGCCGCCAAAGCCAACGGACGGCTGCATCATCATCCACCACGCGTTGGTGCGCGCCGCCGAATCAGAAAGAACGAACGGCTTCTGCGCGTGTGTCCCCAGCCCCGGTGTTGGTGATGCCGCTTGCGCCAACACCGTGACGTGAGGAATGCTCGTGAAAGCAACGTTGGTCGCGCCGACGATGAAACGGATCGCGATTTTGCGCATCCGGTGTGCTCGATACATGCGCATATACGACGAGAGCATGACGCCCGACATCAATGTCCCTGTGCCAGGGTTTATGAAAGACCAAGCGGGACGCGTACCGCCTGGAGAATGTCGCTAGTGTGCACATCTTGCACGAGCGCGACGAGAAAGACGTGTGACCAATCAATCTGCCAATCCCGGGGATCGGGATAGGTCATGAGCGTATTGTCTCGTTGAGACGTGCCATCCATCCCGAATTGATGTGCGTCGCTCCACCGCTGCCACCCGTCGCTGGTTCGTTGTGCGGTAATCCCTCGTTGAATGGCGGTCAGATCAAAGGTGTAGTCGACCGGCACCTTCTCCTGGGCCGGGAGTGGAAGGCCGAGTGGCAAGGCTGGTGTGTGCGACATCGACAGCACCGGATTGAACATCAAGCGACGGAGACTTCCCGAGCGCAGCCACACGGTATCACGGACCAACATGAGCCGAACGGCCAGATTGGCCCGCGGATGCGTCCCCGCGTCAACGCGCGTCGTCACGTGTAACTGAACACTCCCCGGGGCACGCTGTACCGCGGTCGTCACGCGAAGCTGCGCTTCGGGTGATTGTTGCAACGCGGAGTCGATCGTGGCGATCATGTTTGCATGACGTCCGGGATGTGGCACGGTGTCGAGCGCCCCGCGCAGCACGGGTGTCGTGCCGGGCACGGGCACCGTCGATACACCGTGACCATTGACCAAGTACGAGCTATTCAACTCAGCGCCTGACGCCGAACGGAGCGTTGCGGCGAACGGAATGAGAGGAAGCGGCTTGGCAGTCGTGTCCAACGGATACCAGGCCCAATACCAACCACTATGATCTTGTTCCAGTCCGGTAATGGGGCCATCGGCGCCGTTGGCGCGAATGCTGAGTGGAATGACGGACACGGAATTGTAGCGCCGCGCCATAGCGCTCATGAATCGGTCCTCGAACCAACACCCGCCGCATCCCAACGACGATTCATACTCGATCACGACCACGCGATGGGTTTGGGACGCCTTCGCGGCGACGACAGGCGAGACATGCCCCAGGTCTGTCACGCTTCGATCGAACAGCAATCCCCATTGCCGATCGAGATATCCGTCGAGCGTCAGGGGCGTGGTCGCCGGCGGCAGATCCGCGTGATGCGCCCCCGGCGGGAGAATGTCCGGCATTGGCTGGCCCGTGGCGGCAACGGCCGGGTACACGTCGTGGAGCAACGCGTCCGCGATGTAACTTTCGCCCGCAAAGTTGAGTGGTTGCTGCAACCGCAGCAGCGTCAACCCTCGCAGGAGCGCCAACGTATCGTGCCGAGCCGTGGCCAGCGTGACCAAGAGCCGCGCCGCGGGGAGCGTGGATGGGACAGTCGTCGTGGTGCGTGTCAGCGTTTGGACCGCCGCGGCTGGCCAGAGCGCCGCCATTGCAGCAACGGTGTCACGTTGCGCCAACGCGACGGCGCCACGCACGAGTAACCCTGTTCCCAGTAAGCTTCCGACTTCCACATTTGGCGCGAAGGCGTGTTGAGCGGTGGTCTCCAACGTCGTGGCGATCGACGCGATGGCCTGGGTACCAACACCTTGTTCGAGACACTCGAGGAGCACGGGGAGGAGAATACCGCTCCCTTCGTCCCGCACGAGTAATGTGGCGCGCGTCGACGGATCGAGATGCGGCCACAGCACGCGAAGACTGTCGAGCCATTGGACGGCTGTGACGATGACATTCTCCGGCGGACGCGAATTTCCAGCCGCGGTGGTTGATGGACCGCGCCGCACGAGCGCCGCCCCCCACAGGTGTGACGGATCACGTTGTTCCGCGAGGCCGAGCGCGATGATCGACTCCCACTGTGATTGCCATTGCGGGGTGTTCGGGCGCGGCGACCATTGTCGAGTGACAGAATCGACGGCAAGTGGCACCAGCTGCGGAAGCTCGTGCGAGAGGTCGTTCAGAAAGGTGTCGACGCGAGCCCGAGTGGCGTCGTCAGGCGTGGATCGCCGTGGACGTTCCGCGCGCGCGGGTTGTGTCAGTAGACAGCCGATGAGCGCTATCGTGATGAGGACGGTCAGTCGAATTGTCCGAACACAAATATTCGTCCGGCTTTGGCGCCATTCCGTCGTCGATTTAGGCATTGTCGGCGAGTGCGGAGAAGTTGAAATCCCGAACCATCAGCGGCGGTGCGATCACCGGCGCGTACGGCCATTGTTCACTGTCACGCGGTGTGAACCCGAACGCGACGCGACGCGGGGCACCCAGTGCGAGCACCCGATTGAACGACAAGAATGGTGATTCATAAAAACGGAAGTCTGTCACCGGGTGCTTGATTTTCCCGTTTTGAATCAGGAGACAGCCATTCCGTGTGAATCCTTCCATCGTCCCCGACCATCCATCGACGACGTTGATGGTGGCCAAGCGATGGACGTAGATGCCGCGCTCACACTGTGCAATCATGTCTTCCACCGACGTCGGCCCGCCACTCATTCGGATACACGCCGGATCGCGTAAGGGGATCATCCCGAGATCGAAGGCATCGCCCAATCCGACCGAACGACGCCGCAGCACACCATTTTCGACCCACGTCACTTTGTCGCTCGGATAGGGTGCCCCTTCGGGGAAAAATGGAAAATCGCCTCCCTCCGGATCTGTCGGGTCCGTCGTGAGGGTGATGCGAGGATCGAACAGCCGTTGGCCCCGCCGGTCCTTGGCTTTCGCCATTTGACCACGGAAACTGAACGGGCTCGCCTGCATCACGTTGAACATCGGTGCCATCTGTTGCAGCAATTGCCCCACGGCCGTTGCGGACAGGATGGTCGTATAGCGCCCCGGTTCCGCGCGAACAGCGTTCAATTGCCGCGTCGCCTCAGCGATCGATTCGTGGGCGACGCGCTCCGGATCGAGTTGATCCCAATCGCGATGTGCCTGGCCACTCCAGCCAGATGTCGCGCCATCCGCGCTGTGCACCGTCAAGGAGATCTCGCTATCGGTCGCTTCTCCCCACTGCGCGACGTGCATGGCGTCGTTGACGGCACAGAAGCCGTATTGCGAGACCGCGACCGTCCCGGCACCTTGCCAGGAAGTTCCCGCGAGCGGCGCCAAGAGGCGTGTGAGCATGGCTCCCCGTTTCGTGTCGGCCGCCGCCGCGGTGTTGGCACGCCATGTCGTCACGGGAAGATACGTGAACGGACGTGGGGTAAAGATCTTGTTCCATGTCGCACGCTCTTCGAGCTCATCTTCGGAAGGCGGCGGTTCAGGCAGCGGATGCGCGGCATGCTGTAGTACATGACGTAGCATCTCGAGATCTCGGACGTCGGTCCCGACCTCCACATGACCGTGAAATGGCGTAATGTTCCCCAACTTGACGTTCCAATTCAACCAAAATTCATCAACGTCGACGCACCGTGGAAGCGCATCCGGCGTGCGGAGCGCGACCGCCGTCGCTCGATGCTGCACCTGGATGTCTTCGGTCGGGCGATTGAGCACGTCGCGGACGAATTGCGCGAGTGCCACCGCCTCCTCGCGTGTCATGATGCGCCGCGGCGCTGCGGAGTCCATCCTCGTTGCATCGTTCTTTCCCTCGGCGATCGCGTCGGCGCGATCGGCTCGGCGTGCGAGAAAATCGGCGACGACGGAATGCATGGATGGTCGGGCGTTACGAAAGGACGACGATGACGCGGCAGCACACATACGATGATGAGAAGAAAGACGAAGAGAAGACACGCCGGCTCGTCACGCGGATTGCTCCGCGTGACGAGTGCACGTTATTGATGGGTGATGATATCGACGCCATTGTAGAGCGCCGCTGGCGAGGTCAGGCTCGTGTCGATGCGATTTTCCGGAAAGCCCACGAACCGCAATGTGGTCGCTTCTCCGATTGTCCCCGCGTTCCCCAGCGCTTTGAGCGATGTGAACAATTTCTTGGTACTGAATTGTAACGACGCGCCAAAGACGCGTCGCACGAGTTGGCCACCTTGTACTTCGAACATCATCAGCGGATACAGGATGCCGCCAGTTCCATCGGGATTGACCGCCGCTTCACCCCCTCGGGCCACGATGCCGCTTCCCAGCTGTTTCGCCAGTTCCGCCAGTGTTCCACCATTTGACGCCGCGGGCATCGACACCGATGCCGGAAGTTCCGTGGGTTGATCCGACGCATGGGTTGCGCTCGTACATCCCAAGAGTGGTGGAACCGAGCTTGGACCGCTCGCCGACGCGAGGAGTTTCGTCAGCCGAGCGTGTGTGGCTCGGCTCGTGATGTAGTTCACCACGGTGCCATTGGCGATGAGTGGTCCACCCGTGGCTTCGACCCCTTCGGCGTCCCAGCGCGACGCACCGTAGGCCGGTGGTGTCGATACCACATTGAGCGATAACAAGGGCGAAAACCGTTGCTGCCCCAACACATCAGAGACCGGCCGCAACGGACTCGTGCCGCCGAGGTCCGCGTCGCCCCAGAGTACGCGTTGTAAGGACAGCGAGAACACGAGCACACGTTGTAAGATGGTCGCGTGCGCGACGCCGTCGAATACGACATTGTATCGCCCGACGTCCACCAGTCGCCCTGGCAACGACTCATACTGCCGAAGCTCATGCGCGGCTTGCTCGAATGCGTCGAACCGATTGAGCCGGGCGACGACTTCAAAGCCGCCCGTGCACGAACCATAGCCAGAAAAGGGGACCGCCAATTGCTCGCCTGGCCCACGCAGCCGCCACGGTTGTCGGCGAAGGAAGTTTTGTATGACCACCGCGTTATTCAGCCGCTGGGTGATCCGGGTCCCATCCGTCGACGCCTGTACTCGCGTTTCGGCTTGGAACGTGACACTCCACACGCGCTGCACTCCAGCTTGTGCCAACCGAACGTCCGCGGCACCGTTGAGGGATTCGTGCACATGCGTGTGCTCATCCACCGACACTTCGAACGGGTCCATTTCCATGGGAGTCACCCATTCCCCGGTTGCGGCGGGGACAGGAGTCAACCCATTCCCAACGAGCGACGTCGCTCCAGCCGCCAACCCTTTGGCAGTGGCGACAGCGGCACGAGCCGCCTGTGTGAGACGATCCGGTGTGGGCGTCCCTCCTCCCACGAACGCCTCGACACCACCGATGCGCACGCGCACGCCAAACGAATAGGTCAGGTACGCCGACGAGTAACCACCTGGTTGGTACGCTCGCCCCGCTCCTAACCGGACATCAGCCCAGTCAGCGCCTGCCTGTCGCGCCGCATCGAGCGCGGTCGCGGCCAACGCGTGCATTGCGGCCGGTTCGGCGATGGGTTCGAGAAAATGGGTGACGGGTGCAGCCGCACGGGGTGGAAGCGCGATCCTCCGAACACTGGGCCGCGACGACGCGGCCCACAGTCCCTGCAGTGAGGGTGTCAAAAGATCGCCGGTCATCGCCAGCGACGACGCGGTCAGAAAACGACGACGGGTCAGCATTACTGTTCCTGATGTGTCAATGAGACAGGCGGTGTCGCAACTGTCGTCGCAGTTGTTTGTGCACCCTGCGTACTGGCTTGGGCCTGGCGAGCGTCGCGTTCACGCACGACCGCTTCGAGCGCGAGACGCAAAGGATCGTGCGTCGTCGTCGCATCAAACCGCGGGAAGCCAAACCCCATGTACCGGACGATCCCCCGTCCGTCGACGATATACAGCGTCGGTCCTACGCTAATCTGCAACGCACGCCACAATGGCGACTCCCGCGGAAGCAATCCCCCGCCGGGCGTGGAATCTTTGACCGGTGCCCAGATTGCGATGGGAAATGTGAGGTGTTTCCGCTCCAGGTACCACTTACGGAGATCTTCGGCTTCTTCATCCGGTTCACAGAACACACCATTGAACGCTCCCATGGACCGTTCGTTGAAGATGACTTCAACGCCCTTCGGTAATTGGGACAACGTCATCTGCACGCGCCGGAGCGCGATCTGACACCCGGGACACGAGAACCATCCAAACCCGACGATCCGAATGACTCCGTCGTCCAAGCGCAGGACGCGCGCCCCCGGTGCGGCGTCGGACACCTGTGCCGGACGCTCGTGATTGAGCCAGTGTGTCGCGACAAAGGGTGGCATCGGTTTGCCGTACCACGCCACCATCGTGAACGCTTGCTCGGTCGCCGGCTGTACCTACTGCTGCAACACTCGAAGCATCGTATCCTTCGCCACTTCAGCCGGTTGCAGCACAGCAAGACGTTTCAGCACAGTCAGGAGGGAGTCCAGACGTTTGACCCCGTTCGGTGATCCAGCAAGATTTCGCGCCAGTGTGCTCAAGGGCATCGCGTCGGTCAGCCGACCCGCCCGCGATTCATACGGCATGTTGCTGTTGAGTAACCCATACGCCTTGAGCCCCCAGGCCGCGGCGGAGTCACTTTGCCCACGTCCATCATACGCGCCCATCATCTGGAGTCGCACGCCAAACAGCGCTCCTTCCCCATCTGGCGTGTGAAACGCTTCTATTCGGGAGACATAGCGCCGAGCCGCGGCGAGCCGGGCGGTCGTCACTTCGCGCGCGAGAAACGCATGCACCATCATTCCGAATGCGGTGATGCTATCCGCGGCCGTGAGCCCCGGTGTCTTGAGCCAAGTCTCGAGATGTTGCTCAGCCGTGGCGTCGTGGCCCAACTGCAGCTCTAAATGCGCCAACCCGAGTAAATAGCGCGGCTCGAGCGGGCGTGCGTTGAGCTGCGCCACGTGCCGCCGCACCATGCTATCGATCGCGCGCCAGACAGAATCGGTCCGTTCAGTGACCCGATCATTGACCACGAAACGTCCACCGCCATTCAGCGTGTCCATTTTGGTCGCGACTTCGAGCTCGTATACATAAGACTCGGCCGTCATCGCGGGGACAGGAACCGGCGAAGCGCTCGGCGTTGCGGATGTCGTGGACTCCGTGCTGATCGAGTCGGCACGAACAACCGGAAGTGCGATGTTCTCTGTTGCCCGCGGATCACCGCGGGCTACAGAGAACAGTGACACGAGAGTACAGGCTACAGTTGTGAAAAATTTCATCATCAATGTTTGCAACGATTTTCGTTCATCATGCTAAAAGCGTTACCAATGGAGGCGGAATCCAATCCCGGTCGTCCGTCCGGATTGCAGGGTATAGGGATCGACTTCACTCTGATAACCATTGGTCAAATTATTGATCTGTAACAGCCCTTCGATGTGTGAGGTCAGTTGATGTGAAACGTTCAGGTCACCGAGCAAATAACCAGGCCGGACCTCCGTGAATGCATCGGGTAAGTTGATTCGCGAGTTGAGCGTCGACAGCCGGGTCGCGTACTGGTTACCCGTACGTTCCCAAAAGAACGCGCCATAGGACTGCCAGGAAGCTTGACCTTGAATGTTGTAGGAGACTCGTGTTCCCTTGTTCACGTAGGCAAATTCCAGCGCGTACGTATGCTCCGGGAATAACGAGATGGGCGCCCCGACCCTATAATAGGGGAATTGCCCACGATACTTCGGAGTAATACCGATCACGCGGCTTTTGGTCCAAGAATAGGTACCCGCAATGTTCAATAGCCAAAGGTTCATGGTGCCGCGCGCTTCCCACCCCTGATTCCGGACACTTCCGATATTCAGGCTCTGCGTCTGAAAGTACGGGTTCCTCCACGGATTGTTCTGCACATATTGCCCGTACAACGCCATGAATTCCGGCGTAAATGGCAGGCTGTCGACGCGTGGTTCGACAATGAGGTTATCAACGGTCTGATTATACCGCGTGAGCTGAATCGAACCGAAGGACCCGACATACATCTCGAGTCCGCCTTCTCCACCCTGTTGTGACTCCGGAACGAGGTTCGGATTCGCGATTTTCCGGATATCTGTACCATAATTGCGGATGCTATACATCCCCCATGGCGGTCCTTCATGGACAGCGTCCTTGGATCCGATCACCGGTGGTCGGGTGGCCGTTCCATAGCTCGCGCGAATCTTCGCCGTGATCGCACCGAACTCATGCGACAGCGCCATGCCGTAGCGCGGTTCCCAATTGGGATTCTCGTTACGTCCGATATTGGGATTGACGACTGCCCGCAGGCCGTATGTTAGAAACAAGGCATCCCATACCCCAACTTGGCTCTGGAGAAATCCTCCATGTTCATGCGCTTGGCTTTGACCGTACGTCCATGGATACGTGGGCCGATAGTCACCGTTCGAGCGTACATAACTGCCATAAACCGTGTTGTTCGTCCCATGAGATTCATCGACGCCAACGGTGACGACGGCTTTGGCGAGACCCGACAGGGGAAGCTGCACGGTGGTGTTGTAGCCCGCGGTGAATCGTCCATAACCGATTCGTCGGAGGAATGACGTGCTATCCCCTGGATAGCTAAAGGCCTTTCCGAGTCCGTCAACGAACGCCGTCGATTGATCCGCTCCCAAGGTCACGGTATGTGACCACCACGACGTGAGGGCAAACGTCCCGGTGACTCCTCCTGCGCGATCCGTGCTCGTTCCATGAGTTATCACGGGCGCCGACCCGCCGCCAATCACTTGGTCGCCATTCCCCGAGATGATCCCTTCGATGACTGGCCGGAGATCCCCACCGTCTCGTGAGAGATTCCCATCCTGCATGACGCGAAGATTGCCATCCAGCGTAAGCCGACCGAATGTCATGCGTTCCCCGGCAAATCCACTCAATCGTTGCTCTCGCACGCCTGGCGTCCAGGAACCAGTATAGTTCCACGACCCGCCCACATTGTAGCTCATGCGACCATCCACCGCGGACAACGACACATCAGCGGTGTGATTGGGGGAAAGCATCGAATTCAAATTGTTCTGCGTCCAGGCGCTACGAATGGCTGCCGTGAATTCTGGTCGTGGAGACAAGCCCCGTTTTGTAAAAATTTGGATGACCCCATTGATCGCATTCGATCCATAGATCGTGCTCGCCTGTGGCCCGGAGATGATCTCGATCCGCTCGATCGCGGTCGGGTCGATCATGCCGACATACGCTCGATTTGCCAACTCGACGCCATCAACATAAATCTTCATCGACTCGTGGCCTGCCCCCATTTCGGTGCTCCCACGCGCTGATATGTCGGCGGTACCCGGAACCCCATCCGTCCACGATACCGATGCCGCCCCCTGTCGTTGTGTGAAGAGTCCCGGCACGTCCCCCCGAAAGAGTTGATCGATCCGTGTGATGCCGCGATCCTGGAGCTGCTTCGCTGTGATGACCGTAATGGCATTCGGGATCGCCTTGAGCTCTGTCGGCACGACCGTTCCTGTCACCACGACTTGATCCAACGTCGTCGTGCTCCGCGCCAGCGCGATCGTCGCCGACGCAATCTGATCGTTGGCAACATCGACATTCTGCGACGCTCTTCCGTATCCGATCATCCGGACCCGCACCACATGCGTCCCCGGCGCAACATCCGTGATCCGAAACTTCCCGTCTTTATCCGTGACAACCCCTTTCTTCACATCATCGAGCGAGACGGTCGCCCCGCGCACCGGCTGCTTGGTATGACCGTCGATCACGACACCCGCGACAATCCCTTGCGCCGCGTTCTCGTCCGTCCGCAACAACACATTCCCCATCGCGATCGATGCCGTCAGCCCAGTCCCATCGAGCACCCGCGCGAACGCATCGGCCGCGGAAACATCGTGCACGTGCACCGTGAGATGTCTCGCCGCCGGCAACCCGTCACTCGGGACCACGAGCCGAAGATGCGCCTGCCGTGCAATCGTCGTCAGCGCATCCTCGAGCGAGATCTGCTCGGCGTCCACCGTGACGAGCGCTCCCTTCTGTCCTCCGTCGGCACGGACAGTACTCGCTACCGTTTGCGCACGCCCTTGGATCGAGACGAGCATGCCCAGCAGACCCAGCGCGCACGATGCCCGGCTCATCCCTCTCGTGAATCGAACCGCGTTACTGTCCATAGTGCCTCTCCGTTTGAGGATGTTCGTTCTGCCGATCGAGTAACCGCCCCCGTCCCCCTTGCCGTGCCGCGGTCAACACGTAGGCGTCGCCAACATGTTTGCATTCCGCCCCGAGCACGTCACTCACCACCGCCAACACTTGCGGCAACGTCTGTTCCGACACGGAGACGTCGAGAATCAGCGTCTTTTTCGCCAGGACAGAATCCGCAACGTGGATCTCTGCACCATACGCTCGCGCGAGCTCAGTTACGACGACACCAAGCGGGACACGCTTGAAGACGAGCATATCCTGTGACCATTCCGTGTACGCACTCGCCGCAACGTCCGTGGTCGTGACAGCGCCAGAGTCAGACACCTGCACAATGGTCCCCGCTGACGCGACAATGTCATTCGGACGACGTTGACTTCGCGCAATGTCTGTGACGACGTGCAACGACACGCGCCCTTCGTCCACGACCACTCGGCTGCGAGACTCATCGCTGTAGTGCCGGACGGAGTATCGAGTCCCCAACACCCGGATCTGCGCGTTGCGCGTCGTCACGATGACAGGACGCGCGGTATTTGCCGTCACGGTGAAGTACGCTTCACCAACGATGTCGATATACCCTGGCGTCACAGTGGCCGTCGTCGCCGGCGCCAAGCGCACGGTCGATCCATCCGCAAGCCGAATCGTCTTCTCCTCTCCGACTGCGGTGCGATAGACCCGTGGCTCGGCGGCTCGTTGTGGATGTTGCCAATCCCCGCCGAAGATGAACAGCCCAAGGATCGCCACGAGTGCGACGATCCCTGATGAGATCGCCCGCCATAGTGTTGGCCTAGAAAGCGCAGCACCACCACAAACGTTCGTTCTGACCCACGATCGAACGATCGTTCTGTGGGAGGGATGCTCGCCAAATTGTCCAAGTTTGCGCTCTTCCTTCGAGAGAATGCCCTGTACCATCCCATCGAGATCGAGCCCGGGCGCCGAATCCTCAGATTGCTGCCAAAATGCGCGAAGTGCCCCCACAATGCGCCGATTTCTAGGCGCAGTCTCCTGCCACCGCTCGACTCGCCCTACCTCAGCGCCCGATCCCTCACCTGCCAAATACCGCCCCAAGGTAAGATCGTCCACGGACTCCGCGGGCGGCTCGGCGGGTGGAATCGAAGAGGGAGAAGAAGGGCGCACATTGAGATAGACACCAAAGTCGCCGAGGGTACCTAACCCGATTTTTCCGAGTGTGACCAGCGAGCTCAGCTATAGCCAGTCGGCGAGCGCCTCCCGCAACGCCGCAATCGCGCGGGCCATGTGATGCTCCACCGTTCGTTGCGACAGTCCCAGCACCGCCGCGATTTCCCGGAACGTCAAATGTTGCTCCCGGCTCAATTGAAACACCTCGCGCGGCCGGTCCGGAAGCTTCCCCAATGCACGCTCCAACGCACCCCGAAGCTCGGCTTCGCCCACGACGGTGTCTGGAGATGGTGACATCGTTGGAGTAACACTCGCATCACCTTCGCTCAACCGAATGTTAGCGCGATCCGCGACGCGCGATGCGCGCCGCATATTGCTGATCCGGTGCCGAATGCTCTGAAAAAGATAGACCTGCAGCGAATACTCGACCACGAACTGTGCACGTCGCGCCCAGAGTGTCGCGAATAGCTCCTGCACCACCTCTTCCGCCGTATGACGCGACTGCAGCTCTCGGGAAGCGAATCGAAACAACCGATCGCCATACGCATGCACGAGCGCGGCGAACGCTTCCTCGTCACTCGCACGAATGCGGGCGACGAGATCGGCGTCCGCCGATGGTACAGTGCTTCTTTCGTCGAGATGTCTTGTCTCGATCCCATGCCGCGGCCGCTCATCCTGGTCCGGCGTGAGCGGGGCGAGCCACAATTCGACGAGAGAAACGGCCACACGCCAAAATTGTGGCGGGGCCGGAGTTCGTCAAGAATGTCTCGCGACGACGTCCAACGATGTCCTACACCGCGTCTGCCAGCGCGCTGAAGTTGAAATCCCCCACCATCATCGGCGGCACAATCACCGGAAGCCTGGGAATACGTCGCGAAAAGCTCTTCGCCCCGAACGCCACCCGTTCCGACGTTCCGATCATCTCGATCCGATTGAACGCAAAAATCGGTGAATCCAAAAAGCGAAAGTTCTTGATCGGCTTGTCGATCTTGCCATGCTTCACATAGAAGCAGCCGTCGCGCGTCACCCCTGTCATGAGCCCGGATCGTGTATCGACGAAATCGACGTTGGAAAAGCGATGCACGTACACGCCTTCCGCACAATTAGCGATCATCTCATCGATCGTCGCGGTCTTGGTCCCCGGCGCCGCCATCATCCGGGGTGACCACGGAATATCCACCGGCAACTTTCCCCGGTGCATCGCGTAGCCCACATTGTACGCCAAATTGGTGAGCACCCCGCGGTCGATCCATGTCATCGCGGGCGTCGGAAATCCCTGATCCGGTCCCTCTTCGAAAAACGGCGGAAAGCCTCCAGCAGGATCGGCAGGATCCGACACGAGCATCAACCGTGGATCGAAGATGCGCTGCCCAATCTTGTTCCGCGTTTTCGACCCCTCCGGCATCGAAAATGGCGTCCCCCCGACGTCGGCGCTTTCCGCCCAAAAGAGCTCGACCATCCCGCTGAGCAATTGCGCGACCGCGGCGGGACCCAGGATGGCCGTGCGACGCCCGGGCTCGAGCGCCACACGATTGCGGTTGCGGTTGGCCATGTCGATGGCCTGGGTGACGATGGTGTCCGAATTGAGCTGCGTCCAATCACGATGGGCCTGTCCACTCCACCCCGATGTCTTGAAATCGGGCGTTCGCGCCGCGACCGTCACCTCGCAGTCTGTCTCGTTGCAGTATGCCGTCCGTCCTAGCCGATACAGCACCAACTGCGCACGTGCCGTCAAGCCGATCGTGGCTGTGCCGTGCATCTCCGCCGTTTGGAGCTGCGTTACCATACGGGGAACGACCGCGGCACGTGCGGTGGCCATCGCTTGCGTGCTGGGGTCATGCCAGAGCGACACCGGCAGATACGTGCGCCGATCATACTGATGATGCGCGAAGTCGTCGAGATCTTCCGGCTTGGCTGGCGGAAGTGGTGGCGGCGTCGTGGGTTTGAACTGTTTCGCGTGAGCGATGACGCGCCGCAAACTCGCCGGCTCGAGTTGGTTGGTCGCGACCGACAGACTGAACAGCCGGCCGAACGACCCGCGAAAGTTGAGCCGGACGGTATCGCTGTCATCCGCTTCGATGGCACCCGCCGTATTCACGCTAGTGAGCGCCCGAACGGTTTGGACGAGGGTCACACTGTCGTGATCATCCGTCTCCGCCAGCAGCATGCGGGCGACGGCGAGCATGGTCTCCTGGGACATGACAGTGGGCGCGGAATCGTGCATGAATGCCGGCGTGAATGGTGACGAGGACGCTGAGGTCAATACTGGCATTATCGGGCCGAGCGTCTGATGAGATCGAGTTGTGAGAGGAGGACTGCGGGCGCGAGAATCGGCAGTCGCGACTTGTCGACCCACGGGTCCAACCAGCGGGTCCGGAGCGCGTTCTGTGTCGTGCTGTCGTCACCCACGATTTTCAGATTCTTCCAGAGCGATTTGGTATTGAACTGCACGCCGACGCCTTGCAGGCGTCGTGTGATCTGTCCCCGTTTGACTTCGAAGACCATGTTGGGCCACATCGCCCCACCACTCAATTGCGGATCCGATTGTACATCGACGACGGAACGGACGATGACGCCGTTGGTGATCTGGCGAGTCATCGTATCCACGGTCGTTCCGGCGGCACCCGGGGTGATGGTCAATTGTGACGCGCATCCAATCGGGTCGCGCGTCGGGCCCCACGCGACGGCGGTCCCTTGCGCGGCGAGGGGTTGTTTGGTCTTCGCATACCACGACGCAAGCGCACCAGCCGTTGCGCGCGTCGAACAGTAATCGACGACGACACCTTTCGTGATGAGCGGCACCGTTCGTGTGGCGACGCCTTCGTCATCCCACTGCGCCGCACCGTAGTGCGGCATGCTGCGATCGGCGGTCAGCGTGAGTTGCGGCGAGAAGAGTGGTTGGCCCAGGATCGCGTCAGGGGGCGCCAAAAAACTGGTCCCTTCGCCGTCGGCGTCGAATCCCAAGACGCGCCGCAATTCGAGCGACGGCGACAGTGTTTCGCCAACGATGCGTCCCACCGACGCCCCATCGAGGATGGCTTCGAAACGCCCGACATCTTCCAGCGGCGCAAGCGGGAATCGTAAGAGGCGTTTGAAGTCTTCGAGCTCGGCTTTGACGGCTTCCTGAATCTCGGGACCGATGATGGTCTCGAATCCGGCGCTGCAAGGACGCAATCCTTGCCACGGGTTGAAGAGTACCCCATTCCGAAAGGCATCCAGCTGCGTCTCGGCTTGTAAATAAATAATGGGAACGGCGCGTTTGAGATGTTGCGTGACGAGCGACCCTTCCGTCGACGCGAACACGCGCGTTTCGGCCTCCCAGACAAAGTGGGGGATCACATGAGAATCGAGGAGACGCTGACCTACGTTCACGTACGCCATGAACAACCCGGCATGTTCGTCCGGCGTCACGTCGAATGGATCGATCTTGACGGGTGTGGTCCACTCACCTGTGACGACCGGCGCCGGGACCATCTCCCACAGCGGCCGGATGACGGCGGCACTCCCTTTCGCGGTCGTCGTCGCCGTTCGCGTCGCCTGGACGGCTGCGTCCGAGGTACAGTCGCGTCCGCTGATACTCGCCCATGCGCCCCCCACGCGAGCACGAACATGAAAGGCCACATCGAAATCGATTCTGGGCGATGGGCCGGCTTCTGGCAGTGACGACCCGACGTTCAAAATGCGACGATCGCTACACCGGATATCGGCATATGCGGCGCCCGCCGCTCGCGCAGCGTCCATCGCCGCGGTCGCAATGGTGCGAAGCGCATCCGGAGAATACATGTCCGGAAAGAACGACGCGGTCGATTGGCGCGCACGCGCGGGAAGGACGTATGGTCCTCCGATCGATCGTGCATGCGCGAGGCGAGCGCCAGCCATGGCCAATGACGCTTGTGTCATGAAAGCCCGCCGAGACAGGAGATGCGAAGACAGGCGAGTCATTAGTGCGAGACTCCGACATTCGCACCTGCCTCACGTGCCTCGGCGACCAATGCGCGCAATTTCTTGAGCACAGTCGCCTCCCCTTTAGGATCTCCGGGCGGTCCGAAATGACGGATGACGCCATGGCCATCGAGGATGACGAACGTTGGCGTCCCCGGCGTAAATGTGATCGTGTTGGGCGACGCGGTTGGGATCATCCCACCGTCATCTTGCAACACCTTCGGTCCTGCCCAAACCGCCAGCGGCACGCCCAACTGATATTTATCCAGATAATAATGCCGAAGCATCTCAGCCTCACGATCGGGCGGCAACAAATCCGCACCCCAGGAGCCGAGCGTCTGTGTCACGTAGAGGAACTGTACCTCTTTGGGTGCGGCGGCACGAAGCCGTTTCAAAACGGGGAGTGCCCCAAGGCAGTGCGGACAGTTGAGGGTCCCGAGTTCCACGACACGGATCACCCCATCATTCAACGTCAGCGTGCGCGCTCCATTGGTCGCGGAGCTCACCGTCTTTGGCACGGGCATGCCATACCAATGCGTCGCAATCACGCCAGCGGGACGTGTCCCCAGGAGATCGAGACCGGGCTTATACTGATCGATGATTCCGACCATTTCGGCGCCGTAGTATCTGAACAGCGGCGACTGCGCGACGAGCGCCTGTGATGGCGTTCCGATCGTACGCAAATACGCCATGACCGAGTCGATCCGTTGTTTACCTCGCGGCTGCAACATCATCATGTCGATATACGATCCCAAACAGAGATAGTGGCGATAGAGCGCAAGGCGATATAAAAATGGGATCGACGGGAACACATTGTAGAGCTTCTCGATCTCGTGGATCGTCGCACTGGTATCGCGCCGGAGATAGTACGCGTGCACCATCGCCTCGTGCGCTCGGTATTGCGCCAAGTGCATCGTGTCCGAGAGCGTGTCGAGCGCATCCACGTATTTCTGCGCGACCGCCAATCGTACGAGATTGTTCTCGTCCGCGGAGAAGGCGCGCGCGGCGATGAGTAGTGTATATGCTTGATCCGTGGTAGACAGCTTGGGCGTTGCGAGCCGCGCTGCAAATTGCTGTTGCGCGATCGCGTCATCGCCCGCGTGCACGAAGAGTGAGCCCATCGCGTCGAGCTGTAAGCCTCGTTGCGTCTTCGTGCGAAGTGTGCCGAGCCAGGCTTGGCTGTGAAGTCGCACGGAATCTTGGAACCCTTCGAACGGTGCCGTGGTCCACGGCAGATCGGAGTTCTGTTCCGTCCCCGCCAGATCTTCGCCGATTTCGTACCGGCGATCATACTCCATGATCTTCCAGAAGTTGAAATCCGCGGCTCCTTCCTCCGCGGTGATGACTCGCGACGCCTGACTCGCCGTGGCAGTGGCAGCCGTCGTAGTGGAAGTCGTCGTGACTGCCGGTGATTGCGCGCCGCCGCGCACGGTGAGGGCGGCGAGACTCACGGCGAGTAGCGCGCTCTGATAACACCGAGAAGATAGTTGGTGCAGCAATCGTGTATGCATGGCTGGTCAAGCAGTAAAGTGTGACGATCGAACAGGGCTCCCCTCGGATCCGAAACGCGAGACACGTCCAGTATCCTGTTCCGGCAGCATCCTACGCGTTGTCCGCCAACGCGACGAAGTTGAAATCGGTCACCATCAACGGCGGCACGATGATGGGGAGTTGCGGCCACCGTCCCCATCGCCCTCGGATCGGGACTTCGTCGACCCAATTGCTCGAGATCGCCCACGGCTGTCCCAACGCCACCCGCGTCGGCGTCCCGATCATTTGCACGCGCTTCATCACACCGGCAGGCCCTTCCAGAATCCGAAAATTCTTGACCGGCCGATCGATCTTCCCGTTCTTGATGAAGAAACAGCCGTCGCGTGTGACGCCCGTGTGCTCACCTCCATCTTGATAATTCGTCGGTGAGAGCGTGCCGAAACGATTCACGTAGATCCCTTCCTCGCACGCCGCGATCATCTCCTCGATCGTCGACGTCGTCGTCCCTGGCATCGCTTCGACGCGCACGCTGTACGGGCGCTCGCTCCACTGGCGTCCTGGAAATTCCGTGTTGAACGCCAACTCTTTCAACACACCGGCTTCGATCCATGTCATCGCGGGATACGGCAGCCCATACGGATACATTCCCCCCTGTTCAAAGAACGGCGGGAATCCTCCGTCGGGATCCGTCGGATCGGACGAAAAGCGGAGCCGCGCGTCGAAGATGCGCTCGCCGACCAAACTCCAACGCCCTTGCTCGGCTCTTCTCCCCGGATGCAACGAGAAGGGACTCGCGCCAATCTTGACGCTTCCACCGTCGAACGCCGTGGCGAGCGCTTGCATGAGCTGCGCGACAGCCATCGGCCCGAGAATGGCCGTCCGGCGCCCCGGTTCGACCGCGGACGGATGCACGGCACGTTGTGCCCAATCGATCGCGCGTTGCGCGACGGCCCCTCGCGCCGCCGACACCTTGTTCCAGTCCCGATGCGCGATGCCCGCCCATCCCGATGCTTGATCGTCTTGGCTGCGTGCGGTGACGGCAAGCTCGCTGTCGGTCTCGTGCGACCACGCCGTGAGCCCGGCTTTATACATGTACAACATCGAACGCGCGCTCTGTACCGCGGTGACGGAACCGTGGAGTCCCGCCTGCTCGATCGTTGCGACGATGTCGTCGACGTCGGCGGGAGATTCGACGGCGCGCGCGGTCGAATCATGCCACAATGAAACCGGTGTGAACTCCCGCTTGTTGAACGTGAACAAATCCTTCGCGTCGGGATCCGGCTCTTCGGCGTCTTGCGCAGGAGGTGCCGGCGGTGTCAACGCGATGGCACGGTTGACGATTCGCTCCAATGACGCCGCGCTCAACTCGTTCGTCGTGATGTTCAGCGGATATCCGCTTCCGAACAAGGAACGAAATCCGATCGTGAACTCGTCGCCGACCGTTCGAACCGGAGTATGCCCGTGCACGACGGACGTGACCGCGCGCGACGTGTGTTCGATGAACACACCGTACGTCCGGTCACCGATCAGATCCAGAATATGGCTCCCCAATGCCATCGCTTCTGTGTTGTCCAGGACGCGTCCCGGACGCGCTGGCGTCGAGTCAGCGGTCATCACGTTCGAATCTCCCTGTCGCGTCGAATGAGGCGAAGACGGTGTGAAACCCTGTCCAAGTGATTGGCATATGACTATCGTCGCAGCAGATCGATATCCAAGACGTCGACACCGTGAACGCAGATGGCTGGCGCGTACGATTGCTGTAATACGGTCGACGGGATCAACCCCACATGTGCTTGGTCCGCATATTGTTGGACGGTGGCTTCTCCTCCCACCGCTTTCACGTCATGCCACAACTTCTTGGTCGAGAATTTCGTTCCCAACCACAGCAGTTGACGGATGATTTTTCCTCCTTTGACTTCAAAACATGCCGTCCCGTTGTAGTGATTGAAGAATCCATTTCCTCCCGAGGGATCCATCGACGGATTGAACCGCGAGACGCGCCCGCGCACGACGATGCCCGATCCCATCCCTTTGATCAACTCGTCCAAGTTGGGTCCACGGTGGGCCGCTTCCATCCGAACGCACGACGCAGCGCCCACGACGTCCCGGGTTGCCGTTCCTGTGATTGTCGAACCATACACCGGACGCGGCGCCGTATGCGTTCGCTCGGCGAGCTCCGCGGTCGTCCGTCGTCCGCGGAAATAATCGACGACGGCGCCGTCTTTGATCAACGTGAACGGTTTCGTCGCGACCCCTTCGTCGTCCCATTTGGCGGCGCCGAGATGTGGGAGCGATCGGTCCGCGGAGATGGTCACGTGTGGAGAAAATACGGAGGTCCCCAACATCGTTTCCGGAGGCGCCAGGAAGCTCGGCCCCGCGCCGTTGACTTCGAGTCCCAACGCCCGATCGAGCGACAACGCCGGCAACACGGTCGTCGCGAGCAAGCCACTCGTGAATGTCCCGTCGAACACCGCGTCGTACCGCCCGACCGGAAAGTGGTGCCACCGTGGATACGTCGTCCAGCGCATCGCCTCTTCGTACAATTGGACGAATTGATCCTGCAACTTCGTTCCGACTGCGATCTCGAACCCGGCCGACGCCCCGCCCACGATCCGGCCAATCCCCCACTCGAACCCGTAACCTTCGCGGTACATGGTGGGATCCCACGCTTCGAGCTGTCCACCACCCGCGGCGAACATCGGAATTGCGCGCGCCAAATATTGGGTCGTCAGCGCCCCTTCGCTCGACGCGAAGACACGGGTCTCTCCCGTCCACAGAAACTGCAGGCCGTTCATCCCCATGTCGTATCCGTACGGCCCTCCCTTCTTTCCCCCCTCATACAGCATTGCATGCCGAAGCGCCGCGGACACAGCTTCGCGAAGCGCGACGTGATCGTCTGGGGTGAGCGAGAAGGGATCGATTTCGACCGGTGTCGCCCATTCACCACGTTCGACGGGCGCCGGAGCCAGTTGTGCGGGGGGCGTCGCGCCACCACGGGTTCCGAAATCGGCCATGATGCGTTGCGCCGTAGTGCTGACGCCTTCGACTGTGGGATCGACACCGTAGCCGAACGCCCACCGCCCGTGTTTGCACACGCGAATCCCGTACGACCAATCGTAGCCCAGGCTACTCTCTTGCGACACCATGAGCGCTCGACGATCCAGCACGCGAATGTCCGCGTACGACGCTCCAACCGCCACAGCGGCATCGATCGCGGCTTGCGCCAGGCGACGCATCATCGCGGGATCGCGCGCGTCGGGGAACCACGTCCTGACGGCTCGTGGAGCACGACACTCCTCCGCCGACAACGTGTGTGTCCAACGACCCACGCTTGCGCCCGCCCAGGCGATCGCGCTTCGAGTCAGAAATTGACGTCGATCGAGCATACGATGATACAAAAGTTCGGTTAGTGTCGCACGACAACCGTCGACGGTTGTGTGAGTATCTGTGACGTGCGGATCGTCGTCTCCGACGACTGTACTTTCGCCTGCTTCACCTGCTTCGACTGCTTGGCTTCCGCGAGCAGCTCCGACAAGAATTGTCGCATTTGTTTGATGTCCATCCCTCCACGCGAGCGAACGATCCCGTCGGCATCGACGACCACAACCACGGGGATCGATCCAATCTTGAGCGCTTTCCGTGACGGATCCTCACGCATCAACTTCGCGCCGGGATCTGTCGTGGAGTCGTCGATCACCGGAGCCCACACGCCGATCGGAAAGTCGGTGATCTTGTGCCGCCCTTGATAGAATTTTCGAACATGCTCCGCCGCTTCATCCGGCGTGCATTCGGTCGCGCCCCACCGCTGCTCGGCGTCGGCGAGATACCACATGTCCACTTGCGATCCGAACTGTTTCCGAATCGGAATCATCACTTCTTTCAAGTAGATGAGACAGGCGGGGCAGTCCATCCCGCCAAACTCGATGACATGTACATTGCCATCGCCGACGGCGATCTTTCGCGCGCCCGGAGATGCGTCGTCCGCGTGCGGCGCCGGAGCAGTGGCCCCATACCAATGCGTCGCCACGATGGCGGGTGAAGGTTTACCCAACAGCGACAATGTCTGGACGACGTCGTCGATCATCTGAACCCGCGCCTTGGCGTTCTCCGTGATCGCCGAATCTCGCGCGCCGTTCGCCAGCATGGCGCGCTCATAGGCGAGATCGGACGGACCGGCTTGCATGAACCAGCGCACGCGATGATAGACCGAATCCGCAAGACTCCGGTAGCTCGAATCCTTGTACGCCAGTTGCCCAACGCGCCACACGATGTCTCTGAGCTGCCGTATATAGGATCCTCGTTCCCACCAGGAGACACGTTCCGCGATGTCGAGTGTCCGGCGAAATTCCGCGATCCCCGCGGCGCGTTTGCCGAGTAGCAGCTCCGCGTACCCGACTTGCCAGTGCGCATCGAGCCTGCTCGTATTGGGCGCGGTCGACAGCGTATCCAAGGTGTGGACGTATGGGAGCGCACGGTCCAACAGCGGGGCTTCCGCACCTCCGGTGTCGGGAAACGTGACCCACGTGAAGAGTGAGATGATCAACTCCAACGTGTACAACCGTTCTTTCGGGGTGAGCGTCCGATCGGCCAATCGTTGATCGAAGGTGCGCTGCGCGGCGTCCGGCTCTCCGGCGAGCGCGTAGAGATCGCCCAACGCATCGAGTTGCATCCCATGCGCGCCATCCGCCGCGGCACGAGTCGCCCATTGATGTGCGATCCGGCGGCTCACGGAATCGAGGTCGGCCCGCGCGACGCGCACGGGCTTCCCGTTCACCGTGTCGATCAGCACCGCATCTTTCACGACCAGCAGTGCATCCAGGAGGCCATTTCGCTCGGCGGCGGTCACGACACGATTGCGCATCGCAGACGAGGAAGCCGTGGCTGAAGAGGCGTCTTGAGAAGGACGTGCTGCACTGGACGGTGCATTGGTTTGTCCCAAACAGAGGCACGGAACAAGCATCACGGGCCACAGGAGCCGAATGGTGATGTGCTTCATGGTCGTATCCGCTTATTGGTAGATCGGCACTTGAGCGCCTTGGAGGATTTCGCCGGTCGCCTGGTCCTGCACGTACGCCACGATCGAGAGATGCTTGCGGTCGAAATGGAACGCGTGCGCGACGAAGTCGGAGCGCGCGACGTCGTTCGCGTTGAGCCGGTTCGGGGGATTATGCTGCGTCGCCTGCTCCAGCTGCGCGATGTCGAACGGTTGTATCACCGTCGCCGCTGCTCCTTTGACGCGATCAATGCTGAGGGGGAGTCCAAAACCTGTCGCCGAGTCACCGGCCACCGCGCGGACGACGCCGTCTTCCGACGGCTTCTGTACGCCCACGATCCACACGGGATCTTCCACCAGCAACACGTGCACGGTGAGCGGATGCCCAGTGCTGTCGGTGGTCAACCGTGTCACCTGCACGAATGCCGTTACGTGATTGCCCTGCGTGTTGGGCTGAATCTGCACTCGCACTTGCGGCGGAACGAGTAAGCGCTCTTCGAGATGTGTACTCGTCGCTTCGTACGCGAACGGCGCGCCGAGTGGCCCGCCGAAGCCCATGCCGAGTCCGACGTCGCCATCGGTCATGATCCCGATTCGCGCGGGGACGGTGTCGTTATCGACCTCTTTCGGATGCGCGCGCCGCCAAAGCTCCTCAGGGAGTGCCGTGCTCTTGCCAACCGAATAGTTCGGCGGAACGAGCGGCCCTAAATAGTTATAGGTCAAAACAATCACCGCGTCGCCGAAGCGGCGCTTGACCGCATGTGCGGCCAAGGTGTGCATCGCGCAGGGTGGACACCCGACCCAGCTGTCGAGCTGCAACACCGACACACGAGGCTCACCCGTTGTAGCCGGCCGGTGCCACGGGGTGATCGGCACTTGCAACTCTAACTCGGGACGTGCACAGGCCTGCGCTTCGACGGTATCCAATCCATCAAGGCTTCCGTGATGGGTCGCGCGATATAGTGCATCGAGTTGTGTCTTGGTCGCGCTATCCCGCACGTGCCAGGCAATGCAGGGATTGGTCAGACGGCAGAGTGCGAGCGCCCGAATCGCCGCGGTCGTATCATGTTGCTGCAACGCTAGATCGATCCGCCAATAGGTCGCACTCAACGGCGACCAAGCGTCGGCCTGCGCCAACGAGCGTGCGGCCGCGTCGGTGTGGCCCAACGCCAACTCCGTCTTGGCTTTGAGCAGGACGATTTGGAGTTGCTGATTCCGCGCGCCATAGAAATTGGAGTGCAGATCGTCGAGACTCCCGAGTTGCGCGTCGTAGCGGTGGGGGTCACCTGTGGCGACGGCCTGTGCGTAGAGCCGTCGGCCCAACGGCGTTTTCGCCGCCGCCGCGGCAATGATGGCAGCATCGTTGTAGACGCTCGTATCGGTAACCGCTGTCAAATACGCTTCGAGCTCTGGAAGCGCCGCGCGCTCCTCGACGGCGGTCCACAGAAGATCGTTGAAGCGCCCTTGGAACATCTGATGGTCATAACACATCAGCTGTAACCGCTGCATGGACGACAACGCGTCCCACGCGTGTTGGAACCGGGTCAGTTGTTGTGCGGCGGGAGTACTCGCGGTATTCTCCTGCACAAACCCCTCGCTCCAGAATCGTGCGTAGAGCTGGACCGCGGCCGTATCCTTCTGCAAGACCTCATTGCGCGGATTGAGTCCCAGTGGTGTCGTCGCGCATCGGTCGGTAAATCCACGTTGCAGTGCCGCCAATGTCTGCAACGTCGTGCCCAATGGTGACACGTCAGTGACGGAGCTGGCTCCCACTCTCCCAATCGTGGTTCCCGCGGCAAAGCGTTGCGCCGCGAGCCGATGCGGTGCGGCGTATGCACTCACTACGAGACAGGCATGAAGCACAAACGCGTGGCGTGCACGCCGCGAACTATTGCTGCGACTAAACGGCATCGGCGAGCGCGCTGAAGTTGAAGTCCTGTACCATCAACGGCGGCACGATGATTGGCGACCTCGGGAATCGCGTTTCATATCGGCCGTAATTCCGGTAGCCGAACGCAACGCGCTCCGGAGTCCCGATCATCGCCAATTTGTTGAGGGCAAAGATCGGCGAGTCGAGGAACCGGAAATTCTTGATCGCTTTGGTGATTTTACCGTGCTGGATGAAGAAGCATCCATCCCGCGTCACACCGGTCATCAATCCTGATCGCGCATCGACCATGTCGACGCCGGAGAACCGATGGACATACACGCCTTCGGCGCAGTTGGCGATCATTTCCTCGATCGTCGATGTTTTCGTCCCGGGAGCCGCCTCGAGACGCATCGAGAATGGATCGTCGCGTGGTGTTTGACCAGTGCGCATCGCCGTGCCGATCCCACAGGACAAGTACTTCAGCACGCCATGATCGATCCAGGTCGTGGCCGGCGTCGGAAATCCTCTTTCACCGTTGTATTCGAAGAACGGCATGTAGCCGCCCTCCGGATCATTCGGATCCGACGTCATCATGATCCGTGGATCGAAGACCCGCTGTCCCAACTTGGTCATCGGGGGCTTCGTCGTCCGATGACCGATCCAGAATGGACTACGACCGGTGACCGCGTTATCGTAAAAAAATAATTCCGTCATGGCACGCACGAGCTGCGCGACGGCGGCCGGTCCCAGAATGGCGGTGCGGCGCCCCGGTTCCAACGCGACGCGGTTCCGGCTCCGGTTCGCCATGTCGATCGCCTGCGCCGCGACGGCCTCGGGGTGCACCCGCGACCAATCCCGGCTCGCATGGCCCCCCCACCCCGAGGCTTTATTGTCCGGCGTCCGCGCGGTGACCGTCACTTCGCAATCGGTCTCCTTGCCGTACGCAAGGCGGCCGAGGGGGTGCATGAACAGTTCGGAGCGCGCGGCGAATCCAATCGTCGCCGTTCCCAGCAGTTGTGCCTCTTCCACCTGCCGGATGACTTTCGCAATGACATCGGACCGCGCGGTTCCCATGGCAGTGGCCGTACTCTCATGCCAGAGCGACACGGGGACGTACGAGCGTTTATCGTACATCAAATAGAGGGGATCATCTGCATCGACAGGATCGGACGGAATCGGTGGCGTCGGAGCGCGCATGGCGAACACTTTCGCGATGATTTTGCGGAGGACCTCCGCGTCGCGCTGGTTCGTCGTCGGGGCCACGCTGGCATAGTGACCGAACCCGCCCGGTGACAACTCGACAGAGATTCGATCGCCGTCGTCGATGTCGATGGTCTCGCCCTGGCTGACTCCGGTGATGGATTGCACCGTATGGATGACGGAAATCGGCCACATGAACGGGCTGGGCTTCGCGATGTCGAGGAGCAACTGCGCGAGTTGCTGACACTCTTCCTGTGACATGACGAGGCTCTGCGGATTCGTCGTTCCGGAGTCCGCCCCCACGTGTTGTGTGATCTCGACGCGCATTACCCGTTCCGTTGAATGACGTCCAATCGCGCGACGTGCGCCGCCGGAGCGCGAACCGGTGTGTATTCGATCGTGCCGGCGTTAGGGTAGCGTCTCGCGACGCCGTATTCGACGGTGCTTGCGTCACCCATTGTCGTGATCCCTTTCCAGAACGACTTCGTGCCGAATTGCACCCCGGAGTCGATCAGGCGTCGTGTGATTTTGCCACGAGTGATCTCGAACAGCATCTCCGGGAAGAACGCGCCGCCACTCAATTGCTGATCCGAGGAGACATACTCGAGTGATCGCACGAGAACGCCGCGTTTGACACCGCGGATCAACGTGTCGAGGGTAGTCCCCGAAGCCCCCGATGCGATGACCAGATCCGTCGCGCGTGCCCGAGGCGGTGTTGACGGACTTTGCGCGATGGTGGTTCCCTGACTCGCCAAAGGACGCCCGGTTTTGGAATACCACGACGCCAAGGCTCCCGCGGTGGCTCGCGTGCTGAAATAATCGACGACGGCACCATTGGCGATGAGCGGGAACGAACGTGGGACGACCCCTTCATCATCCCACTGCACCGCGCCGTACTGCGGCATGGAACGGTCGGACGTCAACGTCAGACATGGCGCGAAGAGTGGTGCCCCCAAGACGTCCGCGGTCGGCGCGAGGATACTCGTGCCGACGCCATCCGCATCGTACCCCAAGACACGTCGCAGCTCGAGCGCGGGCGCGAGCGTATATGCCGCCATTGCGCCCATCGACGTTCCGTCGAAGACCGCTTCGTACCGGCCGACGTCGGCGGCGCCGATGGGGAATTGCAGCAGTGGAATCGCGTCGGCCGCGGCTGCCTTGAGACGCTCCTGCAGCGCCGCCCCTTCGAAAATCTCGAGGCCGGCACTGATCGGGTTGATGTCGCGAAATCGCAACATGACATCGGGAACCCGCGGGACTCCGGTTTTCGCGTCGATGTAAATGCTGGGAAGTGCGTGCGTCAGATGTTGCGTCGTGAGCGACCCGTCGGTCGACGCGAACACGCGCGTCTCGCCGGTCCACGTGACTCGTGGCCACGCCGTCGCGCCGGTCGCTCGTGCGCCCACGTCATAGAGCGCGCCGAGGATGTTCACGTGCGCGTCAGGGGAGACGGCGAATGGATCGACGCGCACCGGAGTGGTCCACTCACCACGCACCGCCGGCGCCGCCACCATCTCCCATGGTTGCCGGACCGAGGCGGCGACACCACGCGCGGTCGCCGCCGCACGGCGGCCAGCCGCGGCGACCGCGTCCGACGTACACTCGTTCCCCGTCACGAATGCCCACGCCCCACCGACGCGTGCGCGGATGCCATACGAGAGCTCGAAGGTAATCGCGGCACCGGGAATGTTTCCGACGATGGTGGGAACCCCGGAGTCACCAAGCTCGATCCCTAACCGCAAGAGACGGAGATCGGTCAACCGAATGTCCGCATACTCGGCTCCCGCCTGCCGCGCCGCGTCGACGCCCGTGGTCGCGAGCGCTTGCAACGTGTCCGCGGCGATCAATTCCGGAAAAAAGCTGGCGACGGGCTGCTGTGACCGAATGGGCAGCCGTGCCATACCGAACGCACGGTGACCGACGCCGCTGGTCAAGCCGGCGAGCGCAATGGCGGATTGCGTCAAGAATGTTCGCCGAGATGGTGAAGACATAGATGTGGTACGTGATGATGAAAGGCGCGGATGATGCAATCAGTGCGACGCATCAGTGCGATGCATCAGTGCGATTGGATCGACGCGGGAGACGTCGTCCCTGACGGAGGTGCGCTCTTTCCCCCACCCGCTTCGAGCACCAAACGGCGTAATTTCTCGACGAGATCCTTTTCGGCTTCGTCGCCAATGGGTGCGCCGACGTGTCGCACGATGCCATGACCATCGGTGACGACCAAGGTTGGTGTCGCCGAGATGTAGGTGAAGTAGTTCGGCGACCCCATGGGGACGAACGTATTGTCGCTCCCGCGTTGCTTGGGGCCCGCCCAGATGGCCAAAGGCATGTTCAACTTCTCCTTCGTCAAGAACAGATTCCTGAGATGCTCCACCTCGACCGGTGCTTCGACGAGATCGGCGCCCCACGACCCTTCCGTCTCGGTGACGTACAGGAATTGGACTTCCGGCGGCGCCGCGGCGTGGACACGCCGCAATGCGGGGAGCGCGCCCATGCATGGGGCGCAACTACGCTCCCCGAACTCGATCACGCGGATGTGCCCGTCGTCCACCGCGAAGTTCTTCGCCCCCGGAGCGACCGGATTGTCGGCCGCCGGAGCCGGCATGCCGTACCAATACGTCCCGACGATGACCGCCCCTTTCTTCCCCAACAAGTCCAACTGGTGCGTATCCTCGTTGATCCACCCGAGGTAGCCCTGGCTCATCCACACATATTCGGAATCTTGTGCAGCGAGCGCAGGGGGAGCCGTAAATGCGGCGGTCAGAAATTTCTTCAACGAGTCGACACGAGCCTTCGCGTTCGGCTGGCTCGAGACCATTTCGGCGAAGATCAGCAATCCTGCTCTCCGGGCCGGCCAATATCGTTGATGGAATGGAATCGAAGGGATGACGGCGTCGGCGGCCAGAATTTCACGCACGACGACCGCGCTGTCCCGTCTGGCGTAATAGCTCACGGCCAGATCACGATGCCCGGTGAATCGATACCACATCGCCTCCGGCGTCAACGGTATCGTATCGAGCATCGTGACGTACGTGCGGGCGATTTCGAGTCGTGCGGTATTCGCGGGGTCCCGCACGAATGTTTTGACGGCCAGGTATGCGGTGTACGCCCGATCGCCGATCGAAAGGCCTGGCGTTGCTAATCGCGCGGCAAATTGTTGCTGAGCCGCCGCATCATCACCGGCCCGCACCGCGATGACGCCCATGGCGTCGATCTGCAGACCACGCTGCGCGGTCCCTTGCAACGACGTGACCCACGTCCGACCGTGCGTGACGACCGAGTCATCGTAGTGTGGCGGCGGAGGTTTCAGGTCGCGTTGCGCCCGTTCCGTCGCCTCCCAGACGAGATTGTCGTTCGCTCCTTCGGTCGCGGTCATTCCGATCGCCTGACCTGCAGCTTGATCCAATGCCTGGCACTCTCCACGCTCGGCAGCCATCACACCGAGCGTGAAGAGTGTCAGGATTGATCGGCAAAACATTGTGTGCATAGCGCCGTCTATCTTCAGCACGTGGCTAGAACCGGATCCTGAGGCCGAGCGACGTTTGGCGTCCAGCTTCGGCGTAATTGGCCACGTAGTCATTGACATACTTGTCCGTGAGATTCTGAACGTCGAGCGTGAGATCAGCTCGTGACCCGAGACGGCGCGCCACGTTGAGATTGGCCATGGTGTAGCCGGGAATCACTCCGATGTAGAAGTACGGATCGAAATTGGCGCTCTGGTTGAGGTAGAGCCGGCGGTTGAAGTTGACCAGCGCGAACTGATCGTAGCCTTGGCTGTACGCGCGCTCGATTCCGTTGATGGTCAGGATGGCCGACAAACTCGACCGGGCATAGGTCGTACTGACGAGCCAGTTGTGCTCACGCAAGCCGTACGGCGTCGATCCCGGGATATACGCCGTGAAGATGCGATTCGGGAATAACGTCTTGTACCGCTCCGTCACGCCGATGACGCGGCTCTTGGTCCAGCTGTACTTTCCGTTGGTCGTGAGCGGGCCTGTCGTGACCGTTCCGTTCAGTTCCCATCCCTGGTTGCGCAGACTCGCGACATTATTGAATTGGGTTTGGACGTATTTCGCGTGTCCATCCGGGAAGCAGTATGACGGGCCGTAATTGCAATATCCCGACACGTCCACCTTCGTCCCGCGGACGCTGTCGATCCCGTACACGTTATCGATGAGGTTGTCGACGACCTGGTTGTATCGCGTCACCGACAACATCAGCAAATTCGACCATGCGAGATCGAGTCCACCTTCATATCCACTTTGATGTTCCGGCTCCAGGCTGGGATTCCCCAACTGCGAGTCAAAGGCGGGGAAGCTCGAATAATGGGAATAATTCCCGCAAGAGGGACACGCCTCACCATAGAACGAGATGGCCCGTTTTTGTTTGAGGATCGGCGGACGTGTGGTTTGACCGTAACTTGCCCGGAAGTGCGAGGTGAAATTCCCGCCTTCCAGATTGTACGCGATCCCGTACTGGGGTACGACGTTGGGTTGGATATCCTTACCATACGCCTGATTCCATTCCGCCCGTGCACCGTACGTGAAATACAGTTTCTCGAAGAACCCGAGCCGGCTTTCCACGAACGCGCCCGCGTTGTGCAGCGGCGTCCGCGTCATCGAGCCGCTGAGATTCTGACCCGACAGAGCCGACGACGAGGAAGAGAACGAGGAGGTCGTGCTCAAGCTCTGCCATCCGTCGCCACCGAGCGTGGCGGTGAGAGTCGCGAACGACGATGCGGGGACGCGAAGCGTCGTCGAGTAGCTGGCATACCGGCGAACGTTTTCGGTTGGTCCGGTGAACAGTGTGGTGTCTGCCGGAGAGGAGTACGACGGGGCGGTAATCAGAAACTGGGTGTCTTCCCGGTCCTGACCGATGGTGGCCGTTTGCGACCACCAGGACGTCGGAGCGAGACCAGCGGAAAAGGAATACGATTCGCCCGACAAGCTGATGTCGTAGTTCAACTTGAGCCCGGCGTACGGATTGCCATACAATTCGCCGTCCGCTTGAAGAGTCGTCTTCGACTGTCCAATGTCGCCTTCATCGTGGTTGATCGTCCGCTGGCGCCGCATGCTGAAGTCCACGGTCACACGCCCGATCGGCGACGCCCCCTCGTACCGTCCCCCGCCTCCGGCGCTGAACCGGGTCATTTGATTCGCCGGTGTCCAGCGCGGACTGTAATCCAGCGACCCGTTCAAACTGTATCCGATGTGCCCTTCCATTCCAGCGACCTGTGTCGTGAGCACGTGCCCTGGGGCGAGCGAGGAATTGAAATTGTTCTGGACCCAACTCTGCTGCAGGTTCAACGTCAGCTGTGGCCGCGGTGTCGTCCCGCGCTTGGTGAAGATCTGCATGACGCCGTTGATCGCGTTCGAGCCGTAGATCGTGCTCGCCTGCGGCCCGGTGACGACCTCGATGCGTTCGATGGTTCTCGGATCGATCTGCGAGAGGTACTGCGGGTCCGCCATTTCGACGCCGTCGATGTACGTCTTGATGGGGTTGGTGTTGTAGCTCGTTCCGGCGCTGTTTTGCGTCAACGCCGTTGCTCCGCGAGAGAACATGATGACGGCGCCGAGCGTCGACTGCGACCCCGTGTTCATCGCGAACACTCCGGGAATGTCGCCACGGAACAACTGATCGATGTGCGTGATGTTCCGCTCTTCGAGCTGCTTCGCCGTAATGATTGTGATGGCGTTGGGGATGGCGCGCAATTCTGTTGGAATCACAGTACCCGTCACCACGACTTGATCCAATTGATTTGCGCTCGGGATCAATGCGATGTTGATCGTCGCCGTTTCCCCATCGACGATCTTCACGTGTTGGGTTTGCCGGCCATATCCCAACAGCTTGAACGTCAGCGTATGCTCTCCGGCCGCCAGTCCGGTGATCCGGTACTGGCCCTCGTCGTTCGTCGAGACCCCTTTCGTCGCGCCGTCGACGATCACAGTCGCACCGCGTAATGCGCGCGACGTGTTCTTGTCGGTCACATGACCCGTCACGATTCCCGAGTTCGCCGGCGCGCTCGATGTCCGTGACTCGATCTTGATGAGATTCGGTGCAATGGCTTGTGCGCGCAGTGACGTCCCCGCCAAAATCGCATCGAACGCCGCCCCCAACGGCAACTTGCTCGCGTGCAATGTCACCGGTGTCCGAATCGCGCCAACGACTTGTGCCTGATACGCGGCGTGCACGCCGGCGCTCGCGACGACCGCGTCGATCGCGTGCACGAGCGAAACCCCGTCGAGCCCCACAGTCACCGTACGAGCGAACACCGTGTCGAGCGAAGCCGACTCGACCGGCACGGTCACGGCAACGGTTTGCGCACCGAGCGAGCTCGTCATCGAACTCGTCGTCAAACGCGTCACGGCCACGAGCGTCAAGATCACGGGAGGACGTCGCATAGAACGTAGCTTCATCGGCCAATCTCCGGAGTAGGGGTGAAGGTATCGTTGTGTCGCGCGGGCGCAGGCTTGGAACGCTCCCGCACCGGCCCGGGGTGGATCGTGATCGTCGGGGTCTTGGCATGCGTCGCATCGACCGACATGCGAACGTCGAGCAACGACTCCAGCGCGGTGATGGTCTGCTCGCGCGTCATGTGGTCGAGTGTGAGCGTGACGGTCACATGACTCATGCGAGCGGTCGAATCGGCGAACCGAAAATCGACGCCATACCACGCGCCGATGCTTCGTAGCATGTCCGCCACGGGAGTCGCGCGGAACACGAGTTGTCCATTGGTCCACGCCATGACCGAGCGTTCGTCGTCGATGGCGGTCGTGCGGGTCACGGAGTCGGTGAAGATCCCCGTCATCCCCGCGGACAGTACGGTCGCGCCACGACGGCTCACGGTGACGACTTTGCCGGCGACGACCATGACCTGCACCGCGGGATCGATGGCGTAGTGACGAATGTCGAACGCCGTGCCCAGGATACGAGTGGTCGTCGTGCCCGTGCGGACGAGGAATGGAATCCCCGTGCTCGTCTTGACGTCGACGTAGGCGTGTCCATCGAGAGTGATCGTCCGCTCGCGCGAGAAGTCGGCGGCGACGCGCAATGTACTGTTCGGCGCGAGCGTTACCCGCGTCGAGTCCGGAAGGGTGATCCGTGAGAGCTGCGCCGGCCCGGTCCGATACGTCGCCCCCACGCTCGTCTCCGAACGAACGGCCATGGTGCGCCCAATGACGAGCATCACGATGAGAGCGATAGCCGCGGCAATACGCCCGGGCGTCAGCAATCGACGTCCAGCAAACATGGGGCGACGCGCTGGGGTGATGGTCCGCGTTCGCGCACGCTGCGCGAAGGTCCGTGCCTCTCCCGACGTGTACGTCGTGACAGGGCCGTACGCCTCGGGGCTTCGCGTCACTGCGTGAACCGCGTCGAGCTGACGGGTGACTCCAGGCGTCTGGGCACACTCCACCGCGTACGCGCGCTGTTCCTCCGGGCCAGCCTCGCCGGTCACGGCCCGATCGAACAGTTGTTCGATCAAGAGGAAATTGTCAGCCGGAGGAGAAATGTCGTCGCTCACAGTGGAACAACGACGCACCCGCGAAAACCCTACGCGGCGGCCGTCCGCAGGGTGCGAATGGCGCGAATCAGCAGCTGCTCGGCCGCCTTGGTCGAGACGCCGAGGACGGTGCCGATCTCGGCGACTTTGAGTGAGCGGACGTAGCGGAGGAAGAGCGCGGTCCGCTGACGTTCGGGGAGTGTTGCCAACGCAGCGCGCACGCTGGCCACGCGTCCCTGTTGTGTCAGGTCACTGTCACTAGCCAGTGGCATCGGTGGCGGCGTGACACTGCCAGCCAGCTCGATCGCCAGGCGGTCGCGCGTCCGCAGTTGGACGCGATCGTGCTTGCGCGCATCGAGTGCCCGATGCCGAACCGCGGCGAAGACGTACGCTCGGGGTGAACCCGTTTGTGGAAGCGCTCCCCGTTTCTGCCAGAGCGTGGTCAGGACGTCCTGGACAATGTCTTCTCCAGCCTCGATCGAGTCGACGAGGCTCGCGGCGAAGCCGACGAGTGCGTCGAGGTGTGCCACGACGAAGGTATCGAACGCCGCAACATCGCCGGCACGAAGTGCGTGGAAGAGCGCGTCGTCTTCCCCGATCGCTGCCGGACTCGTACGCTCGAGCGCGTGGGCGTCATGCGCGTGGGCGTCATGCGCGTGGTTCTCCTGACGCGCGCGTTCGCACCGGCGCGATGGTTCGTCATCGCTCGGCGCGAAGAGGAAGGCGGTGAGCTCGAAGGCCAGGTCGCCGTGCATACCCCGCGAACATACAGGCGGGGACGAACGCGCACAATATCGAGATTCAGGAGTGTCAAACGTGAATGAATGGAATGCTACACGTTGTCCGCCAGCGCCACGAAATTGAAATCCTTCACCATCAACGGCGGCACGATGACCGGGAGTTGCGGCCACCGTCCCCAGCGCCCCTTGACCGGAATCTCTTCGATCCGCCGAGTCGAGAATGTCTCTGGTTGCCCGAGCGCCACACGAGTCGGTACGCCAATCATCTGCACACGATTCATCACGCCAGCCGGCCCTTCCAAAATCCGGAAATTCTTCACGGGACGATCGATCTTCCCGTTCTTGATGAAGAAACACCCGTCACGAGTGACACCCGTGTGTGGTCCGCCATTTTGATACGTCGTCGGAGAAAGCGTCCCAAAGCGGTTGACGTAAATTCCGTCGTCACACGCGGCGATCATTTCGTCGATCGTCGATGTTGGGACACCAGGCATGGCTTCGATACGGACACTATACGGGCGCTCACTCCACGGGTGTCCTGGAAATAGCGTGTCGAACGCCAATTGTTTGAGGACGCCGCCGTCGATCCATGTCATTGCGGGATACGGCAGCCCCGGCGGATACATTCCCTCTTGTTCGAAGAATGGCGGAAATCCTCCGTCCGGATCCGTTGGATCAGACGAAAACCGGAGTCGTGCGTCGAACACGCGCTCGCCAATCAAATTCCATCGCCCCGTCTCGACGAACCGGCCGGGTCTGAGCGAAAATGGACTCATGCCATACTTCACGCCGCCGCCATCGAATGCATTCGCGAGCGCGCACATGAGTTGCGCGACGGCGGTTGGCCCGAGGATAGCCGTGCGGCGTCCCGGCTCGACCGCGGACGGCTTCACGGCCCGCTTGGCCCATTCGGTTGCACGCTGCGTCACCGCCTCACGCGCCAACGATGCTTTGCTCCAATCGCGATGGGCGATACCGGCCCATCCTGAACTTTGATCTTCCTGGTTTCGCGCGGTCACCGTGAGCTCGCTGTCGGTCTCGTGCGACCACGCGGTCAGCCCCGCTTTATACAGATACAACATCGAGCGCGCGCTCTGCACCGCCGTCACCGCGCCATGCAACCGTGCGCGCTCGACCGTGTCGGCCATGTCATCGACGCCCGGTGGCGACTCGACGGCTTCCGCCGTCGCGTCGTGCCATAACGACACGGGGATGAACTCGCGCTTATTGAACGTAAACAATTCCTTCGCGTCGGTATCGGGCACCTCAGCATCCTGCGGCGGTGGTGCCGGTGGTGCCAGCGCGACGGCGCGTTTGGCGATTCGCTCCAACGCGTCGACACTCAGTTCGTTCGTCGTAATCGACACCGGGAACCCACTCCCGAACGTGGTGCGAAAGCCGATGGTGAATTCATCACCGATCGTTCGCACGGGCGTGTGGCCGTGCACGACGGACGTCACCGCGCGAGACGTGTGCTCGATGAACACACCATAACTTTTGTCTTCGACCAAGTTCAGAAGGCGTTGCCCCAACGCCATCGCTTCCGCATTGTCCAGGACGCGTCCCGGGCGTGTCGGCGCCGTGAAACCCTTCATGAAACTCGAACCTCCAGTCCGTGTCGTTCGTTGATCAGATTGCGATGTGGGAATCCGCATGCGATCACGCGCCTTGCATCAAATCGAGATCCAACACGTCGACGCCGCGTACGTAAACCGCCGGCGCGTAAGACTGCTGCATGACGGTCGATGGGATCAATCCCACGTGTGTTTGGGCAGCATACTGTTGGACGGTGTCCTCCCCCCCGACGGCTTTCACGTCGTGCCAGAACTTTTTTGTCGTGAATGTCGATCCGAGCGACAGCAACTGCCGAATGATTTTCCCCCCTTTGACTTCGTAGCATGCCGCAGGTTCGTAGTAATTCAACATCCCGTTTCCGCCCGAGGGATCCATCGACGGATTGAAGCGCGAGACGCGTCCGCGTGCGACGATGCCGGATCCCATCCCTTTGATCAACTCGTCCAGACTCGGCCCATGCGACGCCGGAGCCATGCTGACGCACGAGGCGGCACCGACGACGTCCCGGGTTGCTGTCCCGGTCAGCGACGATCCATAGACCGGGCGCGGCGTGGTGTGTAAACGATCGGCGAGCTCCATCGTCGTTCGCCGTCCGCGGAAGTAATCAATGACGGTCCCGTCTTTGATCAACGTGAATGGCTGTGTCGGAACTCCTTCATCGTCCCATTTGGCAGCGCCCAAGTGGGGGAGCGAGCGGTCGGCGGAGAGCGTCACGAGTGGAGAGAATACCTGCGTGCCCAACATCGATTCTGGTGGCGCCAGAAAACTGGGACCAGCACTGTTGATTTCGAGTCCTAATGCGCGATCGAGCGACAGCGCGGGGAGCAGCGTCCTAGCAAGGATGCCACTCGTCAGTGTTCCGTCGAACACCACGTCGTAGCGTCCGACCGGAAAATGGTGCCATCGCGGGTAGGTCGACCAACGTAGCGCTTCTTCATACAGCTGGACGAACTGATCCTGTAACTTCGGCCCGACCGCAATCTCGAACCCCGCCGATGCCGCGCCGACGATCCGCCCGATGCTCCATTCGAAACCATACCCTTCGCGATACATCGTGGGATCCGCGGCCTGGAGTTGGTTCCCACCCGCGCCGAACATGGGGATCGCTCGTGCCAGATACTGCGTGGTCAGCGCCCCTTCGCTCGATGCAAAGACGCGGGTTTCTCCCGTCCACAAGAATTGGAGCCCGGGCGCGGCGGTATCATATCCATACGGTCCCCCTTTTCTCCCGCCATGATAGAGGAACGCATGACGCACAGCAGCGGCGACACCCTCGCGAAGTGCAACATGATCGTCCGGCGTGAGCGAGAACGGATCGATTTCGACCGGCGTCGCCCATTCACCGCGCTCGGCCGGCGCCGGTGCAAGTTGTGTCGAGGAAGTCGCAGCACCGTGCGTCCCGAGATTCGCCATGAGACGTTGCGCCGTGGTGCTGGCCCCATCGATCGTCGGATCGACGCCGTACCCAAACCCCCAACGCCCGTGTTTGTACACTCGAATGCCGTACGACCAATCGTAACCGAGGCTGCTTTCGCGCGACACCATCAACGCGCGACGGTCCACCACGCGGATATCGGCGTATTCCGCGCCGGCTGACATCGCCGCATCGACCGCGGCCTGTGCCAGCCGTCGCATCGCGGCGGGATCGCGCGCGTCAGGAAACCATGTCGTGATGGCGCGCCGAGCGCCAAGATCGGACGCGGACAATGTTCGCGTCCATAGTCCGAGGCCGGCGCCAACGGCTCCGACGCACGCGACTGTGCTTTGGGTGAGGAATTGACGTCGATCGAGCATACGGGGAATGCGATATCCTGGTTAGCGTCGTGCAATGGCAGCCGATGGCTGCGCACCCTTCGTCTCTGCGCGCTTCGTCTCTGTGCGCTTCGTCTCTGTGCGCTTCGCTTCCGCACGCTTGGCTTCCGCGAGCAATTCCGACAAGAACTGCCGCATCTGTTTGATGTCCATTCCGCCACGCGAGCGAATGATTCCGTCGGCATCGACGACGACGACGACCGGGACCGTCGAGATGTTCAGCGCTTTCCGCGATGGATCCGCGCGCATCAGCTTTGCGCCGGGATCTGTCGTGGAGTCGTCGACCACTGGCGACCAGACGCCGATCGGGAAGTTGGTGATCTTGTGTCGCCCTTGATAGAATTTTCGGACATGCTCCGCCGCTTCGTCTGGCGTGCATTCCGTCGCTCCCCACCGTTGTTCGGCGTCGGCGAAATACCACATGTCGACCTGTGATCCGAATTGCTTGTAGATGGGGACCATCACCTGCTTCAAGTAGATGAGACAGGCGGGACAATCCATCCCTCCGAACTCGATGACGTGCACTTTGCCGTCGCCAAGGGCGATCTTTCGCGCGCCGGGCGTCGCCTCGTCCGCCCGGAGTGCCGGCGCGGGCGAGACGTACCAATGCGTGGCAATGATGTCCGGCGACGGCTTTCCCAACAAGGCCAGCGTCTTGACGAGCATGTCGATCGCCTGAACTCTCTGGACGGAATTCGTCGTAATCATGGAATCACGAGCGCCATTCGCCAGCATGGCACGCTCGTACGCGAGATCGGCCGGGCCTGCCTGCATCAAGCCACGCACGCGATGAAACACCGAGTCTGCAAGGCGGCGATAGCTCGAATCCTTGTACGCGAGCTGCCCGGTGCGCCAGACGATGTCTCGGAATTGCTGCATATAATAACCGCGCTCCCACCAGGAAATTCGCTCTCCGATGTCGAGCGCTCGGCGAAACTCCGCCACGCCGGCGGGGCGCTGCCCGGTCAAGAGATAGGCGTAGCCGAGCTGCCAGTGTGCGTCGAATCGGCTCGTGTTGGGGGCAGTCGAAAGCGTGTCCAACGTGTGGACATACGGGAGCGCACGCTTCAACTCGGGGGCTTCCGCCCCCCCGGTATCGGGCAGATTGACGAGCGCAAAAGAAGAAATCGCCAATTCGAGCGTGTAGAGACGCTCTTTGGGAGTGAGCGTTCGATCGGCCAATCGCTGATCGAAGACGCGTTGCGCGGCGTCGGGTTGTTTGCCCAACGCATATAAATCTCCCACGGCGTCGAGCTGTATTCCGCGCGGCTGTGCGGCGACAGCTTTTTCCGCCCATTGCCGTGCGATGCGCCGGCCGACAGAATCGAAATCGGCGAGTGCCACTCGAACGGGACGGCCGTCCACGGTGTCGATCAGAATAGCGGTCTGCGTCCCCATCAACGCGTCGATCAATCCGCTTCGTTCCGCGGCGGTCACGACGCGATTCCGCATCACCGACGCCGGAGTCGACGCCGGCGTCGCTTCCTGAGAGGAACGCTGCACGCTCGCCTGTCCGAGGCAGAGCCCGGGGATCAACATCGCAGACCAGAGTGTTCGTAATTCAAGAGGTTTCATCGTTCATCCTGCCGATGCGGTTGCATGGCGTTCACGGTGTAACGGGGTTCGAGCGAATCGGGATCTGTGCCCCTTGGAGGATTTCGCCGGTGATTTGATCTTGCACGAACGCCACGACGGAGAGATGTCGCCGGTCGAAATGAAAGGCGTACGCCTTGAAGTCGGTCCGGTCGGCGTCATCCGCGCTCAGCGGATTGTTTCGCCGCGTGGCCTGTTCGAGCTGCGGGAGATCGAACGTCTGGGTGACGTTCGTGTGCGTTCCGACGTTGCCGGCGAACGTGACCGGAAGTCCGAACGCGGTCGCCGAATCACCCGCGATGGCGCGCACGACGCCGTCTTCCTTGGCTTTGTTGACGCCGGCGATCCAGATGGGATCCTCCACCAACAGCACGTGCACTTTGAGCGGATGCGTCGCGGGGTCGGCGACGAGGCGCGTCACATCCACCGTTGCGGTGACGACGTCGTGTCGCACCGTGGGGTGAATGCGGATGCGCACGGAAGGTGGAACCAAGAGCCGTTCTTCGAGGTGCCGCCGGGTGGCGTCATACACTAACGGCGCACCGAGTGGCCCACCCACGGGAACCCCCATCCCTATGCTGCCGTCGGTCATCAAGCCGAACCGTTGGGGAACACTATCGTTGTGGACGCGTGACTCCGTGGGATGCGCGCGTTTCCAGAGTGCGTCGGACAACGCGGTACTTTTTCCCACCGCGTAGTTGGGCGGAATCAGTGGTTGCAAATAGTTGTACGTCAGCGTAATTACCGATTCCCCGAAGCGACGTTTCAGGCCATTTGCGGCGAGTGTGTGCGCCGCGCACGGGGGACACCCGACCCAGCTATCGAGCTGTACCACCGAGACGCGACGTTCACCGGAAACGTTCGGACGATGCCACGGCGTGATCGGGAGTTGGAAGTCCAGTTCGGGGCGCTGGCGCGCGTGCGCGAGCACGGTATCGAGCCCGTCGAGACTGCCGCGATGCGTCGCCCGATACAACGTTTCGAGTTGCGTCTTGGTTGCGGTGTCGCGAGCGTGCCATCCCAAGCACGCGAGCGTCAGGCGGCAGACCGCCAGCGACCGGATCGCCTCCGCGGTATCGTGTTTCGCGAGCGCGAACTCGATGCGCACGTATGTCGCATAGTGTGGTGCCCACGCCTCGACTTGCGCCAGGCCACGTTCGGCGGCCGATAAATCGCCCAGCGCCATGTCGACCTGCATCTTCATGAGAACGATCTCGGCTTGCTGGCTTCGTGTGCCGTCACTGGCGTGTTGCTCGTCGAGATTCGCCAGTTGCGCGTCATACAGATGCGCGTCACCGAACGCGACCGCTTGGTTGTACAACTGTCGTCCGAGTGGTGTCATCGCGGCGTGAGCGACGACAGCGGCGTCGTCATAGACGCTCGTGTCGGTGGCTTTCGTCAAGTACGTTTGTAACTCCGGGAGTGCGACGTGTTCATCCACGGCGGTCCAGAGAACGTCCTTGAGCTCCTGCATGAAACGCTGATAGTCGTAGCACAGGAGTTTCACTTGCAGATCGGGCGACGTCGCCGCCCACGCGTCTTGAAATGCCGTCAGCTTCGCGCGGGCGTGGGCACTGTCATCGCGGAGAAAGGCACGCTGGAAAAATGCCTCGCGTTGTCGGGCAAGTGTCGTGTCGCCCCGGAGCACTGTGGCGGACGGTTTGAAGCCGAAGGGGAGTTGCGCACAGCGGCCGGCAAGCCCTTGCTGTAACGTCGCCACGGCATTCAACGCCGCGCTTTGTGCCCAGAGCACGGGTGTGACGAACGCTGAACATGCAAGCACGACGTATGCAAGCACCATCGAAGAAATCACCGCACCGGCGCGGCGCCCCAGATCATACCGCATCGGCCAGCGCACTGAAGTTGAAATCGTGCACCATGATCGGTGGCACGATGACCGGAAGACGTGGAAACCGAGGCTCGAACCGGCCGTAATTTCGGTAGCCGAACGCGACGCGTTCGCTGGTACCAATCAGCTCCATCTTGTTGAGCGCGAAGATCGGTGAATCCAAGAAGCGGAAATTTTTGATCGCTTTTTCAATCTTGCCATTCTTGACGAAAAAGCAGCCATCGCGCGTCACACCGGTCATGACACCGGACTTGTAGTCCACCATTTCGACGTTCGAGAAGCGATGCACGTAGACCCCTTCCTTGCAGCTCGCGATCATCTCGTCGACGGTCGCCGTCTTCGTGCCTGGCGCGGGCTGCATCCGGATCGAATAGGGCTCGACCCGCGGGATTTTACCATTTTGCATCGCCATGGACACCCCATACGCCAGATTCTTGAGCACGCCACGATCGATCCATGTCGTGGCCGGCGTGGGAAAGCCTGCATCCCCGCCCCGTTCGAAGAACGGCGGAAACCCGCCGTCGGGGTCGTTCGGCTCTGAGATCATCGTGACGCGCGGATCGACGACGCGTTGGCCAAGTTTCGTCGACGGACGATTCGGTCTCCGATCGCCCGTATTGAAAGGGCTTTGATAGGAGCCGAACAACGCCGCCATCGCCCGCACGAGTTGCGCGACGGCTGCCGGACCCAGGATCGCCGTGCGACGCCCCGGCTCGAGCCCGAATCGCGTCCGGCTCCGATTCGCCAGATCCACCGCTTGCGCGATCGCGAGCTCCGGACGGATCCGGCTCCAATCGCGATGCGCTTGCCCACCCCATCCGGACGCCCCATTGTCCGGCGTCCGTGCCGTGACCGTCACTTCACAGTCGGTCTCTTTGCTGTAGGCTAGGCGTCCAATCGGATGGATGACGAGTTGCGACCGTGCGGAAAAGCCGACCGTGGCCGTGCCAAGCAAGCCGGCGGCAGATACCTGATTGACGATCTCCGGAATGACCGTGTTCCGCGCCGTATACATCGCGTCCGCCGTCGTGTCATGCCAAAGCGAGACCGGCACGAAGGACCGCCGATTGAGGGTCGTCAAGATCGGGTCGTCGGGATCGACCGGCTCGGGATCGGGAATGGCTTTGGTTCCCGGTGCCCGCATGGCGAGGACTTGATCGACGATTCGGCGAAGCATCGCTTCGTCGGACTGATTCGTCGTGAGTCGGAGGCCGGAGTAATGGCCGAAATCTCCACCCCAAAATTCGATGTCCATCGTATCGCCATCGGTCGTATCGATGACCGCGCCTTGGCTCACACCAGTCACCGACTGCACCGTATGCACGATCGACATCGGCCACGAAAATGGACCTTGCGGTCGCAAACTCATGATCAATTTCGCGATTCGCTCGCCCTCTTCCTGAGACAAGACGAGTGTCCGCGGATCACCAGCACCTTGACGGCGTGGAAGTTCGATCTTCATTACTCGTTCACCTGGCGCTGAATGACATCCAACTGTGCGAACTGCGCCGCTGGTGCGCGGACGGAGACCGTCGCGATCACCTCGGGCGAGATGTAGCGGGATGAAAAACCATGATCGAGCGTACTCGCGTCGCCCACAGTCGTCATGTTTTTCCACAGGTGTTTCGTCCCGAATTGCACCGCGGCCTTGAGCACGCGACGCGTGACGACACCGTTCTTGATTTCGAACAGCATGTCCGGGAAGAACGCGCCGCCATTGAGCTGCGGGTCGGTGGTGATATACTCCATCGACCGGACCAGGAGACCGTTCTTGACGTGCCGCACCAAGCTGTCCATCGTCATGCCGGGAGCGCCTGACGCAATCGTCAGCTCGGACGCTCGCCCAGTCGGCGCGGTTCGCGGCCGGATCGCCATCGCGGAGCCGCGGCTTACTACCGATTGCCCCGTTTTTTGATACCAGGACGCCAATGCTCCCGCGGTCGCGCGGGTCGTGAAATAATCCACGACCGCCCCGTTCTTGATGAGCGGGAATGTTTGTGGACTCACCCCTTCATCATCCCATTGCGCCGCGTTGTAGTGCGGCATGGAGCGATCGGCCGTCATCGTCAGCTGCGGCGAAAAGAGTGGCTGCCCCAGCACGTCCTGTGGAGGCGACAAGAAACTCGTTCCGTCACCATCGGCGTCGTAGCCCAAGGCACGGCGCAACTCCACGGCGGGCGCGAGCGTGTACGCGGCCAGCGTACCGAGCGAGGCGCCATCGAACACCGCTTCGTAGCGGCCGACCTGTGCCGTTGTTGTCGGGAGCCGCAGTAATGCCGTCAACTCGACGATGGCGGCTTTGATGGTTTCCTGCAACGCCGGTCCGAGGAGTATCTCGAGGCCGGCACTGGTCGGCGCCAATTGCGGCAGCCGGCCGGTCACCGCTCGGATGTCGCGCGCGACCATGAGCGGGGTTTTGGCGGTGAGCGACAGGGTGGGCGACGCGCGCGTGAAGTGCTGCGTCGTGAGCGCCCCTTCGCTCGACGCGAAGACGCGGGTCTCACCCGTCCACGTCACATTGGGCCACACGTCACCATCCGGAGTTCGGCACGCGGCGTTGTAGAACGCGCCCAGGAGATTGACGTGCTCGTCCGGCGACGCAGCGAATGGATCGATTTGGATCGGTGTCGTCCACTCGCCCTTGGCGACCGGTGCGGGGACCATCGTCCACGGTTGTTTGATGACAGGCGCCAGACTGCGCACCGTCGCCGCCGCCTCCCGAGCAGATGCCGTGATCGCATCCAGGGTACAGGTGTTCCCAAAGACTGACGCCCATGCGCCGCCGACGCGTGCGCGGATTCCGTAGGACAGTTCGTAGGCGATGCTCCCGCTGGGGGCATCGCCGATCAAATCTTGAATGCCGACCAGTCCACCCTCCCCAATCCCCAACCGAAGGACACGAAGGTCGCCGATTCGAACATCCGCATACTCGGCGCCCGCGCTACGCGCGGCATCGACCGCGGCGAGTGCCAGTGAGTGCAGTATGTCGGGCGCGAGCAAGTCCGGAAAGAACGCCGCCGCCGGCTGACGCGAGCGCAGAGGGATCGACGCCATGCCGAATCCACGACTGGTGACACCGGCGAGTCCGGCACCGAGCCCCGCGAGCGTCAACGCCGAGCGAGTCAAAAAGGAGCGTCGCGATGAGGACGCGAAAGATCTAGACGAAGACATGAAACCGAGTGCGGAGAGTCATACAAAAACGTCGGCATGCGTCTGGCGCTGGCGTGTTGCCGATCGGACTGGCAACACATCCATTCGTTCGCATGCTATATAGCAACGCGCTTTGGGATCCCTTAGGGATGGGGAAGCGTCGCGGTCGCCTGGGTGGCGGCTGGTGGAGTCGTGGAGCTTTCCTTCAAGAGGCGACGGAGCTTCTCGTTCAATGTCCGTTCGGCTTCGGCGCCGTCCGGAAAGCCGACATGGCGCACGATCCCACGGCCGTCGGTCACAATGAAAGTCGGGCTGGTGGTGGCGATCGTCGTGATGTTGGGTGACTGTCTGGGAAGCACCTGGTCGTCGATCCCCGGCTCCTTGGGGCCGGCCCACACCGCCAACGGCATGTTGAGCTTTTCTTTCTCGAGGTAGAAATGGCGGAGATGCTCGGCTTCGGCATCTCCATCGATCAAATCGGCTCCCCACGATCCTTGCGTGAACGTGACGTACATGAATTCGACCCCGGCCGGTGCCGTCGCCCGAATGCGCCGCAATGCGGGGAGCGACATCATGCACGCGCCACAAAACCGATCCCCGAACTCGATGACGCGAACGTGGCCATCAGCCGCACTGAATGTGCGCGCGCCCGGCCCCGACGGGTCGGTCGCCGACGGCGCGGATATCCCATACCAATGCATGGCGACGATTCCCGGCAAAGGTTTTCCCAGGAGTGCCAGCTGGCTCGTCCCCGTCTCGATCCATCCCGTGTAACCCTGGCTCATCCAATAGTACGCGGAGTCTTGGGCAATGAGCGCCGGCGACGCCGTGAGCATCTGCGTGAGGAATCGCGTGAGTGAATCGACGCGGCTCCGCGCGTTCGGTTGACTCGACACCATCTCCGCGAACATTTCCAAGCCGGAAGATCGAGACGGCCAATAGCGCCGATCGTAAGGAATGGCCGGAATGATCGCGTCCGCCGTGAGAATTTCGCGCACGGTGGCCACGCTGTCACGGCGCGCGTAATATGTCGACGCCATGCGCTGGTGCGCCAAGAACCGGACGAGCATCGTTTCCGGTGTCAGCGGCGCAGTATCGAGTTTTGCTACGTACTTGTTGGCGATGGCGAGTCGCGCCGTGTTCTGCGGATCATTCGTGAATGCTTTCGTTGCCACGTACAACGTGTACGCCTGGTCCGAGATCGAGAGCCCCGGTGTCGCCAACCGCTCGGCGAACTGGCGTTGTGCCGCGGAGTCATCCCCAGCACGAATCGCGAGGAGTCCCATGGCATCGAGTTGGAGTCCTCGCTGCGAGGTGTTCGCCAAAGTGGCAATCCACGGACGGCTATGGGCGACCACCGAGTCGTCGTAGGTCGGGAGATCTTGTTGGGAACTTGTATTGCGTTCCCACAAGAGATGGTCATTCGCTGCTTCGGCGGCGGTGAGCGTCGCCTTCGATGGTGTTTCTTGTGCCGACGCGCTCCGCTCGGCGGCCATGATCACGCCGAGCAGGAGAATTGTCGCGGCAGGCCGACGGGAGAACCGTCGTATATAATCGGATGTAATACTCATCGGTTACAAGCGGATCCTCAGTCCGAGCGACGTTTGTCGTCCCATTTCCGCCCAACTCGAGACGGCGTCATTGACATACTTATTGGTGAGATTCTGCACTTGGAGCGTCAGGTCGGCTCGCGATCCAATGCGGCGTGCGGCGTTGAGATTGGCCATGGCATACCCGGGGATCACGCCGGTGTAGGCAGATCCAATGAAGATGGCATTTTCTTGGACGAACAACCGCCGGTTGAAATTATTGAGCGCGAATTCATTGAGGCTGCTGTACATGCGCTCGACACCGTTGACCGTTAGAATCACCGACAGACTGGATCGGGCGTAGCTGGTCTTCACGAGCCAGGTATGCTCTCTGACGCCACTTGGCGTCGAGCCCGGCGTATATGCTCCGTACGCGTACAACGGAAATAACTTCCGAAGCTGATCGGTCACGCCGATCACCCGGCTTTTGGACCACGTGTACGTGCCACCACTCGTGAACGGCCCCGTCGTAATCGTTCCTTGCAGCTCCCATCCCTGGTTGCGCAGACTCGCGACGTTATTGTATTGGGATTGAAGGACTTTCCCGTATCCGTCCGGGTAGCAATAGGACGGTCCATATTGACAGTAGCCCGATGCGTCCGGCTTCAGCGAGCGTACACTATCGACCCCGTACACGTTGTCGATGAGGTTGCTGACGACCTGGTTGTAGTGCGTCACCGAGAGCAAGAACAGCGACGACCACGCGACATCGACTCCACCCTCGACTCCCTTCTGATGCTCGGGCTCGAGGTTGGGATTTGCCAATTGATAATTGAATGGTGCGAAGTTCGAATAGAATGGATCGCTGAAGCACGTCGGGCATGTTTCACCGAAGAATGAGACGGCGCGTTTGATCGCGAGCGCCGGCGGACGTGTCGCCTGGCCGTACGTTCCCCGGAAATGGCTGGTAAAGTTTCCGCGCTCCAGGTTATAGGTAATCCCATACTGAGGAGCGAGATTCGGCTGGATCTCTTTTCCGTACGCGGGGTTCCATTCCGCGCGGAGACCGTACGTGAAGTAGACTTGTTCAAACAACCCGATCTGGCTGTTGAGGTACCCACCGGCGTCATGGGACGATGTCTGGTTGTACGTTCCACGAAGATCTTGCCCCGATAGCGTTGGAGACGATGACGAGAATCCTCCCCGCGAATTCAGGCTCTGCCAACCATCGGCGCCGATGGTCACGTTCGCGACCGCGAACGACGACGCGGGAATACGTACCGTCGTCGAAAATTTCGCCGACCGTCGGACACTCTGTGTGGGACTGAGAAACAGAGTCGTATCACGGGGACGGGAATACAAAGGTGACGCCATCAGGAACTGCGTGTCCTCTCGATCTTGTCCCACCGTCATGGTTTGTGACCACCACGAAGTAGGCGCGAGACCGGCGGTGAATTCATACGTCTCTCCAGTCAAGCCGAGGTCGTAATTCAACTTGAGGCCAACACCTCGATCATGGTACAAATTCCCATCGGCTTGCAACTTCGTCTTGGTTTCCCCGATGTCACCTCGATCCCGGTTGGCCGTATGCTGGCGTCGAACGCTGAAGTCCGCGGTTACACGACCGATGGGTGATGTCCCTTCGTACCGTGCGCCACCCCCTGCGCTGAGCCGAGTCGTCTGGTTCGATGGCGTCCACCGGGGGCTGTAATCGACGGATCCATTCACGCTGTACCCGATGTGCCCTTCTAACCCATCGATCTGTGTCGTAAAGACGTGCCCAGGAGCAAGCGCTGGACTAAAATCATTTTGCACCCAGCTTTGCTGAAAATTCAACACCAATTGTGGCCGTGACGTCGTGCCCCGCTTCGTGAAGATCTGCATGACGCCATTGATGGCGTTACTGCCATAAATCGTGCTCGCCTGCGGCCCGGTGACGACTTCGATGCGTTCGATGGTTCTCGGATCGATCTGCGAGAGATACTGCGGGTCCGCCATTTCGACCCCATCGATGTACGTCTTGATAGGATTGGTACGCCCGTCCGTCCCTGCACTGTTTGGCGTCAATGCCGTTGCGCCGCGAGAGTACATGGTCACGGCCCCCAAAGTGGCTTGCGACCCCGTATTCATCGCGAACAGCCCGGGGACGTCTCCACGGAACAGTTGATCGATGTGCGTGATGTTCCGCTGTTCCAGCTCTTTCGCAGTAATGATCGTGATCGCGTTGGGCAGGGCTCGCACTTCGGTTGGGATCACCGTACCGGTCACGACCACTTGATCCAAGGCGTTGACGCTCTGCTCCAGCGCAACGCTGAGTGTCACAGGATCGCCATCGGTGACGGTCACAGATTCCGTACGCTTCGAGTAGCCGACTTTCCGAATATGTAACACATGGTTCCCTACGGGGACATTGGAAAGTCGAAATGCACCCGTACGTCCTGTCGTGACCCCCTTCTTGGCCCCATCCAATAGGATCATCGCCTCTTCGATCGGCTGCTTCGTCTTGGCATCAACAACCGTTCCCGTGATACTGCCATTCACTTGCGCAGAACCGTTCCCTTCCACGAATGCCACATAGCCAGACGAAATCGTTGCCGTCACACCGGTCCCCTCCAACGCCACCGCGAACGCGTTGGTCACCGGCACATTGCGCACATGCATCGTGACCGTACGCGCCAACAACGTCCTGTCCTTGACCAAGATCGGACGCAGCCCCGCCTTCCGCACGATCTCGGACAACACATTGCTCAGCGCCGCGTTCGTGACATCGATCGACACCAACGCTTCGCCGGCGTTACTGTCAGAACGGAGATTCGACGCCACGACTTGCGCCTGTCTCGTCGGCATTGCACCGGCGATTGATACAGCGACCGGGGCAGCGCCAAAGCAGAGCAGCGTCATCATTTTCACGGTTCTACCGTCCATACGCATTCTCCATACGAGGGTGAGAGTGTGTAGCCGGGCGCGACGCGCCACTCCGGCCAGGAAGGATGTGATAGACGTTGCCGCGGTGCTCCGCGTGTGCCCCGGTGGCAAGTCCGATCAAATTCAGAATGTTGGTAAGCGATCCTTGGCGAACGTCGATCGAGATCCACATCGGCTTCTGCGCCAATGTAGAATCTGGCACTTGAATGTCGACGCCATACGCACGGCCCAAATCGGCGACCACGTCGTGTAAGACCGTGCCGTCGTACGTCAACTCGCCATGTTCCAAGCTCGAAAAATCTTGCGCGGTACGTTCCGTATCGGTCACAATCCCACTGTCCGATACCTGCGCAACCATCCGCGCACTCAGGATGACCGGAGTCTCTGACGCGGATCTCCCCACGTGATCGTGGGCTGCCGCATTTGCCGCCGAGCGTGCTGTCGAGCGAACGGAGATCCGTCCTGCATCGACCAGAACATGGCTCGCCAGCTCATCAGAATATTGCCGCACGCCGAACCGCGTGCCGAGTACTTGCACTATCGCGTTGCGGGTCCGAACGACGACGGGGGAAGACGTGTGCGGCGTGACACGGAAGAACACCTGACCGTTCACAACGACATCCAGACCACTCGCCGTGGTGGTCGCGACCATGCGCGTCATCGGTCCAATCGTCGCTTGTGTCCCATTGGCCAGCGAAACCGTTCGGTATTCCGCGGCCTGCGTGGCATAGACATCGTGAGCGCTCGGCTGAGATGTGTGCTGCATCCGAATCGCAACGACCGCCATCGCGATCGTCACGAGCCCCGCGAATACACCCATGACTGACCGCGACCTTCCCGCGAGCCCGCGCGCAAACAACGGCTTCGTGGGCCTCTCCCGCCGGGGCACCTGCTCCTTCAGCGCATCCATCGCTCCCATGTAGGCCCGCATGGTCTCCCACGACGGCGCTGGTGCAACGTACGGAGTTCCTGGGGGCTCCCCGACATACGTCCCGGGAGCATCGAATAACCCCTCGAACCCCGGGAATTGGCGGAGCCGGTGTTGCACGACGCTCGTCTCCTCCCGCGTCCCCTCCCCCGAAAAGACGCGATCCAGGAGCTCCAGCGTGATTTTTGGCGCGGAATCTGGCGGCATGCGGTCCATGCCAGATTATCGAATGAGCGGGGCAAAAGGTGTCATGCGCCTTTCGGCGGTGATATCGCTCACCCGGCGCTCGAACGAACCGCTAGCGATCGAGGAGCACTTCGAGCAGCGGAGCGAGCGCCTGACGCCCACGACTCGCGTGCAACTTGACGGCGTTCTCGGAGATCTCGAGAATCCGGGCGATCTCCCCCATCGGAAGATCCTGCCCCCAGCGAAGCATCAGGACGGCGCGCTGCAACACGGACAGCGTCGCCAACGCCGCGTCCACGGCACGATGAAGCTCGTCCGCCGACATGTCCGCATCCGGATGACGCGGGCCCGCCCCCATACCAAGCGGTGAATCCCCGGACGCCGCCGCCGTCCGTTCGACCGTCTTGGAATGCCGGCGATGATCGATCGTACGATTTCGCACCGCGGCGAAGAGATATCCGGTCAGATTATCATGACGCGGTTTGAGCTCTCCCCGTCGTTGCCACATATCGAACAGCACATCCTGCACGATATCCTCGGCGACATCCGCCGGAACCCAGAGCCGAGCAAAGTGATGGAGCCGATGGGCGTAGGCACCAAATACGGTTTCGAAAACATCCACCGATCCCGCACGAAGCCCTTCGATCCACTCACGCTCACGATCGCGTTCGCGCTCGCGTGTTGCCGTCGATTCGCGGTCAGCGGACTGAACGTCTTCAGCATGACGCCCACCCACACGGCGCCCAACCACATCCCGATCGAACGACCCGGCGTGCCAGCCCTTGAAGAGCCAGAGCATCGCGGCATCCGTCATCGCGGCACCACACGGGCGTTGATCCTACGCATGGGCCAAACGTTACATGCGGTACGAAGTGGGCGCAATATTGGGATTCCCGAGAAAGTGCACGCCTTTTGCTTCGTCATCCACCTATGGCACTCCCGCGTTCTCCGCAGATTCCACGCGACCAGGATCATGTGTCGCTTCGCGTCGGCACTCGAACCGTGACGCTGACGAATCTGGACAAGCCATTTTGGCCGAATCTGGGACTCACCAAGCGAGACTTATTACACTATTACGCGACGGTCGCCCCGCTTCTCCTTCCGCATCTGCGCGACCGCGCGATGGTCATGAAACGATATCCCAACGGCGCGGATGGCGGCTGTTTTTTCATGAAACGTGCGCCGTCGCCACGCCCCGCGTGGATCAAAACGTGTCGCATCGAGCATGCGTCGAAAAACATCATCGATTTTCCCATGGTGCAAGACGCCGCGTCGTTGCTATGGATCGTGAACTTGGGATGCATCGATTTGAATCAATGGTACGCACGATGCGATGACATCAATCGTCCGGATTACTTGCACTTCGATCTGGATCCCGGCCCCGGCGTTCCATTCGCACGCGTGCTCGACGTCGCGATGCTCGTGCGCGAAGTCTTGACCGAGCTTCACTTTCCCGTGTACGCCAAGACGAGCGGCGCCAGTGGAATGCACTTGTACATTCCCATTCGGCGCGGTCCGTTGCAAAAGCAGGTCTGGGGATTCGCGAAAGCATTGGCACAGACGATGGCCGCGCGACATCCGAAGTTGGCCACGGCGGAATATCGTATCGCCAAACGTCCGCGTGGACGTGTCTTCATCGACTACAATCAGAATGCGTGGGGAAAGACCCTCAGCTCGATCTATTCGGTACGCCCCACTCCTGTTGCGTCGATATCCACGCCGGTAACATGGAAAGAAGTGGAAGCCGGCGTGACGATCGAACAATTCACCATGGCGACGGTCCCCGCCCGTCTTCGCCGCCTTGGCGATCTGTGGAAGCCGATGTTGCTGCAACGTGGGCGAGTCAACTTGGAGCCATTTTTATGACGTTACCACTCAAGTACAGCTATGCGCCGATGGAAGCACTCACGGTCGACGAGTTGCCACGCGGACCGCAATGGCAATACGAGCCGAAATGGGACGGCTTTCGGTGTATCGCGTTCAAAGATGGCGACCGCGTCGAGTTACGGAGCAAAGCGGGGCGTTCGCTGTCGCGCTACTTTCCGGAGCTCGTCGACGCGCTCGCGACATTGAAGGCGAAGACGTTCATCCTCGATGGCGAGATCGTCGTTCCGGCGGACGACACGCTTTCATTCGACGCATTGTTGCAACGTATCCACCCCGCCAAGAGTCGCGTGCAGCGATTGGCGGCGGAGACACCGGCGTCTCTCGTCGTGTTCGACATTCTCGCGGACGAGCATGGCACCGTCGTCGCGACGTTACCCTTGAAGACACGTCGTCCAATATTGGAACGATTCGTCAATCGATTCGCGCGGAGCCGTGTGGCCAAGGAGTCGATACGACTGTCTCCTGTCACCGACGACATCAGAACCGCGCGTCGCTGGCTATCAGGACGCGCGGGATTGGATGGCGTCATCGCGAAGGATCGCGAGATGCCGTATCCGTCGGGCGAGCGTACGGGGATGGTGAAAGTCAAACGGATTCGCACCGCCGATTGTGTGGTCGGCGGATTCCGTTACGCTAGCAAGGGGCACGTCATCGGCTCGTTACTCCTCGGCCTTTACGACGGTAATGGATTGCTCCATCACGTGGGATTTACATCGGCGTTCTCCGCGGAGGAACGAAAAGCATTGGTTCCGAAACTGGAGCGGTTGATCAAAGCGCCCGGCTTTACGGGCCAGGCGCCGGGAGGGCCGAGTCGGTGGAGTACGAAGCGGTCGAGCGAGTGGGAGCCGCTGGCGCCGAAGCTCGTCGTCGAGGTTGCGTACGATCATTTTTCGTCGGATCGGTTTCGGCACGGCACGACGTTGGTGCGGTGGCGGCCGGACAAAGCACCGCGGCAATGTACGATCGAGCAGGTCGAGCTGGCGGGAAAATCGGCGATGCGGATCCTGGGAATGAAACGGGCGGCCTGAGCCGCCCGTTCTTTTTACACTGCGTCGGCCAACGCGGAGAAGTTGAAGTCGCGGATCATCAGCGGCGGCGCCACCACGGGAGGATACGGCCAGTTGTTCTGTTGCCGCCACCATTGTTGTGAGCGCGTCACGGTGAATCCAAACGCGGTCCGCTCTGGCCGTCCCAACGCGACGACACGGTTGAACGCTAAGACAGGTGACTCATAAAATCGAAAGTCTTTGACCGGCTTCTTGATCTTCCCGTTCATGATCAGAAGACACCCATCGCGCGTGAAGCCACTCATTGCTCCAGATCGATCATCGATCACCTCGATGTTCGAAAAGCGATTGACGTAGATCCCGCGCTCGCATTGCGCGATCATCTCCTCGATCGTCGTTGTGTCGCCCGACATGCGCATGCAGTTGGGGTCTTTGAGCGGCGTCATCCCAAGCTTGAGCCCGTCGCGAAATGAGATCGACCGCCGTTTGAGCACCCCATGATCGATCCACGTGACGGCACCACTCGGATACGAGACGCCAAAATCATCTTCGAAGAACGGAAAGTCGCCGTTCAACGGATCGGTCGGATCCGTCGACAAGGTGATCCGTGGATCCATGAGGCGCTGGCCACGCTTGTCCCGCGGTTGATGCATGCCTGATGCATTGTAGTTATCGAATGGACTCGCTGGCCCAAATCGGAACAACGGAGCGAGCGCCCGCAACAGCTGTCCCACCGCCGTCGCCGAGAGAATCGCCGTATAGCGTCCCGGTTCGACCCGTTCGGCGCCACGCTGTTGCTCCGCCCGCACGATTGCCGCCTGCGCTATCTGCTCCGGTTGCAATTGGGTCCAATCACGGCTGGCTTGACCACCCCACCCGGCGACAGCGCCATCCGCGCTCCGGGCTGTGATCGAAATTTCACTGTCGACGGCCTCGCCCCATGTAACGGTTCCGGTATCGACACGACGATTGAAAAAGATCCGTTGTCCCATCGCGACACTTCCCGCACCGACGAGTGACGTCCCTTTGAGGGGCGCAAAGAGCCGGGCCATCATGATACCCCGCTGTGTGTCCGCCCCGGAGACAGTCGCATCGTTCCACAGGTGTACTTCGGGATACGTATACGGCTTCGGCTGATACAACTTTTCCCACTCGGCTTCTTCTTCCGCGTCGATCTGGGATAATGGAGGCAAGGTCACTTTGACGATTGCATCGGCGATGACACGCCGGAGCGTCTCCGGATCACCAACGTTCGTGTCGACGGTAAATTCCTGGATCTTGTTGTGCCCCATGTACGTCGGCCATCCGATCTTGAGCGTATCGACGTCGACACACCGAGGTGGCACACCGTGGCGGTGCATGGCCACCGCGGTCGCGAAGTGCGTGATCTGCACCGACTTGTATCGCTCGTCGAGGACTTCGCGAACGAAGTCACTCAGGTGCATCGCTTCGTCCCGGGTAATCACCCGGCGGCTCGTTGTCGCAGGCGTTGAAGTACGTCCGATCGACGCCGCGGCGTTACGCTCAGCGGCCTGTTCAGCCCGCCGAGCCAGAAAATTGGTCAACACCGAGTAATGTGCGCGGGTCATGACGTGAGTAACAGGTTGGTGGTAACGTCCAGATTTTTGTATGCCGCAGCCGGAGCACGCACGACAGTCTCGAAGGGAAGCCAGGGAAAGCTGACCACGGAGTTCGTCGTATAGGAATGCAGCGTCTCAGCATTGCCTAACGCGATCATACTCTGAAGCATCTTCTTCGAATTGAACGAGAATCGAAATCCACCGATGCGCCGCACGAGCTCTCCCCGACGGACCTCGAAGGCCAACGTCGGGTTGATGAATCCCCCTGTCCCCTGCGGATTGACGGTCACATACGCACCACGAACCAGCATACCTGTACCGAGTTGTTTGGCCAGGGCCGTGAGCGACCCATCTTTCCCAGGAAGGACTGTCACGGATGGTGGCATCTCCAGCGGTTGATGCGTGACATCGGGGGTTCGGGTCGTCCCAGATAACGCCGTGCTTACGTCTGTTTTTCCGTTCGTGGATGTCTCGAGTGCCGGCGCCGTCGCTCGTGACGTCAAATAGTGCACGAGCTTCCCGTTCACGATGAGTGGCACAGTTTTCGTCGCAACCCCTTCGTCATCCCACGCCGCGGCTCCATACCGGGGGGCGCCGGCGTCCGCCTGGAGCGTCATGAGTGGCGATGCGATGGTTTGCCCGATCCATTCCGTCGGGGGCGCAAACGGACTCATGCCATCGACGTCGGCGTCGTCCCCAAGCGCGCGATGGAGTGAAAGTCCTTGCACCAGCGATTCACGCAACAACGCCGCGTGCGCGGGACCATCCAACACGATATTGTATCGCCCGACATCCGGGTGGCCATACGGGAGCGCGCGATACCGCTCGACTTCCCGGCCGAGCGCCTCAAGTTGATCGTGCCGATCGTGTTGCAGCAAGATTTCAAACCCGGCGGTGCATGACTCGATGTCGTAGCCGGGCACCGAGATCAGATTCATCGTCCCGGTCCAACGCCGCCAAGACTGGTCATCGACGTTCCACGTTTGCGCCGTGGCACCCCCCAGGAACTGCGTCGTCGCCGATCCCTCCGAGGACGCAAAAACCCGCGTCTCAGCATACCACGAAGCTCCTCCAAAGCGCACTTTATCTGAGTTGAATATCTTGAGACGGACGTCGTTGGACCCGCCATTGCTTCTGCCGACCAACCAATGATCGTCGACCGGGACAGTGAACGGATCGATGGCGATGGGAGCACGCCATTCTCCTTTGACGACGGGAGTCGCCGCCAAAGGCCGGGCCAATTCCGCCGACCACTCTGGAGATTTTGCGATCCCACGCGCGGTCGCGACAGCCGACCGCGCAGCGTCCATCACGCGCTCCTGCGTGGGACTTCCCCCTCCGAGAAACGCTTCGGCGCCGCCGACACGAACCCGAATTCCGAAGCCGTAGGAAAGCATGACGCGATTGCCGATCAAGTCGCGGCGGTCGCCAACCCGGATGTCGGCCCAATCCGCGCCCGCCTGCATTGCGGTTTCGATGGCCGTCGCGGCCAATTTGCGCAATGTTTCGGGATCGGACACCGAACGGATGAACGCACTCACGGGCCGTGGTGATCGCGTCGGGAGATGAACCAATTCCGGCGTTTGCGCGCGGAGACGTGTCCCGATCGTCATCCCGGCCAACGCCAACGACGACTGCGTCAGGAATTGGCGGCGGTCGACAGGGTGGTGCGTTTCGCCGCTGATGATGCGTGGCATGGATTTACGGGGCATCGGACGGGGTATTGAGCGAGCTCGGCAGTGTTGGTGGCATGGGAGGTGGCGTGGCGGGTGTTCCGTGATCTCGTTCCTGGAGCAGCATGTCGAGCACGATTCTGAGCTCGGTCTCACGGCCGATTCCGCTATACCCTTCCTGCATGTAACGGACAATCCCTTTGCCGTCGACGACGTAGAACGTCGGCCCCGCGCACACCGCGAGCGACTTGAAGGTCGGCGACGGACGTGGCAAAAAGCCACCAGCCTCCGTCGAGTCCTTCGGCCCGGCCCAGATCGAAATCGGGAACGTGTAATGCCGGCGGCCGAGGAAAAACTTCTTGAGATCCTCGACCTCCTCTTCGGGAGAAACCAAGTCGTTTCCGAAATACCCTTCCGTATACTCGTGATACATCGGCCGAACCCCATTGGGGAATGAGGGAAGCTCTCGTTGAATGCGTCGCATGGCCCCGTGGCACGCTCCACAACCGAACCATCCGAATCCCAGCAGGTGAATCGTCCCATCGTTGAGCGGAAAGACGCGCGCCCCGGGCGCCGCATTCGACGTCTGGGTCGGCGGGGGCATGTTGAGCCAGTGCGTGGCAATGTACGGCGGCGCTGAATGGCCGAGCCAGTGATACTGATCGTAGAGACGTTGCGCCATCTCCGCGACGACAGGCTTGATGAGCGCCAATGCAGTGTCCCGCGCCAACTCCGCGGGCGAGAGCTCCGCGTACCCCCGAAACACGGTCAACAACGAGTCGATTTGCTCGACCCCATGCGGACGCCCGGACAAGGGAACCACGATTCTGAGCAGCCGGCTCTCGTCCATACTGAGCATGATCAGCCCCCACCGCTGCTCGTACGACATCTCGCGATCGAGCGCATACGCGCGAAGCCCGATCGCGATCAAGGAGTCGATCTGCTTGGCTTTCCCATACGCCTGGGCCATGTCGAAACGCGCCCGGCACAACGTCAGCATCGTCTCTTTATGCGGCAACGCCTCCAGCCGTGCCTCGTAGTCACGGACGATCTGTAATCGACGCGGCGTCATCTGCGCGTCTTTGAAGATGGTGACCGCCATTCCCCACGTCGCGATCGTATCGTTCAGCGTCAATTTTGGAGTCCGAAGCCACTGATCGATGCGGCGTTGCGCTCCGGCGTCGTCCCCCAATTGCACCAACAACGTGGCGACGTTCAGCAACCCGCGTGGGGCCAACGACGACCGGTCCAGCGCGTCGATCCACCGTCGCACACGCTGGTCGATCGCCGCCACCGCGGGGACGCCTGGAACCACCAGGGCCCCATTCCGGATTTCGTGCTCGCCGTAGGTCACGGTGTCCCGCCCCGTCAGGAGCGGAAGCGCCTGGACGTATCCCGCGGCGGTCAGATCCGGCGCGTCGATGGTCGGCTCGTGGAATTCCGTATCAAGTGCGGGTGGCGATAACGGGGCCTGCGCGACGAGCGCGCCCCCCCAGACACTGAGGACCGCACAGACGGCGCGGGTGATGAAACGTTTCGATATGTTCATGAGTACGAGCTCATACCGCGTCTGCCAACGCGGAGAAATTGAAGTCCCGCACCATGACCGGCGGGGCGATCACCGGGGGATATGGCCAGTTTTCCCCCTGCTTCCACCAATGTTTGGTGCGGCTCGTCGTGAACCCGAACGCGATCCGTTCTGGCTGTCCCAACGCCATGACCTGGTTGAGGGCCAACACCGGCGATTCGTAGAAGCGGAAGTCTTTGATCGGCTTCTTGATTTTCCCATTCATGATCAAGAGGCACCCATTGCGCGTGAACCCACTCATCGCGCCTGATTTGGCATCGATGACCTCCACGTTCGAAAATCGGTGGACGTAGACGCCACGCTCACATTGCGCGATCATGTCCTCCACGGTCGTAGAGCCACCCGTCATTCGCAGGCACAGAGGATCTTTGAGCGGTGTCATGCCGAGCTTGAGCCCGTCGCGAAAGCTGATCGACCGGCGTTTGAGCACTCCTTGGTCGATCCAGGTCACCGCTCCACTCGGATACGCGACATCGTCATCGTCGAAGAACGGGAAATCTCCCCCCATCGGATCCGCCGGATCCGTCGAAAGGGTAATTCGCGGGTCGATGATTCGTTGCCCACGTTTGTCGCGACCCTTCCGCGCTCCTGTCGCGGGATCGTAGTTATCGAACGGACTTGCTGGACCGAACCGGAACAGGGGGCCCAAGGTTTGGAGGAGCTGTCCGACCGCGGTCGGCGAGAGAATCGCGGTATACCGTCCCGGTTCCACGCGTTCCGCCCCACGCTGCTGTTCCGCACGCGCGATGGCCGTCGTGGCAATCTGCTCCGGTTTGAGCTGCGTCCAGTCGCGATTCGCGTCGCCACTCCATCCGGCGACGGCGCCATCCGCGCTCCGGGCCGTGACGGAGATCTCGCTGTCGGTGAGCTCACCCCACGTGACGGTCCCCGTGTCGACACGGCGGTTGAAAAAGACCCGCTCCGCCATGGCGACGCTGCCAGCGCCCAGCCAGGCCGTCCCGTTGAATGGAGCAAATATCCGGGCCATCATCTCGCCACGCTGCCCGTCGGCTTTCGCCGCCGTCACGGCGTTCCAGGTGTGCACGGGTGGATACGTATACGGCGTGGGTTGATACAGCTTATCCCATTCCTCGGCTTCTGCGATGTCGGCCGCCGCCGCCGGTGGAAGTACCGTCTTGACGATGGATTCCGCGATGACATGTCGAAGCGTCGCGGGATCGTTCACGTTCGTATCGATCGTGAACGTCTGGACTTTATTGTGCCCCATGTGCGTGGGCCACCCGACCTTGAGCGTGTCGATGTCGGCACAACGAGGCGGCACGCCGTGCCGGTGCATCGCCACGGCTGTCGCGACATGAGTGATTTGAACCGCTTTATACCGTTCGTCGAGCGCTTCACGAACGAAGTCGCTGAGTGCCATCGCTTCGTCCCGCGTGATGACTCGGCGCCCCGTGGGAGCGTCGTTGGATCCTGCCCAGGTCGCGGCTCGTTCCGCACGACGTGCCAGAAAATTCGCCAACAAGGAATACGCGCGCGTCATGCCGAAAGAGAGAGGTTGGTCGTCAGGTCGATATTCTTGTACGTGGCGGCCGGCGCACGGACGACGGTATCGAGATCCGTCCACGGGAAGCTCACCACTTGATGCCCGGTATAGGACCGCAGCGTGCTCGCATCGCCCATCGCGACGAGATTCTTGAGCATTTTCTTGGAGCTGAAGGAGAATCTGAATCTCCCGATGCGCCGTACCAGCTCGCCACGCCGAACTTCGAAGGCGAGCGACGGATCGATAAATCCACCTGTCCCTTGTGGATTCACGGTGACGTACGCACCACGGACCAGAATTCCGGTCCCCATTTGCTTCGCCAGTGCGGTGATCGACCCCCCACTCCCTGGAAGCGCCGATATCGATGGTGGCAATTCCAGCGGTTGGTGTGTCACATCCGTGACACGCGCCGTTCCCAACAGGGCTGCGGCCGCGGCCGATTCTGAATGTCCTCCGTCGGCGCCGGACGTCGCCGACGCCGCCATCAGTGGCGCCGTTGCGCGAGACGTCAGAAAACGCACTAGTTTGCCGTCGACGACAAGCGGACTCGTTTTCGTGGCGACCCCTTCATCGTCCCACGCCGCGGCGCCGTACCGCGGCGCACCAGCGTCCACCTGCATGGACAAGGGTTGCGCCGCGATGTCCTGTCCGACCCAATCGGCGGGCGGCATGAATGGACTCAATCCGTCGACGTCCGCGTCTTCGCCCAGCACACGACGGAGTGAGAGCGCGGGAACGAGCATTTCCTGCAGCAATGCCGCGTGCGCCGAACCGTCGAGCACGACGTTGTATCGCCCGACGTCGGCCCACCCATACGGAAGCGCGCGGTACCGGTCGATTTCCCGGCCGAGTGCTTCCAAACGCTCGTGCCGGTCAGGGCGTACCACGACCTCGAAGCCCGCGGTGCACGATTCGAGGTCGTCGCCAGGAACCCAGATGAGGTTCGTCGTTCCAATTTCTCGGCGCCACAACCGATCTTCGAGCGTCCACATTCCCACGGTCGCGCCGCCCAGAAACTGCGTCAGGAGCGATCCTTCGGAGGACGCGAACACTCGTGTTTCACTGTACCACGTCGCGCCACCCATACGACTCTTATTCCCACCGACGCTCGCACGCAGACGGATATCGTTCGCGCCGCGGTTGCTCCGTCCCGCCAGCCAGTGATCATCGACCGGGACCGTGAACGGATCGATGGCGATGGGCGCATGCCATTCCCCTTTGATCACTGGCGTCGGGGCGAGTGGACGCGCGAGCTCCGCCGACCACGTCCGTTCTCGAATGATCCCTCGCGCGGTTGCGGTCGCAGATCGTGCCGCACGAATCATCCGTTCTGGCGTCGGACTCCCCCCACCGAGAAACGCTTCGGCGTTCCCCACGCGCACACGGACACCAAAGCCGTACGTGAGCTTGATCGTATCGCCAGCGAGGTAGCGCCGGTCGCCAATGCGGACGTCGGCCCAATCGGCGCCGGCCTGGATCGCCGCATCGATGGCCGTGGTAGCAAGTCGGCGTAACGTTTCCGGATCGGCGACCGGGCGGACGAACGACGCGACCGGCTGCGACGAGCGCGTTGGGAGGTGCACCAATTCCGGCGCGGAGCGCACAGGCACATGTCTCCCAACCGCCAGACCAGCCATGGCCAAGGAGGACCGAGTGAGAAACTGTCGGCGATCGACGTGATCCGGGGTGAGCGGAGAACGCAATGAAGCGGGATATTTACTGGGCATCATCCGTCGAAGAAGATCTGTTTAAGCTTGGCAGCGTCGGAGGGACCGGAACCGACCCGGGCGCTGTTCCGTGATCGCGTTCGTAAATGAGTAGGTCGATCACGTGCCGGAGCTCCGTTTCAGGATCGATCCCTCTGTATCCTTCCTGCATGTATCGAACGATGCCGTGACCATCCGTCACGTAAAACGTTGGCCCGGCTGATACGGCAAGCGCCTTGAACGTCGGGGACGGACGAGGGAGTGCCCCTCCGGTTTCCGTCGAATCCTTCGGCCCTGCCCAGATGGAAATGGGGAAGGTATAGTGTCGTCGTCCGAGGAAGAATTTTTTGAGATCCTCCACCTCCTCGTCCGGCGTCACGAAGTCGTTCCCGAAGTATCCCTCCGTGTACTCGTGGTAGATGGGATAGACACCTTGGGGAAATTGCGCGAGCTGCCGCTGAATCTGACGCATCGCCATGTGACAGAAGCCACAGCTGAACCAGCCAAACCCAAGGAGATGAATGGTGCCATCGTCGAGCGGCATGATGCGCGCACCCGGCGCAGCGTCGGACGTCTTGGTTGGTGGAGTCATGTTGAGCCAATGCGTCGCGACATACGCCGGCGCGGGACGTCCCAGCCAATGATATTGGTCGTAGATGTGCTGTACGGTTGGCTCGAACCAGGTCTTGAGCAACGTCAGCGCCGTATCACGCGCCAATTCTGCCGGGGGAATCGGGAGATACCCGCGAAACGCGGTCAAGAGCGAATCGATGCGCTCCGCTCCACGTGGACGTCCGGACAAACCGACCATCAACTTGAGGAGCCGTTGCTGATCGATCGCAAAGCCAATGAGATCAAACCGTTGCTCATATGACATCTCGGCGTCGAGCGCAAACGCTCTGAGACTGATGGCAATCACGGAGTCGCCTTGCCCCATCTTCGAGTACGCTTCGGCCATGTTGAACCGGGCTTCGCACAGATCCATTATCGCGACCTGACGAGGCAATGCTTCCAGCCGCGCCTCGTAGTTCCGAATGATGTGTAATCGGCTCGGCGTCATTTGGGCTTTGGCGAAGAGTTTCACCGCCACCGCCAGTGTCCCACTCGTATCCTTGAGCGTGAGTTTTGGCGTCTTCAACCACTGATCGATCCGGCGCTGCGCCCCGGCGTCGTCCCCCACATTGATGCGCAGTGCCGCGACATTCATCAAGCCACGGGCAGGGAGCGACGACCGATCGAGCGCCTCGACCCAACGCTCGACCCGTTGATCGATGGACGCCACCTTGGAAGGCCCGGGCAGCACGAATTGTCCATTCCGAATTTCGTGCTCATCGAACGTGACGGTGTCGAAATCTTGAGCGAGCTTCAGTGCTTCGACGTACCCCGCCGCCGTGAATTCATGGGTCCCAATCGTCGGCTCGTGAAATTCCGTGTCACGAGCGGGTAGTGATAACGGGGCCTGTGCTTCGAGAGAAGCACCGCCTAGTGCGAGCGCCGTTGCGCCGGCGATCATAGAGGCGACGATGCGCCGTCTCAAGGAGACGGCGCATCCATCGTGCATCAGTGTATCCATAGAGCTATTGTATCGATCATTGGTCAGATCATCAGAAGCGAACGCGCAGGCCGATCCCCGTCGACCGCCCGGGCTGCGCTTGCCGGGGATCCAATTCACTTTGGAACGAGTTCCCGACGTTCGTCATATGAATGAGTCCCTCGATTCGCGAGGTCAGGCGTTGGGACAGGTCGAAATCGCCCAAAGCGTACGTTGCATAGTCGGTGGGAATTTGTGGCAACGTATAGGGGTTTGCTCGCGGGGAGAGTGACGTCAGACGTCGGTCGAGCAGCTCAATCGCCTGATTAAACGTAATGAGGGTTTTCCCCTGCCCTTGCACATGTGCCTCGAAGCGTGTCCCCGCATGGCTGAATGCGAGCCCAAAGCCGTATCGATGTTCCGGCATGCCGTAGAATGAGCTTCCCGGAACGAAATACCTGAAGAACTTTCGATATTGCGCGGTGACTCCAATCACGCGGCTCTTTGCCACCGTATACGTTCCCGTGGCCGTGAACGGCCCGAACGGAATGGCGGTCGTGAATTCCCACCCTTGATTTCGAACGCTCCCGACGTTGATATACTCAGGGAGATAGTACCTGCACGCCCAGGCTTGCATACATCCGTACGTCTTGGCGAGAGTCGAGTCATGTAGGAAGGCATCCAGGCTATCGACGAATGTGTACGCAATCAGATTATCGACGACTTGATTGTATCGCGTAATTTGAAACGACGCGCGATTGCCGATGTAGAGCTCCACTCCCCCTTCGCCACCATGTTGATTCTCCGGTTGAAGGTCGGGGTTCCCGAGCTGCGCGATATCCGTCCCCCAGACAGACTGATAAAAGGATGCCCCTTCATCAGGACCAAAACGGCGTAAGTCTTTTCGCCCATATCCAGGCGGTTGCGTCGCCGTTCCGTAACTGGCCCGAAGTTTTGCCGTCAGGGTACCTCGTTCGAGAACATACGAGATACCATATCGTGGCTCCCAATTGGGATTCTGGTCCGCGCCAATGTTCGGGTTGTTGACCGCGCGAAGTCCATACTGGAAGAAGAGTGCGTCCCAAAGTCCGAGTTGCGTCGTCAGATATCCACCATGCTCCGACGAGTGGCCATGCGTCACGTACCACCCATTGTAGTCTGTAGAGACGAGCCCAGACGCTCCTCGCCGAATGTAGTTGCAACAGAGGTAGTCGGAGACCGCCCGAGAAGCATCCACACCGATCGACGCCGACGCCGTGACGGAGCTGCTGTGAACGTTGATCGTCGAGCTATAGGTGACGTTCGTATTGGTCTGCGTCTGGCGTGACAAACGAAGTGACGTATCAGACGGTCCCCCATATCGAATCCTGGACGTCTGCCCCTCTGCTTGAAGTTGGTCACGTCCCAACGTGAGCATGTGCGCCCACCAGGAGGTCATTTGGTACGTCTCTGTCAACCCCAGACTTTGATTGGTGCTCGTCGCTTGATTGCGGTCGGGGATGATGGGATAATAGCTGAGCACTCCGTTGCTGAGCAGGTTCCACCAGACTGCTCCCGTCACACCATTGGATTTGTTTCGAGACTGCATGAGGCGCATCGATCCGTCGCTGATGACTCGTCCCGTGGTCGCGCGGACTCCACCGAACTCGCTCGACGTCTGCTGGGCCACGGCCGGAACCCAGGACCCTTGATACTGCCAGGACCCTCCGACGTTGTAGCTGATGTACCCTTCGACGCCATTCGCACTTCCGTCGGCGATCTGGGTCGGTGCGACCGCCGAGCTCAAACTGTTCTGCTGCCACGACGTGTTGAGGTGCAACGTCAACTGTGGCCGCGTGGTTTTACCGCGTTTGGTGAAAATTTGAATGACGCCGTTCATGGCGCCAGAGCCATAGATCGTCGAGGCCTCCGGCCCGGAGAGAATCTCGATGCGTTCGATGTTGGTCGGATCGATCAGCCCGATATAACTGGAATTGGCCATCTCCACACCGTCGACGTACGTTTTGATGTGGTCACGAAAGTCCGAGGAGAAGTCGGTCGGATTCGGGCTCCCGAAGTCCGTCGACCCGCGGGACGTCGCCGCAATCGCACCGGGGCTGGTTGCCGCCATTTGCCCAAGACGGTTGACGTACAATCCCGGCACGTCACCACGAAACAGCTGATCGATGCGGGTGATCCCCCGCTGTTCCAGCTGCTCTCCGGTAATGACCGTGATCTCGTTGGGAATCGCTCTCCGCTCCGTTGGGATGACCGTTCCCGTCACGACGACCTGATCCAGTGTGTTGATACTCGGCTCCAACGTGATCGTCACCGTGGCATTCGCTCCGTCACTGACGGTGATTTCCTGCGTCCGTTTGACATAGCTCACGCGCCGAGCATGCAACACGTGCGTCCCTGCCGAGACGTTGGGGAACCGGAACGCGCCACGGTCGTCGGTGGTCACCCCCCCTTTCGCACGATCCAGCTGCACGACGACCCCCGACAACGGCTGCTTCGTTTTGGCATCCCGCACCACTCCAGTTACATCCCCTTCACGCGTCCCCTCACTCTGCTGCGCCGGCCCAATATTCACCACTTCCGACGTCAACAACGACGCGCGTAATCCCGTCCCTTGCAAGACATACCCCAACGCATCCCCTAACGGCATCTGCGCCGCATGAAGCGACACCGGCGCCGTCACCGCGTCCAACAACTGCTCCTGAAAAATGATTCGCACCGACGCGTTCGCCGCCATCGCCTTGATCGCGGCCTTCAACGGCACGTGCGTCAACGTGATGGAGACAGGACGCAACAACACACTGCTCGTCTCCGTCGTGAGCAGCTGCGCACTCGACACCTGCTGCGCCGGCAGCGTCTTCACACCGGCAAAACCGGTCGACATCACCATCCCAGCAATCATCGTACGCGCCACGACACGTGGCACATCCGTCCGACGATACACTCTTCTCATTTACCCATCTCCGTGGCAGGGGTGAACTGTTGAGGCCATGTGTGACGGTCGTGTGTTGCACGAGGCGCCGTCCGGGGTAGCAAAATGACGGTCTTGCCATCGACCCGGAGGTCGACATCCAAGAGCCCCCGGAGCAGAATCATCATCTCCGTGGAATCCGCGATCTTGAAGCTCACCGAGACCGTTCGCTTCGCGAGCACGGAATCGGTCAGACGGAACTGATAGCCATACCATTTGCCGATCGTTGCCAACACCTCCGGCACGGACGCGCCGTTGAAGACGAGTTGCCCGTGCGCCCAATCGGTATATTCCGTCGGAGCGTGCTGCGTCACCACGACCGCGGTGGAATCGGTGACGTGCGCATTCGCGCCGGCACCCACGACGACGGACGATCGCGCACTACCAGTCCGCACGCGCCCTTCGAGCACGTGTACGTCGACCGCCCCATCGGGCGCCGTCCGCACCGCGAAGGTCGTTCCGAGCACTTGAGTGAAGCTATGCGTGGTCCGGACAGTCAATGGTGCCTGTGAAGACGCGCGAACCGTGAACAACGCCTCGCCATCCAACTCGATCAGCCGTTCGGTAATGCTTCCAACGACGGCATGGGCTCGTCTCGACTCGACTCGAAGGTGTGATGCCGGCGCAAGAATCACCCGTGAGCCGTCGTCGAGGGTTACAGTCAGTGATTGTCCCGGCGCGGTCGCGTATTGTGCACTGTGCCGTGTCGTTGGATTGACGAAAAGACCGAACCAAACAACGGCGCCGATCAGCATCGCGATCGGCGAACCGTACATCATCCGCCGCAGGAACGTGCTGGAGGACTTCGCCGAAACGTTCAGCGGAACGTTCAACTCACGACCACGAATTCCCTGTCGCCCACGTGGTGGATACACCGCCTCGTGGGCCATGCCCGGGCGTGTGGTATGGATGCCAGGAGCATCGAGGCGTGCCTCGATCCCCCGCATCGCCGTCTCCAGATCCATGGAAGAATCAAAGGTCCGCTTCGGGACGTCCCACAGACGCTTGGACTCTTCGACCAGCGCCGCCCGCTCGGAATCGTCACCGATCCACTCTTCGACGGTGCGCGCCTCCTCGGCCGTCGCCTCGCCGGAGAGGTAGGTCGCTAAAAGGTCCCAATCGGGGTCGGCTGCGTGTGCCATACCCTATTTCGCAGCTCGCCCGAAAACATCACGGGTGGTCGTGCATCAAAGCATCGACGTGCGGGGTTACCCCTGTTTTCGCCACTCGGCCATCGCCTGGGTCATCCGCTGGAGGGCGAGCGACATCTGATTCCGCGCCGTGAGGACCGAAATGCCGAGGGTGCTCGCGATCTCCGTATAGGAGAGTCCTGCCTTTCGGTTCAACAAGAACACTTCGCGACAACGAGGGGGGAGCCCCTGAATCGCCGCCGCGGCATGGGCATCGAACTCCGCCGCCTCGATCTCCTGCTCGCCAGCATTGTAGCTGACGGGGGGATGCCAGCGTGCAAGCTGGGCGAGCCGGTGTGTCATTCGAGCGTGCGCCCGCTCGCGTCGCATGAGGTCGATCGCCCGATACCGCGCGCTCGTATACAGCGCCCCTTCGACGGCACGGGCGGGATCGAGTGTGGCACGTCGCTCCCAGAGTCCGATGAACGCGTCTTGGACGGCTTCGATAGCGAGATCTTCAGAGTGCGTCGTGATCATCGCCACCGCGACCAATGCGTGCCAGTGCTGCGCGACGAGCGCGCGCAACGCGGTCTGATCGTCAGCACGTAAACGCTCGGCGAGGGACCGTTCCGAATCAACAGACGGCACACACGACTCCGCACAACACGGACGTGCGACGTACTGGAATCCGTTCCTGAACTCGATGGTACCCGTGCCCCCGCATGCCGATCAATTTATGGCCGCACGCGAGAATGCAATACTTTTTTTCGTCCGGCGAAGGAAACTATCCCTGGAACTACTATAGATTCATGATGCACTCACGGACGAAACAGGTCTGGTCGAGGATTCCGCTAACTACTCCGGAATAGGTCTCCCATCCGCCGGAACCTTCATGACAGCACTCTGGAGAATATCCCCTGTCTCGAGATCTTGCACGAAGGCAATGACGTGAAGACGTGACCGGTCGATGCTGAAGTCGCGCGCATCGGGATGTTGTCGCTGAAAATCATTCGCCCACTCACGCGCGTTTTCCCGAGTCAGTTGCGGGATACGTTCCATGAGTGCTTCCGGATCTCTCCATTCGAGCAGCGCGGCGTGGAGTGCGGCGACATTGAAAGAATGCCGTACTACCGTTGGTGAGATGTTCGGAACGATCCGCAGTGGAAGACCCAACGCGAGTGAATCCGTTTGCGCCGCGGAACGGACGACATTCAGATACAGACGGCGCGTCGTCCCCTGCCGCACCCAAACGGTATCTTCGAACAAGACGACTCGTAACGCGAGCTGGTGATGTGTCCCCTGCACGGAATCGACCGATGTGACAACGTCGATGTTGTCGCCGCGCTGCGCCACCGTCATGCGCACGCGAGCCTCTGGAGCACGTTGGAGCTCGGTATCGATACGAGCAACGGCACGTTGATACAAACTCTGTCCAATGGGTCGGTCATGCGACCGTGGATCGGCGGGCAATCCATGCCCGTCGACAAATTCGTTGGTCAGCGTGTCACCGGCCGGCGTGACCAACGTCCGTTGCGGAATCTGCGAGGTCGTTCGTCCCCGGTAGTTGAACCGGAAGTTTGGGTTCTGCGCGTATATTGGATACCATGCGAACCATCGATCCCAATCGGCCTCCGCCGGTGGAGCAATGATCGCGTTGGCATGATACGCCAATGGCACCACCACATCTGCCGCGTAACGACGAGAGAGTGGATGATATGCATGATCGAGCCAATTGCAGCTGCCGCATCGCATCCCTGTCGCGTACTCGACAACGACCACCCGTTTCGGCTGCGCCGTCGACCGGCTCACGGGAAAGCCTCGCTCGTACAGCGCGGTCCATTGACGATCTAAATACGCGTCGAACGACGTCGAGGTGGTCGGAAGAGGAAGATCCGCGATCTGCCCATCCCCGGCGACGTCTGGGACGACTCCTCGGATCGACGAATACTGCCAATACAGGTGTTCGAGCTTGGCGTCGAGAACCTGGCTCGCCGAATCGGCAAACGCTGTTTCCAGGTGCGCCAAGGTCAGCGCGACTACCTGAAGACGAAGATCCCTACGTGCTGTCGCGATCTCATACAAGCGCAAGCTCGCCGGACGTGCTGAGGAGGTGTAGGGGAGTCGCGCCGCGGCGAGAAGCGCCGGTATCGCGTCCATCGTATCCCCGTCGGCAAGATGGAGGCTCGCCGTCAGCACGTGCGCGCCAGCGGCGATTTCCTGCGCGAGGTCGGTCTTCTGCGTGTGTGATGCAGCTATAGTCAATCCTTGTGCAATTCGTCCGATCGACGGCCGCAATCCAGGACGCGCAGCGAGTGCTTCCAAAACCGGCACAACCGTCCAGATACCGTTCGTGGCATAGTCCGGATCTTGGACGAGCCATTGCACGGTGACTGCGGCGCCGAGTCGTCGCAGAGAATCGGTCCAAGCAAGTGGAGGAAGCGGAGCCGGGCGTCCAGGGATGTGGGGATATCCGACACTGGCGGATTGCAACCGATTCAGCTGTTCCTGTTGTTGAGTCGTGAATGGCGTCCCCGTTGCCGATGGTTGCGTTGCCGAATGCTGCGTCCCGTGTGCGGGCAACTGATCGGCGACACGCACGAGAAATTCGGCAACACCGTGCTCGACTCTATTCTCACTCGGGGAGGAACCTCGAGCGGCGGGCATCGCACGAACCGAGGTAAGCGGCGACTGCTGCGCGCTCATCATCGTGGGCGACGGGACGGAGAGACACACCAATGCCACGACGGAGTAAACGGTACGCACGACGTGCCGAGTGTATTGTGTATCTCGTGTGGCGAGACTGCAGTGGATGAACATTTGGAATCGTCGAAAATGATGAACTGCGTGCCTGGTTACCAACGAGTCCGAACACCGACACGGGTTTGGCGCCCCATGCTGGGGTAGAGAATCGATTCGTCGTTGTGATAGCTGTTCGTCGCGTTTTGCATTTGCAATACAACGTCGACGTGGGACGACAGTCGGTGCGACGCGTTCAGGTCGGCGAGTGCGTATCCTTTGGCCGTCGCCCGGTAGGGAAATGGCATGCTCGTGCGAGGGATCGCGTTGGACCGAAGCCGGATGCTATAGTCGGTCGCTTGCGACAGAGCGTCCGAGTCCCGATACAAGAATCCTGTCCCGCTGACATTGATGGATACCGTCGTCCCTGCACGGGCGTAGGTCGTACCGAATGCCATCGTATGTTCCGGAAGAAACGAGAACGAAGCGCCGACGGCATATTCTGGGTAGTCGCGCAAACGATCTCGAAAGCTCGGCGCGACACCTATGATGCGGCTCTTGGTCCAGGAATAGGTCGCCGTATGCGTGAACGGCCCGGTGTTGATCGTCCCTTTGAGCTCCCATCCCTGATTCCGGATGCTCCCAACATTCAGATTTTGATACTGTCGATAATAGCCGTAACCATTTGCGTCCAAAACTCCGCTGTACATGTACATCGGTGGATACGGCAACAACGACCGCACGCTATCGATACCGGGGATCATGACGACGAGCCCATCGACGGTCTGATTGTACCGGGTCACTGACACCGAGCCGCGTGTCCCCGCATAAATCTCGAGTCCCCCCTCCCCACCCTGCTGAAATTCTGGCGCGAGGTCCGGATTCGCTAAAATGTTGTTGAATGGTCCGTACAAGGCGATGAAATCAGGACTATCCATCGGTTCCGCTTTCTTGTCGGACTGCGTCGGCGGACGCGTCGATCGACCGTAACTCCCACGCAGCTTGACGGTCACACTGCCAATGTCTCGCGCATAGGCGATTCCATATCGCGGCGCCATGTTCGGCTGAACGTCGGCGCCGTAATTCGGATTCCACTCGGCGCGAAGTCCATACGTCATGAAGAGGTGATCCCAGATCGCCCACTGTCCTTGGATGAATGCGCCTGAATTCTTGTCGGGTCGTGCCCGCGTAAAGGTCGAGACACGAAGCGAGCCGTATGAGGAGGCCGCGCCGGACGGAAAAATCGTCGACGCCTGCGTTCGCCAATGATCTCCCCCCACCGTGAGTGTCACGTGAGAGGTTGTAGCGATAGGAATTTGTAGGGTGGTGTTGTACGCCTGGGATACACGCGACCGTGGTCCGAAATACATCGAATAAGTCGTGTCATACGAATACATATACGACGGCTTGCGAATGAACGAATAGTCCGCGCCATCCGAACCCAACACGATCGTATGCGACCACCACGACACCGGTGTATACGTCACCGTCGCACCCATCGTTTGGCCTGTCATGGTATAAATGGCCGGTTGGTCGCATCCGTTGCACGTACTCGACGGCGCCCAGATTCCCTGGTCGACTAGCGCTGTCGCAACCTGACTCAACGAGCCGCCAACACGGCGATGTGTGACAGCCGAACGAAAATTCGCATCGACCATGAGCTGCGAGAACTGCATCCGTGCACCGCCATAGCCACTGGCGCGCCCCTCTGAAAGCCCGGGCGTCCATGGCCCTGTATAATCCCACGAGCCGCCAACATTGTACGAAATGCGCCCTTCCATCCCGGTGACCGCGCCGTTGTCCGCGTGAACGGGGGTCAGCGCGCTACTGAAGTTGTTCTGGACCACGCCGCTTTGCAGATCGAGCGTGACGAGCGGACGGGGAGTCGTGCCCCGCTTGGTAAAGATTTGCATGACGCCGTTGATGGCGTTCGAGCCGTAGATGGTCGACGCTTGCGGACCGGTCAAGATCTCGATCCGTTCGATGCTCCGTGGATCGATTTGCGCCAACGTTCGCCCAGCGCTGGCGAGCTCGACCCCATCCACGTAGGTCTTGATCGGCGTCGTACCATTGCTCGCGGAGCTCGAATTCGTGAAAGCCGTTGCTCCGCGGGAATACATCGTGAACCCACCACCGACGCCGCCTGCGGCGCCTGCATTCTGCACGAAAAGTCCAGGGACGTCCCCACGGAACAGCTGGTCGATGTGCGTGATTCCCCGCTGTTCGATGTCCTTCGCCGTGATCACCGTCATGGCATTGGGAACCGCCTTAAGCTCAGTCGGCACGACAGTTCCCGTCACGACGACTTGATCCAACGTATTGATACTCGACTCGAGAGCCACGTCCGCAGCAGTCGAATTATCGTCCGTGACAGTGACCGTCCTCACAGCTTTCACGTACGCCAGCATACGCACATGCATCGTATGCTCTCCCACGGAGACATTGGAGATACGAAACTTCCCGTCGTCGCCTGACGTAGTGCCGATCTTGGTATTGTCCAGCGTGATCGTCGCCCCCCGCAACGGACGCTTGGTCTTGGCATCAATTACGCTTCCCGTAATCACGCCGTTCGCCACCGCGTCCGCCCCTTCTCGGAGGATCACCACATCCCCTCGCGACACCTTTGCCCGCATTCCCGTCCCCGACAACACGCGCGTGAACGCCTCGCTCGCCGACACCTCACGCAAATGCACCGTCACTCGGGCACCGGAATCCAAGACCTTTTCATCCCACGTCGCCCGCAACTTCGCCTGCCGCACGATCGACTGCAGCACTTGCGACAACGGCGCATTCACCACATCCACAGTCACCGCGGCGAGCTCAGCCGCCTTCGCATCCACCCCAACCGCCATCGTTTGCGCACTGCCAGTCGACGCGCCGCCGAGTGAGATCGCGAAAGCTCCCGCCATGCCGAAGAGAACAGCTCTACTTCCCATATTGATGCTCCGGTTGAAGGTCATGATGCCGCAGCTGGTCACGCTCCGACGCCTTGGCGGCGGCGTGACCTGGAGAAAGCACGAAGGTATGATTATCCTGCGAATAGTGCGCGTCGAGCACGTCGCAAATGTGGTCGAGCACGAGACTCAGCGGCTGGTCCGCGACCGAGACGTCGAGGTGCATGCGCCGTTGTGCCAGTGTCGTGTCTGCGACACGAATCTTCGCGCCGTACATGCGCTCCAGATCGGCGATCACATCGCGAAGCGTGGCACGATTGAAGACGAGAACGCCATGAATCCATTCCACGTAATCGCGCGGCACGATACTGTCAGTCACCGCCACCCCGGAGTCCGTGACCGACGCCATCATCCGCGCCGAAAGCGTTGCCAACGCATTGCGGTGTAACATGTCGCCAGCAGATAGCTCACGAGCACGCAATGTCACACGCCCATCCTCGACGACCACTCGGCTCGAGCGTTCCTCTGGATATTGTCGCACGGAGAATTTCGTTCCCAACACACGCACCGTTGCGTTGGCTGTGTGCACGACGAAGGGGCGATTCCCGTGCGCATTCACGGTGAAATACGCCTCGCCCGTCACCTGAATGCCGTCCGGTGATACCGTAGCAGAGGTCGAAGGGGCCAGGATCATCGTCGATCCCTCGGCCAAATGGACCGTGGCACGTTCCCCTGGACGCGTCGTGTAGCGGGGCGCCGAGATCAGCTCGTGAGAGGACCGGAACATGAACGCGATGACCATCGCGATGATCCCCGCGCCGATACCAATCCCGGCCCCCATACCAGCGGTTATCCGCCACCGCGAATGTCCTGTCGTCCGCGATCCTACGAACACTGTCCTGCGCGTTATCCCCGCTCGCTCGTCAGGGACAGGATGCACCAGCTCGTCAGTTGAGGAAGCCGCCGGGTCGAGGTGTCCCATGATCGCGCGCGTCGCCGTCGCCAGATCCATGGACGGATCCAACGCCCGATCCGGCACCTCCCACACCCACGTAAACCGCTCGACCAGCTCCCTCCGCTCGGCGTCGTCCCCAATCCACGATTCGACCGCCTGCGCCTCCTCGTCCGTCGCCTCCCCGGAGAGATAGGTGGCAAGCAAGTCCCAATCGGGTTCAGCCGTGTGTGACATACCCTAATGCACCACGGAACCGCGAACATCACGGTCACCCCGAAAAGTTTTTTTTGTGCCTCCGACGGGGCGCTGCCCGGGCGAGCCTAGATCGACTTCCGCCAGTCGATCATCGCGCGGGCAATCCGCTGCAAGGCAAGCGACATCTGATTTCGCGCCGTCAGCACGCTCATCCCCAACGTCTCCGCGATCTCCGCATACGACATGTGCAGTTTCCTGTTCATCAAGAACACCTCTCTGCACCGCGGGGGAAGCCCCTGAATCACACCGACGACGTAGGCGTCGAATTCCGCAAGCTCGATCGCTTGCGCGCCGGTATTGTAGCTGACCGGCGCCTGCCCCCCGATGGTCTGCGCAAGCCGTTGCGCGAGCCGAGTATGGACGCGCTCACCTCGCATGACGTTGAGCGCCCGGTACCGTGTCAGCGTCCACAGTAACCCCTTCGCCGATCGCGCAGGATCGAGCGTCGTTCGGATCTCCCACAAACGAATGAAGGCATCTTGGACCGCTTCGATCGCCAAATCTTCCGACCGCGTCGTGACCATCGCCACCGCGACTAACGCCTGCCAATGCTGCGTGATGAGCTCCCGCAGGGCGGTTTGATCGCCTCCCCTGAGACGCTCGACCAGCGAATGGTCCGGCATGCGACCAATTTAGGGTCGCACACCAGAATACAATACTTTTTTTCTCGAGAGAGTACCGAGGCTACTATAGATTCTCATCTAGCGACCACGGTTCGGCGCGATCATCAAGGCCACATATTGCCAGCGCACAACACACGAGCGATTCCAAGGCAACAAATGATGCCTCTAGTATTCTCCAATGTGCTTCACGGTAAACGATAGAGGGGCTGTCCCAAAACTTCAGTCATTTACAAACCAAGCACGAGCCGAATCCCTTGCTCAATAGTGTGCAAGATCGGAGCTGGCACACGCCGAAGCGGTTCCGTCAACATCGTTTTATCCAATGTCACCACTTGTGCCACATTGACCACAGATTCCTTCGGCAATCCCGTCTCACGCGCGGTCAGCAAGACATTCCCCGGCGCATCGGCGAGCGTGAGATTCGACGTCAACACCACGACGACGACCGTGCGAATTCGACTTCGATTGAAGTCGTCTGTCTGCAAGACGAGCACCGGCCGCCGATCCCCCGGTTCCGACCTTCGCGGATCAGGAAGATCAGCCCACCAAACCATTCCACTGAAGTCGTCTGTCTGCAAGACGAGCACCGGCCGCCGATCCCCCGGTTCCGACCTTCGCGGATCAGGAAGATCAGCCCACCAAACCATTCCACGTTTGATGACAGGTATGCCGGCAGGATCCACCCTTCCACGATCTACCATTCATCGCGCCGGAGGGTGGTCGCTTGCATTTGCCCAATGACCGGATCGAGCTCCGCGGCAGCAGCATCCCTGGCGTACACCGCATCCAAGCGCCGAGTAATCGCACCGGCACGTTGTTGGGCGAGAAACGCTTCCAACGCTTGCGCATAGAGGGCGCTGCGGGAGAGCCCCAAACGCTCCGCACAGCTCTCGGCGGAAGCAAAGAGGGAATCCGGGATCGAGACGGCTGTTTTCATACCGGAGTATAACCATGGTTATACCAGCATACAAGAGGTATGGCATACCAACCCCGAGTCCGGCTCTCCCGCAAAAGAAAAAGCCGCCGGACATGCATCCGGCGGCTTTCCATGAATCACCAAGTTATTGTCAGACAGCATACCCCAGAGGCACCGGTCAGAATCGAACTGACGAATAGCAGATTTGCAGTCTGCCGCCTTACCACTTGGCCACGGTGCCAATTCCCCCCATCCCCACGGACAAAGGAGAGCCTACAAACATAACCCCCGCCCTCCCCCCCTTTCTACCCCTCGCCATCCATCAACTTCCCCAACACACCCCGATTCAACACATGCCCCCCCGAAAACGTCCACACCCGGTACGGCACCCCACTCCCATCCAACACCACCCGCTGCGCCGCCACCGCCTCCTCCGTCACATACACATCCTTCTCCCCATACACCATATCCACCCGCAACGCCCCCCACCGCTCCGTCACCCCGCGCAAATTCACATCCTGCGGCACTCCACTCCCCCACAACACCACATGCCGCACCTGTGTCACCCCCCGAGCCGCCCACCGGCACACCACCGGCGCCCCCTGCGAAAACCCCAATGCATGCACCTGCACCGCTCCCCGCTGCACCCCATGCGCGCTCAATTCCTCGAACATATGTTCGACTAGGGTATCCAGGTACGTCACGATGTCCGCGATCTCCGCCTCCCGGTCCTCACGCGTCATCCACAGTGCCCCTACCGCGCTCTCCGGCGTATGAGGCGGCTGCATCTCCAGATAAAATCGCGACAGCGCCTCCGGCACCACGATCACCCGGTCCCCCCGCACCAACGACCGGAACGGCTCCGCGAACCCGGCCGCGAGCTGCCCATACCCGTGACACACCACCCACACGTCACGAACGTCAGGCCCCAGCTCGCCCACCACGTAATACCGCGCCGTCCGCGGAACAGCAATATGTCGCGGCGCCAACGGCGCCATAGAATCCTCAGCGTCAACAGTCATGTCACAAAATTAACCTTCACAAAATTGTCACACTCCTATGATTTCCTTCTTTCCGACACTTCCAAGCATCGAGAACTTCGTGTGCCCGACACCGCATGCCCGACGCAACATCCTCTCAATACAGTCAATACGGATCGCACGACATCACCCGGCTACTCACGCCGGATGATGCCGACGATCGTGCGTGGGTGGAGACGAGCCCACGAAACGAGGAGCCGCTCCCCGAAGACACCGATCTCGATCTCCTCCGCGAGTTCGTCGCCGAAAGCCGCACCGCCCTCGCCGGGCTCGATGCCGCCATCACCCGAATGACCGACGGATACACGTCGCACGATCACAGAGCCTACGATGACGTCATCAACCACGGTCTGCGCACCATCCATACCATCAAAGGGACATCGGCCGCACTCGGCCTCGTCCACCTCAGCCACTTCGCGCATCACGTCGAATCGTTCCTGAATATGATGTGCGCGGGAGCGGTGTCGTATCCGTACACGCGCATCGCACTGACACTGCGCGCGTTCCACATGTTCGAGATGCTCCTCGACGTCGTCGAACACGTGGACGATGCGACTTCGCTCCAGGCGCCCAGAGGATACACGGAGCTACTCGCCGCGCTCGTCACGAACGACGTTACCGCGCTCGAGGCGACGAATCCACAAAATGGGGGAAGCGCCCCGTCCCCATCCGTACGTGAATCTGCACGCGAATCTGCACCCAGATCTGCGCGCGGTCGCCAGCGTCATGCGAAGCTCGAGCAGACGCGCGACGTTCAGACGAAAAGAATACGAACCGCCCCACTCACGACCGTCTTCCAAAAAATGGAGCGCGTCTGCCGAGATGCGGCACGGCGGACAGGAAAAGACGTAGTGCTCGTACAAGATGGCGCGGCGACAGAAGTCGGCGCAACGACGCTCAGGATCGTTGGCGATGCGCTCGTGCACCTGGTTCGTAACGCGGTCGCGCACGGTATCGAACGATCAGGATACCGCATCGCCGTGGGAAAGCCTGTCACCGGCCACGTCACGCTCACCGCGTCGTCGACCGACGAACACATCATCATCGAGCTCCACGACGACGGCTACGGCCTCGATCGCACCCGCATCGCACGCCAGGCACTCGCACTCGGCGTGATCGACACGGTGGCCGGGATGAATGATGCCGCCATCGACACACTCATCTTCATTCCCGGACTGTCGACCAACGACGTCGTGACCGATCTCGCGGGACGCGGTGTTGGAATGGACGTCGTGCGACGCAACGTCGAGCGGCTCAATGGCACGATCGACATCGCGTCGGTCGCCGGTCAAGGAACGACATTCACACTCCGGCTGCCGCGCATCATTCCGGACGACACATCCACTCCGCGAGCCGGTCGACGACCGCATAGTCAGACATCCGCACGCGGAGCTGTCGCGGCTTGACGCCGAGCGCGAGACGCGTGTGGCGCGCGAACATCCGAGCGTCGCGATAGCCGATTTTCGTCGCGATCTCTCCGACGGAATACGCCGGCTCCTTCATGTACCGATGTCCACGTAACAACTTTGCGGCGATCAACACGCGCCGCGGCGATTGAATGGGTGTCCGGCGCAGCGACCGGTACAACGTCGTCGGATTGATTTGCGCCGTCGCGGCAACGTCCGCAATCGACAGAAATGCCTGCGGCCGATCGAACGCCTGCTGAAAAGCGCGCACGATGTTCGGCGGCAATCCTTCCATCGCCCGTCGTAACGGTGACGGAATATACGCGTCGCGCCGTCGCAACATCGCCTGGGCGACGACTTCGTGCAAACGGACCGCGCCATCATCGAACGGATGCAGCAAGACGTCGACAATGCCATGGTGGACGAGATTCACCACGCCACGCGCAGATTGTGTGTCGAGTGACGTATAAATCACGATCGGCGTCCTGGGAAAGGCATCCAGCACATCGGTCATGGATGGCCCTCGCGAGAGCGCGGGCGCGGGCGTGTGTCCATGCTCGTGTCCATGCTCGTGTCCATGCTCGTGTCCATGCTCGTGTCCGTGCGCCGCCGGATCGATGATGATCGCGTCGACGGGGCGGCGCCGGACGATGTCCTGGAGATCGAGCCAGTCCTCGGCTTCGATCAGCCGATACGCTTCGTCAGCAGCGCGGCGCAGCGGCACACGTAGCGCAGCCGACACGGAGACGGCGATGAGAAGTTTCCGCGGGAAGGCCATAAATCTGTTGGTCCGTAGCAAAAAACACGCATTTGTGACGGCGATGGCGTTTCCTAGCTTGGATCAGTTTCTGGTGATCAGCCACCCACCTTCAAAAGAGATTCGAGCTATGTCACGCAAACTTGCCGTCCTGGCCTCTCTGGCCGCCCTGCTCGCCGCCGCCGCCTGTGCCGACGCGACAGGGCCGAAACATGATTGTACCGGAGGAGTCACCCAAGGGGGCGGCAGCTGCGTGCCGATCTAAGACGGTCCGCCCAACGGCGCGGACGCTGGATGATGATCGATTATGATCCGGCGTTCGCGCTGTTCGAGTGCGTGACGTGCTCTTCCAACTCTCGCCACTCGTCCAGCGCGTTGGCGATGTCGGCAATCTTTCCGCTCCAGACGGTCCGCGCATTGAACACGGCGGCCGGCTTCGTACGTCCTTCGCTCGTCAACTCCCGCTCGATCGC
>Ga0105241_10000038_pt1 | contig 115211 bp, 82 predicted proteins | sample KBSC64metaG_FD_80422 | JGI IMG/M metagenome (GOLD analysis project Ga0105241, IMG submission 80422) | Corn rhizosphere microbial communities from Kellogg Biological Station, Michigan, USA - KBS C6-4 metaG | ecosystem: Host-associated > Plants > Roots > Rhizosphere > Soil | place: Michigan, USA... | reverse complement strand
GAAGAGCTCGCGCCCCAACAGCGGCGCCCGCCACCGCAAGGGAGGTCGTGGCAAGAAAGTCGCGGCGAGAGACGCGCGCGGAGGATCGAGAATCACGCACAGACACGATCAGAACAGAATGAAACGAGACGTCGGACAGCAGGCTGTGGCGACAGGCTCTGACGGCATCCTTACGGTGCCGTGGGCGCCACGGGCGCTGACGTAACGGACTCATGGTCGAGCAGCCCGACGAGCGCGGCCATCTGCGCTTCCCGAGCGGGCGTAATCACCCCAATGAACACCCCGCGAATGATCCCCCGGCCATCAATGACGTAGATATTGGGTTTGAACGCCAATGGATAATGGTCGAAATTGGGGCCGGAACTCTTGGGCAACCTGCCCCCATCCTCCGTGGGCGAGAGCGGTTCCTTCCAAATCGAGATCGGAAAGCGGATCTTCAATTTCTGCGTGTAGAACTCGACCAAGTGGGGCACTTCCTCGTCCGGCTCGACGACGCGATTACTCCACGACCCTTCCGTCGCCGTCGCGTAGATCACCTGGATGCCAGGATATTGATCCTGAATCCGCTGCAACGGCCCGAGCGCCGCGATGCACTGGCCACAATTGTAGTGGCCCATTTCCAGAATGCGGATCCGCCCGTCAGCCACAGGAATCGTCTGTGAGCCATGCGTGGTCCCGTTCGCCGGCAGATTCACCCAGAAGTTGCCTTCAATGGGTTGTGCACCCGTGCCGATCCGCGTCCCCACCACAATCATCTCGTGCAGCAAACTCTGATACCGTTTGCCTCGCCCGTCGGCTTCGGCATCGCGCGCGAGCACCGCGGCTGAGGGCGTGGCCGCCGCCAGCAGTGCCGCGTTCAGCGTCGCGATGCGCGCCGGCGCATTCGGCTGACCCGACAATACGCCCACCAATTCGCTATAAAACTGGGGATTGCTGAACATGGCGCTCCGATCCACCAACTCCACATCTGGCAGCACCGCCACCGCGCGCAACCCATGGCGCAGCATGTCCGACGACCGCCCCAAGAGATAGTAGATCCCGGCCAGCTGTTGGTGCGCCAGGAACTGCGGGAGCGCCGCCGCCGTCCCCAGCGCATCGAGCGCGGTGAGGTAATGCTCGGCGATCGGGAGCCGTTCGGGCCGATCGACCGACGCAAAGGCAGTCACGGCGGTGGCGTACGTATACGCGCGATCAGCCGCCGAGAGCCCAGGTGTCGCAAGTCGCGCGGCAATCGTCTGCTGCGCCAGCGCATCGTGCCCCGCCGTTACCTGGAGCATGCCGTACGGATCGAGTTGCAGGCCGCTGACGGCACTCGTCTGCACCCGCTGCAGCCACTGCTCGGCATTGGCGCTCCGTGTGATACGCTGCGCGACGCGCTGCGAGTCGGACGCCCCCTGCGACGCAATCTCGAGTCGGAGGTCTAATCGGGCCAGGTGAAACGCTGCTTCGGTCGCCGAGATGAGCACCGCGGTCCCAGAGGTCGTCGCACTCGCCGTCGCACTGGCGTCGTGGGTCATCGTGACGGGGGCGACGGTCAGTTGTGCCTGCACCGCGGCTGGCATGCTGAGCAGGCTACCCATCAGCAAGCACCCCATCAGCATGACAGTCACCTCAGACCGTCGCGACCGCATACGAACTCGGTTCATCGGAACACCAGCCGGAACCCAAGCTGGGTTTGCCGCCCGAGCGTCGCGTACCCTCCTCCAGCGTCGGTGGGGTAATGATCCGTGAGGTTATGTATCTGCACGAGCATCTCGACCCAGCTCGCGAGCCGTTGAGACGCATTCAGGTCCGCCATCGCGTACCCTTTATTGAAGCTGGGAAACTGAGCAGCCGTTGCGCGCCAATGGTCAGCTTGCAGGCGGATCTCATTAAGAGAGAGATGTCGGTAATACAGCTCACTGCCATGGGTTTTCAGCGCACCGATCCCCGTCACGTTGAGCGCCACCGAGCTCCGCGCATGCGCATATTGGATACCCGCCGCCCATGTGTGCTCCGGTAAGTAGGCGAACGTCGCCCCCTTCTGATATTGCGGATACGTAGTCGCAGAATACTGGCTGCGGTATTTCGGATTGACCCCGATGGTCCGACTCTTGGTCCAGCTGTAGGTGCCCGTGGTCGTGAACGGGCCGAGGTTCACGCTCCCTTGCAGCTCCCACCCTTGGTTCCGAATCGTCGCGAGGTTCCGATATTGATGTTGCTCGAAGTAGTCATATGCATAGATCCCTTTAGTCCAGATATAGTACTGCTCAAACGAGCGCACGCTGTCGACCACTGCATTGTCGATCAGATTATCGACGGTCTGGTTATAGCGGGTGATGGTGAGCGAGCCCCGATTACCCAGATATAGGTCCACGCCGCCTTCCCCCCCTTTCTGGATCTCGGGGGTTAACTCGGGATTGGCCACGACCGCATCAAAGGTGTTTCCAAACTCCGCGATGCAATACGAACATCCGCTTTCCGTGATACTGAGGCCGGCCTTGTAACTCGGATCGGGCGGGCGCGTCGACCGCCCATAACTGCCGCGCAGCTTCGCGGTGAGAGCGCCGAGAGTCTGCGTGTAGGCCACACCATAACGCGGCGCGTAATTGGGCTGTTGCGCCACGCCAAAACCGGGATTCCATTCTGCACGGAGTCCGTAGGTAAGGAAGAGTTTGTCCAGCATTCCCACTTGCGTTTGCAGGAACGCCCCGGCGTTGTGACTCGCCCGACGGGTCGCAGCGACTCCGTAAAATGACCCGGTGAGCGTCTGGGGCTGCACATAAAAAACCTCGTCGAGCGTCTGCCAGCTATCGGCACCACCGGTGATCGTGGCACTCGCCAGACTCGTCAGGGGGACCTGCAGGGTGGTCGTCCCGTGGAGCGACCGCCGATCATTCTGCCCTACACTGAGCCCTAATGAAGTATCCCCGGGATACATATGCGAAGAACTTGTCGTAAAATGCTCCCCCTTGCCCTCATCCTGGCCCATCCCGATGGCATACGACCACCAGGTCGTGGGAACATGGCTCAGGTCGAGTCCAACGGTCTTGCCGAGCTCCGTCGTCACCTCGGGCACGGCAACACCAAGATTAATATCACGACCATAGATCCCCTGCTCTTGCAACGACGCCCCCAACGTCCCACCACTACCGCCACTGCGATTCCGGGTGCTGGTCGTCCGGAGCGAGAGGTCGGCAGTCACGGAGCCCAGCCTAGTCGGCAACGCAAGCCGGGCACCGCCAAACCCCCCGAGGTCAGTTGTTTGCCGGCTGGACGCCCAGGGGCCGCTATAGGTCCACGAGCCGCCCGCGTTGTACGACCAGCGCCCTTCTACGCCATTGACACTCGCGGAGTAATCACTATGCGTGGCGAGCGCGCTGCTGAAGTTGTTTTGCGTCCACCCATTCAGGCTATTGAGCGTGAGCTCCGGCCGGACGCTGCTACCGCGCTTGGTAAAGATCTGCATCACGCCGTTGATAGCGTTACTCCCGTAGATCGTCGACGCCTGTGGCCCCGTGAGAATCTCGATCCGCTCGATGCTCTTGGGATCGATCTGCGAGAGCAGCGCGGGATTGACCAACTCCACGCCGTCCACATACGTCTTGATCGGATTCGTGCCGTTTTGCGTCCCCACGCTCTTATTACTGAGCGCCGTCGCGCCGCGAGAAAACATGGTCACTTCATCCACCGGCGAGGCGGTGCTGGTCACCTGCGCAAAGAGCCCCGGTACGTCACCGCGAAAGAGTTGCTGAATCTGCGTGATCCCTCGCTCCTCGAGCTGCTTCGCCGTAATCACCGTAATGGCGTTCGGCACGGCTTTCAGCTCAGTTGCCACGACCGTGCCGGTGACAACGACTTGATCGAGGACGTTCGTACTTCGCGACAATTCGAGATTCGCGGTGACCGCCTGATGATCGAACACCATCGTGGAGATACTGGATTTCTTATACCCAAGCATCCGTGCCGTCACTCGATGGTTCCCAGACGGAACCGATGGGAGGTAGTACACGCCGTGCTGGTTCGTCAGGACACCACGCGAGGCCCGGTCCAGCAGAATCGTCGCTCCTACCAGCGGACGTTTCGTCTCGGCATCAGTCACGACACCCGTCATCGTCCCAGCCGTCTGAGACGCCGAGCTGTCGGCCCGCCGCGTCACCACCACATGACCGGGCGAGAGCGCTGCAATAAAATTAGTCCCTTGCAACGCACGGTCGAACGCGTCAGCAACGGCGATCCCTCGCATGTGCAGGGTCACGCGCGTCGTACTGTTCGCGACCACCGCGCCATAGTACGGCGTCAGTCCCGCCTGCCGAGCGATTTGCTGGAGCACGTTTGGCAGCAACGCGTCGCGCACGTCGAGCGTAATCATCCCGGTCACTGCCGGAGACGCCGTCAGCTGATCAGCAGCGACTTGCTGCTGCGCTGTCGCAGCAACGCTCATCGTGACCATCATCATGATAGCCGCCGTCGCGGACACGAGACGACGAACAGATCGTACGGTGCTACCGCCCATAAGATGTCTCCGGTGGGGGGGGATTCCAGTGGGGGAACGGACGTGGGACGCTCATACTGGAACGTCCGGCGGAAATCACAAACGCTGAATCGCGCCGCGTATAGCGCGCTTCGATCGCCTGGGTGAGTAAGTCGAGGACATGCGTCAACGACTCGTCATGCACGACCGCCGTCATGGTGATCGGTTGATGGGCGAGGGCAGTATCCGCGAGGTGGATCTCGGCGTTGTACGCACGTGCGAGTTCGACAATGACATCGCCAAGTGGCACTTGCTCGAAACTCAACCGGCCACGCATGAAGCCGGCGTAGTCGCCCACCATCGTCTCAGTCGTGACGGCAATTCCCGAATCGCTGGCTTGGCCGATCATATTCGCGGTCAAGATCATGTGGCGCGCAGGCGTAGCGAGAGACGCACGAGCACGCATTTCGACTTTTCCGTCCAGGACGGCCACACGGGTGGTGTGATCGGTGGGATAGTGACGCACTGTAAACGTCGTGCCAAGCACGCGGACCGTCGCGTTCGCCGTACGAATCACGAGCGGCTGTGCCACATGTGGCAAGACACGCACGTACACTTCACCGGAGACCGTCATCGTGTCCGGCGTCATGAGAACGGTGGTCGCGGGAGCAAGGGCGAGCGTCGCCCGACCGGCGAGCTGCACACTCGCGTATTGACCAGGGGCCGTCTGATAGACGTGAACGTGGCGCGGATTGAACGAAGCGTCGCGCGTTGCGAGCACCAGGCCAACGACGGCCACAGCGGCACCCGCACCAAGCAACGCGATCCAGCGCGGCGCCTCTTTTGAAAGCATCCCATTTCGCAGCCTCTCTCTTACTGAACCCACGCCAAAACCGTAAGACCGCAATAGAGGACTTCTTACCGAACGCTGCTTCTGCGGGGTCTGTTCGGGGCCTTGCGTATTATCTGGGTGCCGGATCGGATCGTCCAGTGTACGCCATAGGCGATGCTCCATTTCTACGGGGTCCGGAGTCAATGGGGCATTCGCGTTCCGAACCGCCGCGTGCACCTGGCGGAGAAAAGTGGCCTGTGCCATCCGCCGGGGATCAGCGGCAATCCAACGCTCGGTCTCCGCCAGTATGACTGGATTACACTCACCGATCACGAAGGCGGTGATCCGGTCGAGCTCTTCGGGAGGCAAGCTGTTCATATCTTATAAACAACAGCTGGCCGCAAATTATCTACAAAGCGTCTTCTAGAAGAAATCTTGGCGGATTACGGCAGTCAGCCGCCGCGTTGCCCGGTACATCTGCTGCGTGACGGTTTTCGTTGAAATCCCCAAGAGCGCGCCAATCTCGTCGTAACTCAGCTCACCACTCCATCGGAGCCAGAAAACTTCTCGCAATCGGGGCGGTAGATGCGCGAGCGCGACCTGAAGCTGAGCATTGATGTCCTCCTCGTCCAACGTCCGCTCACCTTCATTGTGTGCCGTCCGCTCACAATCGAAATCGAGTGCGGCGGCGTTCTGGGCAATACGTTTTTGTGAGCGTTCATGCTTCAGCACATTCAACGTTCGGTTTCGCACCGCGCGATGTAGATAGCCGGCGACGTTCAAATTGCTGTCCAACATGTCCCGATGGTCCCAGAACGCCACGAACACGTCATGGATGATATCCTGTGCCGTGTCGGCCGTGCCCAATAGTGCCGCAACGACCGTGGTGAGCTGCGCCAAATGATGGCGCATCAGTTCCATCAGTGCGTGGGCATCCCCCGAGCGAATACGCGTGAGGAGCGCGGCATCTCGCACGAACGACGCGGATGCCGCGAGTGCGCTGCTCGCGTCTGAGGATGACCCGGCAGACTTGCGGCGCGGATCGCCAGTGTTCTCACCCGAGTGATCGTCGCGGGCGAACCATAACGCGACTGTCATAACCTCTGGAGCATCCGGGGTTCCTTCATGAGAAACAAGCTCGGGTTAGGATTCGACCTTGTCAAGCGAAACCTGAGTTTGGAGCGCCACCGTCAGAACGGTGCGAGAAGGATCCGCGTTCTCCATATCGAGAATTTTATGGATGCAGATTCGCTCGCTACTCTGCCGGTCGCCACAGTCGAACAATTTTGGCGAAGTCGTCCTCATAGCCTAACGTATCCGGATACTGGTGGCACCGCACAATGAGTTCAAAGACGGTGATCAGGTCATTGGCGAGATCACGATCCAGCCCCCACGCCTCGACGAGATTGAACCGGAGGAAGGAAATCGTAGGGTTATCGAGCAGCAATATCAGTGCTCATGCTGGGGCTGGCGTAAATACCCATCTCCGATGAGCGTTGGGGCCGAATGCGGTGTAACTCTGCGGTGTCTCCTTTGATTGAAATAGAGGCTGGGCAGACGTGACCACCTCCGAAGCGCTAGACCGCATCGACGAGCGCCGAGAAATTGAAATCCCGTACCATGATCGGCGGCACGATCAATGGGAACGAAGGGCTCGTCGCGATCTCCGCTTCGAGACAGACGCGCTCTGACACACCGATCGCCTCGACTTTGTTGAAGATGAAGAACGGCGACTCCAGAATCCGGAAATTCTTGACCGCTTTGGCAATTTTCCCGTGCTTGATCAGGAAACATCCATCCCGCGTCACACCGGTCAGTTGCCCACTCGCGCCGTCCACGACCGACACATGGGAGAATTGGTTGACGTAGATCCCTTCCTGGCACTGCGAGATCATTTCGTCGATCGTCATCGTCGGGGTACCGGGAGACACCGCGAGACGTCCCGTGGCGAAAGGACGATTGTAAGGTATCCCGTGCACCGCTCCAAGCATGGTCCCATATGGGAGATCGACCAGGATCCCATCCTTCACATAGGTAGTGGACGTGAGAGGATACGCTGGCTGATCGGAGTTGCGGTCGTACGGACCCCCGATGTACGGCATCGCACTGCCGTCCGGCTCGTTCAGATCCACCGACAGCGAAAGTCGTGGATCGAAGATGCGCGTGCCCAGCTTGGTTCCCTTCTTGGCATCCGAGAGCGGCGTTCCACCCCCCTCGGCGATATCCCGATCGAAGAACGACCCAGCCGCACGCAGCAGCTGCGCGACAGCAGCCGGCCCCAGGACCGCCGTGCGCCGCCCTGGCTCGAACGCCACTGGTGCGGCACTGAGCGTGGCGATCTCAACCGCACGTTGCGCGACGGCACCAGGGTTGATGTTCGTCCAATTCCGCGACGCGGTACCAGCCCATCCGGAGCTTCTGCCATCGAGCCCTCGTGCCCGCACCATGCACTGCGCATCTGTTTCGCGATGGTAAGCAGCCAGTCCACTCTTCAAGAGTGTGAGCTTCGCGTACGCCGTAATGGCGAGCACCCCCGCGCCGATCAGTTTGGCCGCGCGAACGGGCTCGAGCATGTGCGCGAGCGTGTCCTCGCGTGCCGTGGTCAACGCACTCGCTGTCGCATCATACCACAGCTGGGTTTCGGGAATCGGGAGCGGCCCCTCCTCGACTACGCCGAAGCTCTCGAGCTTTCCGGGTTGGAGCGCGGCCAACGCGTCGAGCTTGGCCGTCATCCGCCGCAGACTCGCATCATCGAGTTGATCGAGTCCGACGAATACCGGAGACTTGCCGCCCATATACGCGATGATGCCAATGCCACGTGACTCCCCGTCGTTGTTGAGCAGCACCTGACCGTTGGCAAGCCGAACCACCATCTGCACCTGATGACCGATCGTCAGCGTGCCGGCATTGCATCGACTCATGGCGAACACCTTCTTCCCCAACGCCAACGCGTCTTCGTGCGAGATGACTGTCGACGCTGCCATCGTTCCCATTGTCTCCGATGTTCCAGATGGGGGCGTACCCATTGCGGTCGTATCCGCCGCGAATAGCCGTCGGGGGCGCCGGATCATCCGGCACCCCCGATCCGAATGACATTGACGTCCGTGAAATGCGCCGCCGGAGCGCTGGCGTGCACGAGCATCTCGTAACTCGGAATCCCTTTGGCGTTGACCTGCGTGGCGTAGTCGACCGTCGCGGCTCCGCCGATCGCCTTGAGCGATTTTCCCCAAAACGTTTTCGTCGCGACTTGCAGATTCGCGAGTAGGACTCGCCGAACAGGGCGTCCACGCTCGAGTTGTAACATCAGGCTCACCCCATCGTTGACCTGCACCGATGTCAGCTGCTGATCCAGCATCGTGTATTGCCAGAACCGGTAGTCGGGACAGTGCAGTAAGATTCCTTTGGTGACCCCACGACACAACTCATCGACCGTTGTCGACTCCGCGGAGGGTGCGAGTGTCAGATCGCCAGCCCACGCCGCCGGGGCGTGCGCTGCCGTTGGCGCAATCGCGCTGCCATTCGATCGCAACGCTCGCCCGGTCTTGGCGTACCATGCCCGCAATGCCCCAGCGGTATGCCGTGTCGTGTAATAATCCACGAGCTGTCCATGCTCCACGACGGGAAATGAGGAGCACTCGACACCTTCATCGTCCCATTTTTGGAGTGCCGATGTTGGAGCCGTACGACTGACGTGCATGGTCACGCGCGGTGACAACAACGACGTGCCGATCACGTCCGCCGGGGGCATGGCGTAGGTCGTTCCTCCTCCGGCGACTTCTTCGCCCAGTGCACGATCGAGCTCGAACGCGGGGCCTAGCATGCGTGCCGCCAACGCCGCGGTCGCTGCACCCGTCGTGATGACGTCATACCGCCCGACGTCGATCGTCGTGGCCGGCATCCAGGCGAATCGCACTGCCTCTTCAGTCCTAGCGACGATCCGTTCGTGTACATCTGGGGCGAGAAGCAACTCGTACCCGCCGCTGCTATTCGTCATGCCATCCACGCTCAAGCCGCATCGCGAGAGTCCGACGACTCCCTGCACGAACACCGGCTGGTCGAGCCGCATGAACTGTTGCGTCAGCATGGCGCCTTCGGTCGATGCGAAGACGCGCGTCTCACGCGCCCATTGTGCCTTAGTCGAGGACACCTCTCCATACTTGACCTGCTTGGCCGCGGCCTGCCACCCACCGAGCACCGCGGCTTGCTCCTTCACCGGCACCGTGAAGGGGTCGATCTGCATTGGCGTCGACCACTCGCCAGTGAGAGCTGGCGCCGGGACGAGCTCAATCGGATGAAGCAAGACGCGAGAAAATCCTCGTGCGCTCGCAACGGCATTCCGGGCCATGGCGGCGGCGGCATCGACATTGGGAACATGCCGGTAGACGAACGCCATCGCCCCATCGACCATGGCACGAATCCCCATGTCGAACCCCGCATCGGAGAGGACAGCTGGCTGATCTGCTCCTGGCGACAATTCTATGGCAAGCCATTGGTGACTGGCCACTCGCACATCGGCATACGTCGCGCCCGCCGCTTTGGCCGCTTCGAGCGCACAGGCGGCGAGCGTGCGCAATGTCTCGGGAGGCATAGGCTCCGGGAGCACCGTGTTCCCCGTTGCTCCCGTCGTGAGATCGTCGGCGAGGAGACGGCGCGCACCGAGCTGCAGTGCGGCGACACCCATCGATGTCGTTTTCAGAAACGTGCGGCGCGTGAACGGACGCGGAAGTGAACGTGTGGACGTGGGACGCATGGACATCATCGCTCCTGTAACAATGCGCGAATGAACGCGGCGGTCTGTGCCTCCTGCGCTCGTTCAAAACGCGTCAGGGTGCGCCGGATGACGCCGTGGCGATCGATGATCACGAGGTATGGGCTCCGTTGCGATTCATAATCGTCCATTGGGGTGTGGTACGCCTCGAGGTCGGGACTCCGCTCCGGGATTATCCACCCCTGTGGTGTTTTCTTCTTTTCACCCGCCCACAGAGCGATTGGGATCGAGATCTCGTGCTCTGTGATGTACGTCTCTTGTAAGAGTCGTGTCTCTTCCGCCGGAGAGACGATTCGGAACCCCCAATGCCCTGTGGTGGACGTGACGTATATTGGTTGCACCCCAATCGGAAATTGCTGATGGATTCGCTCCAGTCCGCGTAGCTCCGCGAGACAGCAGCCCAATCCATATTGGCCGAACAGCAAGACCCGGACGATCCCACCATGCAGGGACATCGAGTCCCGGCGCGTGGTGGTCGTATCTGGACGTGCGTTCGCGGAGGTGAGTGCGGCTGCGTTCCACCAGTGCGTCACATGGAGCGACGGCGCAGGATGACCAATCAACGCCACCGCGCCGGCATGCGCCTGTATCATCGACGCGAGGATTTGGGCGATCTGCCCATACATCGGATTGGCCGAGATCAGCGAATCCGGTGCCCGCGACGCGTCCAGCAGCCCCTGCGTCAAAGTATCGAGCCGCGCCCGCCCTTGGGATGTCGGCGCCAACACCATCGCCAGCGGCATGTATGGATTGGGCTCGGGAACGAGTTCGAATTCCTGCACATCTGGGATAATGATCATCCGATCGATGTACGGCATCTTCGGGACGAGCATGAGCGCGCGTCTCCCATGTGTCACGAACGATGCTGTACGACCGAGGACATCGTATGCGTTGGAGAGCGCGGCGTGGGCGCGATACTGCCACAGCCCGGCAATTGTCACCGGCAGTGAATCGAGTTTCGCACAATATTGCTCGGCCGTCGTGAGCCGCGAGGGCTGTGTCGTATCGGTGAACGCCAGCGTCGCCAGGAGCAGTGTATAGCCGCGATCAGCAACCGAGAGCCCCGGCGTCGCCAAGCGCGTGGCAATCTGTGCTTGCGCGAGGCTATCCTGTCCAGCCATGACCGCCACGCGGCTCGCACCGTTGACGGTCAGCGCCGTCAGTGGCAACGTCCGAATGACATTCAACCACTGTGTGGCCCGAGCGATCACCAACGCGTGCATCGAATCGGTCGGGAGCGTGACACGATTCGAGGGAATATCATCGAACAGCCGATGTGTTGCTGCACGAAGATCCGAGACGGCGGCGTCCGGGGTGACGCGATGCGCCGGCGGAATAGTATTGTCGTACAAAATGTCCGGCAACGCGACTTGCGCATGCATCGAGCGCGCCGACATGAACAGTGACAATACGAGCACGGACGTGGCGAACGTCGCCCAACGGTTACAGGGCATCGACAAGTGCTAAAAAGTTGAAATCATCGACCATGAGCGGCGGTGATTGGATATTGGGAGTCTGCGCGTGCCACAATCGTGACCATTGGGACATTCACCTGCGCCATCACCGTTGCCTGTCCCTGTCATGCCACGAGACTCAGCGCCGTCGCAATCCATGTGGCCACGCTGAAATATTGCCACATTGTCATAGATCGGTTGAGAGATACCATTGTCGTATCAATTGAGGCGCAGCCGAAACCCAGCCTTTTCTTGTCGGCCGATGACAGCGTAACCGCCTGCAAAATCATTAGCGTAGTGGTTGGTCAGGTTTCGGAATTCCATCACCGCCTCAACTCGCGTCGACAGGCGACGTGAGGCTGTCAGATCAGCGAGGGCGTAGGGCTGCATCATCCCTATAAAGCCTCTGAACTGGTCCTCGTTCGCTATGTTCGCGTCGAGTCGAATGGCCCCGCTCCGGAACCGGAAGTAATTGCCGTCGACTTGGACGGGGACCTGCCCTGTTCCAGTAATGGTGAGGGCGATCGTGCTCCGCGCCGTGGTGTACGTCGTCCCCAACGCCCAGGTATGTTCCGGCAGAAGGAGAATCGTCGCACCAGGTTGGAACGCGGAGTAGCTCCCGTACGTTTGTCGCCCGACAGGCGTGAGGCCGAGCACTCGCCCCTTGGTCCAGCTATAGGTGCCTCGCTCTGTCAAAGGCCCCAACGACAAGGTCCCCTGCAACTCCCACCCTTGGTTGCGAATGCTTGCCGTGTTCAAGTTCTTGGACTGAGGGTCATAGCAATAAGGCCCTAGTTGACCGGGCGTATAACAGTTTCCCCCATTCTGGTACGGATCAGGGAGACGCGACCGGATGCTGTCGACTTTCGGTTTAAGGATCAGGTTGTCGACGGTCTGGTTGTAACGGGTGACCACCAGCGAGGCACGCGTGCCAAGGTAGAACTCGACCCCGCCTTCCCCGCCTTGTTGAAACTCGGGACCCAGCTGGGGATTGGCCAACACTTCGTCGTGCGGTGGAAACCAGTGTTCGTCCCACACACTTGCCCGGGTCGCTTGTTTGAGCCGGGGACCCGGCGGACGCGTCGAGCGTCCATAGCTGGCCCGGAGCTTTGCCGTGAGCACACCAACTGACCTTGTGTAAGCGACCCCATAGCGCGGTGCATAGTTCGGCTCCGCGTCCTTGCCGAAGTTGGGATTCCACTCCGCGCGCATGCCATAGGTGAAAAACAACTCATCGTGCACCGCGAGCTGCGCCTGCACGAATCCGCCCCGATTGTGGCTCGGCTCACGCGTCACGGTATTGCAACTATATCCATATATCACACAGGGATCACTGAGCGTCCCGCTCAATGACTGCGGCTGGACCGAGAACGTCGTGGCCAAGGTATTCCACCCATCCACACCTGCGGTCACGGATGCCTGCGCGAGTGTTGTGAGCGGGAGACGTAGCGTTGTCGCGTAGCGAAGCGATCGGCGTTGCGTGCGTGAATTGTTCAGCGACGGCGTCGTGTCGGAGATCCGCTGATACCGCGGCATGGCTTGCTGCTCCGACTCGGTCACATCCTGGCCGATGACCAGTTCGTGCGACCACCAGGAGATGGGAGTATATCCCATTGTCATGCCGATCGTTTGTCCATTCGAGGTATTCGTCGTCGCACTCGAGAGGCCGTTGAAAGGCCCCCACGTGTAGTACCCCTCCTCCGAATAATTGACGAGCGGCTGCTGGACCGCCCCGCCTTGCGTGTTCGTGCTCACCGTCCGGCGAACCGAGAAATCGCCGGTGAACGCGCCGGCGGCTGTCGCGAAGGCAAGCCGTGCACCACCGAAGCCGCCCAAGGTCGTCGTGCGCTTGGCCGGTGTCCACGGCCCCATGTGGTTCCAAGACATGCCAGCGTTGTAGGAGAGTCGCCCTTCGACGCCGTTCACCTGTCCCGTGTAGTCATGCTGCGGCGTCCTGGCGGAGCTGAAATTGTTCTCGACCAAACCACTCATGAGACTCAGCTGGAGCTGCGGGACGTTGGAGGTCCCGCGCTTGGTAAAGATCTGCATCACGCCGTTGATCGCGCCTGAACCATAAATCGTGCTCGCTTGTGGTCCTGACAAGATTTCGATGCGCTCGATGCTCCTGGGATCGATCTGGTTCATATACGCCGGATTGGCGAGCTCGACCCCGTCGACGTACGTTTTGATCGGGTTCGTGCCAGCGTCGGCGCCGTTGATCGCTGTGGCACCCCGGGAAAACATGATGACCGTGTCCGGCAGATTCACCGACCCGCGATTGCCGGCGAAGAGTCCAGGCACGCTCCCCCGGAACAGCTGCTCGAGACGCGTGATCCCCTGTCGTTCGATATCCTGCGCCGTAATGACGGTAATCGCATTCGGGACCGCTTTCAATTCTGTTGGAATGACCGTCCCCGTCACTACCACTTGCTCCAACGTGTTCACGCTCGGCTCCAGCAATACCGTCACGGTGACGACACTGACCGTCGCTGCGCTGCCCGTCGTGGGATCGCTGCTCTCGATCGTGACGTCCTGCACCCGTTTTGCGTAATTCAGCTTCCGCACATGCAATACGTGATGTCCCGCAGGCACACCCGTAATCTGGAACGCGCCGGCCCCATCGGTGGTCACTCCTTTCTGCGCATCATCCAACACGACGTGTGCCCCTTGCACCGGTTGTCGTGTCTGTGCATCACGAACGACCCCCGAGATCACGCCATGTTCTTGGGCATCCTGCATCCCGGACGCCGCTTTGATACTCACCACTTCCGGTGTCACGATCGACGCACTGAGTCCCGTGCCCCGTAACACGTGGTCGAGCGCGGTCCCTAACGGCATCTGCGTCGCGTGGAGTGAGACCAGGGTAGAAATCGCATCCAATGTTTGTTCTTGAAAGACGATCCGCACCCCCGCGCTCATGGCGAGTGTCTTGATCGCCTGCCGGAGCGACGTCCGGTCGAGATCGACCGACACAGGACGACGAAAAATGTCCGCCATCCGTGTTCCGAGCGCGGATTGCGTGGCGACTTGCTGGCCGTGCAGTGGTGTAGACCACGGTTCGGCCGCAGCCACGACGATTGCAAAGGTGACCAGAGCCAGGATCTGACGGCGCACATGTCTCATTTTCCCATCTCCACAGAAGGAGTAAACTGTTGGTGCCACGAGTGTCGTGTAGCATCGATCCGGCGGTCTGTCCGACGAACGACCGTTACAGTCGTTCCGTCGAATCGCAGATCAGCATCCAAAACATCTTTGAGAATCGCCATCATCTCGGCCGGATCCGCCATTTTGAAGCTCACGGAGAGATTCCGTTTCGCGAGCACGGAATCCATCAACTGGAATCGGTAGCCGTACCATTGACCGACAGTCGCCAACACGTCTGGAACGGGTGCGCGGTTGAACACGAGTTGGCCTTGCGTCCAATCGGTATACTGTGTTGGCTCGTGCGCAGTCGTCTGCGTGACGGTCGAATCCGTCACCTGCGCCGCGGTCCCAGCGGCGAGAACGATCGCCGAGCGCGGATTCTCAACGCTGACACGCCCCTCCTGGACATCGATACCGATAGGCTCTCCAGCGCGCGCCCGAATCGCAAAGGTCGTCCCGAGAACGGTCGTGACGACACGCCCCGTTCGGACCGTAAACGGCGTGACAGGCGAGGCATGCACCCGAAATAACGCTTCACCAGTCAGCGCAACCTGTCGGCTCGTCCGATTGAATTCGCTTACTACATGGAGGCGCGATCCTGGCGCCAAACGAATTTGTGTGCTGTCGGCCAGCGTGATGACGCGTTGTTGACCGGATGCCGCCACGTAGTCACGAATTCGCTCGGACGACCCGTGCCATGACGATTGCATCACTATCCATACCCCTGCCGCACTGACCGCCGCGAACGCCGACAAGGACAGGCTCCGCCGCAAAGCCCATTTTTTGGAGAGGTGTCCCATGTGCAGGGTTTGTTTTCCCAAGGGCCCCCCCTGCGCGCCGGACGACCAGCCAAACACCTTTGCACGACGAAGAGGACCACTGACGGATGCAAGGCCATTCACCTTTTCTTTGGGCATGGCGGGCCCCGCCATAGTGGCAGCATCGAGCTGGCGCATGAATTCAGGACGCAGGGAGGACGCTGCAGGGGGTGCCCCCAGGTCCAAGTTGTAGATCGCGGCATGAATTCCCTCTATCACACCCCGACGGCCTGGCCTGGTCTCGAGATATGCCCGGACGTCAGCTGCTGCGTCGGGAGAAAGCTCGCCGGCGAGGTACGCGTCAATTAGGTCTTCGGGATGCGGCTGATACATTGCAGTAGAAATCCTCCTCCTACTGACTGATCACGCCAACCCTCCACTTGTTAACCGTGTCCGCGAACAAATCTTAATCGCGATAGTCGGCGAGTAAAAGCTGCACTTTTCGTTGCGCTCGAAGTACCACCTTACGTGCACCGACTTTTGAAAGGGATAAGACCTCTCCGATCTGTTCGAAACTCCACTCTTCTTCCCATCGGAGAAAAACTGCGAGCCGCTCCTGGTCCGTTAACGTCCGAATCGCACGATTGTAGGCTCCGCGAAACTCTTCCTCTTCAGCGAGTGCGTCAGCTGTTCTATCGCGTTGTCCCATGGCAGGATAATGCGCGACACTGTCGCCTGCGGCTCCAAGGGCGTTGGCCGCAGCATCCACGACGCGGGCATGCCGACGTAGGTTCCGTGCACGATTGCGAACAGCAGCGGCAAGATACACACGCAAATCGGTGCCTGGCACCATGGTTTGCTCTATCGTTTCGCGACGCGCCCAAAGCGAAAGAAATACGTCATGCACAATCTCGATGGCAGTCTCTCGAGACCGTGTTTCCATAGCTGCGATATTCCACAGTGGTTCGAACAGTGCATCATATACTGTGGCCATTGCATCGCGTTGACCGGCACGGAGCTCCCGCAAGAGGAAGGGAAGTGGAACTCCTCCAATTAATACGGAATGTGTCGGATCGCGATGCGACCGCTGTGTGTCTGCTTCGGTGATCTCTCGCGATCTGGAACGTGCGATAGCATCGTCGTCATCGTGCGATGAGGCACATGCCAATGACGCAAAGAACGATGGCGCCCAGATTTTTGCGACAGTGTCACTCATGCGTACCTACATTCAATGCCAGTGTTACGGAGTCTGCCGACAACGATGCTTTTATCGATGTATTCAGTATGGGATGTGGCACCAGGCTAGTCAAGACTAAACTCTTTACATGTCTTCACGGACGCTACTATAGTGAAGTCGCGACGGGCGTGTGTTAGAACACGGTGCGCACACTCATGATATTTTGGTCAATGTGCTAGTGTTGCGCCAATAGGCACTTGCGGAATTCCCGGCTAGTCCGATCCGCCATCGATCCACATTCACACCGTGGGGCACCTTGGTTTGTGGAACCGATTGAAAGCCCGTCATGAACTAATCGTGGCTAAATCCGTGATCGATGAGTGGGATGACGAAATCGTGGTATTGGAGACGTCCGGCGACGAAGCCGCGGTGTCTCGGGATCTTCGGGATCGTGTCGTCGCATCCGCGAGAGCGGAATCCCGTCCTGCGACCGCCCCGAAACCGGAAGACGAGAAGTTGCGCAACGCGATGGGCAAAGCGTCATTCGGTGCGATGGCGCTGTCCAGGTCGGAGGCGCGCTCCTCTACGCCGATGATCTTGGCTTGCGTGCCGTTGCGGGGGTGGGATACGGTGTTGTCTCCTTCTCGACCGTCGGTCTTTACAATCGCTTATTGAGGGTGAGGAAATCGATTTGAGTGCTGCCGACGCTGCCACGATCAAGCTGATCGAGCTTGGGTATGATCTTGTAGGTATACGTAGAAGTACTACGATTGCGAGTGTATTTCAGATGCCGAGCGTATCGTCACGAACGACTGACCGCGTGTTGGCGCGACTCGCCATTCGAAAGTAAACCCGATGAGCGCTATCGTGGTTGCGGTGGGCACGCTTAGGCTGTTGGCGACATCTCCTTTAGTCACGACGACACCTGATATGGCCGCATACCAAATTGTCACGGCGCTGCTTGCCACGCATGGTCCGAGCATGGTCCGAGCGAAATTGTCCCACCATTTGTGAACGAAATGCGCTGTGTCTTTGCTTTGATGCCGCGGGAGCAGACACTGACAGGAAGCCGAGCTCGCCCAGGAAGGGTATGCGTCTAACACCCTCGGGGCACGGGTCTCCGATCTCAAGATTTGGAATAGCTGGTGTCGGCAACGGTTGCAGGTCCCGCCCCCAGCCCGGCCCGAGACGATCGCCGAGTTCGTCCGCGACATGAAGGAGGTGGGGAAGGGGGCGCGAGATCTGCCGGTACATCGACACCCTCGCCTACCTACACCGGCTCGCGGGCCTTCCCAATCCCAAAGACAATCGGGCGGTGACGTTGGTCCTGCGTGGCGTTACGCGGGAATTCGGGACGCGTGGTGCGCAGGCAGAACCGAGCGGCCGTCGCGATCGGGCCGTGCTCCTGATGACACGTGACTTGTTGGCCCGCGCCAGCGAGCTGGTGGCGCTCGAAGTCGCCGACGTGACCCCGGTCCAAATGGACTGGGCATCATCTCCCTGACTCGGCAGAAGACGTCGGTCGACCCAAAGCTCAAAGCGATCCGTGCCCGAACGATGCATGCTGTCCAGGTATACATTCACGGGGGTGGCTTAGGGGACGGTCTTTTATTTCGGTCCCTGAGGCGCAACGGCCAGGTGCGACCGCGAGCACTCAATGAGAACGAAGTTGCGCGGATCCTCCGGCGACTGTCACCCAAGGCCATCGCTGACGAGAAGCAGAAGCAATAAATTTGAGACTATGAACCAACCATTCGACGATGTCCAAACCATGGCACTCGAAAATCTCATTCGCGTTGCCAAAAATGACACTGGCAAGAGCCGGCGTGTCGCAGATTTCCTTCGCGCGTGGTGGAACGGTGCGGCACGTGGGGGCTTTAATCTCGTCGAAGCTTGGAGGCTCGATCGGAGTCTCGTCACTCACTCGTTACTGATCTGATCGTCGTATTCGAACTCATTGTGCAGTACCATCAGTATCCCGATACGTTAGGCTATGAAGAAGATTTCGCCGCAATCGTTCGCCTTTGGCGACCAGCAGAATAGTGCGCGAATCTGCTAGATATGGCACGTGGTCCTTCTCGCAAACGTTCTGACGAGGGCGCTCCAGACTCAGGTTTCGCTTGACAAGGTCAGATCCTGACCAGAGCTTGTCTATCATGAGGAAAATCTGGACGATCCAGATGTTATGACAGTCGCGTTATGGTTCGCCCGTGACTCTATTCCTGATGAAGACGCCGGTAACCGACGCCATAAGCCTAGTGCGCCATCGCCTGACGCGAACAGCGCATTTCCGGTACCTGCATCTGCGACGCCGCCGAGTTGCTTCGAGGCGAGGTCTCAGACGTTCGTGCGTGATACAGCGCTCCTCGCACGTATTCGTACAGGGGACGTCGACGCGCTAATGGAACTTATGCGTCACTATTTAGCGCAGCTCACCACTATTGTTGTGCCAGTTTTGGGATCGGCTGATACCGCACAAGACGTTATCCAGGACGTGTTCGTGGCGTTCTGGGATCATCGAGAGACTTTGGATAGCGACCTGAACGTCAGGGACGTCCACATACGTGATCACATTGCTCCCGCTGATCGGATCGGTCCCGTACGCCCCCAGGGTCGGCCGGCAGTGGGGGAGATGTTGCGTCGTCAGCGCGCCGTCGGACGAGGCAAAAACCTGTATGCTCTCCACGTCGCCGCCACACCATCTTGCGCGCCCTGTACGCGACGCACGTAACTCCGGTGCGCCTCTAACAACGTCGCATGCTCATCGGGAGAGCAGGCGAACGGATCCACGGCAACCGGCGCGTGCCACTCCCCAGTCACGACGGGAGAGAGCAATTTTACTTTTGCACGGAAGTTCCTTGGAGGCGTATCGTTGGCATGGGGGTTCGCTAAGCGAACCCCCATGCCAAACTTCCGATCGATCAAGCACTCTGCAACACTTGCCTACAGAGTGCTGCAGAGTATATTGCAGAGCTATGGACCTGGCGACTCTATTCACGCAGCCCGAAGGAAAAACGCTCGAATTCAAACGGGATCTGTCCTCACCCGACGGATTCGTCCGCGCCGCAGTGGCCTTCGCCAACACGGCGGGCGGGACGATTCTCATTGGGGTCGAAGACGGAACCACACGCATTCAGGGTGTGGCCGATCCCGTGGCTATCGCCGAGCAGGCCGCCAATATCCTGTCGCACCGCATTGCGCCCCGACTCGTGCCCGACATTGAGGTCCTGCCGTGGCGAAAAACGCAATTGGTTGCGGTCACGGTGTATCCGGTGCGAACGGGGCCGCACTATGTTGCCGCCGCCGGTCCGGAGAATGGAACGTATGTCCGTGTGGGTGCGTCGAATCGGCAAGCAGATGCAGCGCTGTTGGCTGAGCTTCGGCGGCTCGCGCGGAACGAGCCATTCGACGAACAGCCGATGCCGGAGGCGATGGAAGACGAGATCGATCTCGATGCCGTTCGTGCGCGCTTTGCGCCGGTGCGGTCGATCGACCGCACGGACTTGGCGACACTCCGGCTCGTGACCGCACACCAGGGCCGTACCGTGCCGACCGTCGGCGGGTTGCTATTGTTTGGACGAGACCGGTTTCGGTATTTCCCAGATGCATACATCAAGGTCGGTCTCTTTGGCGGGAAGAACCGGCGACACATTCTGGACAGCATTGACGTGCGTGGCCCATTACTCGACGCGGTCCCTGAGGTGCTGGCCTTCGTGCAAAAACAGCTGCGGCGTGAGTTCGTGATTGGAGAAACGACCGGTGCTCGCCGTGTCGAGCAATGGACGGTGCCACTCGCAGCAGTGCGTGAGGCGATCGCGAATGCAATCGTGCACGCGGATTATAGCCACACCGGAGCGCCGATCCGGGTTGCCGTGTTTGACGACCGGATCGAGATTGATAATCCGGGACTGTTACCCATGGGATTGACCCTCGCCGACGTGCGCGCTGGGGTATCCAAGCTCAGGAACCGCACGATCGGACGCATTTGGCACGAGCTTGGCTTGATCGAGCAGTGGGGCAGTGGCATTCGGCGCATGTACGACGAATGTGCGGCCGTAGGGCTGGAGGCCCCGGTTCTGGAGGAGATCGCGCTGCAGTTCCGCGTGCGACTCTCCACACTGCCGGCACGATCGTCCAGGCTCGACGTGGAAACGACGGCGATGATCGGATGGTTGCGGGAGGTGGGTGGTGCATCGACGAGGGCCGTAGCGGATCACTTTGGCATTTCGGTTCGCACCGCGCGCACGCGCTTGGCTACCCTTGTCGCGCGCGGCCTCGTCGCCGAGCTCGCCAGTAGTCCGACGGATCCTCGCCGACAGTATGTGGCGACGAGGAAAGAGCTGGGCAGCTAACGGCGTGTTCGGTACGCAGGCTGAATCGAATGCCTCGACTTCATCCGGCACGGTCACCGGGCGCTCATTCAGGGAGGATGCCCTCTACCACGTCACCTGTCTATCCGGAACTCTGCAACACTTGCCTGCAGAGTGTGTTGCAGAGTGTGTTGCAGAATCATGAATCTGGTAACGCTGCTCTCGCAACCAGAAGGGAAAACGCTCGAATTCACACGGGATCTGTCCTCGCCCGACACGATCAGTAGCGTCGGATGTAGCGGGCATGGGACCCCTTGGGTCACACCGCATCACTCAACGCGTTGAAGTTGAAGTCGCGCACCATCAACGGCGGAACAATCATCGGCCGGCGCGGCCAGTCCCAAATACTCATCACCGGGTCTCCCACCTCTCGACTTTGTTCCTGTATGGTTGGTGGTGTGTACCCGAAGGCAGTCCGCGCGGTCGGACCGATGGCGATGATGTTGTTCAAGAGGAAAAATGGCGACATCAAAAATCGGAAATTCTTCGTCGACCGGTCGATTTTCCCGTTTTTGATCAGGAAACAGCCGTCGCGCGTCGTTCCGGTAATCATCCCACTCGACCAGTCGATGCATTCTAGTCCTGAGACGCGGTTGACGTAAATCCCTTCGTCACATTGCGAGATCATCGCATCGAGCGTCGTCGGTCCACCGTGCAAGCGCAACCCAAATGGCATCTCGGCGTAGGGCTTGCCGCTCGCGATGGAGCCGATACCGCGCGCCAATGTTTTGAGTACACCACGATCGACCCATATCGTGGGACGATCTGCATACCCCTGCTGAAACCAGGGTCTGAATCCCCCATCAGGATCAGCTGGATCTGTTGTGACGTTCACGCGCGGATCAAACAGTTGTTGTCGCCATTTGATACTGATGTGCCGGCCATTCACGTGGGAAAACCCACTCTGCCCCTTATCCGCCCAACCACCACTGAAGTGTAGCGCGAAGAACCGCATGAGTTGTACGACGGCGCCGGGGCCTAGAATCGCCGTTCGCCGTCCTGGCTCGACGGCTTGTGGCGACCGGCCACGATCGGCGATGGCAGCGGCCGCGGCTGCCACCTGTTCGACGTCGAGCGTACGCCAATCCCGCGCCGCTGCACCAGCCCACCCTGAGTTCGTGCCGTCCGCGGGGCGAGCGGTAATGCTGACTTCGCAGTCCGTCTCCTCGTAGAAGGCGTGGATTCCTTCTTTCGTCAAAATGGCTTCGGACCGCGCCATGATACCAATGAACCCGGACGTCTGGAGCTGGTGTTGCCGGACAGTCTGAATCATGGGAGGAATGACGGTCTCGCGTGCCGAGGTGATCGCGTCGACAGAGGAAGAGTGCCAGAGTTGTACAGGCATATAGGCGTCCTGCTCATCCCACTGACGAACCAATAACTGTTGCGGCGGCCCTGCAGCTGTTCCCAGTGCATCGGCACGAGCGACGAGCGCGCGAAGCGCTTCGTCGTCGACTTGATTCGTCTGGACGGAGAGGAAGCAGCCATTCCCGTAACTCGCACCGAGGAACACATTCAGGGTATCGCCATCGTCGGCGCTTCGGACCTGATCGGACGCAAGTCGGGTGACACTGCGCACCGTATGGAGGATATAGAGATATGCCCCATCAGCCGTGGACATCGACAGAATGCGCCGGCACAGCGCTTCCATTTGCTCGCGAGTCATCACGGGGCGCCCTTCGGCCAGTCGGGCAGCGAGTGGTGGGATCAACAGGCGTCGCGGAGAGGGTCGGAAATGCGTCGACATCATGGTGTCAAGGATTCATCGCGTCGATCTGGCCAAACAACGCGGCAGGGGCGGTCGCGCTACACGGCACGTTGATCCAGGGAAAGCCTTTCGGGACCATATCGTTCCACGTCGCCACGGTTGAAGCATCGCCCACGGCTTTGAGATGATTGACGAAGGGGAACGTACTGAACTGCAACACTGTCCCCGCGATGCGGCGGACGGGCTTTCCCCGAACGACTTCGAAGAACGTTCCCGTTGGGAAAGTTCCCGATGACAGTTGGGCATCGGATGTCAGCCGCGCATTGTAGACCCCAAGAATCCCATGTCCCATGTCGGCACACAGGTCATCGAGTGACATCGGCCGCCCTCCGGAACGCATCGTCACGTGCGGCATGCGCACATGAACCGACTCCTGCGCCTCGATCGCAACTCCACATCCGTTCGACTGGAGTGGCCGGTGTTGGCGTTGATACCACTCTCCAAGCGCGGCGACGGTGTGTGCGCTGGTATGAAAATCGACTAATACGCCGTCTTTGACAACCGTATGCTCTTGCGGCACGTTCCCATCATCGTCCCACTGTACCGCAGAGATCGAGGGGGGTGTGCGATTACCGACGAGCGTGATGAGTGGGCTCATGATGCGAGTCCCCAAGGCATCGAGTGTGAGCCGGCTCGATCCGGCCGCGTCGACTTCCAATCCGAGCACGCGGTCGAGTTCGAACGACGGACCGATGAGCGTCGTGAGCACATTTCCCATCATGGCACCATCCAAGACAATGGGATGTCGCCCAACCTCGATGCTCCCGATCGGCAATCGTGCCAACGGCATGACCGACTCGACTTCGGTGCGAAGTCGTTCCGGAAGATCTGGTGGCAACAACAACTCCACACCGGCAGACTGCCACTGTAATTCTGGCAACTGCACAGCCACGGCGCCCAGTCCAAACTGCGCTGATCCAGTGGCATCAAACATTCCACGCGTCACATATTGCGTCGTCAATGCGCCAGTCGTCGCCGCAAACACACGCGTTTCACGCAACCACGCAGGAGTGATAGACGCTTGCGTGTTGGGCATTCGCCCTACTGCCATCGTCGCGGCGTGTGCCAATTCGAAATGCTGCTGCACAGAAACGGCCAGGGGATCAATACGCATCGGGCTGTGCCACTCCCCCGTGGCTGGTGGCGCTGGCGTCCACGCGGGAAACTGGCGAGAGGTTCTTGCGGAAAGGCGGGCTGCGATGCGCGCGTTACGCACCGCATTGTGCGCACACACCACGATAGCATCATGTGTCGGACTGCGCCCATACGCGAACCCGGTATGGTCGTCGACGACAGCGCGCACCCCATAGGTAAATGTTGTCTGGAGTCGCAGAAGATCGGCACTAGCCATTTCCATACTGAGCACATGCCGTTCAGCGACCCGAACATCCGCGTATGATGCGCCAGCCCGCCGCGCGGCATCAATGGCGTGCGTCGCGAATGCTCGAAATTGTTCGGCAGGGATCGGATCGGGAAGAGACGCCGAAACCGGGTGCGGCGATCGCGCCGAGAGAAGACGAGTCTCCGCGTGAAGAGAGTAGGCGCCGAACGCGGTCCCAGCGAGACCAAGCGCGGATTGTGCCAGAAACGCTCGGCGTGTCGGACACGAAGCTCGATATGTCACTCCTGCATACCAATCGAAGGAGGGGCACTGCCTGCTCGTACTGGTTGCTGCGTTTCCTTCAACAAGAAGTCAAGGATATCCGTGATATTGCGCTCCAAGTCACGGTCATACCGTGCCACCACCCGACGGATGAGACCTTTGCCATCGAGAATATAAATTGTCGGCTTCGTGACCATGACATAGTTACTTCCGTCAAACATGGTTTCGTCGGCCATACCAACTTCGCCATCATCCTCTGTTTTGACCCGCTTGGTCGGAAGCGCAATCCCAATCGGAAACGTGACGTGCAAATCCTTCGTCATATGCTCGACCAATCGATCCGCACCCTCGCGCGGTGCGACGACTCGATTCTTCCACGTCGTCACCCCCCACGTCAAAAAATTGAATTCGACTGTTGGATATTGCTGATGCATTCGCTCGAGACCCGCGAGCGCTGCCATACACGCTTCACACTCGAATCCACCAATCTCGATGACACGAATCGTTCCATCGTTGACCCGAACCGTTTGGGAATCGCGCGTTGGTCCACGATTGGCCCAATAATTCATGGCGAGTGGCGTGCCCTGCTCGCCAAGACGCGCCGCTAGCGCGAACATCTCGCTGAGTTGGCCCCCACGCACATTATCGGCGAGCCACGTCCAGCGCTGATCAATCGCAACAAGCGCTGGCGGAGGCACAGGGGCCGTCAGTAACGTGGTATTGACTCCCTGCATTGTGGTTTTCCCATCGGGCCGTCCGCTCAGTGCATCAGCCAGAATGGTGTAGTAGTACGGGAGCTCGAGCCCGTTGTCATAAATCAAACCCAGGAGCTCATACGGAACCGCACGCGTCAGGTCGAACATTTTCGTTCCGATCCGCACAACGTCACTGCTTCGGCCGAGGTGATAGTAAACCGACATGAGTGCGTGACGCGCTCCGATTTGCCAGTAGGCCCACTCTTTTCCCATGGCATCGAGCGCTGTGAGATACCGTTCGGCAATTGGTAACCGCTCCGGATGATCCATGTCGGAAAAACTGGCGACCGCATTCTGCAAGGTGTAGGCGCGATCGATCAGCGGCAAGTGCGGCGTCGCCAATCGCGCAGCGATCTGGCGCTGCGCGAGATCCTCTTGGCCCGCCATGACGGCAATCGTTCCGAAGGGATCAAGTTGCAGTCCCGTGATGTTGTGCTGTTGGAGTACACGCACCCATGCTCGTGCACGTGCCGTCGCAACGGCCATGATCGAATCCTTCGGGTACGTCTTGTGCATCGCCGGTCCTGCCATTGCCATGGTGCGATCATTCTCGAGCACAAGGTGAGTCAAGGTGGCCGCAGGCACCGGCGCAATCTCGGCTGGACTCGGACCATCGAGCGTCATCGCCGGAATCGCTACCGAGAACTCGACATTCGTTCCTGCTCCAGCTTCCTGGGGCACGGTTCCCGATGATTCACGTGCCGCTCGCCCATCTTGAACATGCTGTTGTCCCCAGACGGGCAACGAAATCGTCGCGGCGGCAGCACACACCAATATTGATGTGCTGAGATGCTGCCTACCATCAATTCGGAAGATCTTTGCGGTCCACATGGTAGAAGAGGAGAAATATCTGCTTCTACAGCTCTACATCCGAATACGGAGACCGAATTTCGTCTGACGGCCCATGCTGGCATACCCGAGGTCACTATCATTCATATAGGTATTCCGTAGATTTTGCACTTGCAGGATACCATCTGCATTCGCTGTGACATGTTGTGACAGATTCAGATCAGCCAGTGTGTATGCCGAGATGTGATCCCAGGCAAAAGGGAAGTCCATGCGAACCCTGTCTGCGTCCAACCGGGACAACCCTATATTGTTCCAGAGCGTGCCTCCTCCCAGGACATACAGCGGACCTTGTCCATGCAGATTGAACGATAGACTTGTCCCCCCATGACTGTACACCGACTCCAGCGCCCACAAATGTTCCGGCACATACGTAAAGGCCTGCCCGACGACGACATCCGGTACTAATCTCCGCCACCGTGGGGTAATTCCAATGATGCGGCTCTTGGTATTGGACAGGGTCATTCTGGTCGTCACCGAGCCTAACGTCACCGAGCCGATGCCCTCCCACCCTTGGTTCCGAATGCTGCCAACATTGAGATATTGATTCAATCCAAGCGGACGTTGCCAGGGTGCAAATCCATAGAGGGCACGAACAGCCGGCAACATGTCCACACTATCAACCACGAGCCGCTGGATCAGATTATTGATCGTCTGATTGAATCGCGTAATCGTCAGAGAAACATGCTGTCCGAAGTACAGCTCTATCCCTCCTTCTCCGCCTCGTTGTTCCGCAGGGACCAAGTCCGGGTTGGCAAACTGATAGAAGGCATTTCCGGGCCAGTATCGAGCAGCATTTGGACTAATTTGCAAAACAGTAATGGACGCGGCTTGACCAGCATCAGGTGGGCGCGTGGAATGTCCGTACGTCGCGCGGAGTTTTGCTGTCAGCAACCCCATCTCCCGAACCACCGACACCCCATACTTCGGGACGACGTTGGGAGAAACATTCGGACCAAATAACGGACTCCATTCTGCACGCACCCCGTACGTCAAAAAGAGGGCATCCCATACCCCGAGCTGACTCTGGAGATAGCCCCCCCGGTTATGACTCGACGACTTCGAAGCACTATATGCGTAATTCAAATACGACGCGCCCGTCGAACTGAAGTTCGTGGCATCACCACCAACCGTGATCACGGCACGCGCCATGTCAGTTAACGGCACATTCAGCGTTCCCGAGGTCGAGAGCGTGAGCCGTTGCGAGGAGGTCACCCCCCACCGGACCGTGGCGGTATCACCTATCCAATTATTCGATGCCGCGTCCAGTGAGTTCGAGCTCGTCAGATGATCGGTCCCTATCGTGACCGTCTGCGACCACCATGACACGGGGGTTACGGTCGCACCGAGTGATACAGTCTGATCGGTCCCCTCCATTCCTAAGGGGAAATACGGATTCGAACTTGGGAGCACCAATCTCCCCGACCCGTCTTGATTCAAACGCCCCTGGGGAGCATTCGAGGACTGGTGATAGACCATCTGACTCTGCCGAACGCTGGCATCCAGCATGGCCGAGCCCACGTGAAGCCGGACTCCACCGAAGCCACTTAACGTGCTGTTGGAAGCGACGGCCCACCGGCCCACATAGTTCCACGACCCTCCGATATTATACGACATGTGGTTCTCGACTCCACTGAGCTGCAGCATGTCATCGTGCTGGGGAGCAAGGGCGGAGTTGAAGTTGTTTTGGATCATTCCCGTTTGAAGCGCCACAGTGAGCTGCGGTCGCACTGTCGTTCCCCGTTTGGTGAAGATCTGCATGACGCCGTTGATGGCACCCGAGCCATAGATGGTACTCGCCTGGGGGCCCGTGAGGATCTCGATGCGCTCGATACTTTTGGGATCAATCAGTCCTAAATAGCTCGCATCGGCTAACTCGACGCCATCGACGTAGGTTTTGATCGGTTGCGCGGTGGCAGCAATCCCATTCACCGACAGATACGTCGACCCTCTGGACGCGATCGAGACCTGGCCCGGCGCTGACTCGATCTGCCCGCTGCTCTGCGCAAATAATCCTGGCACATCACCGTGAAACAGCTGATCGATATGCGTGATCCCGCGACGTTCGATGTCTTGAGCGGTAATGATGGTGATGGCATTCGACACCGCCTTGAGCTGGGTTGGAATGACCGTTCCTGTTACCACAATCTGATCCAACGCGTTAACCGTTGGCTCCAGCATGACTTCGAGCGACGAAGTTTCCGCATCGACCACAGCTACGGTTTTCGACGCTTTCATATACCCCAGGAGGCGAACACGCACCGTGTGTGTCCCTGCGGTCACATTCGTAAAGCGAAATACCCCCGCTTGATCTGTCAATACCCCTTTGGTAGCCCCATCCAACGTCACAACGGCACCATACACCGATCGCTTCGTTCTCATATCAATGACTTTCCCTGAGATGATCCCTTGAACAACAGATTGTGCGTTGTCGTATTTCAACGTAATGACGTCTGCCGTCACAGGTACGGCGTACAAACCAGTCCCTCGTAAGACCTGTTCGAGCGCACTTCGAAGTGGCATTTTCGTCATATGTACAGACACCGACGTTGGCAGCGCCTCGAGATCCTTCGAACGATATTGGATCGTCACGTTGGCACTCGCGGCGAGCGCGTTGATCGCCGCTTCGACAGTTGCCTGACGGAGATCGATAGTCACTACGCGGGCCAACACATCATTGGGGGACACATCCATCGTCACACGCGCTGCAATTTCCTGCGCACGAGCCGGTGCGATTGAGAACGTGGCCATGCTCATCGCTGTACCCAGCACACCTATCGCAACACGCTGACACGTCATGCGTCTCATCGGCCTATCTCCCTGGAAGAAGTGAATACGGTATCCCCTCGCATAGAACGATATGTGTCCTGCCGAGGGTGGAGTATGACGACGTCACCGTCGAATCTGGCAGTGACATTGAGAAGATCTTTGAGTTGCACGAGCATCGTTTTCGAATCGGACACCGTGAATGCCGTCGAAACCGGCTGCGCGCCTAACGCCGTATCCGCTAATTGGAACTGCATCCCATACCAGCGGCCGATCGTCACGAGCATGGTCGCAATCGGCACATGGTGGAAGATGAGTTTCCCTTGAGCATAATTCGAGTAAGAGCCAGCATCATCTTGCGATGTCACGGTCGCCGTAGAATCGGTCACATGCGCGATCGTGTTTGCGGAGACAACGACGGGCGTGGAAGCGTTCTGCGACACGACTTTTCCCGAACTCACCGCAACCTGCACATCCGTATCAGACACGTAATGCCGTACGCTGAAGATCGTACCAAGAACCTGCGTCGTAATCGCTCCAGTACGTACGACAAATGGAGCCCTCGTCGAGGGATTCACCTCGAATTCAGCTTCACCCGAAAGTGTCACCCTTCGGTTCCCGCGTCCAAAATCAGACGCAATAACTAACCGTGTCTCGGGCGCGAGTGTGACACGCGTTCCATCGTCGAGCACGAGTGTTGCACGCTGGCCAACCGTGGTGGCGTATGTATGTGCCGATGCAGTGAACGGGAGGTGTGTTCGGCCAGAAAATGGATGATGCCGGGTAATCCCCCACACAAGGCCTGCTGTGACACACGCCGCAGCGGCAGCCACGCCCACCCGCTGCGCCCCCAAGAACCGTTGGATTACGAAAGGACGACGCCCCGATAGGGAGTATTTTCCAAACCGCAGGGGCTGCGTTGAAAAGAATCCTCTCCTTCCTCCCAACCCCCAGCCAAAACCGCGGGGCGACGATGGGGGACCTTTTACCGAACCATTGTGCCTCGGTTGTTCTTCAGTCACCCCGCCGGCATTCTGCGTCTGCCAATTCCGCAATCTCGGGCTATTAACATCCTGTCCCTCAACCGAGTCCAAGTCGGCACTCCGGCCGATTCGAACCCGCTGGGACACATCCACTCGCAGCCGTTGCGCCATTCTCCCCACGTCCGTCGAGACCTCATTTGCTTCCTGTCCTGCTGTATGCACACGACGGAAGAAGTCTTTGAGCGCAATCCGGCGGGGGTCAACGGCAATCCAGCGTTCCGTTTCCACCAAAGTATCTGGATCAAGCCGACCGGCCACATAGTCGGCAATCCGGCCAAGATCGTCTGGAGGCATGCTGCTCATATCTCTATTACAGGAGCTGGCAGCGGAAAGTCTACAACGGGCACCTCACGTTGCGGCTCTTAAAGACGTTTCTAGAGAAGATTCCGCGGAATGATCGTCGCCAACTGCTGCGTCGCCCGGTACATCTGCTGCTTCACACTCTTGGTCGAAATCCCGAGGAGTGTTGCAATCTCTTCATTACTCAGCCCCGCACTCCACCGCAGCCAGAAGACTTCGCGCAAGCGGGGAGAAACGTGCGCCAGGGCAACTCGCAGCTGGGCATTGAGGTCTTCGTACTCCAAGACATGCTCAGCGTCATTGCGAACCGTCTGGGGAAGATCACAGTCGCGTATTGCCGCATTCTGGGCAATGCGTTGCTGTGAACGCTCTTGCTCGAGCACGTTCAAACTTCGATTCCTTACCGCGCGGTGAAGATACCCAACAATGTTACGCTCGGCATCGATGGCCTCTCGATGATCCCAAAGGGTCAGGAACACGTCGTGAATAATGTCGTGTGTCAGGTCGGAGGATCCGAGGACTGTCGCCGCGACCGCCGCGAGTTGCACGGCGTAGTGTTGCATGAGCTCCACGAGCGCCTCTACCTCACCCGCATGGATCCGTATGACGAGCGTTACGTCACGCGCCTGTACTCGTGGGTCGGACCGACTGAGGGCCGCGGAATCACTCACCGCGAATGCATTATCCTCATCAGACGCCGCTGCTGATGTCGTTTCCCCAGAATTCTCTGACGCAACAGGCTCATGGCGTCTGCCGCCGGCGTCTCCGTCGCCCAATAGATCGCGGGCGAGCCACAGGGCAATCGTCATCGCTCGGAGATTATCTGGGAACCCGCCTCATGCTGAACAAACTTGGGACAGGATCGAATCTTGTCAAGCTGAATGTCAACAGCTGAGAAATCGCTTGACGCACAACAGCTGACGTACAACTAATATCGGCTATGGCTTGTCATCGGATCGCGCGGTACGGACTCCAGTAAGTTCGTCCTTCTCGCAAGCCAGGGCAGGGGATTTTCGCTCCAATGCCGACGGATCAAAACGTGGCGCTCACTCCCGATCGCTCTCATCCCGTAACGTATCAAGACGGGCGCGTTCATCCTCATCGAGATAAATGGATGTGGTACTGATACTCGCGTGGTCAAGGACCGATTTGACCTGCGCTAATGTCCGGCCTGCGTCGAGCATGTGACGTGCGCGAGCGTGACGCAGTTTATGAGGCGACAATGCTAGGATTACTGCGGAGTCGAGTCCTGCCAGGGTAGCGAGCTTCTGTAACCGCTTCCAAGCACGACCACGGTGAATACGATAACCCGTGCGCGGATGGATGAAGAGATAATCCTCGTGACCCACCACCGGTGTAATCGAGCGTCGAAGGCGCATCCAATGTTCAATACTTGCACGGACAGCGCCGACCAACGGATACACCTTGTTCTTGCGTCCTTTTTTACGAATCAACACGTGCAACTCACCATCCACTTCTCGGAAATGGGAGATCCGAAGATGCGAAGCCTCGGTCACGCGCAGGGCTAATCGGTCCATCAACCGGAAGACAGCGAGATCGAGGACGAGGATCGAATATTCCTTGGGATCCGCCAGCGCAATCCGGTTCTGGATGTAGCTAAAAAGCGTTTGAATGTCCGGCCGACGAATCACGATCGGGGCTGGGGTGAAGAACCGAGCGAGTTCGACGTCGTCCGCTGGGTTCGTGGCGAGCCCATGGGTCTGTTGAGCCCAGGTATAGAAGCGTCCGACCGCGGAGCGTTTTCGATGGGCAGTGCGGAGACCCCAGGGGCGCGTATCTGTTGGATCGTCTTCGTTTTTGGTACACCTGGCGAGCCAGCGAATGATATCGGCTGTCGTAGCCTCCAGGAGGTACGTTGACCCAAGGAACGCGGCAAATTCAGCAATATCGCGCCGATAGGCTGCCAGCGCATTGGCGGAGAGGCCCAACTGCCGGAGATCGGCGTAGTCGTCGATTAGGATGTTATTCCGGGGGATGGGCCGGAGTCGGAGTTCTGTCTGGTCCTTGTGGGCTCGGTTTTTACTCTTGGGATCAGGGTGGGGTTTTGGCATAGATTAGAGGAACATAATCAGTATTATGTTCCTCTGGTGTTAGCTTAGACAAAAGTCGACAAATATGTCAAATTCTGAAATGTCGCTCCCAGGTTTCACGGATCAGGGATACTTCCCTATGACGTGGACGCCACTTTGGACGAAATTGCGGAGAGCCACTTGGTAACCGGTGCGGGTATCAACGTCACCCCGTGGAACGCCGCGTGGCGGCGGGCGCTCGTGGCAAATCTACGTATTGTGACCCGACGATTCTGGCTCGCAGGAGCTGCGGAAATTTGGGTGGATGGGTCGTTTGTCGAAGCCGCGCCCAATCCGCGAGATATCGACGCGTATTATACCCTCCCAAGCCACCGCCGGAGACATCCGTGATTACAACCGAAACTGAATACCGCACGACGCAACAAGCGTTATGGCGGTTAGAAGCCATTGATCTTCCCGCAGAACAAGAGCGGTGGCTCGCCGAAGGGGCGAGCGAAGCGGACCTGGATGAGCTTCTTGCACAAACACGATCCCAGGCGGCAGAGTTGCGCGACCGACTCACGCTCTATGAACGCATTCGGGCTGGTGATCTCTCGATGTTTCATCGTCTCACCGATGTCGGTGACGCGCTCATCGCGGCACGGATCGCGAAAGGGTGGACGCAACGTGAACTGGCCGCACGACTTGGCGTGCACGGATCACAAGTCTCGCGAGACGAACGTGCAGCCTATTATGGGGTCACGGCAGAGCGCTTACAAACCGTCTTGAATGTGCTTGGCGTGCAGGTCGAAGCTGCGTTCATCCTCGACAAGGCTACACGGCATTAGCAATTGAGCTCGGCGTGACACACAATACGTTGGACGATGCAGTTCGCTCCGTGCAGGAGTTCGTCGACACGGTGACACACACGTAAAGCATTCGGCCATGGCAATGCGGGTTGCAAGCAACCCAACACGACAGCGTTACGAGCTGTCCCCCTCGACGAATACCGGAGAGGATTCTGTCTCCCGACAGTTGGATCATGGGCATCGACGCTACAACCGTCTCGTACGATACGACCCCGATCTTGGCGGTCTGCATCGCATGAAGAGCACCGACGTACTCCCGTGTATTTTTAGGACGACGCTGCGACGTTCGTGTCACCTCCAACGATACCCAACGACTTTCACCAAACGACTTTCAACTTGACAAGGGATGCCCCGGACCCGAGTATTTCCATCATGACGCGGAAACCGAGATAGTCCATCTCCCATGACCATCGCCATATGGCTGGCCCACGATCTCTCGAATGACGAGAATGGCGAAGGTTTCCGTCAGGGGCCGGTTGCGTCCCATCCCCCTACGGTGAAAGAAGGGTCTGCGTCACCCATCAACGACGCCGATCGTATACTAATCCAGCGCATCCGGACGGGTGATGTTGCGGCATTTGAGGCCCTCAGCGAGCAACTTTCAGATGCATTATGGCGCTACGCGTACCGTCTTGTTCGCACCAGCGACCTAGCGGCCGATGTCGTGCAAGATGTCTTGTTCAACCTCTGGCAGTACCGAGAACGGCTCGACGCGCAACGAAATGTCCGAGCTTTTCTCTTCAAAGACACACGTCGTCGTGCCCTTAAGCTATTGCGACGCGAGCACATGGTGCACCGTAAAGAGTCGTCATCTGACCTAAGCCTTGTCTCGGGGACGAGTCAAGACTTTTGGGCCAGTGCGACACAGTGGACCGAGTCCGAGCTCGATATGGCGTTAGATCACATTCTGGCGATGATCCCGGAACATCGTCGCGAGATACTGCTCCTCCGCTGGCGGCACAAGTTCTCATATGACGAGATCGCCGAGATTCTCGGTCTGGGCGTGAGCGCCGTCAAAATGCAAATTCATCGGGCGACGGTATTGGTGCGCCCTCTATTGGAACGCATGTTCCGTGATCGCGAATAGCACCTGACGCACAGCATACGGCCGCATCGGTCTGAACGCATGTGACGATTTTGCTGGCTCGTGGCTAAGTAAGAGTATGAGCAGCACGCAAGATACCCTTACTGAGTTGGTCGATCGTTACCTGGCCGGGGAAAGCACCCCGGAGGAACAGACGCGGCTCAATCAGCTCTTGGTCAATCAACCAAATGCCTTGGGTCGCCTAGCAATCCTATCCGCCAAGCTGGAGCGGCGGCTAGAAGACGTAGGAATCAGTCCGGTGCCGTATCACGAGATCCGGAATGCGGTACGGGCACGTGGTTTAGGGGTTGCTCTTCCCCACTCCGAACCTGAACAGATAACGGAAAAAAGTGGTTCGGTAAGAGGTCCCCTTTTGCGGCCCCGTCTTTTGGGGATGGGTTCGGTAAGACAGGGGCTGTGGCAGTGGCTGAACCCCATCGTTGCCAGTGTCCTGTCGGCACTGGTTGTCCTCGCCACAACGCTAGGATGGTACCAACGCAGCACGTCCTCTCTCGTGACGCGCCGCTATACGACACATGCCCGACAACGCCTGTGGGTCACACTGCCTGACGGCTCGGAAGTCCTGCTGGCACCGAGGACGACCGTGACTGTCACGAACCGCTCGCTGGACATTACCGGCGAGGCGTTCTTCACCGTCGCCCATGCATCAGCCCCTTTTGTCGTTCGAACCGCGAACGCGACTGCGCGTGTGCTCGGCACGCGGTTCGATGTCCGGCACTATCCGAATGAATCGGAGAGCCGGATTCTGGTCGACGCTGGACGGATCGCCATCGAGGCCTCACAAACTCATCGGTCCCACACGCCTGCCCACGGCGTACTGTCTGCGCGTATGCTCGCAGCGGTCACGGATTCTGGGATAACAGTAACCTCAGGCATTGCGGTTCAGGATTATATCAGTTGGACCCAAGGGACTGTGGTCTTCTCGAACGTCCCCTTGCACGATCTGACTGTGGCGTTGGGGCATCTGTATGGCGTCGAGATTCAGATCCCGGATGCCGCGTTGGCAAGCCATCTCGTACGCATGAATGTGTCACTGGAGAACGACACGGTGCCGCAAATCCTGGATGTGATCTGCACGATGTCCGGCGCTCACTATACGCGTCGTGGCACGACATACGTTCTCTCACCTGGGCGCGCATCGGTGCCGTCGTCTCGGACGGCTCCGGAGCGTCGCTCGCTTCCGCAACCGGAGCTGCAATATGGACGGTAGACGAGTGCATCGATGCCTCATGATGAGTGCCATGCTGTTCCTGGCAAACACGTCGAGCCTCACGGCACAAGCGATCGCAGCAGCGACTCATGACATGCCTCGCGAGATGACCGACAATATCCGTGTGTCGGTCGACATGACGAACGCGCCGTTGGCGGACGTACTCCAAGCCATTGCACGACAGGCGGGACTGTTCGTGTCCTGGGATACACAACGCGTGGACGTGCAGGTGCGTGTGTCGCTCCACGTCCAGGGTGCCGCCGTGCGCGATGCGGTGGCGAAGGCGACCGCGGGGACGGCGGTGCGGGCCGATATCGTGGCGAGGCGTTTGGTCCTGTCTCGGAATGACGCCGCATTGGCGATCGTCTCAGGCGTGATCACAGGGACGGTCGTGGATGCCAAGACGAAGCAACCGGTGCGAGGGGCGATGGTGGCGCTCGACGACGCGCGGACTGGGGTGACGACGGACGAGGCTGGAGCGTTTCGAATCTCCGGTGTGTCTGCGGGAGCGCATGCGCTGCACGTGCGGAAGTTGAGTTATGGGAAGCGTACGCAGGCAGTGACGGTGGTGGATGGTGAACAGGCTTCGGTCACGATCGCGCTGACGCCGAGTGTGAATGCGTTGGATCAAGTGGTGGTCACAGGGACTGTCGTCGCAACAGAGCTCAAGGCCATCCCAAATGCGATCACCGTGATTACGGGAAAGGAGCTCGAAGAGCGAGGCGTATCCCGCATTTACGAATTGTTTCACGGAGCTGTGCCTGGACTCTTTACGAATCGGACCGGTCAGGCCGGCGCCGTCGATCCCGGGCGGATTGCCGTTGTGTCGCGGGGGAGTACGCAGATGTTTGTTGGTGGATACGAGGGTGTCGCTTCATATAATGAAGGAATCAAGACCTATGTGGACGGCGTGGAGTTGGCGGACAAAAGTTATCTGGGGATGATCGACCCCAAGAGTATCGAACGGATCGAGATCTTGACTGGCCCACAAGCGAGCACGATCTACGGATCTGGAGCGATCAATGGAGTCATGCAGATCTTTACCAAACGTGGGACGACTGCGCGCCCACAGATCACGGCAACCCTACAAAATGCGTGGACGCAGAACAACTTTAGCGCCGGGCTGGCGCCGACGCGTGACGCATCAAGCAGTGTGACTGGGGTCGAAGGACATATCAGCTACAATACGGGTGCCTCATGGCAGCAGGTTGGTTCCTGGTCGCCGTCGGTGAACACGCAAACCGTTAGTGGATACGGCGGGGCGAAAATCACCGCAGGGCCGCTGACGACGGATGTCTCGTTACGCGCGAATCAGGTTCGCAATCGGTCGGGCGGGACAGACAATCAAGCGTTTGTCGAGCGCGCGGCCGCTGGTATTTCTGGGTCATCGCTTGGCTTGGCCGGAATTGGGATTCCGAACCAATTGGTGAACTCGGCTACCGATGTGGCGGCCGGAGTGACCGAGACCTATGTGGCAACACCGTGGTGGTCGCACGTCGTGACGCTTGGGCTCGATCACCTTGGGAGTGTGCACCAAAAGGTGAATCAAACCTATATCAATCCCGCCGATACCTCGTATTACCTACTGCGGTTCTCAAACCAACGTCTCACAGGCGCCTACAATACCACAATGCAGGTGCCAATGACTTCACTTGCGAGATTTGTTGTGACTGTGGGAGGGGATGTCTCGCACCTGACGTCTGATCAGGTTGAAGGCTCTTACATCCTCTCAGGATTTGGGCAGTACTTACCGACGAGCCCCAATGGAGGAATCAACGTAACTCATAGTCGCGCTCCCGGACACGGTGGTTTTCTTACGAGTCAGTTTGGTGTACGGGACGCCCTATTCTTTACCTATGGACTTCGGGCGGAATACAATCCGAACGTCGGGAAGAATCAAAACCCGAACCTTCAACCACGTTATGGTGTGGCACTGACTCAGACAGTCGGCGAGGTCACGGTCAAACTCCGGGGCAGCTATGGACATAGCACACGGCCACCAAGTACGGGCGTTGCTGAAGCCACGCGGTTGTCCGCATTGAGTGCATATCTTGTGAGCCTATATGGCGATACCGTCTTTGTATTTGCTAACCCGAATTTGTTGCCGGTACAACAGCGAGGTGGAGAAGGTGGTGTCGAGCTTTACCTTGGGAATCGGGCATCGCTCGTTGTTACCCGGTACAATCAGACGGTCGACGACTTGATTCAGGAGGCTGTTGTGGATAGTGTCGATGTCTTGCCAGAGCAGCGCGCGCTAAATGGATGGTATCCGTGGCAAGAAAGGTTGCAACAAGCCCAGTTCCTCAATCTTGGAAGCGTCCGGAATCAGGGATGGGAATTGACCGGTACCTTCAATGTGGGTCCGTTCACGACCCGGGGAAGTTATTCCTGGACCAAGAGTCGGCTCATCGGTATCACGCCACGGTATCGCAGTCAGTTCCCGTCCTATGTTCCGGGAAGTACCTTCGCAGAAATTCCGGAGCATACATATGGGGCCGAAATAGCCTATGCGCATGGTGGAACTCGCGTCGCGTATGATCTACAAGGCCAAGGTGCCGTACTCTCATCCTGGACTGTGTTGCATTTCATTAGCCAAGACCAGCGGTTACAGAGTAATATGCCACTTGCCATGTTCAGGGATTATTCCCTGCTTTATGGCGGCTATCAGGAAATGCGGCCAGGGTATTTTCTGGGAGATCTGAACATCTCACGGCAGTTTGCGTTACAGATCGAAGGGTTATTACAGATACACAATGTGGCGAACTCCTATAGAAGTGAGGTCATTTCCAACATCGCACAGGCGGGACGGACGACGAATCTCGGTGTACGACTCCGCTTTTAGGCGTCGAAGTGAGACATAAACCAACACTAAAGATCATGATGCATTGCACTTCGATGGACGCAACAACTCGAACCCTCCGGACGTGGTGTCGTAGGGTTCGTCTTGCGGGCGTTTTCTGTACGAGCGTACTCGTTACAAACACACGCGCGGCAACACAGCAAGCGCCATCCCCTGATACATCGACCGTGGGTCACACGACGGGCCGCGATGACGGTACCGTCCCAGCCAGCGGGATCACGTCGCTGGGCTACGCCGACGCGATGAATCACGTGATCGATTCGGTTTGGGGCATCTTCCCCGTGGTGCACGGCCATCTCGTAGTACGGCGTGATTCGGCGATAGTGGTGGCCGATTCGATGACCCGCACGTGGAGCGTCGCGTTGGTGCGTGCCGGAGCACCACATCATATCGAGCTCTTTTCCAGTGCGCTATTGAGCTTCCGTACAGGGCACGATGCCGAAGCCCAACGCTGTATAGCCGAGTGGCTCGCCACGCCAGGATTATCGGCGCACGATAGCGCAGGGATCTTGCGCACGTCGGTCGAGCTCTTCTTCGATCTTCTCACGCCTGTGAATCTGAGGGATTCATTACCATCCCCGGCGCGTACGACCATTGCCCATCAATATTTGGCTCGGCTCGAGGCGATGCCGCGATCCGTAAGCGCGGTCTCGCTCTTCGGGGTATATGACGATCTCATGCAGCTCTATCTCAGTCGTGGTCTGGTCGATACCACGATCGCGTACGGAAAGCGAGCTTTCACGCTTCCAGCGCACGTGACCGACTATCATCAGCGGTTTACCATGGCGACCACAGGAGGCCCACTCCTGACGCTGGCGCTCGCATTGTCAGCCTATCCCGATCGGTATCAGCGAACAATGGATTCACTGATTACCACGTTGCAAAGCTATGCGACGGCACCGGTGCCGCCGATCTATGCACAGTATCCCTGGAACATGAACTATGTCGCGGCTCAGCGCAGTAAGTTCGAAGGAGCTGTCGAACTCGTGCGAACTTTGGGTCGTCCTGTCCCGACGCTGATCGCGACGCATTGGTTCAACCAACCGGCGCCGCTGATTACGTCAGACGTCGTCCCAGGCGCACGGATCAAACCGCTCAACGATGGCATTGTGCGCCTCATCGGCTTTGGGTTCTTTGGCTGTCTCGGCTGCCAACTGGCGATGAAAGAGTGGGAGCGGTTTCAGCACCAACTGCCTGCGGGAGCTGAGGTGCTGTTCTACGATCGGTCCGAAGGGTTCTGGGGTGGGGACTTGATCGAACCGGCGGCGGAAGCCGAGCATTTGCGGCACTTCTACGTGGAGCGGAAACATTACACGTTTCCAATCGCCGTGTGGGCCGGCCCTAAAGTCGCGAATGACGAAGGTGGGCATGTACCACTCTTTTCGCCCACGATGTCAGCACTGGGGTTCTTTGGAGGACCTCATTTTATCATCGTCGATGGCAACGGCATCTTACGGTATCGGAGCGATGCGTGGTCAGACGTCGAGATGCTCCGCGTGCTTACCCAACTGACGCGCGAACGGCATCAGACTGCCGCAATCGTCCCCGCCGCTACTTCTATCTCACGGGTGGTGGGATCGTCCACGACATACACACCGTCCCCGTAATGTTAGAATCTTCCTTTCAGTTAGGACCCCGAAGTTCAAGCCGCCGTGCCTTTCTCACGCAGTCCTCTCTTGCCCTGGCGACGGGACTCCTCAGTCGCTCCGCTGCCGGGATGCGGGGCACTCCGGCCATAACCATTCCGGTCAACGCCAAGCGCCCAGTGACGTCATTCGTCCCCGCATTAGCCGATCCGGAGGACATGCGCCGGCATGCCCGGATGGCCATCGAAGCGGCGACGGCAGCCGGGGCGCACTATGCCGACGTTCGCGTTGGGGATCAACGGCAGTTCTATTGCGGTGAAGGGTGGCTGGGCAGCAGGCTCAAGTTGTCATATAGCTATGGACTGCGTGTGGCGGTCGATGGCACAACAGCATTCCTCGGCGGCGCGGATCCGACACCCGAACGACTCGTCGCCGCGGCGCGGTCGGCCGTTGCGAGCGCCAGAGGGTTGGCGAAGATCAGGAAAAACATCGGCAGTTCGAGTGCAGCACATGCCCCCGCCGTCTCCCGAGCGATTGCCCCAGCGCCTGTTGTGACAGGGGAGTGGTGTACGCCGATCGAGATCGATCCGTTCGCGGTCTCCCCCGATGACCATGTCGCTGCCTTGATGGGCTTTCAAAGTCTCAATGACATGGTTCGCGGCCCAGTCGCATGCGGTCTTGTCTTGGTGCAGTGGACGGCCGAGACGCGCGTCTTTGCATCGTCGGAGGGGTCGTTGATTACGCAACATCTGGCTCATGTGCTTCCCGAGATCGGAATCGCAGGGTTTTCCCAAGATCCGAGCATCGGTAAGAACGATGCGATCATGGTCTATAGTTTGAATACTGTTCTGCCGCCGTCAAGTGCGGGGTTCGAATGTGTCTTGGGTATCGCGCTTCGCGAGCAGGTCGCGCAGGCCATGGATGACCTGTTACCATGGACGGCCTATCGGACCGCGCCTGTCGACGTGGGAAGAAAAGCGCTCGTCCTTGATGGCGCGGCATTTGGCACGGTGCTCGGGGCGACGGTCATTCCCGCGCTCGCGCTGGATCGCGTGCTTGGAGAAGAGCAAGACGTCAGTGGGACGAGCTTCTTAGCGCCTCCGGAGTCGGTCCTCGGACAACCGCTTTTTGCCCCTACACTGAATGTTTCAGTGGTCACAGGCGGCACACACTATGGTCGCAGGCAATGGGATGATGAAGGGATTCCCCAACGCGCCTTCCCAGTGATCGAGCGAGGCGCCGTGGTCGATTACTTTGCCAGCCGCGCGACAGTCAGTACACTGCGCGACCAATTTTCCCTTCCGTCTCTGCAGTCCCTCCAACCTCACGGGGTGCTCCACGCGACTACCGCAGGGGGCATCCCCCGCCCGATGCCCAGCGCGTGCGTCGCGGCGAGTGCACCCAATGGGCCGTCATCACTCCTCGAGCTCGCCGCGACCATCAAAGACGGCATCATCGTGCGTGGGGGAGCCATCAGTGGCGATCAACAAGGGGCAGGTGGCGCGCTCTTCAATGCGCCAATGTTCGAGATACAGAACGGCAAAGTGACTCGGCGGCTACTGTATGGACAACTGGAGTTCTCGACGAAAGCGCTGCTGAAAGGGATAACAGCGGTCGGTGGGCCAGGAACCGTAAATACGACGACAAACTTCCTCTTTGCCGGAGCACCCGTGACCATGATGCATCAGGCGGTGACTGCCCCTGCGGTGCACATTCGCGACGGCAATCTCACGTCCACGACGCTGAGGTTCTCGTGACCGACGCTCGAATGCATGATCCACGAGCGCCCAAGAGTCTCCATACATCACACGACCTTGCGTTCCTGGCCCATCGTGCGGAGCGTGTGAATCCGGTCGCTGGGGGGGATCCCGATCGGACGCGCCGCGTACTCACACGGGAGGAAGCCATCGCGCTCGCAGAGGCCGCCCTGCGCATGGTCTCGGTCCCGGTGGTCAACATCATGGTCACACATCGGGCCGCGGCCGTCGCCAAGATCGTCAACACGCATCACCTTCGCTGCACCGATCTCGACGAGCTACTCCTCGAATTCCAGACACGGGTGGGCCGTAGCCTTCGGGTCTCCGTTGGGACCAACGTGCGAGATGCAGATACTTTGCGGCACGTCATTCGAAACGCCGAAACGTGCAAAACGCCAGTCATGCGACCAGAGGATCAAGAACCCAGCGATCCCGATGATCCGTCCGTGCGGTGGATGATGCCGAAACCGTATCCTCCCGTCACGCTTTGGCATGAGAGTACTGCCCGTGCGATCGAGACGGCACGCGGAGAAACCTTGGCACAGATGATGGCCAACATGCACACTCTCCAAGACGCGGCTCGTGACGAGACGTCGGCGAGTACGCCGCTCACCATGGCGGGAACTGTCGGGATCAGTGAGCGGGCACGGTTGTGTCATTATGCTGGGGGGATGCGTGCGTGGGGTGAAGCGACGGACGGTGAGATGACAGCGAGCGTCCGCACCCTGGATGGGAAAGCCTCAGGATGGAGCGGACAGGCGCATCGGGATTGGGATCAGCTCCAACCGGACCGTGTCGTGCGGGAGGCGGTCACGATGGCCAATCGGATGCGCGGTGCCGTCCGGCTCGAGCCCGGGCGGTATACGGCGGTCTTAGGGCCGGCCGCGGTGGGTCAACTCGTGCGGCTGATGTATCCGTTGTTCAACGTGCTTGCCAATCGCGGTTCCGTCAGTCCCTTTGGCGTCGCCAATGCCCCGAATGGCGCACAGCTTCGGCTCGGGCAACGCGTGTTCGACGAACGAATCTCGATGTGGAGCGATCCCGATGATCCGATGGGAGGCTACTTCCCCTTCTTTCCGGATGGGTGGCCAAGTCACAAGGCCCTTTGGATCGAACACGGGGTGCTCCGGAACCTTGCGTATGACGAAAGTGAGGCGTTGCGGACGGGGAGGACGCCCGCGCTGCAACCAGCCTCGGTCCATGTGACCGGCGGGACCACGACGATCGAAGAGATGATTGCCCGGTGTGATCGAGGCGTGTACGTGCACCGCTTCGGGAGCGTGACAGTGGCAAATGGGGAATCCGGCGCCCTTATTGGGACGACGCGGGATGGGTGTTTCTTGATCAAAGACGGGAAGATTGCGCATCCCATCACGAACTTTCGCTTCTTCGAGTCGCCGTTCCTGTTGTTCAATCGAATCTTGGCAGTCGGCGTCTCGGAACGCGTGGCGTTCGGCTTCTTGCAGCCCAAACTGATAACGTCCGTGACCGACACCGAGGATGCGGAAGGGATATGGCCGAATCTCCCGATCATCGTGCCACCGCTCATGGTGCGTGATTTCAATTTCTCCAGCTTGAGTGACGCAGTGTAGCCGTATGGGAGATCCCCAACCCATAGTCTGCGCAAAGGAAAATGTCCTCTCCCGGAGAGGTTCTCCCTTCGAAGACAAATCTCAGAGGCGTTCCCGCTGAGTTCTACGCGGCTGCGCAAACGGCCAAGTGCCCTACGCGGCGCCGCCGTGATCCGGATCTCGACATCTTGGTGAAGGATCCGAAAAAATCCAATCAGACGCTCCAATCAGACGCTTCCAGGAGAAGCCGTGCCCCACTTTGGTAATACACCCCTTCCCCTGTAGGACGACGTCGAAGAGCAGGGATCTTCAGAACAGCACAAGGACGATGTACCGACCTCCGCGAAACATTGACAGGAGCTCGGAACAATTTAGCCACATGTTTTGAGCGGAGCAGAAGTAACGCCGAAGACGCATAACTCCGTCGCGCGTCCCACACCCATCAGTGAGGCGCCACGTCGACCGATGTCGTTCGGTACATCGTCCTTGGCGTAATCGGACCGCCCCTTATGACTGATGTCGTCCTACGGGGGAGGGACTATAAGTAGATTACACTGCATCACTCAAGGAGGAAAAGTTAAAGTCCCGCACCATGAGCGGCGGAACAACGATCGGCGGGTTGGGCCATTCGTCTTCTCGATCCCCATCGACACTGGGAATAATTTGATTTGGACGGAGAAACCCAAAAGCAACCCGTTCCGGAACGCCGACGGCGAGGATCCGATTGAAAACCAGAAACGGCGATTCGAAGAACCGAAAGTTCGTAATGGGATGCGCAATCTTCCCATCCGTAATCAGGAAGCACCCATCGCGGGTCGTGCCGATCAGCCCTCCCGATTCGTTGTTGGCCACCTGCACATTTCCGAACCGGTGCACGTACACACCACGGTCGCAGTTTGCGATCATCTCCTCAAGAGTAGTGGTTCCTCCGGCCACGTGAACGGACATTGGTCCCACCATCGGCAGTCGCCCCATGGCCAGTGCTTCACTCTCATCGTACGCGAGTGTTCGGAGTACTCCATGTTCAATCCAGACACCTTTCCCACTCGGCCACCCATCACCGAAGAACGGGAAGTAGCCGCCCATCGGGTCATCGGGATCGCTCCACATCGAGATCCGCTCATCAAACACACGTTGGCCGAGGCGCAGTTGTTTGCCATCAGGGGAATTCGTCAACCCAAACGGACTCGTAAGACCACGGTTGGCTTGCACAGCGAACCAATAATGCATCATGCGCACAAGTTGGCCAACGGCCGCGGGACCGAGCACTGTGGTATACCGGCCGGGTTCGAGCCGCACCGCCCCACGCATGCGGTTGGCCATCTCGACCGCATCACGCACCACACGCTCGGGTTGTATCTGGTCCCAATCGCGATGCGCTTGCCCACTCCAGCCTGACGCTTTGCCATCAAGTGTGCGCGCACTCACGGTCACTTCACTATCCGTGCATTCACCCCACGCGCTCATGCCATTGACGTAGTGACAGAGCCGCGCGCGTGCGCTCACGGCAATGGTGCCCGCCATCGCGAACGGTGACATGCCCACACCCTGTCGCTCTCGCAACATGTGCATCTGGCGCACCATGTTTGCCAATGCCTCCCCACGCGCTGTTGCCATGGCCCTGGCCGTACTGTCGTGCCATAATGAGACGGGAAGATATTGCTTCGGCCGAGACCACACGAGACTGGGATCATCGGCATCCCCGGGCTCTTCATCCTCCTTCCGGATCGACGGCGCCTTGCGGCTCTCTGCCCGGCGAATCACCGCCTGGAGCGTCTCCGCGTCGCGCACGTTCGTCCCGATGGTGACCTGGAGTTTGCTGCCGATGCGTAAGGGAAACTCCAGCCGGAGCTCATCGAGATCGAGGCAGCGCAGATGTTGGCCATTCACAATCTTGGTCACCGCGGTCGCCCGGTGATTGATCACGATGGTTTGCACCGGCGCTGTGATCATCCGAAGCGCGCTTTCGGCAAGCGCCAGGGCTTCGTCGTGCGTGAGCACGCGACGTGTCGCGTTGTGCGCATCGCGATCATCGTCGGACGATGTATCCGCACGACGAGCCAGGAACGATAGGTCGGTGAGACGCGACGGTGGCAACACACTCATGACAATCTCAGCGCCGTAGACGTGATATTTCCATTCCGGAGATGCATGGCGGGGGCGGTTATGGTCTGATCCAGGACTCTCACAGGAATGCCGCTCACGACGTGATTCGTGACGACACTTTCTGTACGTGGTCCGCCAACAGCGAGAATCCCTTGTAAGAGCTGTTTGATGGAAAATTCGATCTGTATCTCCAAGAGTCTTCGTGTGATTGCACCGTTGCGGACTTCGAATGCCACCGGGCCAAAGATTGCGCCGCCCGCCCCTTGCTGGTCGGCATTGACAAACCCATTGCGTACGACCACGCCGTCCTTAACGGTAGAAATCAACTCCGCCAACGATGGTCCATTGTTGATACTCTCGACCACACAGGCGCCGGGCATTGCGCGCGGTATGTCCCAGACGTCCTCGGATCGGAATACTCCCGGTGGCCGGAGCGGCTCTCCGCGCGTGGCGTACCATGCCTCCAAGGTCTGGAGATTGGCACGCGTCGCGAGATAGTCGACCACCGCTCCGCGTTCGATCATCCGACGGGGCTGCGGAACGACCCCTTCATCGTCCCACTGCATCCGCCCAAAGTGCGTTCCCCCAGTGACCGTCGAGACATTGAGTAATGGCGAGAACATGGGTTTGCCGAGGATATCCTCTGGCGGCGCGAGCACGCTCGTTCCGGTGACATCCTGCTCTTCTCCCAACACTCGATCGAGCACGAGCGCGGGCAACACCGTTGCCCCGATGACGCTGGCACTGATTGGACCATCCAGCACGAGTTCCTTCCGTCCAACGTCACCTTGCGCGAGAGCATACGCGGTCCATGGAACGAGATCATGCATGGCGCGTTCGACCCGTTCTCGGATCTCGACGCCAAGGACACATTCAAAGCCCGCGGAGGACGGCGGCAAGAGGGTCAGCGGATGCGGCATCAATCGCTGGCCCATACTTGCACTGGGGTCTTGCGAAGAACCGGTGAGCGAGGCCGACGGGAGAACCCCTGCAAGTCGTTGCGTGACCATTGACCCATCAGAAGACGCAAACACCCGCGTCTCGGCTTTCCAAAGAATCTGCTCGACGCGTACGTCGACCGGTCCACGGAAAATCTGATTGAGCTGCGCAAAACCGGCCAGTGCGTACACATGGTCATCCGGAGAGACCGAGAATGGATCGATTTCTAGAGGAGTATTCCATTCTCCTGTCACGACGGGCATTGCGGCGAATGCCTCAGAGGTCCTGCTGATCTTTGCCAGGCCACGGGCGGTCGCGACGGCTGAACGCGCGGCCAGGACGATCCGTTCCGCCGTGGGATTCGCCCCACCAACGAACGCAGTGACCCCATCGACTTCGGCACGGAGTCCATAGCCGTAACTGTAATTCAAATCGCCTTGAAAGAATCGATCCTCGCAGCGAAACCGGCGGCAATCGCCGATCCGAATGTCCGCATACCGCGCGCCGGCTTGGGTCGCGGCCTCGATGGCCGTGCGCGCGAAGGTCCGCATGACCTCGGGATCGACGAGCGGCGGCGCAAACGAGGCAACCGTATGTTTGGACCGCGCGGGAACACGAACATGACGGTCCGAGATCGCCATGACAGTGCCAGCAACCGCCGAGCGAGCCATCAATCCACTGGCCAACGCCAGTGAGGACTGTGCCAAAAAGGCGCGACGGCTGTGGCGGACCATCTCGGTGGCCGAGAGGACAGGTGATGTCGACAGTGAGGAAGATGTTCTCATTTATGGGACATTGACGACAGGTGATGTCGCAGCAGAATTCATCCGTGTGGGCGTCGTTTCCGCGTGACGGCGTTCACGAGCTAACTGTGTGACGACGCCCAACAATTCACGCTCACCAGGTCCGTCGCGCCGATACCGGAGGATTCCGTGACCGTCGACCACGACGATATGAGGACCACCGTAAAATCCATAGGCACGCATCGTTGGAGAAAATTTGGGCGTGTGGCCACCTTCGTCATTGCTCTCCTTCGGACCGGCCCAAATGGCGATGGGATAGGTATAGTGCTTCCGATCGAGATAATAGTGTCGCAAATGCTCCACTTCCTCGGCCGGCTCGATCAAATTCCCACCCCAAAATCCTTCGGTCCGATCGCACACGAGGAGCTCGACCCCCGGCGGTAACTGATGTTGAAATTGCTCCCACTCTTTCATCAACATCTGACACCCGGCACAACTGAAATAGCCAAACGCAATGAGCCGAACCACGCCGTCATTCAAGGGTTTCACGCGAGCCTCCGGCGCCGCATCGGAGGGCGTTTGTGGTACGGGTTGATTGAACCAGTGTGTGGCTACAAGCGTCGGCGCTGGGCGTCCCAATGTTTGGATGAGCTTGATGGCTGCATCGAAATCATGGCGGCGAGACACGACATACTGCATGTTCCACGGATATTGTGCAAAATCCGGGGGGATCGGTGCTGCATTGTATGCGCGCAGCGATGTTACCACCGAGTCCATAGTCTGTTGATATCGCTCGGGATAGGCCGACAGGGCAAGGGCAAAGGTCATGAGCGCGCCTCCATCCGTCGCCATGGAAAACCTGGCCCTGTATTCACCCGTTTGTGCTGGCAGTGCAAACGCTCGCATCCCGCAAGCCACCGCCGAGTCGGTCATGCCATAGTTGAGATAGACCTCCATGAATTCCCGAAACACGCCAAACAGTGGCGCGGCGCTGACGTTCCGTGGCAACGCATCAAGTTGCATCAGATAGTGGCGAGCAATCGCTAAATGCGCTGGTGATGGCAGTGGAGTTTTGGCATCTCTGTAACTCAACAGTCCCAGGAAGAGCTCGACCGACTTCCCGAGGATCCACGCGCGGTCGGCATCCGACAACCCAGGGGTTGCCAGCCATTGGGCAATGTATCGCTGCGCTTGCATATCTTGGTCGACATGCATTCGGAGCTCTGCCGACGCAAAGAGTTCGATGCGATGTGGCTCACCGCCGCGTGCGAGTGCGGCAACCCAACTCCGTGTCATCGAATCAACAGCAATGACCAGCGAATCACGCCTGATGATGGCCCGACCGCCGACCGTGGGATACATCCCCCATGTATATACGGGGAGGTTATTCACGGCAAAGGCGTAGCCGAGCGCGGTGAGGCCTGTCGCCGGGATAGTGGTATCTGGCACTCCCAGGTCTTGCGCATGAATCCGTCCGGGACCATACGCCGCCAGTATTTGTACGGTGGTCATCACCACACAGTGGCGTGTCAGTTGTCTGAACAGCATATACCATTTACGCATTGTTGAGTTCGCTACGATACTCTTCTTTCGTCCTTCAGAATCGGAAACGGAGACCAATCCCGGTTGTGCGTCCAGGCTGGGCGTTAGAGAGACTAAAGTCGCTATGATAGGAGTTTGTCACGTTGGTGATTTGGACTAATCCTTCCAACCACGGCGTGAATTGCTGGGATGCATTCACATCGCCAAGCGCATACCCAGGGGCTTTCTCGGTGTAATTGCTGGGTATCCCATTCAATAAACTCAAAGGAGCGTTGTTGGCAGCAAGCCGAATATCATTGGCGATTGCGAGTCGTTGAGAGCTACGATTGGCCTCGCCCTGCCCTTGCAGATTGTATGCAATCCGGGTTCCGCCACGTGCATACGCGATCTCGACCCCATACGTGTGTTCGGGCAACGCCCCGTTCTCGATGCCGGCCACATACTCTGGAAACTGCGCTCGGAACCGTGGGGCCAAGGCAATGAGCCGACTCTTCGCCCAGGAATAGGTCCCGCGCAGGTTCAAGACCCCGACACTCATCGAGCTCGTTGCTTCCCATCCCTGATTGCAGATACTGCCCAGGTTGAGATTCTCGTCCACCTGGTAATGCACTTGCCAGGGACGCCACCCATGGAGGGCGCGTTGCGCCGGTAACGCATCGATACTATCCACAATCGGATCGACAATGAGATTATCGACAGTCTGATTGAATCGGGTGACGGTGAGCGAGGCTCGATTGCCAACGTACAACTCGATCCCGCCTTCTCCGCCTTTTTGTTGTTCGGGGAGCAAATTGGGATTCGCGTATCGACTGAGTGTATCTCCGAATCGCTGGACCCGAATCGGGCCGAATATGGGATCACTGCCCATCCGAATCGCGTTGGTCAGTACCAACGTGGGGGGCCTCGTGCTATGCCCATAACTGGCACGCACCTTGGCCGTCACACCGCCAAAGGCCTGTGTCCACGCAATCCCATACTTCGGTTCCAAGTTGGGGTTCTGGTCTTTCCCAATGTTAGGGTTGTAGACGGCTCGCAGCCCGTACTGGACGAACACGGCATCCCACAGCCCAAGTTGACTCTGCAGAAATCCCCCGTGCTCATTCGCGACACTACGGGAGAACACAAAGTTCTGATTGGAGAATCCGTTGTTCACGGATTGATAGTTGCCAAATTCCTGCGTACTGGTTGCGTGCGACTCGTCAGCGCCCACGGTCACCAGAGCATTCGCCGCCGCGGTCAAGGGGATCCGGAGCGTCGTGCTATAGGCGCCCGTCAATCGTTGCGCTGTCGTCTGTACCAGATACCGCAAGGAGTCTCCCGGGGTTGTCCAATTCGGATCTTGTACATTGGAGATGAGCGTCAATCGATCCACCCCGAGAGTCAAGGTGTGCGACCACCACCGCGCCATCGTATAGCTGCTCGTCAATCCCAAAGAATTGTCCGTATTCTGCTGCACATTCCGAACAGGAACTCCACCGCCGTTTACTAACGCGTTGCCTTCCCCGGTCGCTCCCTGCTCCAGTACAACTTGTTGTGAGGCCCCATTTGAGCGATTACCGCCTCGCAGAGCCCGCAGCGTAAGATCGGTGCTGAACCCGGCCACCTGGATCCGTCCGCCAGCATACCCGCTCGCAGTTTGGCCTTGGACCGCAGGAACCCACGACCCTTGGTATTGCCAGGACGCTCCGGTATTGTAGCTGAGATGGCCGTCGATCCCAGTGACCTCAATTCCCACGTCATGCTGCGGCGCGACGGAGGCACTGAAGTTGTTCTGGGTCCAGGAGCTCCGGAGCGTCGTCGTCACTTGTGGCTTCGGTGTCGACCCACGTTTGGTAAAGATCTGGATGACCCCACTAATGGCGTTACTGCCATAAATCGTTGACGCCTCTGGCCCGGTCACGATCTCGATGCGCTCGATACTCTTGGGATCGATCAAGCCCAGATAGGTCTTATCTGCCAACTCGATCCCATCCACATACGTCTTGACCCCCTCGACAGCACCTGTGACAGATCCTCCCGAAAGTACGGTAGTGCCCCGCGCATACAAGATCACCTGACCAGGATGGTCAGCATTAAACTGTCCCCTTCTTCCCACAAACAGCCCGGGGACATCTCCCCGAAACAACTGATCAATGTGGGTAATCCCACGAGCTTCTAACTCTTTAGCGGTAATCACCGTGATGGCATTCGGTAACGCCTTGCGCTCCGTTGGCACAACCGTCCCTGTCACCACGACTTGCTCCAACACGTTCGTACTCGGCTCCAGCTCCACGTGAATCGTGCAAAGTTCTCCGTCGACGACGGTTAGCGTCGTCGACGTCTTTGCATAACTTACCATACGAACATGCAACACATGAACACCAGCGCTGGCATTCGCGATGCGGAATCCGCCTGCGTTGTCCGAGGTTACCCGTGTCCCAGCGTCATCGAGCGTGATCTTGGCGCCGGGAATGGGACGTTTCGTCTTCGCGTCGAGCACGGTGCCGGCGATCCCACCACGCACCGGTTCTCCGGCACCATTCGCACCGACGGCGATAAAATCGACAAACCCCGATGAGACTTCCGCTCGGAGTCCTGTCTGTGCGAGTGCACGCGCAAAAGCCTCATCGACAGGAACGTCATGCACGTGCATGGTCACACGCTCAGTCCACTCGTAGATCTTCTTCCCAAAGCTTACCTGCAGGTGGGCTTGTCGTACAATCGTTTGGAGAACACCAATTAACGGCGCATCGACGGCATCGACCGTGATGCGCGCCAGTGAGGGCGCTGGCGTGGCCGCAGCCACCGCTTGGGCACTGCCCACCGACGTCGTGAGCGCCAGGATCGTCGCAGCGCCCACGACCAAGAGATTCACGGATTTACTTTCCATACGATTTCTCCAGCTGAGGGATAATGTGTGCCCGTGGAACTCGTACTGATGGGGACAAGACACCAGGGACAAGCACGTACGCCTCTCCGACACGCGTGACGTGTGAATCGGTCGCGTTGCCAATCGATTCCAAGACACGCGTGATGGGGGCATCATGCACAGACACCTCCAAGCCGATTGACTGGGAGGCCAACCCAGGATCAGTCACACGGATGTCGGCGCCATACGCACGCCGTAATTCCGTGATGACATCACGCAGCATCACATGATCGAAGATCAAGCGACCACGCATCCAGTCAGTGTATGGCTGAATGGCGATGCCAGAAGTGACCACAATCCCGGAATCACCGAGCTGCGCGAGCATGCCGGCCGAAGCAACTGTGGGAATGCGGTGAATCTTCGAAGAACGTAATGGACGCACGGAAACTTTCCCTTCTTCCACAACGACACGGCTCGCCCGATCCCCGCGATATTGACGCACAGCAAATGCGGTTCCGAGTACACGGACCTCAGCATGTGTCGTTCGGACGACCGTCGGCTGTCCGGTTTGCGCCGCGATCTGAAAGTATGCTTCACCATCGAGCAAGAAGGCGCCAGGTGTGATCCGAAGCGTGGTTGCCGGCGCCAAGGTGATACGAACGTTCCGCGCATACCGGACGATCAGTTGCTCACCGGGCTTCGTTGCGTACGTCTGCATCGGAACACGAGCATCCCGATGCGTGTGAATCGTCCAGAGTCCTATCAACAATACCGCACACAGACATACCACGAACGCAGTCATCGAGGATGAAACGTTTTTTTCGTGCCGGTCAAGATCTCGGCGCCCAGCGTGTCCATTGACAGACCCATGGACGCTATCCTTCTGCCGCAACGTCCTATGCAGGGTCTGTGTTCCAAAAGACCCGTCCTTGAGCAGCCCCTGACTTACCGAGGCTCCCCGAAAACGCCGGGTACTCGGAAGGGGACCTCTTACCGAACCAGGTTTTTTCGGGATTTCTTTGCACCCCTTTGGACGATTTTGAGTCTGCCATTTGGGCAGGAACCATTTCCTCCCTGCTCTTCCATCACTCAACGAAAAAGTTGTACTTGAGAAACGGTCCCAAAGTCTATCTATGTCCACCTCTGCTCGACCAACAAGCTGCATCAACTCCCGTAGGCCTGGATTTTCAGCAATAATAGCCGCCACATGGTGCTCCTCTTCAGGGGTACATTGGCCCAAGAGGTAGCGATCCAGAAGATCGAAAGCGACACGAGAGGGAGTGTTCGGCATAGGTTCTCAATAAGGGAGCACTCGAGCTTCAAAAACGTGACATGCCATCCTTCGAACAAATGTTCTGAGCTTATTCGAATAGGTCTGTGAGACGCCCTCGGAGCGCAGCGATGAGGCGTGAATGTTGTTGCTTTACAGCATCGACAGAGAGACCTAAAATTCCTCCAATCTCGGCCCAGGAAAATCCGTTTTGCCAGCGCAAAAGAAGTATTGCGCGCTGCTGGTCACGCAACTCAGAAACAACTTGGCGAACATGCATACGCTGCTCCTTTGCCTCCAACGAAATGTCAGCATTGGCTTGAGGTGACGACATCGCTGGCGAAATTCCGAGCGCAGTATGATCCGTCGATGATTTTCCGCGTAATTTCTTGGCCCGCAGGGCATTCAAGGCCCGATTGCGTGTAGCTGTCAACAGATATGAAAGGATATCATTCCCAGGCGACCATTGACTCCTATGTAACCATACCCACCCGAAGACATCTTGGACAACGTCCTCTCCTATCTCTACGTCATCAATGAGGCTGGAGGCAAATCGTAGACACGCCGGAGCATATGTTCGAAATAGGGTTTCGAACGCAGCATGATCACCTTGCCGTACTTTGCGGATCAGTTCGTCTTCCGCTAGGGCTTCGTAATCCGATTTCATCAGTGAGTTAGCGTGATCCCTAGACACAAGCATTGGGACTCGGCTCTCACAAGTCAACCTTTGTCGTTTCGCCTGTCGTTTCGTCTTCTCTGCGCCTTATATAGTAGTGGTCACTGCTCGGAGGACTGGTCGTCTCCCTCCGGGGAACATGCCACCTGCCTGTCAAGACCGATGTTCGCCTAAACACATACGCTTGATTTCGAGACGCCTTAATACATGGCCGACGCTATGAACGACTGTGCTCATCTTCTTATATGACCCATACGGAACTTACTGTGACGCCTATGCCGTTTCAGGTTCTCCCGCTGCGCGAGAAATGGCGGAGGAAGCGGCCCAAGATATTTTCATGGGAATTTGGCGACGACGGCGGCAACGCATGTCGCGTGTCACCAGGGAATTGCTTGCCTACGCTAACGCATTGCGCCAAGCCGGGGAGCCTGAGTTGGCACAGGACGTCCACGTCACGCTGGAATTCGTAGCCTAGCGGCCGTTCCTAACTCGCCTGCAGCGAGCTGCATACCCCTTATACGAACTAGCTCACGATCAACACACAAAAAACACCGCCAATCACGCAGCGGTGCTTTTTTGTGTTTGGAGTATCCTCTGATGGAGTTATCAGAGACCGTGTTTCAGGAACTAACATCTTTGAGCGCAGCGTAAAGATATTGTCTTGTATTCTCGGTCATCACAGCCAAAGGCAGCGCTCGTTGCTGCGGATGCACCGATTCTCACCCCACGGCCCTGGGCCGGGCGCCGGGTGGGCAAGAGCTATCTCCTCGGTCAGTTTCTCGCGCGCCATCGGGGATTGTATTACCAGGCGAGCCGAGGCGCTGAAGACGTGCCTCTCAATATCTGATGCGCACTCCGACCTTGGTTTGCCGGCCCATGGCCGCGAAGTCCGGGCTGACGAGGGCGTCGTAGCTATTGGTGAGGTTCATGATCTGGACGATGCCTTCGATGGCGTTCGAGAAGCGCTGGGAGGCGTTGAGATCACTCAGCATGTACCCGTGTTGGCGGCCGATGTCGGGCTGGTAGATATAGATGGGCGCGCCATTCGCGCCGAGTCGTGTGCTGGATTGGGCGCGTTCCAGTGCCGTTGGGACACCGATTCCGCCAATCCCATTCATGTATCGAAGCCCTTGCCCTTGCATGTCCCACGACATGGTGGTGTTTCGGTGAGCGTAGCGGATGCTGATGGCATAGGTATGCTCCGGCATCAACCCGAACACGGCGCCAGGTGTGTACTGCGGGAACTGCGCGCGGTATTTCGGCGTGATGCCGATGATGCGGCTCTTGGTCCAGCTGTAGGTCCCTTTCGTCGTGAAGGGGCCGGTGGTAAAACTCCCTTGCGCTTCCCACCCTTGGTTCCGGATACTGCCCAGATTGAGATTCTCGGTCGTCCAGCGGTAGTAGCCCCAGGTCCAGGGATCGATGCCCAACGCGGCCCGATATTGGGGGAGCAGATCGACGCTATCGACGTTGGCAACCGTGATCAAATTGTCGACGGTTTGGTTGAACCGTGTCACGATGAGCGATGCCGCGGCGCCGAGGTACAGTTCGAGTCCTCCTTCGCCGCCCTGTTGTTGTTCCGGGACCAATGTCGGATTGGCCGCCTGCGCGATGACGTTCTCACCGTAACGCGTGGTGATGCGGGAGCAGGCTCTGGGATTGAGCGCACACGTTGTGATCTGTTGTGTGAGTCCGGTGGTGGGTGGGCGCGTCGAATGTCCGTAGCTGGCGCGCAGTTTTGCAGTCACGAGGCCAAGATCGCGTGTATAGGCAAGACCGTACCGCGGCACGAGATTGGGATTCGCCTGTTTGCCATAATCGGGATTCCATTCGGCGCGGAATCCGTACGTCAGAAAGAGCTGATCGAACACCCCCACTTGCCCCTGCGCAAATGCCCCATGATCGTGACTCGGCTGACGATCGACCGTGTACTCCGAGGCATTCAACGTTCCGGTCAACGTCGTCGGTACCACCAGCAACGATGATTGCAAACTGTGCCAGCCGTCGACGCCGCCGGTGACGGTGGCGCTCATGACCGAAAGATGCGTGAGTTGTACCGTGGTGACATAGGACACCGACGTTCGGCTCGACGTCGTCTGATACAGACGCAGCATGGTATCACTGGGATTGGCGAATCCGGGAACCGTCTCCTGGAATCCTCCATCGATGACGTCGGTGCCAAGCGTCACCGTGTGTGACCACCACGGCTGCAGAGCATGGGTGATCGTCACGCCGATCGTTTGGGCGGTGCTCCGGTACGTTCGGATTTCGGGGGCCGTCACATAGGCGTTCAGCGCATACGCGCCATTCGCGGTCCCATCGACCAAACTTTGATACATGCTGCCGTGTTCGTGATTCGTCCCGAGCGTGCGCCGAAGACTGACATCGGCGGTCACCGGTCCTTGCTGCATCCGGACACCACCGAAGCCGCTCAGTGTTTGCGTGTGAACGGCGGGCGACCACGGGCCCACGTATGTCCAGGATCCACCCGCGTTGTACGAGAGGTGGCCGTCAATGCCCGACAGTTGGACGGCATCGTCGTGTTGGGGGGTGCGCGCGGCGCTAAAGTTGTTCTCGACGAGACCGCTCTCGAGATTCAACGTCAGTTGCGGTCGCGACGTCGTTCCGCGCTTGGTGAAGACTTGCATCACGCCGTTGATGGCGTTGGATCCGTAGATCGTCGAGGCTTGTGGCCCGGTGAGAATTTCGATCCGCTCGATACTCATGGGATCGATCAACCCCAAGTACGACGGATCGGCGAGCTCCACGCCGTCCACATAGGTTTTGATAGGCTGCACGAGCGCGCCGGCAAAGGACGTCGCGCCGCGCGAGGCCATGAGGACTTGTCCGGGTTGGAGTCCTCGCGTCCCTTGCTCTTGCGCCCAGAGACCGGGAATATCACCATGAAAGAGTTGATCGAGATGCGTAATGCCTCGCTGTTCCAATTCCTTCGCGGTGATCACGGTAATGGCATTGGGCACCGCTTTCAGTGCTGTCGCCACGACCGTTCCTGTCACGACTACTTGATCGAGCGCGACGGTGCGCGGTTCCAGGGCGAATTGCACGGTCGTAGTGTGATCGTCCGTGACCGTAACAACCTGTTGTTGCCGCGCATATCCGATGCGCCGAACCGTCAGCCGATGTGTCCCGGCGGTGGCCGAAGGGATCGTGAATGTCCCGTCTACTCCTGTTTGGAGGTGGCGGGTGTCCTCATCGAGCGTGATGGAGACGTCCGGAACCGGACGTTTGGTCACCGCGTCGACGACGGTTCCGGTAATGATCCCGCTCATCGTGGCAACGGAGGGCGCGGTGCGGACGATCCCGAGCTTGGCCGGCCCATCGGCGATGACCTGGAGTGACGTACCGGAGAGGATGCGCGACAGCACGAGTCCTAACGGAAGATGCTTGGCATGAATCGTCACCGGCGTCGTGTAAGCACTGAGGAGCTGTGCATCGTACTGGATCAGCACATCGGCGCTGGCCGCCGCGGCGTTCACCGCGCGACTCAACGATGCCTCGGTCACGTTGATGTCGACTGGGTGCGCGAGGAGCCTTTCGAGAAGACGGGCATCGGCCGTCGCGTTCTCGCCAGTCGCAACGGCACGTTGCGCCGCTGCACGTGATGGGAATGCGGCAAGCGTGAGTGTTGCACTGATGACGCCCATGCACACAATGCGAGCCATAGGAACCACACGATGTTTCATCGACCGACCTCGGTATAGGGGAGAGTATTCTGGAGCCGGTGTTCGGTTCGCGGTCCCGCGTGGGACGCGCCAGCACGCCGAGGACGCAAGGTGACGATCGTCCCGTCGACCACGACATCGACGTCCAGAATGCGGCCCAGGGTGGTCAGTGCATCCTGCGAAGATTCCGTGCTGAGCCCCAGCGTGAGCGTATGGTGGGCCAGTGAAGAATCGGCCAATCGGAATTGGTACCCGTACCAGCGGGTGAGCGTCGCCAGCATATCGGGGAGCGGTGCGTCGCGGAAGACGAGTTGGCCGGTGATCCAACCGGTCGCGTCCGCGGTGCCCTCGCGGACCATCATCGTCGAATCGGTCGCGATCCCGGTCATGTTCGCGGCGACCACAGTGGCGCTCCGTCCAGGCGTCATCGTGCCGGGCTGCACAGCGACACGACCGGTGAGCACCGCAATCCGGGTCGCCGGATCGCCAGGATAGTGTCGTACGTCAAACGCCGTTCCGAGCACACGCATGGATGTTGTCGCCGTGTGGACGATGAATGGCACATCCCCGGCGTGCGGGACCAGGAAATAGGCTTCGCCTTGTAGCGTCACGGTGCGTGAGTGTCCACCATATCCTGTCGCGAGCCGTAACCGGCTCTCCGGCGCGAGATGCACCTGACTCCCGTCGCCGAGGATGACGGTGACACGTTGGCCAACGTGTGTGACATACGTACGACTGGTGTTGATGACGTTGGTCTTCGCGGGAGCCAGAGAGCCGCGATATATAACGCCAAAGGCAAGGAAGACGACCGCGATTGCCAAGGCGCCGATCAGGGTACTCACCCGGGGGGACGGGACGAATGTCCTGATCGGCGGGCGGGACGATATGGCGGAGCGAGAGAGACGTCGCGTCGTCATGGTCGTCCACGCCGCATCGACGTCGACCGGCGTGGACGACGTTGGCCAGACGTGACGCAGGGCGTCGGCGTATGCGGCGGCTGCCGGATTGGCGAGCCATGCGGCCACCTGAGCCGCCTCCCCAGCGGAGAGCTCGCCGGCAAAGTAGCAGTCGAGTGATGCGATCGTCGGGGGGGAGACGACGGGAGGCTCGTTGCGCATGTGAAGAAGACAACTCATCCCTGCGTGCGTCTACATCGTCTACGTAGGCTGACGGTGTGTGTGGCGTTCGGCGGTTTCGGGTTCGGTCTCCGGAAAGATCCCGGCAAGATCGCGCCGGAGCGCAGCTAGCGCGCGGCTCTGCTGCATTTTGGCCGAAGCGGGACGAATGCCCAGGATGCGGCCGATGTCGTCGTAGGACAAGGCGTGATCCCAGCGGAGGGTGAGCACTTCACGGGCGCGCTCAGGCAGTCTGGCGACGGCGGCTCTGATCGCCGTGACGCGCTCGTCGCGCTCGAGGGAGAGATCCGGCGGCACGGGGGAGGTGCCGTGGGCTGGGAGGGTCTCGCCGGAGAGAAACTGTTCGTGGGTGCGCTCGACGACGCGATGGTGCTTGCGATAGTTCAGCCCTTCGTTTCGGACGGCGGCGTATAAGTATGCGCGAACGTTGTTCGAGGCGCCAACAGCGGCACCAATGCGCTCCCGGCGTTCCCACAAGGTGACAAAGACGCCTTGGACCAAATCCTCGGCCGTGTCATGACTGCCGGTGAAACCGAAAGCGAACGCGCACAGCGGCCGGTAATAGGTACGAAACAGTGCTTCATAGGCACGGACATCTCCACGCCGCAACGCACCGCCCCAATCGGATTCGTCTCGCCGCGCCGGCGGCGATGGGGGGAACGCAGGAACTGGGGGAACAAGGCCTCCGTCGTGGGGCGCCATGCCACAACAATACGTTCGGGCCCGGACGCGTGGTGAAGAAAAGACAACTGAGGCGAAAGAATGTCTACAGACGGTGGGGCAAAATGGGAGTAAAAAATGATGCCCCATCTGTTCAGACGGGTCATTGAAGCAGGCATATCCGTGGATGCCGTGGTGGAGCTTCGCCGGTGGCAGGCGCGACGATGGTTGCGCCGTGCGAGACGCGGTGTGACCGATCTCACACGACGACGTGCGCCGGCGAGATCACGTGTCTGACCGATGAGATGCGGAGTGTACGGCGGCAACTCGACGTGGGGGAGCGCCAATCGCGTGTCAGGCGGTGTGCGGGACAGGAACCCTCGCGCGAGCACCGAAGTGAGCGGTGTGAGCACCGCAGTGAGTCGTACGAGCAACGGGATGGACCGTACGAGCACGGGGTCGATGAATTTTGACAACGATTCAACGAGGCTCGACAAGGGGTTGAGGCATCTGGCCTCCGCAAAGAAACATGAACGCCGCCGGCACCGCGGCGACTGCCACGGTGGCCCCTGCGAGGGACGGATGCGGCCGCGCGAGGGACCAAGAGAAACAGGTGACGGGTCGGTGGTGTCGCGGCACGCGCGTGGTGGACCGTGCGAGCCGCGTGTTCGACCGCGTGTTCTGCGAGGCAGGTCGGGTGAGGGACGCGTCGGGCCGCCGCGATCACGTGGTAGCCCTAACGAGCGACGATATGTGACGATGCACACGCGTGACAACGCCGGAAGCCAAGTCGACAACGGCGACGTCCGAGTGTATAACGGTGGAACCGACGATACAACGGCGAACGACGACGTGTGAACGACGGCAGACACGGTTGAAGCGGGAGAAGACACCGTTCCACGCATCTGTTTCGCGGGGGAAGCTGGCGCAGCCGCGGCACAGTGTCAGAAACAGCAACCGTCCACCGTCAGAGGCGCATGAGGGAGGATCCTTTCTCTCTTTGTAGACTCATGGAAGGGGTATTTCGTGGAGGTACCATTGCGTTTGTAGCCCAATTGTAGTACACCATTTAGTGTCCAGGGGGATGCATGAGCAAGGGAGCGACCATCAGAGCTCGGGTGGAACCGATGCTCAAGGAGCAAGCGGAGGGAGTGCTCGAGCAACTCGGCTTAAGTGTCACCGCGGCGATTACCCTGTTTTACAAGCAGATTGTGAGTTATCGGGGCTTGCCATTCGAAGTACGCATCCCGAACACCGCGACCTTGGACGCCATGCGGGACGCTGCAGAAGGGAGAGACCTCATCCGGGCGGCCTCGGTCAGCGATCTGATCAGCACGCCGGATACGGAGTAACCCTCCTCCATGGCGTTGCGCCCTTGGTGTGCGACGAGATCATCTTCGTGCGAACAGGGACACATTCGGATCTGTTTGAATGAAGGCCTGACACCGTATCGCTCGCCGCGATTGGCAGTCCCTGCCCAGCACCACCATTGCGCTCGCCATCGCTGCAAAGATTGTTATGAGATTATTATTCGTGGTCGGCCACGGTGAATGAGTTCCAATTCATACCGCGTCTGATAACGCCGAGAAATTGAAGTCGCTCACCATGAGCGGCGGCGCAATCACTGGAGGAAGGGGCCAGTCCCCAATTTCGCTCATGTAACTGTAACTGCTCCGCTCGGGCGGGACGAACCCAAAAGGAACACGCTCCGGCGTTCCAACAGCCAGGATTCGATTGAACACGAAAAATGGCGACTCAAAAAATCGAAAGTTCGTAATGGGATGCTGAATTTTGCCATCTTTGACGAAGAAACAACCATCACGCGTATTTCCGATGAGCGAACCAGTCGCGTCGTCAGTGATATGGACGTTCGAAAATCGGTTGACATAGATTCCACGCTCGCAGTTGGCGATCATCTCGGCGATCGTCGACGTGGGTCCGGTCACGCCAACGTGCATCGACACCGGAGCTTTGACCGGAATCTTGCCATTACTCAGCGCATCGGGTTGTCCATAGGCCAGCGCGCGGAGGACGCCATGCTCGATCCATATTTCCTTTCCGCTCGGGAACCCATCCTCGACAAAAAAGGGATAGTCACCACCCATCGGATCGTTGGGATCGGTCCACATCGAGATCCGCGCATCGAAGACGCGCTGTCCCAGCCGAAGCTTTTTCCCGTCCGGCGAATTGGTCAGCCCGAATGGCCGATCACCTTGACCTCGATTCAATTCCGCCATGAAATTCGCGTGCATCTGATGTACTAATTGTCCCACCGCGGCATGTCCCAAGATTGCCGTATAGCGCCCGGGCTCCATCCGCACCGGATTGCGACTCCGATTGGCGATATCGACAGCCTCGGTCACGACATGGAGCGGGCGGATCTGTGCCCAGTCCCGGGCGACTTGGCCACTCCACCCCGAGGCACGACCATCGGTTGTGCGAGCACTGACGGTCACTTCACTATCGGTGGCTTCCGCCCATGCACTGCGGCCATAAGCGTAATGACAGAGTCGTGCCTGTGCGCTCAGCGCCACGGTCGCCGCGAGGCGGAACGCGCGTTCCCCGGCGCCACTCGCCTCCCGCATTGTTGCGACCATACTCGCGAGTGTGTCACCGCGCACGGTGTCGATGGCCTGCGCGGTGCTGTCATGCCAGAGCGTGACCGGCACATAGGATCGCGCTTCCATGGCACGACGCGCTGGATCGTCTGCGTCATCCTCGCCCCGATCTTCCGGCCGGATCAACGGCGCACGCTTCATCTCCGCATGGCGAATGACGGCCTGCAATGTCGCCGCGTCGCGCACATTTGTACCGACCATGACATGGATGTCGCTCCCCACACGGGTCTCGAAATCCAACGCGAGTTGATCGAGATCGAAACACCGGAGATACCGATTGTTCACGATTTTGGCCACCGCCGTCGTCCGGTGACTAATGTTGACGCTCAACGTGGGAACCGTCACCATCTTGATCGCCAACTCCGCCAGCGCAACGGCTTCTTCATGGGTAATCAAGCGCCGACCCCGGCCTGGCTCGGGATGAGCAACGGCAGAAGGAAACGCTCCCGTCACGTGCCGGTGACTCATGACATCCTCCGAACATTGGAGACGATATTGACATCACGTATCTGTGCGGCCGGAGCGTCGATCGCCTGACTCGTGCTTGTCACAGGTGTTCCGCCATACAGATTGTGGGCCTTCGTCTCAGCCGTGGACGCTCCACCGATCGCGACGACGTTCTTCAGCAACGTTCGGGTGGAGAATTCGAGCCGGAAGTTGCCCAATCGCCGAGTGATGTTTCCATTGCGCACTTCAAACGCAACGTCGGGGAAGATCGTCCCGCCACTACATTGATGATCTGGAACAGTGGTACTCGAGCGGACGAGCACGCCATCTTTCAGCGATTTCACCAACTCCGCCAGCGATGGACCATCCGGCGCGGCACCAACGGCGACGGCGCTGGATATCGCCCGGGACGGAATACTGACGTCATCCGCCCATACGGTCCCCTGAGGACGGAGAGGAAGGTTTCGCTTCGCGTACCATTGTTCCAATGTCCGAATATCCGAGCGCGTCGTGAGATAATCGACCACAGCCCCACGCTCGATGAGGGGACACGTTCGTGCGAGGACACCCTCATCATCCCACTGCATGCATCCGAATTGCGTTCTTCCCGTCATCGTCGATACATTGAGTTGTGGCGAAAACAAGGGCTCTCCAAGGATGGCCTCAGGCGGTTCGAGAAAGCTGACCCCCGCGCCATCCTGCTCTTCTCCCAACACTCGAGCGAGTGAAAGCGCTGGGGCAATGGTCTCACCGACGACACTCCCAAACGATTGGCCGTCGAAGACGACAGGCTTTCGCCCCACCTCAGCATCGATGACCGGATAGCGCATCCACGTCGCGATCTCCTCCATCGACTGCTCGATTCGCTCGTGCAGCCGAGTCCCGAGGAGCATCTCGAATCCCGCCGAACTCGGCGGGACAAGCGCGAGATCTAGAATACATCCCGGCGGATCGGGCCAGCCCGTAAATGCGCGCGCGCTGAGAGTCGGGAGTGCTCGCGCCAAGCGCTGCGTCGCCAACGATCCATCCGACGAGGCAAACACACGTGTCTCAGCGGTCCAACGGACTCCGATGTCGACACCCGTACACAGCCGGGATCGCTCGTTAATCGGGCCCTCGATCCGGCCATACCCCGCATAGACAAAAAGGTGATCATCAGGCGAGACGGCAAATGGATCGATTTCGATCGGCGTGTTCCACTCACCCGTCACGACAGGGACAGCAATGACCGGCGCGGTTGGTCCCATGATCTTTGCCATCCCCTTCGCCGTGGCGACCGCTGAACGCGCGGCGGCCGCCAGCCGGTCCGGTGTCGGATCGGCCCCGCCGACAAACGCACTCGCACCGTCGACCTGGACACGAAGCCCATATCCGTACGTCAACGAGAGCCAGCTGCCTCGAATAAAACCTTCGCTAAAGAATTGGCGTTGATCACCAATGCGAATATCGGCGTACTGTGCCCCAACGTGCACAGCCGCATCGATCGCCGTGCGCGCCAACATCCGCATGATCGCGGGATCCATCACCGGTGGCACAAACGACCCGACCGCACGTGTCGAGCGGGCAGGCACGGCAACGATTTTGGCGAGGGGGCGAGCCGCGGCGGCAGTCCGGCTGAGGATCCCACTGGCGAGCACCGCCGACGAGCGAGCCAAAAAGGTGCGCCGGCTGTGTCTCGAGAACACGGCCGATGCGTCGAATGCAGACGACATGAATTCAGCGTGAGAATGAAGGTGGCGTGCTCGAAGGAATGACGGTCGCCTTCGAGGTGGGCGCGGTACGTGCCGAGACCGATGTGGAGGTGCTGGGCGTCCACGGTCGCATGTGGTCGCGGGCGCGGGCAATCCGTGTAACCGCCCGCAACACCTCGCGTTCCGACCACCCCCACTGACGGTAGCGTAGCATGCCATGTCCGTCGATGATGACGATGTGGGGCCCGCCAAGCATCCCGTACTGATTCATGGTTGGAGACCGCCGTGGGACGCCACCCCCCTCTTCGGTAATTTCCTTCGGTCCAGCCCAGACGGCGATGGGATACGTGTAGTGCTTTCTGTCCACGTAGTAATGCCGTAAGTGCTCCGCTTCCTGATTCGGCTCGACAAGATCCGATCCCCAAAACCCTTCCGACCGCTCGTACCACAGCATTTCGACACCAGCGGGGAGCTCGTGCTGAAATTGCTCCCAATCATGCATGGCCAGTTGGCAACCAGGACACCCGAAGAACCCAAATCCGATGATCCGGATCACACCGTCGTCCTGACGCTTCTCCCGAGCCCCCGGAGCGGAATCGGAGGAGAGTGATGGCGGCGTCTGATTGAACCAATGTGTGGCAATGAGTGGAGCGGCCGGACGACCAAGCGTCTGAATCAGGGCGACTTCTCCCTCGAAACGATCCCGTGCTTGCGCCACGTGGTCTGGCAACCATTTCAGCTGTGCATACTTCGGGGGAATGGGCGCCCGCGTAAAGGGGCGTATGGCATTCACCAGCGAGTCGATGGTCCGCTGATATCGATCGGGAAACTCGGACAGCGCCGAGGCCAACCCGTACAACGCCGCACCGTTGCTCATATCGACTTGATCGATATAGTCTGTCGTTTGACCTGGCAGTGCCAACGCTTGGAGACCGAATTGGATCGCGGTATCGGCGATGCCACGATCCAAGTACACGTCCATGAACTCGAGCCGCGCAACAAACAGGGTCCATGCCGCGGTCGACCGTGGCAGCGCCTCGAGCTGCGCCAGATATTTTCGCGCAATGGCGAGATGCGCGAACGACACCGGCGGATCTTTGCGATGCCCCACCCCCAATCCTCCCAAGAAGGTACTGATGGCCTGCCCCAGCCCAAATACCCGATCGTGGATCGATATCCCTGGCGCCGCGAACCAGGTTGCGATGTGTCGTTCCGCTTCAGCATCGTGGCCCGCACGGACACAGAGCCCCGCCATGGCAAACGCTTCGAGATGGTGTGGCACACCATGACGTGTGAGCGCCGCGACCCACGCGCGGGCCATCGAGTCGACCGTCGCATTCACAGAATCACGCCGCATGACTAAGTGACCACTGATGGCCGGGTGCATACCGCGCAGGGAATCAGTGAGGAGTCCCACGGCGGCAGCATACCCCAACGGCGTCATTTCGGGGGCAGCAATAGGGCGTTCGGGAGGTACACTCTCTTGCGCAGGTGCTTGCGTCGGCACTTGCGCCTGTGCGGAGAATCCGATCACGCAGAGCAGTGCACCTGTCACGAGCCAGTCGAACGAGGATCGCCACGCTACTGTCATAGAGATATGTCGTCTTGAATTCATGATTGCACGCGAAGGTCCATGCGTAGGATCAGACGGCGTCGCTCAATGAGGAGAAATTGAAGTCTCGAATCATGAGCGGTGGGACAATGATCGGAGGAGCGGGCCATTGATGTTCCTCAGGGCTGGTCAACGTCATGCTCCACTGTGGTCGGAGGTAGCCAAAGGCTACTCGTTCCGGAACGCCGATCGCCAAGATCCGGTTGAACATCAAGAAGGGCGACTCGAAGAACCGAAAGTTCGTGATGGGATGCGCAATTTTCCCGTCTTTGATCAAGAAACACCCATCGCGCGTGGTGCCGGATAAGCCACACAACCTCGGATTGGCGTACTGCACACTGCCAAAGCGATGCACGTACACGCCACGATCACAATTCCTGATCATCTCATCGATCGTGGTTGTGCCACCACCCATATGCATGGACCATGGTTCCAGCGTAGCGGGCCGGCCGATATGGAGTGCTTCTTCTTCATTATACGCCAAGTTGCGCAGCACCCCATGCTCGATCCAGAGCGCTTTGTCACTCGGCCACCCATCGGGGAAGAAGGGGAAGTACCCGCCCATGGGATCATTCGGTTCGCTCCACATCGAGATGCGCTCATCGAACACCCGTTGCCCAAGTCGGAGTTTTTTTCCATCGGGCGCATTGACGAGACTAAATGGCCCCAGCATGTCACGATTGCGGAACACCGCAAAGTAGCCATACATCATGCGGACGAGTTGTCCCACCGCAGCGGGGCCCAAGACGGCGGTGTAGCGTCCCGGCTCGAGGCGCACCGCACCGCGTGTGCGGTTCGCCATCGTGACCGCCTCGCGTACGATCCGCTCGGGGTCGATCTGGCCCCAATCCCGATGCGTTTGACCACTCCAGCCGGACGCTTTCCCGTCCAACGTGCGCGCATTCGCCGTCACTTCACTATCGGTCGCCTCGCCCCAAGCATTCATGCCGCCCGCATAGTGGCAGAGCCGTACCCTCGCGCTCACCGCAACAGTTGCAGCCATTGTGAGTGGCGGGAGCGACGACGTGTTGCTCTCCCCCAGTGTCTGCAGGGTCTGCATACATGAGGCCATGTGCGCCAAGGTCTCCCCGCGCGCGGTCTCCATCGCCCGTGCCGTACTGTCGTGCCACAAGCTGATGGGCAGATAGTGTTTGGGCTTGGTCCACTGATGATGTGGATCATCGGCATCATCCGGCTCCTGATCCTCTACCCGCATCTGCGGCGCTTTGGCGGTCTCCGCACTGTGAATCGCGCGCCGTAATGTCGCCGCATCGCGGACATTGGTGCCAACCAGAACGCCAAAGCCACTGCCGAGTTTCGTGTTGAACTCAAGCCGGAGCTCGTCGAGATCGATACAATGGAACCGCTGACTGTTGACGATCTTGGCGACCGCGGCAGCACGTTGCACGATGATGATCCAGTCCACGGGGATGCTGGTCATCTGGCGCGCGCTCTCGGCCAGGGCGATGGCCTCCTCCCGCGTTAACACGCGCCGTGTTCGGTCGGAATCAGCCCCTTGTGATGGATCCGTTCGTGACGGATCCGCGCGGCGCGCCAGGAATGAGAGATCGTTCATGAGAGGTGTAATGCCGTCGATGTCAGGTTGCCATTGGGGACGTAGACCGCTGGGGCGGTGACCGTCTGCGGAATTTCCGTCACCGGGACACCACTCGTGAGCGCATTCGTCGTCGTTTCCATCGTCTCAGGGCCACCGATGGTTTTTATCCCTTTCAAGAGCGATTTCGTGGAAAATTCGATGTTGCCATGGACGAGTCGCCGTGTGATGACCCCCTTCCGCACTTCGAAGAGGTTGGCAGAGTTGATCCATCCGCCGGCGCCTTGTTGATCCCCAAGCGGATACCCACTCCGTACGATCACGCCATCTTTCATCGTTCTCGCAAGCTCCGTGAGTGATGCCGGGCCGTTCGGCGTGCTTTCGACGAGGCAGGCTCCCGGAGCCGCGCGCGGCACCCCATCCGCGGTATTGGCGCGGAAGATCCCCTGTGGTTGAAGTGACTGCCCACGTTTCGTATACCAGTCACGCATAACTGGAAGGGTTGCGTGGTCCGTCAGGTAATCGACGACCGCGCCTCGCGCGATCACGGGAAAATCCCGCGGCGTGCTTCCCTCATCATCCCATTGCATGCGGGCGAAGTGCGTTCCGCCCGTCACTACTGAAACGTTGAGCGACGGTGCAAAGAGCGGTTGTCCTAAGACCGCTTCGGGGGGGGCGAGAAAACTCGTCCCACTGACATCTTGTTCGTCCCCGAGGACGCGATTGAGGGCCAGCGCGGGGAATACCGTTTCCCCAATCACACGACCGAACGTTGTTCCATCGAACACCAGTTCTTTGCGCCCGACCTCGGCCTGGCCAATCGGATACGCCGTCCACGGCACCAAGTCCACCATGGCCTGGTGGATCCGTTCGCGCAGGGGCATGCCCAAGACGTACTCGAACCCCACCGTCGCAGGTGGGAAAATCCTGAGGCCTTCAGGCATGTACGTTTCTCCCGCGACAGCACTGGGATCCTGAGAAAACCCCATCAGTCCAAACCAGGGACACGCCATCGCCAGCTGTTGCGTCACCATGGAGCCCGCAGACGAGACAAACACCCGCGTCTCCGTCGTCCACGTCATGTCTATCCCGCTCACTTCAACAGGGCCTCGAAACACGTCGTTGATCCCCCCAATACCTGCCAGAGCATACATGTGATCGTCGGGTGACACGGAGAAGGGATCGATCGCAATCGGCGCCCGCCATTCCCCGGTCACGACAGGGACATGTGCAAACAGATCTGACGTGCTCCGGTCAACACGATGTGCGTTACTATCGTCGCTGCTATGAGCGGCGCCACCAACAATATGGCTCGTTTTGGCCAGCCCGCGCGCGGTCACCACCGCGGACCGAGCCGCCGCAATAAGTCGTTCCGGCGTAGGATCAGTGCCTCCAATGAAAGCGGTCGTGCCGTCGATCTCTACGCGTAGGCCATAACCGTACGTCAGCGTCAGTACCCCGTTAAAACCGCTATTACATCTAAACGCGCGTTGATCGCCAAGCCGAATATCAGCGTATTGCGCGCCAGCCTGGGTCGCGGCGTCGATGGCCGTCCGCGCCAACGTCCGTAGAGTCTCTGGTTCTACTAACGGCGGTGCGAAAGAGGCGACTGGTTGCGTTGCGCGGGAAGGAACAATGATCGACCCACGCGTAATCATTCCTGCCGCGGAGCGGCCGAGGACGCTGCTCGCCACGGCGAGTGAGGACTGGGTCAGAAAAGTACGGCGACTTGGGCGGCTCAAGAGCATTGGGGAATAGGTGTTTGGACGCACGGTCATGGCGTCATTGCGGTTGGTGTCGCAGTGGCAGCAGTGGTCGCCGTGTGATGTCGCTGTTCTTGTGTCAACTGAGTGAGCACACGCAGCATCTCGATCTCGGACCACATGTCGCTCCGATAGCGGAGCGTGCCGTTCCCATCGACGATGATAAAATGCGGTCCCCCAAAAAACCCCAATGTTTTCATCGTTGGTGAGTACAGTGGCACATGCCCGCCTTCATCATTCGGCACTTTTGGGCCTGCCCACACCGCGATCGGATAGGTATAATGCTTCCGCTCCACGTAATAGTGTCGTAAGTGCCCAGCTTCTTCTTTCGGTTCGATGAGGTCGCCACCCCACGATCCACTGCTGCGTTCATAGAACAGCAACTCTGCGCCCGGCGGAAGATCGTGTTGGAAGCGTTGCCACTGCGCCATCACCGCATGACACGCGGGACAGCCAAAGAATCCGAAGCCAATAAGTCGCACCACACCATCATTCAAGGGCTTGATCCGTGCCTCAGGCGCGACGTCTGACATGGGCGTCGGGGTCGATTGATTGAACCAATCCGTCGCCACCAAGGCTGGTGCGGGACGCCCTATCGTTTGGACGAGCTTGACACGTTCCTCGAATGCCGCGCGGAGCTCGGTGACCAGATTCATGTTCCACGGATACTGCGCATAGGCCGTGGGAATGGGCGCCATCAGATACCCCCGGAGCTTCGTAATCAGCGAATCGATCGTGTGTTGATATCGCTCAGGATACGCGGACAACGCCAAGGCGAACGTTATCAATGCCTCCCCTCCACTCGCCATGCCGATCCGGGTTTGGTAATCCGTCGCCTCGGCGGGGAGCGCAAACGCACGCATGCCGTAGGCAATTGCGGTGTCGACCCTCCCAAACCGCAACGCGAGCCCCATGGACGCGTGGTAGATCTCAAAGAGATATATCCCGCGCACCGACGCGGGTAAGGCTTCGAGACGCGCAAGGTAGCGATGCGCGATGACCAACTGTTCTGGCGGAGGTAGCGGATCTTTGGGATGCTGCGGGCTCAACAGACCATAAAAAAGCTTGATCGACTTGCTCAAGATCCAAGCGCGGTCGACATCAGTAAGCCCGGGCGTCGCGAGCCAGGTTTCGATGCACTGTTGCGCGTCGGCATATTGCCTCACTCTGACATCGAGCGCGGCCATGGAAAACAGTTCGAGGCGATGGGGTGCCGCGCCGCCTTGTGTCAATCCAGCACGCCAGGTGCGTACGAGTGCGTCGAGGGCCGTCACGGAGGAGTCGTGCCGCACCACGAGGTGACCGTTGACAACGGGGAACGCGCCCATGCTGGAATCCGCCAATCGATCCATGGCAGCCGCGTACCCAAGCGACGTGATGCTTGGCGCGGGAATGCTCGGCATCTCCCATGCACTCGTGGACGCTTCTGTCGGAGCGACATGTTGACTGCGTGCCGATGTCGTGATGAAGAGTGAGAGCATCCCCCAAGCGGCCAACCGTGAGACAGCGGTGTGGCACCGTCGCAGTGGTATACCCGTCTTTTTATTTATCACAGGGAGAAATAGATCGTTTTGCATACGTGTGAGTCTATTGATAATCAGAAGCGCAGTCGAACGCCGAGGCCAGTCACTCGTCCAGACTGTGCGAAATCACCTTCGATATCACCGTGATAGGAATTGGTGAGATTGTTGATCTGCAGCAACCCTTCGATGGACGAAGCAAATTGATAGGACACATTCAGGTCACCCATCGCATATCCCGGTTGAGTCTCCGTATAAGATCCCGGAAACGACATGATGGGACTGGCGTTGGCGAGCAGCCGCCTATCCTGCATGTCCACCAGTCTGACACTATAAACATTCGCCGCACTTTGGCCTTGAATGTTATACGCAATGCGTGTACGATTTCTGACATAGGCGATCTCAATCCCATAGGTGTGCTCCGGGACGTCATTAAGTGCGCTACCCACAACATACCATGGAAACTGACGTCGATACTTGGGATTCATCCCAACGAGGCGGCTCTTGGTCCACGAGTAGGTCCCTGTCGTGGTCAACGGGCCAAGCGTGAACGTGCTGATCCCTTCCCACCCCTGATTACGAATCTTTCCTAAATTGACATACTCATTTTCTTGAAAATTTACTAACCATGGTCGCCATCCGTGTAGTGCACGCTGCTCCGGCAAAGCGTCAACGCTGTCTACAATCGCAGAATATATCAGATTGTCGACCATGTTATTAAACCGGTTCACGACGAAAGAAGCATGATCCCCGAGATAGAGCTCAAGACCACCTTCTCCTCCCCTCTGTTGTTCCGGGAGCAAGTTTGGGTTCGCAAATTGCTCAAGTGTGTCTCCATACAACTGCAACCTAATTGGGACAGCACTGGGATCACCACCTGACATTCGTATAGCATTCGTTAGCACATTGGTCGGAGGCCTGGTGCTATGCCCATAAGCCGCACGCAGCTTCGCGGTCACAGCCCCAAACATGTGCGTCATCGCAATCCCATATCGCGGCTGGAGATTCGGGTTCTGGTCTTCCCCGATATTCGGATTGTATACCGCTCGTACGCCGTACGTCACGAAGACCGCGTCCCAGAGTCCGAGCACGCTATTTAAGTATCCTCCATGTTCATTTGCCCTTGAGCGAGAGAGAAAAAAGCCCTGGCCCGCGCTCCCGTTACCTGCAGATTTGAAATTGCCACTAAACTGGAGTGTCGTTGAATGTGACTCGTCGCCTCCTAAGGTCATCACCATATTCGCCACCGAAGTCAACGACACACGCAACGTCGTGCTGTACGCTCCCGTCAAATTTTGCGTCGTGTGTTGCGTCATAAACTGAATGGAGTCGCCGGGGGTCCGATAGCTCTTCTGCAGCGTTTGACTCATCGCCTCTAACCGATCCACACCGAGCGTAAGAACGTGCGACCACCAAGGTGTGACGGTATAGCTATTTGTGATCCCAATGGAGTTGTCGGTATTGACGGCCGCCGTATGGGACGGAACAGCCCCATTGGCCAACAACGTAGTGCCCTCACCTGTGGCTCCGCGCTCAACGTACCCCTGCTCACTAACTCCATTGGAACGATTCCCGCTTTGCATCGCCCGAAGCGTGATATCAGACGTGAAGGCACCTATCGTAATCTGTCCCCCACCATAGACACTCTCCGACTGCCCTTTGACGGCAGGGACCCACGATCCTTGATATTGCCATGATGCGCCAACGTTGTAGCTGAGGTGTCTCTCGACTCCATTCACGTTCGTGCCAACATCATACTGCGGCGCGACCGATGAACTGAAATTGTTCTGGGTCCATGCGCCTCGAAATGTCGTCGTGAATTGTGGGCGTGGAGTCGAGCCGCGTTTGGTGAAGATCTGCATGACACCACTGATGGCATTACTGCCGTAGATCGTCGAGGCTTCTGGACCAGCAACAATCTCGATCCGCTCGATACTCTTGGGGTCGATGAGGCCAAGATATTGCTTGTCCGCCAGCTCAATACCATCGACATACGTCTTGATGCCCTGGATCCCGCCAGAAGCGGAGTTCATGAGTGTGTTGCCGCGTGCGTACACCGTCACTTGACCGGGACTGGTGGCACTTTGTTGACCGGTCCGCGGCACGAACAGCCCGGGAACATCGCCTCGGAATAACTGATCGATATGCGTGATCCCGCGTTCTTCCAGTTCCTTGCCCGAAATGATCGTGATCGCGTTTGGCACCGCCTTGAGCTCCGTTGCAACCACAGTTCCTGTCACAACTACCTGCTCGAGCGCGTTCACGCTCGGCGTCATTTCAAGCGTCACCGCGGCCGTCTCTCCATCAGCGACCGTAGTCGACGTCGTCGCCTTGGTATATCCTAAGATCTTGGCATGCACCACATGTGCGCCCGCCGTCACCGCTGTAACCCGAAATCCCCCCTCGTCGTTCGAAACAACCCCTTTCTTGGCTCCATCCACAGTCACGAGCACCCCACGAAGCGGTGCTTTTGTCTTCCCGTCAACAATCTTCCCGATAATCACCCCACCCTCGACCGCCGCGGACGTCGTCTCTCGCATGATCACGACGCACCCAGCCGCAATGTTCGCCTTCAACCCTGTACCAACCAACACCTTCGCGAAGACCTCATCCACCGGCATCTGACGGACATGCAACGTCACCCGCGACGCCATAAACACCTTGTCATCCCACGACGCTCGTAAGCCAGCTTGCCGAGTGATGGATTGCAACACATCCACCAGAGGGGCATCGGTGACATCCACCGTCACTGCGGTCAGCGTCGTCGTTACGGGCCGTTCGACCGCGACCGATTGCGCCGTTCCGAGCGATGATCCGGTGAGTAACACGGACATCCCGACGGCGAGGGACCATTTCACACGTTTATCGCCCATAGTCGTGCTCCGGGTGAGGGTATTGGTTCCGCGGCGGCACCATGCGCCGCGATGGGATCATACGAGGACCAGCACGTAGTACATACGCGATGCCATCACGTGTAAAGTGTGCGTCCGTGGCTTGACAGACTCGCTCGATCACTCGCGGGAGCGCGTCGTCGGCCAACGAGATGTCGAGATACATGAGGTGCTTCGCCAACGTAGTATCCGCAATACGGATGTCTGCATCGTAGGCACGACTCAACGCAACGACCACATCGCGAAGTGCAACACGATTGAACGTCAGCATTCCGTGCGTCCAGCTGATGTAATCACGAATGGCACTATCTGGACGAATGGTCATTCCGGAGTCGCCGACAACGGCGACTTCTCGCGAGGACACCACGGCCGGCGCATCGGCACGTCCCGATGCACGACGCTTGTGCACCATGACGCGCCCATTCTCCACGACGATCCGGCTCTGTCCCTCATCGGCATATTGACGCACAGAGAATCGTGTCCCCAATACGTGCACCTGCGCATGGGTGGTCTGCACCAGAAACTGACGCGAGGCAACGGGTGCGACGTCGAAATACACTTCCCCGGTCACCGTGACGGACGTCGCCGTTGAAGTCTGCGCCAGAATTACCGATGTGACTGGAGCGAGGATGATCCGCGTTCCATCCGGCAAACGAACGGTCGACTGTTGGCCAGGTGCCGTGCGATACGTCTGCGTGATATTTGGAGCTGGATGCCACCCAAAGACGATGGCGATGGCGGTAACACATCCAATGGCCATGCCACTGAGCGTCATCGACCGCAGGACGGCACGACTACACCACCAGCGTATGCGTCCTCCCTCATTGGAACATCTCAAGACCGGATGGGTCGTTGCCGAGCGCGCCTCACCCAGCGTCGCACGCTCCGCCCCGCGCTCCACCACCGAATCGATCCGCGTCCGAACCCCTTGAAGCGCCGACTCCACATCGAGCACGACAGGAGAATCAGAAGCACCCCAGACGCGGCGCAGGCTCGCCACGAGCCCCGCCCGTCGTTCGTCCCGGTCGAGCCACCGCCGAACCTCGGCCTGCTCGGGCGTCTCCAAGTCATCGATCAGGTAGCGAGCCAACCGAATCCATTCGCCCGGCGTCTCGGAATGTGGGTCGTGCGCGTTGGGAAGCGGCTCCATGCGCGGTATACAATCGACCCTGAAAAATCTCTACAAAAATCTCTACACGCCGCTATCGATTTTTTGTCCACGCCTCCAGGGCGTCATATAGCGACTTGGCGATCCGTCCCAGCTGGACGTAGACCGTTTGGGGGGCAATCCCGAGGAGGGCCGCAATCTCCGTCGGCGAAAGCCCTTCACCACGGCTCAACTGGAAGATTTCGCGTTGACGGGGCGGCAAGGTGGCGACGTGATGGGCGGCGACACGATCGAGCTCCTGCGCCATGAGGTCGGAATCCGCCGAGATATCGGAGGCACCACTGCCGAGCCCCTGTGTCAGTTGCTGCTGTGCGGAATATTCCAGCGCATGCCGCTGGCGTCCGAGGTGATTTAGTGCGCGATGTCGCGCCGTCGTGAAGAGTAACGCGCGCACCGATCGCTCTGGGTCGAGCGTATGCCGGCGCTCCCAGAGCGATACCATTGCGTCCTGCGCGATGTCCTCCGCATCACCAGCGCTCGGGATATATCGATAGACGAATCCGACCAGCGACGAATAATACAGACGGAACAGCGTCGCAAATGCCTCGGCATCATTGTCCCGGATCCGGGTCGACAAGGCTGAATCCCGTGCCGTGTTCTCCTCGGCCATGGCGTGTCGACGCCGCGCCGAAGACTCCCGTGATTGTCCTTGGCCATCCGATGCTCCCCGATCAGTTTGGTCATCTCGCGGGGATGCGCACCGCAAGGTGGCGCCGAACCATTCACTCCATGCTGGCGCAAACGCGAAGACGGCGGTGGATGCCATGGCTCAATGATTGTATGACGCACCCCGGTCGTCAATAGTTGATGAGGTGAGTCACGCGTCACGAGACATGTCCGCTCCATGGCCCACCCCGGTTAGACGCCACTCTTGCGGAGCATAAACCACAAGGGATCCACTGAAGAACGACGGCATATTGACGTCCCTTCAGGAGTTGACTCCTTACTAACTTCAAGAGGGCACGTCGAGCCGCGTCAGATACGCGTAGCTTGCGGCAAGACTCGCGAATGGATCCGGCGCGTCGTCGCGTTCCACAAAAAAATGCCGAATCCCGGCTTCAGCCCGATGCGCGAACAATCGCCGCCAGTCGATGGTCCCGGCCCCAACGTCGGCCATGCGATGTGCGGGTGGACCGAGGGAGTCTTTCACATGCACGAGAGGGATACGGCCGGGCCATCGGGCGAAGTAGGTCAACGGATCCTGTCCCGCCCGCGTCATCCAGTACAGATCGATTTCGAGCGCCACAAGCGTGGGATCGGTCGACGCCACGAGGAGATCGTATGGCACTCGTCCATCGATCGGGATGAATTCATCCGCATGATTGTGATACGCAAACTGCATCCCTGCCTTCGCAGCCGCCTCAGCGGCATGATTGCATCGATCTGCCACCTGTCGCCATCCATCGAGCGTCTGTCGCAATGCGGACGGCACGGTCGGGATCACCACATATCGATGTCCAATCGTGTGCGCATCCTCCAACACGCGCGCCCAGTCATCCGGGGTCGTCCCCAAGCTGACCAGGGCGGACGGCGCGACGAGTCCGGCCGAACGAAGACTGTCGCGGATTTGCCGTGCGGATCGGCCGAAGTAGCCAGCCATTTCGACCTCGCGATAGCCGATGGCCGCGACGCGCGTGAGTGTGCGATCGACATCCGCTTGCATCGCTGCACGCACCGTAAACAACTCCGCGCCAATGGGATGTACCGAATGTGATGGGACTGTGGTGGCATCTTCCGTGGCGTACGCGGCGGGCGTCCGCCAGCACCCCGCCACGGCGACCGTGCCGATCCCGGCGCTCACACCGGCACCGATACGCGTCAGAAACGCGCGGCGATCGAGTGCAGGAGACAGGTCAGATAACATGTCACAGGACATGCGTGTGCAGTTGCCGCACTGCGTAGTCACACGCGCGTGCGGTGAGCGCCATGTACGTGAGCGAGGGATTCTGACACGCGGATGAGGTCATGCACGCGCCGTCGGTCACGAACAGGTTGGGCACGTCGTGGCATTGATTCCACCGGTTCAACACCGACGTCTTGGGGTCGCGTCCCATGCGTGCCGTTCCCATCTCGTGAATGCAGAGCCCGGGCGGCAACTGCTCGTTGTACGGCTGAATGTCGGTCGCCCCGGCGGCGTCGAGCAGCTCGACCGCACTCTGCTGCATATCATGGATGAGCGCATGTTCGTTCGCGCCACGCACGCATCGAATGGTGAGCGCGGGGATGCCCCATTTATCAGTCAGCGTCGGATGCAACGCCACCCCATTGTCCGCCTGCGGCAAGCATTCGCCGAATCCCCCGAAGGACATCTGCCACGGGCCCAATCGGCTGAGCGAGGCTTTGAAGGCGGCCCCGAATCCCGGCATGTCGAGGCCGCGTTGCCATCCGCGGCGCGACGCGGCCCCTTGGAAGGCATAGCCTCGGACGAAGTGCGGGGCGCCCGGTGCGCGATGCCGCCGAGGGGCGAGGTTGCGGAAGCGGGGGACGTAGATCCCCGTAGGCCGGCGTCCTGTCATCTGTTCGTGCTCCATGCCAGGCAGCGTGCCCTCGGCGCCCACACCAAAGACATGATCCATCAAGTATTTGCCCAAGACGCCACTCGAATTGGCCAATCCGTCGGAGAATCGCGGCGTCTTCGAATTGAGCAAGAGCCGCGTACTTTCCAGCGTCGACGCACAGAGAAAGACGACACGTGCCCGATATTCGGTGGCGTGGCGCGTGGTGGCATCGATCACGCGGACGCCGGTGACGCGATCGGTGCGTTCGTCGTACAGCACGCGCTCGACCACACTGTTGGGTTGGAGCGTCATGCGCCCTGTACGCGTGGCGGCGGGGAGGGTTGCGCTCAGGCTGCTGAAATATGAGAACGTCGAACATCCGCGATGACATGGCCCACAATAATGACACGGCGCGCGTCCGCCGTGCGGGACGGTCAGCGTCGCGGTCCGTCCAATCGTGAGCACCCGCGCGCGGCCCCACCGACGCTCCATCGCGTCGCGCACGGCGATCTCGGCGCACGACAGTGCCATGGGTGGGAGAAAGTGGCCGTCCGGGAGTTGCGCCAACCCTTCCGCGTGTCCACTCACGCCAATGAACCGTTCGACGTAGTCGTACCAGGGGGCGAGATCGGCGTAGCGGATCGGCCAATCCACAGCGATCCCATCCCGGGCGTTGGCGTCGAAGTCGAGATCGCTCCAGCGGTAGACTTGCCGCCCCCACATGATCGAACGGCCGCCGACGTGGCGCCCACGAATCCACGCGAAGGGAGCATCCGGCGGCGTGGTGTACGGATTCTCGCGGTCGTTGACGAAGAATTTGGATGCCCACTCGTCGCAGGCAAAGAAGCATTGCTGTTGAATAGGCTGATCGTGGCTCATCGCCCGCCGATTCCGGTACCCACGATAGGGCATGGCCCACGGCGGAAGATGTTCGGCGAAGTCGTGCACGGGGTCGACCGGCGGCCCGGCTTCCAGCACTAACGTGCGAAGGCCCCGTTCGGTCAATTCTTTGGCCGCCCAGCCGCCGGTGATCCCCGAGCCCACGACGATGGCATCATAGGAGATCGACGTCTTAGAGGGGGACACAGACACCGTGTTGTGTGGGAATGATTTCGTAATGCAGGATGTCGCGCATGACCAGCTCGGACGTGAAATAGCCGAAGAGCGTCAACCGTTTGAGCAAGGCGAAGGCATGGGGGGCACTTCCCGAGGCGTGAGTCGTGGCAGTGTCGAAAGCACGGAGCAACACGGTTTGCTGCTCGAGCGACAACGCGACAAAATCCTGACCATGCGTGTGGCGACTCTCCCTGTCGATCGCGGCGAGGCCTGTGAGCAAGGCGTCGCGATCAGCGGTGAGCATCGACTCGGTGAGCAGGAGATCGATAAACGCGTTGACGTGGACGCTCGTGGCACCGACTGTGTCGGTCTCCGGGAGAATCAATTCGGCGATCTGGGTGACGGTGTCGTTCTGATGGGCGTCGAGCGTGTGGAGTGCTGGCGCCCCCCGCAGCCGCGCGTGGATGGTCCGTGCGAGGGTGAGTCGTCGTTCGGGGGAGAGGAGCGCGAGTCCGGGCACCAGGGCAGCGCCGCTGGCAAGGATGCCGAGGACGGCGCGGCGGGAAAGGGCGTGGCGCGAAGGTGAGTGGGGGTGCTCCATGGGGAGCGTCTCGGATAAAATGGAAACGTTTACATGGCTCTGGGTTTAAGGTACGCCCGTGAGGACGGGGAGCGCCAGGTTGGAGTCCTCATGCGACGTCTCTGGGACATCGTCTCTCACACGGCATCAGACAGTGAGGAGAAGTTGAAGTCGCGCACCATCAGTGGCGGCACGATAATCGGCGGGCTGGGCCAGATGTCTTCCTCAGCGCCCATGAGACTGTTGTCGAGCTTGGGACGAAGAAAGCCGAATGCCACACGCTCAGGAACACCGACGGCCAGAATCCGATTGAAAACCATGAACGGCGATTCAAAGAAGCGGAAGTTCGTGATCGGATGCGCAATTTTCCCGTCCTTGATCAGGAAACAGCCGTCTCGGGTCGTCCCAACAAGGGCGCCGGATTCAAAATTCGCCACTGTCACGTTCCCCAGGCGGTGCACGTACACGCCTCGATCACACCGGGCGATCATCTCCTCGATCGTCGTCGTCCCACCAGACACGTGCATCGATATGGTTGCAGCGTGGGCGTCCTCCCCCTTCGCAACGCCTCATCTTCGTCATACGCAAGGTTCCGGAGCACCCCGTGCTCCACCCAAAGTCCGCGCTCGCTCGGCCACCCATCGGGGAAAAATGGGAAATAGCCGCCCAACGGATCATTGGGATCGCTCCACATTGAGATTCGTTCGTCGAACACGCGTTGGCCGAGCCGCAGTTGTTTGCCGTCCGGCGAATTGACCAATCCGAAGGGACTCACCGCACTCCGATTGATCGTCACATCGAACCAGGCGTACATCAGCCGCACGAGTTGGCCCACCGCTGCGGGACCTAAGACGGCGGTGTAGCGCCCCGGTTCGAGACGGACCGCGTCGCGCGTCCGGTTGGCCATCGCCACGGCGTCACGGACAATGCGCTCGGGCTGGATTTGATCCCAATCGCGATGTGCTTGCCCACTCCAGCCGGAGGCTTTTCCGTCTTGCGTGCGCACACTCACGGTCACTTCGCTATCGGTGGCTTCCCCCCACGCACTCAGTCCGCCGCTATAATGACAGAGTCGCGCCCGCGCACTCACCGCCACCGTGCCCGCCATCGTGAAAGGCGCCGAAGAGGAGGACGATGTCGCAGGCGCATCGTGCTCCCTCTGCATCGTTGCCACCATCTGCGCCAACGTGTCGCCACGGGCGGTGGCCATCGCCTGGGCGGTGCTCTCGTGCCAGAGATTGACCGCGGGATAGACCTTGGGCTTCATCCAGCGGACATGGGGATCATCCACATCACCAGGCTCTTGATCCGCGGCGCGCATCGAGGGCGTCTTGCACGTTTCGGCGTGCTGAATCACCTGGCGTAACGTGGCCGCATCGCGCACGTTGGTGCCGACCCCAACACGGAACCCACTCCCGACTCGCGTCTCGAACTCGAGTAATAAGTCGTCGAGATCTATAGCGCGCACGTGGATGTTATTGACAATTTTGGCCACAGCCGCCGCGCGATGGGTGATCATGACATTGTCGATGGGCACTGACACCATCTGGAGAGCACTCTCCGCGAGCGCGATGGCTTCGTCGCGCGTCAGGACGCGACGCGCGCGGTCAGGATTGGTGCGGGACATTCCATCCGCCCGGCACGCCAAGAACCCCAGTGACTGGCTCGACGCGTGCAGCCGTCGTGGGCGTTCGTCAGGATGCGGGTGTGAAGACGTGTCGTTCACGAGAGCCTCAGCGCGGCGGAGGTCACGTTCCCATTCTGGATGTGCACCGCAGGCGCGGTCACGGCCTGCTGCAAAACAGTCACTGGAACACCAGCATACAACCAATTGGTTGTTGCCTCGACCGTGCTCGGTCCTCCGATGGCAGTGATGTTTTTCAGCAGGGCCTTCGTCGAGAATTCGAGTTGCGCATTCAAGAGTCGCCGCGTGATCTTACCGGCCCGAACCTCGAACACCAATGGGTTCAAGATCACCCCACCCGCCCCTTGTTGGTCGGGGACGACATCACCCCCACGAACGATCACGCCATCCTTCACCGCCCCTGCGAGCTCGAATAGCGATGAAGGGCCAGCCGCGACACTCGCCACCGCGCACGCCCCGGGCATCGGCCGTGGCACCTCCGAGGCCACATTGGCGCGGAACACCCCCTGTGGCTGCACAGACGACGCGTGCGGCGCAGACCACTCTCGTGTAGCAGAGATCGTCGCACGGCTCGCAAAGTAATCGACCACGGCCCCGCGGTCGATCACGGGGAACGTCCGTGGGATGATCCCTTCGTCATCCCATTGTCGCCGATCGTAGTGGGTACCCCCGGTGGCCACCGAGACGTTGAGCGAAGGGGAAAACAGGGGTTGGCCCACGACCGAAACTGGCGGAGCCAGAAAGCTCGTCCCACTGACGTCTTGCTCTTCCCCCAACACCCGATCGAGCGCCAACGCGGGGATCACCGTTGCTCCGATGAGTGCGCCAAACGCCGCGCCGTCGAGCACCAATTCTTTGCGGCCGACCTCCACGGGCGCTGTCTTGTACGTAGTCCACGGCACCATGTCATGCATCGCCTGAATGACCCGCTCTCGGACAGTGGTGCCCAACACACATTCGAAGCCCGCAGTCGCAGCTGGCAGAATGGACAACATGCGCGGCATCATCCGCTCCCTGTTACTCACACTCGGGTCCTGCGAAAACCCCGAGAGGCTCACCGTCGGGAGCACTCGCGCCAGATGTTGCGTGATCATCGACCCCTCCGACGACGCGAACACCCGTGTCTCCGCAGTCCATGTGACGGACACCCCTCCGAAGGAAACCGGCCCACGAAACATCTCACCGAGCTTATCAAATCCGGCGATGGCATACAGATGATCGTCAGGTGACACCGAAAAGGGATCAATCTCGACGGGCCCATGCCACTCGCCCGTCACCTCGGGCATGGGAGCTACCGCAGGGAGGCGACTGGTATCGAGACCGATGTTTGGACGGCTGATCTTGGCCAATCCCCGCGCGGTAGCCACGGCTGCACGCGCGGCACGCACGAGACGCTCAGGGGCCGGATCTGTCCCGCCGATAAATGCGGTCGCACCATCCACGGCAACGCGAAGCCCATAACCGTAGGTTATCGTGAGTTGAGCAGAAAAATCACTCGTACAAAAAAAATGACGCTGTTCGCCCACGCGAATGTCGGCGTAATGCGCGCCAGCCTGCGTCGCGGCCTCGATCGCGGTCCGCGCGAGTGCACGCAGGGTCTCGGGATCCGTTACCGGCGGCACGAACGACGCCACAGGATGTTGGGCTCGGGCAGGAATGTGAATCGTGTGGGGGGAAGAAATGCTCTCCATCCCGGCTCCCGCGACAGAGCGGCTGAAGAGCCCACCCGTTACGAGGCATGAAGACTGTGTCAAGAAGGCACGCCGACTCTGCCAAGCAAGGGACGCGACCAAGAGAGGGACGGAGGAGTTGGATCGGTGAGTCATGAAGATGGTGCGGTAGACGCGGCGGACACGGCAGACCCGTGTCGGTGTTCACGAGTGAGTTGGATGAGCACGCGGAGTAGTTCTGGCTCGGACCAGCTGTTGCCCCGATACCGTAAGATGCCGTTGCCATCGACGATGACGAAATGCGGTCCGCCATAAAACCCGTATTCTCCCATGGTGGGCGAGAACAACGGAACGCGTCCCCCTTCGTCATTCGCGACTTTGGGGCCGGCCCACAGCGCGATTGGAAACGTGTAATGCTTCCGCTCCACATAGAAGTGTCGCAGATGCTCGGCTTCCTCCGCCGGTTCGATCAAGTCCCCGCCCCAAAACCCTTCAGATCGATCGTAAAAGAGCACGGCGGCCCCAGGCGGCAGCGCATGCTGGAACCGTTCCCAGTCCTTCATCACCATCTGGCACCCTACACAGCCGAAGTACCCAAAGCCGATAAGTCGCACAATGCCATCGTTGAGCGGTTTGATCCGCGCACCAGGGGTCGCGTCCGAAGTCGTCGGTGGAACGGCTTGATTGAACCAATGCGTCGCAACCAACGTTGGGGCGGGCCGCCCCAGCGTCTGGACCAACGTCATGGTCCCCTCCAATTGTTTGCGGCGTTCGGTCACGTACCGCACGTTCCAGGGATACTGTCCATAAGCCGGCGGAATCGGCGCCATTGCGTAGCCACGTAATAGGGTGATCACCGAATCCATCGTGTGGTGATACCGTTCCGGATAGGCCGATAACGCGAGCGCCAACGTCATCACGGCCCCACCTTCGGTCGCCATAGCAAACCGTTGGTGGTAATCGGTTACCTGCGCCGGCAGCGCAAACGCGCGCATCCCATACGCAATCGTAGTATCGACCAGACCAAAGTAGAGATACAACTCCATGGTCTGACGGTAGATCCCAAAGAGGGAAAAGGCACTCGCCGTCCGCGGTAACGCTTCGAGTTGGATCAGATACTGATGGGCGATCGCCAGGTGTGCCTGGGATGGCAACGGATCCTTGGGATACCGGGGACTCAGCAGCCCCAAGAAGAGCTCGATCGACTTACCCAAGATCCAGGCACGATCCTGGTCGGAAAGGCCTGGGGTGGCGAGCCACTGCGCGATACACTGTTGCGCCTCAGCATCCTGCCCCGTGCGCGCATACAACGCTGCAGTGGAGAACAGTTCGATGCGATGCGGCGCTCCCCCCTGCGCGAGAGCGGTACTCCAGCGACGCACCATGGAGTCCATCACTGTGACGATCGAATCGTGTCGCACGACCAACCGGCCTTCGACTACGGGGAAGATCCCCCACAGCGAGTCGCCCAGTCTGTTCATCGCCGCAGCATAACCCAGCGATGTGATCTCCCTTGGAGAGACGTGGATACCGGGATCGCCGGAATCTACGCTTGCGGGCTGCTGTGCCTTGGCGAATACCACGTTCAAGGAGACACTCGCCACGAGCGCAACAATCGCAGGAGTGAATCGCCCCTGCAACAGCCTTCGACGAATCACACGACTCGTTTGGCGAAGACACATGATATGGAGACAAGTCCGGGCAACGGTATACATCGTCATCGTGTTCTTTCGCGATCCCGCGGATCAAAAGTGGAGGCGGACGCCGAGGTTCGTGGCACGCCCGGCCTGTGCAATCCCCGCATCGACCTCGCTTTGATAGGAGTTCGTCACGTTGTGGATCTGCACGAGCCCCTCGAGTTGCCTCATGAATTGGTGGGAGATGTTGAGGTCACCAAGCGCATAGCCAGGATACATCTCATTGTATGGATGAGGTATGCTCTCCCGAAGTATGTTCATCGGTAACCGCTGATCTTGGACGAGATCGCGATGCCCCGTTCCCGGAGGTTGAAGCACTGCGCCTTGGCCTTGGAGGTCATACGCCACACGCGTTCTGCCATGAACATACGCCACTTCCGTCGAATACGTATGTTCCGGGATATCGGCAAACGTACTCCCCTTCACATAGTACGGAAACTGCTGGTGATAGCGGGGCGTGACGCCAATCAACCGGCTTTTGTTCCACGAATAGGTCCCTCGAGTCATAAAGGAGCCCAGATTCCACGTACTCGTGATTTCCCATCCCTGATTGCGAATACTTCCGAGATTGAGAAATTCATTTACTCGCAAAGGACATTTCCATGTCTGTGCGCACAACGAGGCCGGATGCGCGGACTTCCAGGCTGGCAATAAATCGACACTGTCGACAATCGCCCGGTTAATCAAGTCGTCTACCGTCTCATTGTAGTGTGTGACCACGAGCGACGCATGGTTCCCCAGATAGAATTCGAGTCCGCCCTCGCCTCCTTGCCGTTGTTCCGGAAGCAAATTCGGATTCGTAAACTGAGAGACGGTATCACCGAATAATTTGACGGCGCCAGGCCTCGATGCTGATAACCGTAGCGCTTGTGTAAGCCCTGGAGATGGAGGCCGCGTACTGTGCCCGTAGCTACCACGAAGCTTGACCGTCACGTTTCCAACAGTCTGCGTCAACGCGACGCCATAGCGTGGCTGGAGATTTGGATTTTGATCCTTTCCCACATTCGGATTGTATTCCGCCCGTAATCCATAGGTCACAAACAGCGCGTCCCAGACACCGAACTGACTGTTCAGAAATCCTCCGTGTCCAGGTGCGTGGGTGTTCTGCACGACAAACCCACCATCACTCGACGCAAACGTGCCATTCCCTAACGGTTCGTACGCACCGTCTACCTGTTCAAACGTCTGATGGGAGACATCTCCGCCAAGCGTGACGACCAGCCGGACTACCGATGCTACGGGGACCTGGAACGTCGTATTGTACGCGGCAGTCACACGCTGCGTAATCTGCCGATTCCAATACAACGCGCTATCCGTGGGATCGACATAGGGACGATTCACCTGCTGATACACACTTTCAAGGTGATCTATCCCGAGGGTCACGACGTGTGACCACCACAGAGTTGCCGCATACGTTTCCGTTACGCCAGCGGCCATATCGCTGGATGACTGCACCAACTGGTTCGGAATGCCGATGCCGGACATACCGACCAGCGATCCCGCATCCCCACCCGCCGAACGCTCCACATAGGCTTGATTGTCCGTTCCCCCGGACCGATTGCGAACTTGGCTCGCACGCAGCGAGAAATCGGTCGTCAGCGGTCCCGTGCTCGCTCGTCCACCACCAAATCCGCTGGCGGTCTGGGTCTGCACCGAGGGCGACCAGGATCCCACCTGCTGCCAGGACCCACCGCTATTGTAACTCAGATGTCCTTCCACTCCTGTTATGGAGGCATCGGCTTGGTGGTTCGGCGCCAGCGCAGAACTGAAGTTGTTCTGCGTCCAGGCGCTTTGCAGAGTCATGGTGAGTTGTGGCCGGACAGTGGTGCCGCGCTTCGTGAAGATCTGCATCACGCCGCTAATCGCGTTGCTACCATAGATGGTGGACGCCTGCGGCCCGGTCAAGATCTCGATCCGTTCAATACTCTTGGGATCGATCATCCCGAGATAGCTCTTGTCCGCGAGCTCCACCCCATCCACATACGTCTTGATACCTTCCGTTTGGACACTGATGCCCGTATTCCCATTGCTATCGAAGTTCGAACTACCACGGGACACGATCCCCACGCGTCCCGGAGCGACCGCCCCCGCCTGGCCAGTCCGATTCGTAAAGAGTCCCGGCACGTCCCCGCGGAACAATTCGTAGATATGGGAGACGCCACGTTCTTCGAGCTCTTTGCCGGTAATGACTGTGATCGCGTTCGGCACCGCTTTGAGTTCTGTTGGTATCACCGTCCCAGTGACCACCACTTGATCCAGCGCATTTACGCTCGTTTCCAACACCATGGTCACCGATACTTGCTCACCATCCACCACCGTTACTGTCTGCGTCCGCTTCGCGTAGCTCAACTTTCGCGCATGGAGTATGTGGTTTCCCGGAGACACGTTGGCGATCCGGAATTCCCCTTTGTCATTTGTGGTCACTCCAGTACGCGCCTCATCGAGCACCACTATCACGCCCCGCAACGGTTGTTTGGTCGCCGCATCCCGCACGGTACCTGTCACAACCCCCTGCTCCATCGCGTAACGCACGTCTCCCTCCGCCTTGATGCTGATCACATCTGCCGTCACCATCGTTGCATTGAGCCCCGTCCCCCGCAATACCCGGTCGAGCGCCTCCGCGAGCGGCATCTGCTTCGAGTACAGCGAAATCGGCCCAGACACCGCACGAACCACTCGGTCTCGGTAGATGATCCGCACCTCCGCACTCGCCGCCAACGCATCGAGCGCCTGCTTCACCGACACGCGGTCGAGATCGACCGAGACGACACAACGCATGACGTCGTTCGCTGGAGCGGACGGCGTCGACTTACGCGCGACTTGCTGGGCAGAGATCGGCGTGTAGACAGGACTCGCCACAACACCTGTGGTTGCAATCACCACCCTCAACATCACCATTCGACAGCACAGATGTCTCATTTTCCCATCTCCACAGAAGGTGTGAACTGCTGATACCGCGAGTGCATCTTCGGACTGGCGCGATGACCGGTTCGCCGAACCAGTGTGACAGTCTTGCTATCGAACCGAAGATCGACGTCCAGCACATCTTTGAGCAACATCATCATCTCGGCGGGATCTGCGATCTTGAACCGGACGGAGATGGGTTGATTCGCGAGCGTGGAGTCCGTCAGTGTGAACCGATAGCCGTACCATTGCCCCACTGTCGCCAACACGTCGGAGACGGAGATACCGTTGAAGACCAGCTGGCCACGTTCCCAATCGGTATATTGCCGAGGGTCGGGTGATGCGACGAGCACCGCGGTCGAATCGGTGACTCGGACCGTCGCCCCAGCATCGACAACGACGGACGACCGTGCATTCGTGGTTCGCACACGTCCATTGTCGACATGCACATCAACCCGCCCCGCATCACGTGCACGCACGGTGAAGACCGTTCCAAGTACGGTTGTCGTGACACGTCCGGTGTGAACGACAAAGGGAATCCCATGCGCCGCAGCGACGTCGAACCACGCCTCGCCAATCAGATCCACATCACGACGTCGATCGAATCCGCTGGCAACCCGAAGACGCGATGCTGGGGCGAGGCGCACGCTCGTCCCATCCTTCAGCGTCAGCGTGGCCTGTTGGCCTGCCGTTGTCACGACGTCGATGGGACGTTTGGGGAATGCAATGGTGCGTACCGTACCCCACACGAGCGCGACAGCGGCAGCGACAATGACAGCGACGTACGACAAACGATTGTTTGAATTTAGTGTCCTGCTCTGCGACGCTCGAACTCCACCAGGTTTGACAGACACCCAGAGTGCAAGGGACGCCAAGAGCCTGTCACCAAACAACCCTTTCCCCCGAGGCAGGATCCGTCCTCCCAAGCTCTCTCGGGGAATCCCTATGTTCCACACCGGAGAAGCTGTCTCTCCCACGCCCTCTGCTACAGCTACCCGATTCGCCCGTGACACTCGCTCCCAAAGCTTCGCATACCCATGGGCGCCGCCATCCTCCTTTCTTCCCTCCAACGCCGATCTCAGCGTCTCGATCGCCGCCTTCCCTCCCGGATGCGCCGCCAATCCCCGCTCAACCCGCTCCAACTCCTGGGGCGAGCCATCCCCCGCCAGAAACTGCTCCAGCTGCTGTACAAACTCTGGGGTATCCGCACCCGATCCGACGTGCTCCATACGTGTTCGTTGCGCGAAGGGGGAAAAATCCACACCTGACTTCGCGGTCCACCTCGACCCACTATCGCTCGTCGAGAAAGCGCTCGAACAGTGGGCGTAACGACGCGAGGGTTCGCGTGACCAACATGTGCGCGGCGGTCTCGCCAATGCCTAACACCTGGGCGATGTCACGATAACTCTCGCCGTGAATCGTCCTGAGTAACAACGCGGTCCGGCGCCGCTCAGGAAGCCGATGCACCGCCTCCGCCAACGCGGCCGCGAGCTCGGCGCGAGACACGATTCGATCGGGAGCTACGGGCGCTGAGCTCACCGCGTCGGTCACGTCGTCGGCATGAGACGCTTCCGTCTGATTCATGACACGACGGTGGCGAAGTCTCGTCAACGCACTCCGACGAACCGCACCAACGAGATATGCCGCCACGCGACGTGGCGCAAAATCTGTCCGGCGCGCCCACACGTCGGCAAAGACGTCCTGAACAACGTCTTCGGCATCGGAAGCGGTGCCAAGAATGTGACGAGCCACGCCAATGAGCACCGAGGCGTGCGCGAGATACATCGCACGAAACGCGGACTCATCACCGGCACGAATGCTGTGGACAAGCTCGGCATCCGTCGCCCCGACGGATTCCAGGCGCGGCACATCGGCGTCGGCGCGAGGCTGCGGCAGCCGATCACTAGCTCTCGCATGGTCGCCCTCCTCGGCCGAGCCGCCAAAGACGAGGTGCCACACCTCCGCGGTGGCTGTCATCCCCACATGATGTCAGTGGGGCAGTGCGGAGTCAAGAAGATTTTCAGCCCTCCGCGACAGGCGAAGCCGATGGATTCGTTGCCCGGAAGCTCCGTCGAATTGCAGTTACGGTCGACTCGGCCTCTACCACGCTGTCTCTTCTATCGCATTTACCTTCAACCATTCTGCAATCAAAAACGTGAAATCATTGAACGTCAGCTCTACCGGTGTCAACTTTGCTGTCTGACACATCTTTGGCAATTGCCGGCGAAAGTGTTGATAGCGTCTCCCAATAATTGACCCACTCGGCATACGAACCGCCGCCGTCGCGTGGCTCTGTAACCAATCCCGAACGATCCTAATGGCTCGTATAGGCTTCCCGCCGTGCGATTCCGGGTCTTGGCCAGCGATATCCGAGCAGAACTTCTGAAATCGAAACCGTGCCTTGTCGAGCACCAAACAGACCTTTTCGCGCTGTCTACCTGTTCCGAACCGCTGTGCTCCAAGAAAAAACCCGAGTTCCAGTGGCATATTGAATCGTGGCAGTCGCGACACACGATCGAGCTCTGTCCGTGAAATATCGTGAATGCCGAATTGGCATCGCTCGATGATATCGAGGATCTTCTGAACCCGTACCTCGCCGCCATTGTTGCGCTCCAAGGCACACCGAGCGACAAAACCACAATCATGGACGGCAAAAACAACAGCGTCAAAGAAAGGACGATAGTGGGCATCGAATGGACAGTTAATGAAGACACTGCCCCTATATCCGGGTGAAGGAATGACGGGCAACGCAGGACCTACTGCCAGCTATTGGTCCTTACGTGGCATTGAATGAGACCTGCACGGCGATTTCGAGGACGTGGCTCCACGGTCAACCTTGGCACTTACCGATCGCACTGCCTCTCGCAGCACGGCTCGGCTCACAGAAGTTTTCCCAGTTGGCGTTTGAATTTGACGATATGTTGAAGACGGCTTCACGACGAAACTCCCGAAGGCAGAGTGAATACCTGACTATATCGAGTAAAGTGAATAGTGGATCGCCGAGATCTACGCTTTGGCGCAATCACTGTCAACGGGAGAAATACCACCGTACGATGTTGTGTCACTAAAACCCGTGACGCTGTAGAGACTGTCGCTATAACGCCTGCGCCGCCCTCGTCAGTGCATCATACACAGCTAACGCCACCGGATCATCACGGAGCGCCGCACGGTGCGCGTCAATCGTCGCGCTATCCCCCCGCACAACCGGCCCCGTCAACACGTCTCTCGGCGCCCCATGCGCCAAATTCTCGACCGCCGCCGCCATCAACGACCGCACCACCTGCTCCGCCGTGTGCGCCGAAATCCCAGACCGCGAAAGCACCCCCGCCGCCACCCCCGCCAACACCACCGGAAAATTCGACGCAATCACCGCCGCCGCATGATACGCCGCCTTTCCACCCGACGGAATATTCACCGTCCGCGCTCCCACCGCCGCGGCAAGCCGCCGCGCCGCCGAACATGCGGTCGCATCGCCATCGATACCGATCCACGCATCGTGGAGCAGCGCAGCCCCACGCTCTGGTGTCGCGAACGGCACGAGCGGATGAAATGTCCCAGCCCGAATGTTCAACGCGCGTAACGTCGCGAACGATGGGGGCTCGACAGTCCCCGACGTGTGCACCACGACCGCCCCATGCGCGACACGTCCCGGTCGTTCCTTCGCGACGGTTGCCAACCCCGCACACACACCGTCGATCTCCGCATCGCGGACCGCAACGATGATGACGTTCGCCTCACTCAACGTCGCCGGATATTCCCCCGCACTCGTCGCCCAATCACTCGGCCGTCGCGCATGCAACGAGACGACGCCGACACTCCCAGTCGTCCGAAAGGCGCGCGCCAACCCCCGCCCCACGCGCCCAGCGCCGATGATGAAGACGCGATCGCTCACGTCGGCGTCGTGGCCTCGTTACGGCGCCGGGGTCTGGCGCTGATTCTGCTGCTGCGCCTGCTGCTTCGCACGCTCGAAGACCGCATGTTGCGATTCGGCGTTGGCGAGGAGACGCTGTGCAGTCAACAATGCTTTGTCGTCCAACGCTTTGCGCTGGAATTCCGCATCCGTCCCAAAAACGTAGCGCGAGATTTCGTACGACAACAGCCGAGACACCAGCGGCGATGCGGCATCATACGTTCCACGCGGAATCGATATGCCGCGTGCGAGCATGCGATCATACACATCATTCAACATCGCCGGTGTGATCGAAAACGTCGGCGAACGGAATGCGTTCGTCGTTTTTGCGCGCAACGCGAAGCTCGCCAGCGCGTCGTGGAACGCTCCAACCTTTCGTCCCAACGCATGTCGGAACGCCAGATTCTCCGGCGACACCGTGGTATCACCGACGAGGATGTCCGGGATGATGCCACCACCACCAACTACCGTGCGCCCCGAATCAGTTTTGTATTCCGGAGGCTTTGGCGGTTGGCCAATTGGACCGTCGTCGCTCGACGGCAGTAATTTGGAAATCGAACGCCCGACCGGCGTGTACCACCGCGCCGTCGTCAGCTTGAGCGCGCCCGAGTTCTCCAACGGATACACATTCTGCGCGCTCCCTTTCCCGAACGTCGGCAATCCGACGATGATCGCGCGATCATGATCCTGCAGCGCTCCCGCCAACAGCTCCGCCGCGCTCGCCGTCTTGTCATCGACGAGCACCGCAATCGGGAGCTTCGGCCACAGCTGCGGCGCCTGATCGTCATATTCTTTGTTGGAATCCGCGATACGCCCCTTCGTGCTGACGATCCGTTGCCCCCGATCGAGGAACAGATCCGACACGCGCACTCCCTCTTCGAGCAAGCCACCAGGATTCGCGCGCACGTCGATGATCAACGACCGAACACCGAATCGTACGAGCGACGCAATCGCGACACGCAATTCGTCTTCAGTCGAATCGCTGAAGACGCGCAGCTCGACGTATCCCACGTTCCCCGGCATCACCGCGGCTCGGCGCACCGCGCTCTGATGAATCGCCGATCGCGTCAACGTGAACGAGACCGGCGCTTCGCTCCCACCACGCTGCACGGTGACTTTCACCTTCGAGCCGGGGGCGCCACGCAACAGGCGTTGCACTTCATCCGGCGCCCATCCATTCACCGCTTTCCCATCGATCTCGATGATGCGATCTCCGGTGAGAATTCCCGCTTGCTCACCGGGGCCACCGGGCAACGGACTGACGACGACGACATACCCGTCGCGCAGATCCACTTGCAAACCAATCCCAGCGTACGTCCCCGTGGTGCGCTCGTTCAAGCGCGTCAAACGCTCCGGCGGTAACACGACGCTATAGGGATCGTTCAATTCACGAACCATCCCTTCCATCGCCATGCGATACATCCGCGCTTCGCTCAACGTGTCGACATAATTGTCAGCCAACTGATCGCGGACTTCTTCGAACAATTTGACACCGCTGATTTTGGTCGGCACCACAACGCGATTTTTGGCGTGCTGAATCCAGACGGCGCCTGTAACCAAGACCGCGGCAAAGATCCCCGATAACAACACCGTGCGGGGGCGAGAAAGTGGTGCGAAAGTCCGAACTGTCATTCCGAATGAGACTGCAAGGCGACCGAAAGTTGTTCCGACGAAACGGTAGCCAACGCCTCACGTACGCGATCGAAGACCGCGTCTTCCGTCCCCGCGGCGTCGACGCGAACGATGCGTCCACACTCCGGGTGCGCCTGCTGCCATTCCGATGACAGAAAGGTACGAAAGGCGAGCCCAACGCGCTCGTGGAACGCGTCGCCCGCTCGCTCCATCCGGTCCCGCGCGCCACGAGCGTCGGCGCGGGCCATCCCCGCATCCGTGGCGAGGTCGAGCAGGAGGGTGATGTCCGGCACTAGCCCCTGGACCGCGAGCTGATTCGCGCCCCGAATCGCCGCTTCCGGCAATCCCCGCCCATCGACCTGATAGGCATAGGTGGAGAGAAAAAAGCGGTCGAGCAGCACTACCTCGCCCCGCTCCAACGCCGGCCGAACACAGCTCGCCACCAACTCAGCGCGCGACGCCATGAACAAGAGCGCCTCGGTCGCCGGAGACAGCTCTCCGGACGGATCGAGCAAGAGCTCCCGGATCCGCTCACCCGCACGCGTCCCGCCAGGCTCACGGAGCGCCGTCATCGCCACGCCATGCACCCGTAGCCACTGCTCCAGGCGGCGAAGCTGGGTCGTTTTCCCAGCCCCTTCCGCCCCTTCGAACACGACGAGGACGCCGCGCGCCATCGCTCTTGGTGACGTCAGCCGAGGGTGATGATGGAGCTTTTGGCTCCCTTGGCGATCCCTTCCCCGATCAGATCGTTCACACGCCGCATCAGCTTATCCAGATTCTCCTGCGTCACGGCGACTCGTTGGTATGTCGGCATCACCTGGATCTTCCCCAGCAAGCCGTCCAATTCCGTCTCCATCGCCTCCGTCGGCTCCTCGCCGCGCGAGAGCATCTCCTGCGCCTCACGGCGAATCTGCTCCATCCGCTGCAGTAGCGCCAACGCCTCGGCATCCTCTTTCAGCGCATCGTTGGCACGCATCACCGCTTTGTATTCGTCCGTCTGTCCGATCAGACGTCCCAAATCGACTGCTTTATCTTCAAGCATCCTTCCTCCGTCGCGCGACGACAAACCGGTCGCGTCCTGTAAAGTCTGTCTGTATCGTGACGCCGTCGTACCGTCCATCGGCCGTCACCGCATCGGCGACGCGTTCCGCGCGCCGGGTATCCACTTCCAACGCCAGCACTCCACCAGCAATCAACTGCGGCGCCGCATCACGGACGATCGTCGTGGTGAGCGCCATCCCGTCGTCCGCGCTGAAGAGCGCGAGCGCCGGCTCCCAGTCACGTACGCTGGCCGGGAGATCGCTTTCCTCATCATACGCAATGTAGGGAGGATTCGATACGATGAGCGAGGCCTGCACATCCCGCACCGGCTCCAGCAGCGATCCGAGGCGGAACTCGACCGGCGCATGAAGCTCCTTCGCGACCAGCTCCGCGTTCCCGCGCGCCACCTCGAGCGCGTCCGGAGAGACATCGACCCCAATCACCCGATCGAACTGTCCCTCACTCGCCAACGCCAGCGCGATCGCCCCCGACCCGGTCCCAATGTCGATCGCCACACCGCGCCCACCGTCGGTGACGCGGAGCACTTCGTCGATGAGGAGCTCAGTCTCCGGGCGCGGAATCAACACGCGTTTGTCGACCCGCAACGTCAAATGCCGGAAGGTCCCACGAGCGACCGCATAGGCGAACGGCGCACCGAGCTGCAGCTGGTGGACCGCCTCGAACGCCGCGTCGCACGTGGCATCGTCCAACTGCGCGGTGGCGTTCATCACCGGCCAATAGCGCGGCACGTCGACGAGCGCCGCAATGATCTCGTTCGCCTGCCGGGGCGTCGTATCGCCGAGCGCATCTTGCAGCGCCCGGGCGACACTCGCGACGCTCCGTTCGACGACGTCACTCACTCAACCGTTCCTCGACGTCGGCCAGTCGGAGTGCCTCGATCATGGAATCAATGTTCCCGTTCATGACCCCCGCCAGATCATGTGTCGTCAACCCGATCCGATGGTCCGTCACTCGGCTCTGCGGGAAGTTGTACGTCCGAATCTTGGCCGACCGATCCCCCGTCCCCACCTGCGTCTTCCGCAGCCTCGCCCGCTCCGCCTCCTGCTCGGCGATCCGCGCGTCGAGAAGCCGGGCACGCAACACTTCCATCGCTTTGATCTTGTTCTGCAGCTGCGACTTTTGGTCCTGCTGCGAGACGACGATCCCACTCGGAATGTGGGTGATGCGGACGGCGGAGTCGGTCGTGTTGACGGACTGCCCGCCAGGACCGGACGAGCGAAAGACGTCGATCCGCAGATCTTTGTCTTCGATTTTGACGTCGACTTCTTCGGCTTCAGGAAGCACGGCGACTGTCGCCGCCGACGTGTGGATGCGCCCCTGACTCTCGGTGAGTGGCACCCGCTGCACGCGATGCACGCCGGATTCCCACCGCATCGCGCCGAACGCGCCGCTCCCTTTGACTTTGAAGATGACTTCCTTCACGCCACCGAGGGTTCCATCGGAAAGCGACATGACCTCAAGCCGCCATCCACGCGTCTCCGCGAACCGCGTATACAACCGATACAACTCGGCCGCAAACAACGCCGCTTCGTCACCACCGGTTCCAGCGCGAATTTCGACGATGGCCGGACGGTCGTCGAGGGGATCTGGAGGGAGGAGCGCCGGCTTGATCTCGATCTCGAGGCGCTGAATTTCTTCGACGAGACGCTGCTCCTCGGTGCGCGCCTCTTCCGCCATCTCGGGGTCGTCGGTCGCGGCGAGCTCGCGAGCCCCTTCGAGCTCCGCCTCCGCACGTTCCAATTGATGGGCGAGCGCGACGACGGTCTCGAGTTGTCGGTGTTCACGCCCCAATTCGGCGAGACGCTTGGCGTCTTTGGCCGTGGCCGGATCGGCCAGAAGTTGCTCGACGTCAGCCGCCCGGGCGACGGCGTCAGCCAGTCTGGCGCGCAGACTCATGAATCAATATCGATCATAGAGGACGGGCGAACGCAGAAGGGCCCACACAACGGTGAGCCCTTCGGAAGTGCGTCGGCGACGCAGACTTACGCGGTCGCTTTCTTGTTGTACTTCTGACGGAACCGCTCGACCCGGCCGGCCGTGTCGACCAGCTTCGCCTTCCCCGTATAGAACGGGTGGCACACCGAGCAGATGTCGGTATGAATGCTGGCGACCGTCGAGCGCGTCTCGAAGGTGTTTCCACACGCGCAATGGACGTGCGTCGTGGCGTATAGCGGATGAATGTCTGGTTTCATGGCACTACTCTGAATTTGTGGACAGCCTCTAAAAGTATGACAAATACCCCTGATTTGCTAGGGGGATACGTCATTCGCGTACGGCATCCATCCCCTCAGATGCCACCCCGCCCCGGTCGATACGCCGCCTCCGCCAGGCGACCAAGAGGAGACCTCCCGTCACCGCCGCACAGAGCCCGCTGAGCCAGTCGCCCAGCCGCAAATACAGCGTCTGAACCCCAGCTCCTTGGATGGCGTACGTCTCCGTCTTGGGGACGAAAATGGGCGTCTCCGCCCGCACCCGCCCGAGCGGATCGATATACCCCGAAATCCCCGTATTGGCCGCACGGACAATCGGAAGCCGAGTTTCGATGGCGCGGAAGGCGAGGTGGGCAAAGTGTTGGTAGGGGGCAGAGCTGCGCTGGAACCAAGCATCGTTGGTGATGTTGGCCAACATGACGGCACCGTTTGTGGCGTACGCCCTGGTCAGCTCCGGGTAGATGGACTCGTAGCAGATCATCGTTCCTACCTTCCCGAACGGCCCTTCGAACGGTTGTTCGGAAACCCCGCGACTGAACGCTCCGAAATAGTTCATCCCGTGGAACCAGGCGGGATTCACAAAGGGGACGCGCTCAACGATCGGGACAAGGTACTGTTTGCGATATGCGGGCTGCCCACCGACGTGTCCGTTCGCGTCGGTGATGATCGCCGCGTTGTAATAGTGGAAGTCCCCACTCAACGGGTTATCCGAATCCATGACGCCCGTCAGGATGGGCGTAGGGCGAGCGGCGGTCGCGGCGCGGAGCGAGTCGAGCCAGTTGGGATAGCGCCATAAAAATTGGTCGAGCGCCGCTTCCGGCCACAGGATGAGTTGCGGCGCATGCGCGCGCAACTCGTATCGCGTCATCGCCGTCAACGTGGCGACGTGCGTGGTCGGATCCTGGACGTTGAGCTTGGCTTCTTCGGGAATGTCGGGTTGCACGATGGCAACTTGCGCCAACGGTTTCAGCGCGATCGACGACATCCGCCACGCGCCATATCCCCAGGCGACAGCGAGGATGCACAGCACGCTAACGATTCGCTGAACGACGGCGCCCCGTCGGTGTCGTTCGTTCCGCAACAACCACGCATCGGCCAATAATCCGTTGATCGCGGCGATCCAAAAACTGACGGTGCGCACACTGCTCACGTCCGCCAACTGCGCCATCACGGGAACGCGCGACATCGACAACCCAAGCGGGAGCCATGGGAATGAGAGATCGCTCAAGTGATTGAGCATCAACTCCGACGCGACCCACACGATCGGGAGCAATAGCGCGAGCGGCCACTTGGTGAGCCGTCGCGCCGTGAACAGCGCCGCCGCGGCAATGGCGACCGCGGGGCCAAGCCAGATCAGCGTCCCGAGGTAGCCCAGGATCGCCAGCTTGGTGTACAACAACAATGCGATCGCGATCCAATACAGATTTGCGCCGTATCCGAGGATCCCGAACCAGAGACCGACGCGAGCCGCATCCCATCCTGTCCCGTCACCATCGGCAAGCCGCGCGATCGTGATGGCGATGGGGACGAGACACACCAAAACGGGGATAAACAGCGGAAATGGCGGGAAGGCGATCGCGAACAACGCCGCCGACACAATCACCGCGAGCGCCTCATGCCGCCGAGGCAAGAGCGAGCGACGACGTCGCGGCGACGTCGTGAGCACTGCGGACGATTGTTGTCCCGCCACCACCGGTACCGTCACGGGCGAACTTCGCGCCCTTCTTCCGCCGATTTGTAAATCGCTTCGAGCAAGCGCTGCACGACGACTTGATCGGCGGGAGGTTTATACGGCGCTTCCCCCTTGAGCAACGCGATGAAGTGCGCGAACTCCGCCCGATAGCTCTGCAGGAAGACGCTCTCGCGCGCCGCGGCGCCCGTGGGCGATACGTCGGTCGGCTTACCGTGCAAGTTCTTAACGACACGCAATGGCGCCAACCGCGCGCTGCCACGCGAGGCGAGTGCTTCGAACCACCACCGGTCGTCTTGCCCCACATAATTCCACGCGACGTCGAAGGTGACGAGTGCTCCCCCTTCGAACTCCACGTGCGCCACCATCGCATCTTCCACCGCCGACGCGCCTCGGCCGCGGTCCATGTGGGCATTCACGCGCACCGGCTCCGGGAAGTTGGCGAGCCACAACGAGAGATCGAGGAGCGGATATCCCAGCTCCATGAACGCGCCGCCGCCCGACTCCGCGCGACGATAGCGCCACCCTTCGCGCGTGCTCCGGAACTGATAATGTCCGGCACGCATGCCGGTGAGCGCACCAAGCTCGCCGCCGCGAATGAACCGATGCAATTGTTGTACGTCGGCGCGGAACCGATGGTTGTTTCCGACGACGACTTTCTTGCCGGCTTTCTGCGCCGCGGCCAAGATGCGCTCGACGCCGCGCGACGTGAGCGAGAGGGGACGTCCGCAGAGCACGTGCACGCCCGCCTTGAGTGCAGACAGGACGTGCGGCTCGTGCAAGTGATTGGGCGACGCGACGACGACGGCGTCGAGTTGGTCGAACTCGAGCAATTCGTCGATGTCGGTGAAGACGTCGGTCACGCCGAAGCGGTCGGCGAGGGAGCGCCCTTTAGGACCGTCGTTATCGCACAGCGCCACCAGTTCGGCGCCACGCATTTTGGAAAGTACAGGGAGATGCGCCAGCTGCGAGATTGCCCCCACGCCGACGAGTCCGAGCCGAATCGTGTCCGCTGAAGCCATGTGGGGAATTTAACTAATCCGCCCGACCATCGTCCCCGGATAGTAGGTGCGCAGGATCGTCACGTAGTCCTGCCCCGCACGCGCGCGCGCGATGGCGCCCCATTGATCCATCCCGACGCCGTGTCCGTTGCCGGTCCCACTCAGCGTCAACCGCGAAACGTGCCCCGCCCCGTCGGTCGACGCATCGATCGTGAACATCGTACTCGGGAGCACGTCGCCCCCCGCAGACCGTAGGACGAAGCGAATGTCGTTCCCGCGAACGCTGTAGCGGCCGCGATCAGTGTCGAAGATGATGGACGCCAAACGCCCTGAGGGGGTGCGCCCACCTTCGCTCACGCTGCGCACCGCCCCGACCGAGCCGCTGGGCGCGTTCGAATATTTGCGGAGATAGCGATCCAACGTCGCGCTCAACGCGGCCGCGTCGAAGGTGCGCGTCCACCGGAATTTGGGCGACTCCTCACAATAGAAATGATCGGTCCCCGGAATTTGGTCGCTCACGGAGACGAGATACGGCTCGTCCGCGGAGCGCCACACTTCGCTCGCCGCGGCGGTCCGCCCGCCGGAGTTCGCGTGATACGGGGCGTTGATCACTTTCCCATTGTAGAGCAACACCAAATCACGCGTCGCGAGAATGGCGGCGTCCGCGACCGGACGCTCCGCGTCGGCGCCACCATAGACTTGATCGATCACCGTCGCCAGCATGTCGTACGGACGACGATCGTCCAGACGTGTATAAGTATAGCTTCGTGCCGCGACGGCCTGCGCCTCGACCGCGGCCTCTTCAGTGCGATTGCGATCGGTCCCGATCTCCAACGGTACGACGCCGCGGAGATAACTCTCGACGGAAAGACGGTTGATGACGGTCAATCCGCTGTCGGTCCGCATGACGAGTAGCTCGCCACGATACCGTTTCCCACCGTACGATAGGAGCGTGTTGTCGTCTTCCGGACGCGCGACCAATGGCCCCGTAATCGTCGGCGGGGTCTCGCCGTCGACGCTCGTGAGGCGTAATCCATCACCGTCACTCTCGACGGTCCACACGTCGCCGCCGCGCGAGCGTCCAATCAACCGCTCGCCGGTACGATCGTACAAATTCCAATTGCCACTTCCGCCGATGCGCACGGATGGCTGGCCGAACGCCAAGCCGATGCGCACGGGCTGATCGAGCTGTCCACTCCGCGCATTTCCCGGTGCTGGCAACGGCGTGGCTGGCGCCGTCGGAGGGACGGTCCCTCCCGCCGACGCTTCGGGCGCCGCAACAGGGACGTTCGGCGTCATTGGCGTGATCGACGCCGCGCACGCGACGAGGGCGAGCGAAAACATCGGCATTCCAAAGTGGCGCATCATACCGACCGTCCGAAGCTCCCGATGGTCGTCGAGACGAGCGGCAACTGCCGCCGCACCGTCGCCGCCGCGGACTCCGCCGGCGCGTTGACGATACCCATGACGGAGGCCGAAAAGTCGTAGTCGTCGACGACTTCGTCGACGGTGACGTCGACGAGCGTGCCCGGTGGAAGGGTGTCATCGAGATACGTGACGCCGTCGACATCGTCGGCTTGCCATGGCAACCGTGCGACGGACAACTCTGTCTCCTCATCGACACGATCGATCAGCGCCGTCACTCGGCGGCCAAGACGAGCTTCGTATCGTTCCGCGGTGATCGCGCGCTGGAGATCGGTGAGGCGCTCCAATCGCTCGCGCTTCATGGGCTCAGGCACGTCATCGACCAGTTGTGCGGCCCGTGTCCCTTCCTGCGGCGAATAGGTGAATGCGCCAACGCGCTCGAATTGGACCTCTTCGAGGAGATCGAGCAACTGCTGAAAATCGTCTTCCGTCTCGCCCGGGAATCCGACGATGCACGTCGTCCGAATGGCAACATTTGGGACGGCTTCGCGGAAGCGCGCAACTTTCTCGCGAATCGTATGCTGGCGCTCCGGCCGGCGCATCCGCTCCAACACCGCATCGGCGCCGTGCTGGATCGGCATGTCGAGATACGGGAGAATCCGCGGCTCGCGCGAGACGACCTCGAGCAAGCGCGGCGTGATCCCTGTCGGATAGAGATACAGCATGCGGATCCACGGAATGCTCGTCTCGCGCACCAGCGCTTCGAGCAAATCGGGGAGCTGCACGCGCTGATCGCGCAAATCGCGGCCGTAATGCGCGAGATCTTGCGCGACGAGATTCACTTCGCGCGCCCCCTGCACTTCCAGCAACTGCGCTTCGCGCACCACTTCGTCGAGCGCAAACGAGCGATGTTTCCCACGCATCAACGGAATCGCGCAGAACGCGCAGCCGTGATCGCACCCTTCGCTGATCTTGAGATAGCGAAGGTGTGGAACGTCGCCCGTGTAGAGCCGGACACCAGGATGCGTCAGCAACCGCTCACCTTGCAACAATCCACGATCGGCGAGCTCCTGCACGAGCGTATCCGTTTCGGAGGCGCCGAGGAAGATATCGACTTCGGGGAGTGCTTCGGCGAGCTCCGATTTGTGGCGCTCGACCATGCACCCGACAGCGACGACCGCCTTACAGGCGCCGTCGACTTTGTATTGTCCGGCTTGAACCAGAGCGTCGATCGACTCTTTCTTGGCGGCGTCGATGAAGCCGCACGTGTTCACGAGGATGACGTCGGCGTCGCTCAGCTCCTCGGTATACTCTCCACCGTACCCCGCGAGCTGCGCGAGGTAGCGCTCGGAGTCGACGGTGTTTTTGTCGCAGCCGAGCGTGACGAACCCGACCTTCATCCGAGGAACGATTCCAGCGCGCGTTTCCGCGACGTGTGTCGCAGCTTGAGGAGCGCGCGGTCTTTGATCTGCCGGACGCGCTCACGGGTCACGCCGATCACTTCACCAATATCTTCCAAGGTCATCGGCTCGTCGCCATCCAATCCAAAATACATGCGGAGTACCCGCGCCTCGCGTGCCTTGAGCACGGAGAGCGATTGATGCACCGTTTCAATGAGTGCCTTCTCGAACGTCTCTTCGTCGGGTGACGGGCTGACGCTGTCGGCGATGTGGTCGATCAGCGCGTTGTCGTCCCCCGGCGTGAGCGGGGCGTCGAGGGAGAGATGTGTGTGTGAGATCGCCATCGTCTTGGCGACTTCTTCCTCGCTGATCGACATCTCTTCGGCGATTTCTTCGTTCGTCGGCTCGCGCCCCAACTCCTGGATGAGCGCCGCGGCGCGACGTCCGATACGATGCAAATCGCCGGCGCGGTTCAGTGGAACGCGAACGATGCGCGACTGTTCGGCGAGCGCCTGGAGGATCGCCTGGCGAATCCACCAGACCGCGTAGGAGATGAATTTGATCCCTTTCGTCTCGTCGAACCGGCGTGCGGCGCGAATCAGGCCGAGGTTCCCCTCGTTGATGAGGTCGGAAAGGTTGACGCCTTGATTCTGATATTTCTTGGCGACGGATACGACAAAGCGGAGGTTGGCGCGGACGAGCGTGTTGAGCGCTTCTTCGTCGCCTCCTCGAATCCGAACGGCGAGCGCAGCCTCCTCCTCCCTGGTAATCAGCGGGTAAGCGCTAATGTCCCTGAGGTATTGGTCGAGCAGCCCGTCGTCAAAGTTTTGTTTTCGTTTCGCCGTCGACGCCATGCGCGCTTTAATAGTACCATCTTCCCACCCTGAGTGGAGGGCCCTCACCCCCCAACCCGCGGCGTCACCGTCACGAACGCCGTTTATCGAACAACCGTTCCAACCCGTCCCCATCGAACGTTCCGAAGCCAGCTGACCGACGATGCGCTGTCGGGCTCGTAGCTGTAATACACGACGAGCGGGCGCCCCCGGACCAACGAATCCGGGACGAACCCCCAATACCGGCTATCGAGCGAATTGTCACGATTATCGCCGAGCACGAAATAGTTCTTGGGAGGGACGATCAACGGTCCCCAATTGTTTCGGGATGGCCAGTACGATTGTGAGGCGTGCAGGGAATGGACCAGATAGTCCTTCTGCCACCGGAAGGCGGCCACGCCGTAATCTGGCGATGGTAATTGGCGTTGCGCGTAGGGCTCGCGGAGCGCGTGGCCATTCCGGTAGAGCGCCCCGTTGCGCATCCGGAGCGTGTCGCCGGGTGCGCCGACGACCCGTTTAACGAAGTTGATGGTCGTGTCGGACGGCCATTTGAAGACGATGACATCGCCGTCTTTTGGGGTCCGCAAGGGCGGAAGACGCCATGGGGTAAACGGAATTACAGGCCCGTAGGTCATCTTGTCGACCACCAAAAAATCACCCACCATCAGGGTGCTCTGCATGCTCGGCGTGGGAATCTTGAACATTTCCACGACGAACGCCCTGGTCACGAAGAAGAGCGCGACCGAGGCAGCAAAGCGACCGAGGGTTCGAACGGCAGGGTGCATACACGAAAGACGACTGACGACGATGGCGGTCCCGTGGTGGGACCGCCATTCTCAGACGTGTTGGGGTTACACGCGGGATACTACGATACTACAGTGATGCTGGGGCGTCACGCGCCCCAGCATTCGACGTTCCTCACGAAAGTCCGTTACGCCTGAGTTCCGTAGTTGTCGATCTGGGCCCGCTGCAGTGTGCCGGAGAAGTCGATGTAGCCGACTTTGGTCTCCGAATAGAACTCGTAGACCTCCCAGCCTCCTTCGCGGTGCCCATTCCCCGTCTGCTTTACCCCACCGAACGGCAGATGTGCCTCGGCGCCGATCGTCGGCGCATTGATATAGGTAATGCCGTTGTCGAGCTCGGTGAGTGCGCGGAACGCCACATTGACGTCACGCGTGTAGACCGACGAGGAGAGGCCGTACTTCACCGCGTTGTTCACGGTGAATGCTTCTTCTGGCGTCGATACGCGAATGACGGAGAGGACCGGGCCAAAGATCTCTTCCGTCGCGATGCGATGCGTCGGCTCGACGCGCGCGAAGATCGTCGGCTCATAGAAATAGCCGTGTTCTAATCCTTTTCCTTGTGCGCGTCGTCCGCCGCACAACAGATCGCCACCGTCCGCCTGCCCGATGTCGACGTAACGCTCGACGTTTTCCAGTGATGCTTGGTGGATGACCGGTCCAACATCCGTCCCGCTCTTCCGGCCGTCGCCCAGTTTCAGCGCTTTGGCTTTGTCGACGAGGAGGCCGAGGAAGTTGTCGTGGATTCCTTTCTGGAGGATGAGACGGCTCGTCGCCGTGCACCGCTGCCCGGTCGTGCCGAACGCTCCCCAGAGAGCGCCTTCGAGCGCGAGCTCGAGATCGGCGTCGTCAAGGACGATTTGTGCGTTTTTTCCGCCCATTTCGAGCGAGAGACGCTTGTGCATCCGTCCGCACGTCGCGCCGACCAGGCTCCCCGTTTGGGTGGAGCCGGTGAAGGAGACGAGTGGAACGTCTGGATGTTCGACGATGCGCGCGCCGACGTCTTCACCCGTGCCATGCACGAGTTGTACGACGTTCGGTGGGAGCCCGGCTTCGAGGAGAATTTCGACGAGGAGCGTTCCGGTGTGCGGAACATCTTCGGCGGGCTTGAAGACGACCGTGTTTCCGCAAACGAGTGCGGGGAACATCTTCCACGTCGGAATCGCGAGTGGGAAGTTGAACGGGCAGATGAGTCCAGCCACACCGATCGGGCGGCGATAGCTCATCGCCCATTTGTTGCGGAGCTCCGACGGAACGGTGTGTCCGAAGAGTTGGCGCCCCTGCACCGCCGCGTAGTATGCGGTGTCGATCCCTTCCTGCACGTCGCCGCGTGTTTCGGTGAGCGGTTTCCCCATCTCGCGCGTCATCGCGTCGGCGATCTCTTCTTTGCGTGCCGACAGCAAGTCACCGACTTTCCGAAGAATGTCGCCGCGTGCGGGAGCCGGTGTGCGGCTCCACGCGGTGAATGCGCGCTTCGCGCTCGCGACGGCTTTATCGACGTCGGATGCGTTCGACAGTGGGAATTTGCCGATGATGTCCGTCGTGTCCGCCGGATTGGAATTCTCGAAATATGCGCCCGTCGACGGCTCGATCCAGGCGCCGTCGATGAAGTTTTTGAAGACTTTCATGCGAAGATGAGGTTAGACGTTCTTGTAGAGCGTGACTTTTCCGTTCGCGATCCGCACATCGGAGATGTACGGCGGAAGCGGGACGGCAAAGGCGTTCGGGGCGACGCCTTCTGGCGTCTCACGACGGAGTTGTTGCAGGAGCTTGGGGATGGCCGGTTTGGGGACATCCAGATCGTGCACGGTGACGCGCGTGATGGTGAACTGCGCGAGCCCGTTCCGAATCACGGCGACCGTTCCGCCAAGCTGCACGGTGTCTTGGGCGCCGAGGAAGGCTGCGAGGGGGCCGAGTGCTTTGCCGGCACCGAGGTCGCGGAGGGGCACCACGGCGCGGACGTTGAGCGTGTCGCCCGAGATCATCGCGTCGACCGCTTGGGCGGACGGAGGGAGCTCTTGGGAGACGCCGCTGAGGAGGTATCCGACGGCCTGGGCGGGGGTCAGGTTGACGTAGACCTTGCCGGCGGTCGATTGGAGGGTCGACACCTGCTTGCGCCCCTGTTCACGGTCGGCGGCAGTGACGCGGTGCCAGCTCCCCTGGGCGACGGTGGTCGTGGCGGAGTGAGCGTGGTGGGTGCGCCACCAGTAGTATCCGCCGCCGGCGGCGAGGAGGAGAATGATGAGGCAGCCGAGCCGCCGGAGGCATCCAAACATCGGTGAAATTTACCGAGTTTGGGGGTGAAGGCGAAGGATGGGTGGGGTGTGCAGAGCGACGACCGTCGTGTCGTGACGTGACGGAGCGGAGCCTGACGACGTGGTGACGCTCGAGGGTTACGTTGCCGCTCCTTTCTTCAGAGGCGATCCGTGCTCGCGTCCATTCGCTCCGCCGCTGTCATCGGCGTCAACGCGTACGAAGTCATTATCGAAGTCGACGCCACCCGTGGCTTACCACAGTGGACGATCGTTGGGTTGCCGTTGAGTGCGGTCAAAGAAAGTCGTGAGCGTGTTGGCGCTGCGCTCAAGAATTCGGGGTTCGAGTTACCGCCGCGTCGCTTAACGACGAATTTAGCGCCGGCTGATATTCCTAAGTCTGGAACAGCGTTCGATCTTCCTATTGCCATTGGCATTCTCGTCGCGACCGGTCAACTCGACGCGGAAGTCACGCGTCAATGTGTTTTTATGGGTGAGCTGGGATTGGATGGGTCCTTACGATTGATTCGCGGCGCGATGCCGATCGCCAGGTTCGTCGCGCAACGGAAGGATGGCAGCGTCTTGGTCGCACCACCCGCGAACATCGCGGAAGCATCGCTCGTCCCGAATTTACCGCTCGTCGCTCCGGTATCACTTGCGGCACTCGTCGAACAGCTCAAGGAAGGGCGTCTCACCTGCGCGACGTCATCTGCGCCGCCATCACCGCCGACGCTCAGTGATGTCGATTTCGCGGATGTCGTTGGGCAGGATCAGGCGAAGCGCGCCCTCGAAATCGCGGCGGCTGGCAATCATAACGTCTTACTTCTCGGGCCGCCGGGGACTGGGAAGACGATGCTGGCGCGGCGGTTACCATCGATCCTTCCAGAACTGGCGAATGAGGAAGCGCTCGAAGTCATCGCCATTCATTCAGTGGCTGGACTCCTTTCAGAAGGAAAAGCGATGCCCTGTGCCCGTCCGTTTCGCGCGCCACATCATAGTATCTCGACGGCGGGATTGATCGGTGGGGGCAGCATTCCCCGTCCCGGTGAAGTCAGTCTCGCGCACCTTGGCGTGCTTTTTCTCGACGAGATTCTCGAATTCCCCAGGCATGTGCTCGATTCGTTGCGGCAGCCGATGGAAGATGGCGAGGTTGTGTTGTCGCGCGCGCAGACGTCGGTGTCTTACCCCGCGCGATTTTGTCTCGTTGGCGCGGCCAACTTGTGCCCGTGCGGGAAAAGTGGGAGCTCGATCGGGATGCAGTGTCGATGCTCGCCGAAAGACATCGAGCGATACGCGGCCAGGCTCTCCGGACCATTGAGTGATCGGATCGACATGCATGTACGCGTCGGGCCTGTTCCGTTGGAGGCACTTCATGTGGCAGCGCCCGGCGAGAAGTCCGAGACGATTCGTGCACGCGTGCGTGCGGCCCGGCATCAGCGTGCGGAACGCGCGGCCATCGATGGCGCGAGAGATGCCGCGGGAGCATCGACACTGCATGCGGGGCTCGATCAGGATGCCCGGTTGTTGCTGCGAAGCGCATCGGCGTCGATCGGGTTATCGGCGCGATCGTATGCGCGTGTGACGCGCGTTGCGAGAACCATTGCGGCGTTGGAGGGAGCATCCGTCATATGCAGTCAGCATGTCGCGGAGGCGTTGCGCTATCGTGCCCCAACTGCGACGTGACAGTTGCCCTCAAACCTCTGGAACGCCAAGCTGCCGGCAGATTGCTCGTGCGATCCTGCATTGAGGGTCGCGGACAACAAAAAAAAGCGGGGGAGCTTTCGCTCCCCCGCCTTCTCTTCCCTGAGACTCTCGCTTATTGCGGAGCCTTAATCGTGTCGCTGCCGATCGTCAGGATGTGGAAGTCGTCGCGACGGTTCTGCGACCAGCAGGACTCTTCGTGCTCCTTGCAGGTCGGACGCTCTTCACCGTAGCTCACGATGTCGATGCGGCCGGCGTCAACGCCGTGGTCGACGAGATACTTCTTCGCCGCAGCTGCGCGGCGCTGGCCGAGGGCCAGGTTGTATTCGTCGGAGCCACGTTCATCCGTGTTCCCTTCGATGCGAATGCGCATGCCCGGGTTCGCCTGGAGATACGGGATCTTGGCATCGAGCGTCGACTGAGCGTCGCTGCGGATCTCGGACTTGTCGAAGTCGAAGTAGATCGCGGCCGTGATCTTGGTCGTATCAACCGTCGGCGCTGGTGGCGGTGGCGGCGGCGGAGGAGGCGTGGTGTCCTTCTTCGTCGTCGTGTCCGCTGGTGGCGGCGGCGGTGGCGGTGGTGGTGGTGGCGGCGGAGCCGGGGTCGTATCGACCTTGGCGCGCGACGCACCACCGAGGAAGTAGCTCAACCCGGCGCGAGCGCCGAAGTTGGTCGCCTTGATGTCACCCATGAGGTAGTTGACCAAGCCATCGACGCGAAGCGCAAAGCGGTTCGCGAGACCGAGGCGGAAGCCAACGAGCCCTTCTGGGCCAAAGGTGTACGTGTTGAGGTTCGCCGGAACGACGTTGTCATCCCGATGGAAGCTCGACCGGACCGCGCCACCGCCGATGATGAACTGGCTGCGGGCGCCGACCGGAATGTTGTAGTTCAAGCGGAGCGAGAACTGACCATTGTCGTAATCGACCGCGCCCGGATCCGTCTGTGGCTTGGTGAACGACCCATCACCTTCAACTTCCCAACGGCGCGTGAGGAACACGCCGACGCCACCGCCGCCGCCAAAGGCGTGCGAGCCGCGGGCGAAGTTGAGCTTGCTATCATAGTACATGTACTGACCGAAGCCCTTGATTTCGATCGTGCCGGGCTCGGGTTGTGGCTGCACGCTGAACGGGTCGAAGTGCGCAGGCGCCGTGGCACCTTCGCCCAACCAGGACGCGAGGTCCGGCATCCACTCGAGGCCCGCTTGGAAGCGGTAGTTCGTGAACGTCGGCTTGGTGAAGTTGTAATCCGCGATCGCGTCGCCGCGCAGCGCGAACGTTTCGGCGAACGGGATCCGGAGACCGAGGTCGCCGCTCACACCGTAGCCGTAGCGATACAAACCCGCTGGCGCGCCGAGTGGCGTCGCCGACGGCTGATCATCGTGGAATGGCGACAAGACGCCACCCGCACCGATGAGGAGCTGCGTGCGCCCGTAGATCGGGAGCCCATACGTGAGGCGTGCGGCGATCGGGCCATACTTGACCTTGGCACCGCCGTTCTCGCGATCGGCTTGGCTGTAGGAACCTTCGACGTCGATGCTCCAGTTGCGCGACACGAAAACGCCGAGACGGCCACCGCCGCCCCAGGCATTCTTGATGTTGCTCAGATCTGGGTCGCCGCTATCAAAAATCGTGTACTGCCCGAAGCCGCCCAGCAACAGCGTCCCCGGCTGCTGAGCAACCGCAGTTCCGCCGTAAAGCAAGGCCGCCGCAGCGCAGACGGTCCAACGCTTGTTTAACATCTCCTGTCTCCTTGGTCTGGAGGGTGGACACTGACGCGTGAGCCCACGTGCGCTCATGCTGAAGCGTTACTTGGCAGGATGCATGCCGCACCACAATGAGTAACGCCCACGGACGTGATGTCCATTGCGAATCATCGACGCTCGTCGCGCACAATTTGCGCGATTCGAGGACGGAATGCTAGCGACTGACAGAATGTTTTCGCTAGCGATAAACATATGTGTCGCAGTAGCGTCACAGAATGCGTAAGAGTTTTACCGTATTGCAAAAGCAACGCCACATCGACTTCACCTGCATTAACACGAAGCACGAACAGTCTATCTCGTGGCCTTGACTTTGAGGCGCATCGCACCCCCAAATATTCTACTTTCCTATCGCGAGGCCAAACTTACCTTTCGCGCGATCGGGACAGCGCTACGATTTCCCTTTACGCCCCGGGACGAGCCATCCCCATCGACGCATCGTACGCTCGCGCCGAGCAGTCTGTTTGACGGCGATACGCCATGCAACTTGCATCGCTTGCGCATCGACGTATCGCGCGGACGGCGACGCAGCGAGCCCCATCGCAATCCACTCCGCAATCGCTTCGGGAAACGACGATAGATCCGTACGCTCCGCCAGCTGTTGTGCGAGAATGGTCTTGGGATCGGCACCAGAAAACGGTTGTTTACCAGACAATGCGTACGCCACAATGGCCGCTAGCGCGAAGTAATCCACAGCCGGTCCTTGTGGCTCGCCCAACAGCTGCTCGGGAGCGGAAAATTCCGGCGTGCCCGCCGTATCCGCACGATCTTCACCGGTGATATTGGCGATCCCAAAGTCGGTGAGACGCCACCGATGGTAGCGGTCGATGAGGACGTTCTCGGGCTTGAGATCGCGGTGAATCACCCCAATGCTATGCGCGGCACCAAGCCCATCGAGCAGGAGATCGACTTGCTGCGCGATCTCACTCAGTGACCGCGCACCGGCACGAGTCACCAGGTTCGCTACGGATCCCCCTTCCGCGAGCTCCATCGTATACCATTGCATCCCACTCCGACCATCCCAATCATAGATCGGGACGATCGCGGGGTGCGCCAACTGCGCCGCGAGCCGCGCCTCACGCCAAAACGCGCTGACGATATCACCGTCACGCGACACGCGCTCGTGCAACACCTTGAGCGCGACTTCCCGCTCGAGCGAGAGATCGCGTGCGCGCCACACGGTGCCAAATGTGCCGCTTCCCAGTCGCGACAATATCTCATAATCATCGCCCACGGCGTTACGAACTTTCTGCTCCTCCGAGACGCCCGCCGACGCAGACTCGCCTTCTTCAGCCGTGGTCGGCGCAAACACGCTGCGCGAGTTGTACCCACGATCCGCGGTTCGCAGCATTGCCACCGCGGAGGGGAAGCGCTCGTCAGGATCGGGGAGCAACGCACGGTCGATGGCGACAGCCACCGATTCCGGTGTCTCGGGCCGCAGCCACTTCACCGGCGGAATGTCATCACTCGGCGGCGCCTCACCCGTGAGCGCGGTGAAACACATGGCCGCCAATTGCCATTGATCGCTCGCGGCGGTTGGACGCCAGCCGTCGTTCCGCCATTCGGGTGGAACGGGATAGCCATCGAGCGAGGGGCGCAATCCAACCGGGATCTCGTCGCGCGGAATCGCCCATTGCCATTCCAGCAACCAGAGACGACCCGTGGGTGTCACCCAGACGGAATCGGCGCTCAGCGCGCCGTGCACGGCGCCGGTGTCGTGGAGATACGCGAGTGAGGTGCATGCGCCACGCAGGATCTGCATGACGTATGGGACGTCGGCCAATCCGATCCGCTCGTTCCGCGCTGCCACGGTCTCACCGGAAACCCAGCGCCGAAGGTATCCGGGACCACGCTCGCGCTGCTGCGCGTTCCAATAGTGGTACGTGGTTGGAATGGCGGGATGGCTCCGGTGCCCCAATTGGAGCGCTTCAGAGTACAGCCACCGATGGTGCTGGGGGTCGGGCGCGGTCACGAGCGACAATGACCGCCCCAATCCATCGATCACCTCTTGATAGTGCCGGAACTCGCCCACGAGCCCTTCCGCCCCCCACCGCCAGTCGGGGGGGAGTTGCCACCCCGCGATATGCGGCGGGATGGTCCGGGTCACTCGGCTTTCTCGGGCGGTCGAACGGGGCGCGGTCATCGGTGGTCTGGCGTTAATATAGATAGGTGCCCCCCTTCTCCGCCCATGATGCCCGCGATGACGCTCGCGATAACGCCCGCGGTCACGCTGACGCCATTCCGCACGGACGTGGTCACGCGAGCGCGCCGAAATATTTGAAAGAGATGACGGTCGCCCAAGTAGCGGCCACGTTGGCGGACGATCCACGCCTGATCGTTCCAATCGGGACGTTGGAGCGATACGCCTCCAACCTCCCGGTCGGCGCGTCCACGATGATCACGGAGCACTTGGCCGACGACCTTTCGGCGGAGTACGGCATTCTTCGCGCGCCGACGGTGGAGTACGGGGTGAATCCGGAACATCCTGGTGGTTTTGCGGGACGTGTCTCGCTGCGCAAAAAGACGTTGCATCGGACCCTCAACGACATGATCGCCACGTGGGAGCTGAACGGGGTGACGGAATTTATCCTCATCACGGCACATGGCTATGATCCACACCAGGAAGCGCTCGACACCCTTGCCACAGTTTCGGCACGATTGCGTGTCGTCGACCCTTTCGCAGTAAACCTTTCTGATCTAATTGGGAGTCGAAGACGTAGTGATGATCGTGCGCCGCTGTACGTCGCCCTGCTCCGCCATTTGGCGCCGGGCGTCATCACGGACACCGAAGACGACGCATCTCATACCGCCGAGCTTGGGGCAAAGCTGTATGAACGCATTCGGGCACGCATCAGCGAACGGATTTTTCTCGCCCCTGTTCCCACGGAGTAATCGTTTTGGCCGTGACGTTGTTCCGTCGTTCACTCGATCTCATCGCCACCGCGGGCACAGCCGTGGTCCTCTGCGGGGCGATGCTTGCTGTCCCCGCAGCGGCCCACGCGCAGGTGGCGGCACCGCCGAGTGGTGTCCAAAGCCGTCCGCCGAACGACACTGGCACCGCGTCGTCTCTCACGGTCGATCGTGCCGTCGATCTCGCGCAACGCAACAATCCCGACTATCTGGATGCGGTGACGAAACGGCGCACCGCATCGGCGGCGGTGCGAAGCGCGTACGGTGCGCTCATGCCGCAGCTCAATGCGACGTTGGGCGGACAATATCAGCAAGGCGGGCAGCAGATCGTCCAAGGAAGCGCGCTGGGCGCGAGCTCGGACATCTTACAATCGCAATACGCGATTGGGCTGAGCTACCAGCTCAACACCGGACTGTTCGCCGCGCCGCGCCAACAACGTGCGGCCGCTGAGGCGACGGAATCCGACATCGCGGGGGCACGGGAGGCGCTTCGCGCCACGGTCCGGCAACAATATCTGAGTGCGTTACAAAGTGCGGCGCGGGCTCGGCTCCAAGATTCTCTCGTGGCGAACGCGCAGACGCAGTTGGATCTCGCCAAGGCACGTGCGTCGGTGGGCTCGGGAACGGGACTCGACGTGCAGCGCGCGGAAGTGGCGTTGGGGCAACAAGAAGTGCAGCGGTTGCAGGCCCAGAATCAATTCGAGATCGATCGGGTTCGTCTCTTTCAACAGATGGGACTTTCCTACGACGCGTCGGTCAAATTGGTCGACACGTTCGCGGCGGACGCCAACATGAATGTCCCGCCATTGGCGGAAGTGTTGCGTCTCGCGCACACGTCGAACCCGACGGTCAATGCGTTGCGGGCGAGAGAAACAGTCGCGCGGATCGGCGTGGGGCGGCAGCGCGCGGAGTACTTTCCGTCGCTCACGGTGAGTACGGGGATCGGGGGATTCACGTACCAATACAAAGATCCCAACTTTCTCGTGAATCAGGCCAACGCGTCGCTCGAATCGGAACGACTGTCGTGCGTCCTGCTCCAGGAAGTCCGTGCCGCGGCGCGGCTCCCTAACGCGTTGGCCGCATGCTCGTCGCTGCTGCTCACACCGGAGCAAGCCGCCTCGATTCGCGCCGCGAACGACAAATTCCCGTTCAACTTCTCGAAGTCGCCGCGCAGCATCTCCGCGCAATTCTCGCTGCCGTTGTTCGAAGGGTTCGCGCGCGACCAGCGGCGCCAGGAAGCCGAAGTCCAGCGCGAAGATGCACGGTACGCGCGCCGTTCGCGGGAGCTGGCGGTCGAAGCCGATGTCACGGCGGCCTATCTGACGTTACAAACGGCGCAACGGACCGTCGCGCTCCAAACGCAGAATTCCGCAAAAGCACGTCAGGAATTGGGGTTCGTGCAGGATCAATACGCCGTCGGAGTGTCGACGTTCGTCGACCTCACCACGGCACGCGCGACGTATGCGCAAGCTGAAAACGATCGTATCTCGGCGCTCTACGACGCGTATAAAGCGTTCGTCGCGCTCGAGAACGCGGTTGGCCACTATCTTCGCTGAGTCTCACCTGTCATGAAGAAACGGACCAAGTTGATTCTCGCCGGGGTTGGTGTCCTTGTCGTGGCCGGCGTATTGGCGAAATCAGTTTCCGCCGGGAAGAACGCCGTCGTCGACGTCAAGATCGACACCGTACAGACGCGCGATCTCGTCGCCTCGGTGACGGCGAGTGGGCAAGTCAGCCCGCACACGAAGGTGGATGTCAGCGCCGACATTACTGGCCGGATCACCCGTCTCGCGGTCAAAGAAGGAGACATGGTACGGCAAGGACAATTCCTTCTGGAGATCGACCCATCGACCTATCGCGCCGCGGTGCAGCGCGCTGAGGCCGCGGTGGCCGCCAATCGTTCCTTACAAGAACAGGCCAAAGCGACGTTGGCGCAATCGATCCGCAACTACAATCGCATCGCGGAGCTCAAGCGGCGGAATCCGGCATTGGTCGCGGAAGAGCAGCTCGAACAGTTGAGCACCCAGGTCGATGTGAGCCGAGCGACGTTGGCGAATGCGGTACACAATGTCGATCAGGCACAGGGAGCGTTGCACGACGCGCAGAGCTCGCTGTCCAAAACGACGCTCGTCGCCCCCATCGCCGGGCGTGTCACCCGGCTCAACATCGAGCTCGGCGAAACGGCGATCATGGGGACGCTCAATAAAGATGCGGCGACGCTGCTCACGATCAGCGACATGAACGACCTCGAGACCAAAGTGAAGGTCGACGAGACCGACGTTTCTCGCATCAAGATCGGCGATACGGCCGTGGTTCAACTCGACGCCTTTCAGGACACGACGTTCCGCGGACAAGTCACCGAGATCTCCAACAGCTCGACCAAAAATGCCGCCGCGGCACAGACGACGAGCCCCGACCAGGCAGTCGACTATGAGGTCACGGTCAAGCTCATCGACGCGCCACCACAAACACGCCCCGACTTCTCGGCGACCGCCAAGATCATCACCGATACTCGGCGACACGTCCTGGCCGTTCCGATCATCGCCCTCACCGTCCGTGAAGATGCTCCGGTCGATCACGGCGACTCGGCGGTCACGTATGGGAAGGAAGGACAGAAGCAGGTCGGGAAGCGCGAGGTCGAAGGGGTGTTCGTGATCGGGGCGGACAACAAGGTCACGTTCCGCCCGGTCAAAGTGGGGATCGCCGGGGAGACCTACTTTGAAGTGCTCCAGGGTGTAAAAGGAGGAGAGCGGATCGTCGGGGGAACGTACCAGGCGGTCCGCAAGTTGAAAGACGGCACGAAGGTCCGTGCAGCCAAGCCGTCGTCCACCAACAGCGACTCCACCAAATCATGAGCGACACCCCCACCTCCGAACCCACCGAAGCGCCGATCAGCACGACCGCCGAACGCCGCGCCGTCATGAGCACGCCGAAGACCGCCCCCGGGAAAGAATGGGCGATCGTCGCCCGAGGGCTCAAGCGCGAGTACGACATGGGAGGCGAGATCGTGCGGGCGCTCCGCGGGGTCAATCTGGCGGTGCGGCGGAACGAATATGTCGCCATCATGGGACCGTCGGGATCAGGGAAATCGACGCTCATGAACGTAATCGGCTGCTTGGACACGCCGAACGATGGCGAATATTGGTTGAACGGGACGCTGGTCTCGGAGATGAAGGATGACCAGCTCGCGCACGTGCGCAACAAAGAAATTGGCTTCGTTTTCCAGACCTTCAATCTTCTCCCGCGTGCGACTGCGTTGCAGAACGTCGAGCTTCCGATGGTCTATGCCGGCGTGCCGAGCGACGAGCGGCGTCGCCGCGCCAAGGAAGCGTTGGAGCGTGTCCAATTGGCGGAGCGGATGAATCACCGCCCCAATGAGCTGTCCGGTGGACAACGGCAACGCGTCGCGATCGCACGGGCACTCGTCAACAAGCCGTCGATCCTGCTCGCCGACGAGCCGACGGGAAACTTGGATTCTCGCACGTCCGAAGACATCATGCGCGTCTTCGAAGGGTTGGCGGACGAAGGACAAACCGTCATCATGGTCACGCACGAGCCCGACATCGCCGCGCATGCGCGCCGAGTGATCGTGTTGCGGGATGGATCCGTCGCGAGCGACGAGAGTCGCGATAAGTTCGCCGCCGGCATGACATCGACGCCGGCAACGGCATCAGTAGCTCCTTCCGCGAGTGCTCCAGCCGATGCGGCAGCGACGGGATAACACGTTGCGTCGCCCGTGAAGTTCGACGATACCCTGACGACCGCGTTCGAGCAGATTCGCACGAACAAGCTGCGGTCTTTCTTTACCGTTTTAGGGATCGTTGTTTCGGTCGCCTTCCTGGTTGCCGTCGTGGCCATCATCCAAGGGATGAACGCCTACGTCAAAGACAACCTCGCCAACGCGTTGATCGGCGCCAACACCTTTCAGGTGCGCCGGACACCGATCCAGGTCAGCTTCTTCGACGATGAAACGATCCGGCGGACACAACGACGGCCGCGCGTCTCCGAGGAAGACGCGGCGACTGTCGCGGCCGCGATTCCTGAAGCGCTCGCGGTCAGCCGACAATCCGGGTGGCCGACGCCAATGGCCGACATCGTTTGGGGGAATCAAACGATGTCGACGATTCCCGTGTTCGGCGTGACCGCGTCGTATCAAATCGTTCAGGACTATCAATTCGCGCAAGGACGCCCGCTCAGCGACATCGACATTCGTGAGCGCCGCCCCAACATCGTCGTCGGCTTCGACATCGCGGAGAAGTTGTTCCAGCATGTTTCACCGGTTGGAAAAACGGTGCGCATCAAAGGAGAGTTGTTCACGATCGTCGGCGTCGTCGCCAAGAAAGGGCGCGTCCTGGGACAGTCCTTCGACTCCTTCGTCCTCGTCCCGATCACCGAATTCGAAGCGCTTTACGGACGCCGTCAGACGACGACCGTATCGGTGAAGATGCCGAACGCCGAGTCAGTCACGAACGGAATGCAGCGCGCCGAAGAGGCGATGCGATTGGCGCACCATCTTCGTCCAGGCGAAGAAAATGACTTCTCGGTCGAAACCGCCGACGCGCTCGTCTCGTTCTGGAAAAGTTTGACATCGGTGTTGTTCGCGGTCATCCCCGCGGTCGTGGCAATCGGGATCGTCGTGGGCGGGATCGTGATCATGAACATCATGTTGATGTCGGTCAGCGAACGGACGCGTGAGATCGGCATCCGCAAATCGCTCGGCGCGACGGCCAAAGACATCTCGCG
>Ga0105241_10000035_pt1 | contig 115516 bp, 142 predicted proteins | sample KBSC64metaG_FD_80422 | JGI IMG/M metagenome (GOLD analysis project Ga0105241, IMG submission 80422) | Corn rhizosphere microbial communities from Kellogg Biological Station, Michigan, USA - KBS C6-4 metaG | ecosystem: Host-associated > Plants > Roots > Rhizosphere > Soil | place: Michigan... | reverse complement strand
CCGAGTGTTCTTAATTCTTTATTATCCTTAATATTTAATAAATACTTGATAATTTCAATATGTGGATCAAAATCATTTACAATTTCTAAGCCTATTAACTGAAATAATATATCAAATTCAAAACTTTTATAATCAAATTCAATTAATAAACAATCATTATCTGCATATAAAATATCTCTATGTTCTTTGTTTAAAGTTTGTAGAGAAGTATATCCTTCCAAATCTTTTGGGTAGATTCTTCCAGTTAAAGTATCTAATCCATTATATTTATAAATAACCTTTTTATCATAAATAGGTATATTTATTTCTGGATATTTTTCAGAATTAATTGTAGTTATTTCAATACTGTTTAGATAGTATTGAACTCTTAATATATTCTGATAAGTATTTTGATAACGAGTAATATCTAATCCTAGCGTATTTTCCTGTCCATTCTTTATATGTATTCCATTAAACTCTATGAGCCCTATATTAGATAAATAACACCTGGAATATAAGGAATATAACCTTTCCAGTAATATTATAAGATTTATGGTATATAGTTTAATACCATTATCAGTTATCAGTTTTAAATGATTATTTATATTTTCTAAACTAAACTTACTTCCAATTAATCCATTTTCTTTAAGTCTTATATTTATATTTGATAAAATAGTTTGATCATTAAACTCATCGAAATAAATAGTTTTACTTGAAAATATTTTATGTAATTTAAGATATTCAAATAAAGTCCTAAAATTATATATACTTCTATTTTCAAAATATGAGTATATTCTAAGATCTAAACTATAAATTTGTTCTTTGCCTATGAATTTAATTAGAAGTATATTATCAATTATATGTAGTATTTTTACTTCATCTCTACCTAATACTTCATCTAAATCTATTAAAATTTTTAGATTAGTTTTATGTAAAAAAATCTTTATAAAAACATCAAATTTAATCTCCCAATTCTCTATATTTCTATCATAAAACCAATAAACATCCTCATTGATTTTTAAATCAATAATATTAACATCTTTATTAAAAATATCTACTGCATTCTCAAACCCTAAAATAATATATTTAGTACATTTAAATTTTCTTAGATACTTGAATTGCTGTAAAGAAATTACATCTACTATAAAAGGATTCTCAAAGTCATTTATATTATAAAAATCTGATACTATTGTAAATAGTTCCATTCAACTAAAGTTAAAAAGTAAATAGTAATATTTAAATAAAAATCACATTTTATTACAATGTTATTAGACATTACTGAAAAAGAACTAGTTGAAACCTATGAAGAAATTCAAACTATTCTAGGTGGAGAAACAATTGGAGTTGATATTACCAAAAAAGAGGTACTTATTGTTATGCGAAGAGCTTTGAGAGAATTCAATAAGGAGACATCTATTTGGCAATTAAAAAATCAATTTGGAAATATGTACGGTTTGCCTGCTGGAATGGTTATGACAAATCAAATCGCTACCTTTAATATGAATTTAATTCAACAAATTACCGATTGGTTTTCTTCTATGGCAAGGGTGGGTGGTAAAATACCTTGGAAAAAAGATTATATTGTTTTAGAACCAGGGCGTCAAATATATGATCTTTCAAAAGAATCATCTAAACCCTACCCTCCTGGTGCCAGAAGAATTCATAGGGTAATGTGGGTAGCTCGGCCAGAGCTGTTTATTGGATCTAAATTTACAGGAAATTCTGATTCTTTAAATGGTGATGATGTAATAAATAGTGGTTTATGGAATTTTACTACTGCTGGATTCAATTATGGAAGTAGCCCTTTAACTTATTTAGGATATGCTTTTGATACCGTCCTTTTATTACAAAGTATGGAAACTAGAAGAAAAATATTATTCTCTGAATTTTTTCATAATTTATCAGGAGATATGTTAGAAATATCCCCTATGCCTGGAAGTAAAAATTTGAATATAGTTCCTGGTACAAGAGTATTTTATTTTTACTGGAATGATATAGATGTATTGACCGGAAGAGGACAAGACGAACCTGATACCGCTAGTTCAACTTATACTTTTGAAGCTGATATTCCTTCTTCTGATCCTGATTCACAAACCTATAATCCTACTTTAATTGCCAATCCTTTACAAATGAATTTACAAGCAGTTCCTTGGTCGATGTTATCGGATTGGGCTAAAACCTGGATTTGGGAATATACATTAGCCAGATGTAAATATATTCAAGGATCTAAATGGAGAAAAATTAAAAAGACCATGGGTACAGGAGAAATGGATTTTGAAATAGAATTTGATTACGGTAGCTTATTAACTGAGGCTGAAAATGAGATTAATAAGTTGAGGGAGGATTTAAGAAGTGATATGGAAAAATTAAACTTAGCTTTATTATATCAAGAAAAAGATCAAATAATAGAAGCAGCAAAAAAAGCCTCCAAAGCCCCCAGACAATGGTACCTTGGTTAACTTATTGATAATCAATCAGTTATAATGAATTTAAATTCTAAAATACTATCTATTCTTAAAGAAGATAAGAATAATCTCTTCAAACCTCGAAAAGTGTCTGAAAGAGAAGAGATTTTAAAAAAAGAGGAAGAAGAAATTTTAAAAAAATATCCTGGAATTAAAGATGTTTATCTTGTTCATTTAACTTTTAAATTATTTAGTTTCGAATATTATATTGATCATTTTGTAAGAGCAAAAGATTATCAAGATGCTTTAGACAAAATAAAACCTATGGCACTTAATAATGCAAGAACTTATTTTATAAAAAAATTTAATTCCCTAAGTGATTCGGAGTTGAATAAAATCTGGATGTCTGGAAGATCGGTAGTTAATATTTACCAACCTATAGCAGGAGGATATAGAAGAGAAGTATTTCTTCAAGAACCGGATTTATTAAAATTATTTAGTCATAATTTACCTTATATAAAATTCGATGTTTAAAATAATGAATTTAATAACTAAAATATTATTAGAATCTGAAGAAGAAGAAAATTTGTTTAAACCTAGAAGAATGAACAGGCCGGATATAAGGACTGAAAAAGAAAAAAAGCAAGATGAAATAGAAGAAAGTTTAAAACAATTTTTAGAGATAAATAATATTGAAACTAGATATATACAGTGTGATTTATTTGGAAGAAATGATTTGAATATAGAATTACAAATTGGTCTTACTTTCCCTATCAATAGATCTAATCAAAGATATGTAAAATATTTTTGGTATCAAAATGCTAATAAAGCAACTATTGGTTATACTGAATACACTACTGATGCTATTTCTATATCTAACAAAGAAGATTTTTTTAATTTGATTTTATCAGATATACTTAAACATAAAGCAAAAAATATTTAAATGTCCGAACCTTTGAAAACAACTGATAAAAGATCAGAAAATGGAAATCTTTACTTCAATGATAAGGATATACAGTATCTCAAAAAACAAAGTAGAGAAGTTGTTGAAGAGATACATAATATGTCTGTATTATATTTTGCTTTGGATTGGGAACAAAGTAAAAAGAATTTCTATGGTGAATTGACAATGAAAAAATTCAAACAGCCAAGAGGTATAGAAGTTAGAGGTAAGTTTAAAATTACCCAAGGTGGTGAACAATTACAAAGTGGAGTACCCAATAAAATCATGAAAATGGTTGTTTCAGTTTATAGAGAACATTTACATGAATTAAATATAGATCCACAAAGAGGAGATTATTTTGGAATAGGAAAAAGACTATATCAAATATATGATTATACTATTGAAGATGTAGGTCCTGGAAATGTATTATTAAAAAGAGAAAATTTAAGGGTAGATTATTTTGCAATCATGGATGATGATGAAGTGATTCAAAAAGATGTATGGGGTGATAATCTTGGGCTTGAAGAACAAATTAGACCTTAAATGAAAAGATTAAATGAGATATTATATAGTGAAGGAAACAATAATCTAGAGTCTGAAGGTTTGATATTTTTCGAACAAGATTTTAACGAATTAGAATTAAAATACTTTGGAAACTTAGGAAGTTTTAAAATATATTTTAGTAATTATGCTGGTGTTTATTATATTATGAAAGGTAAAAAAATGTTAGCTTTTTATGAACTTTCTGAATATTATAAATATCCACAATTAAATACTATTTTTATCAAACCAGAATTTAGAAATAAAGGATTAGGATTTCAAATATATACTTTTCTAATTAAGAAATATAAATATTTACTCAGTGATGGTACACAAAATCAATATTCTAAACATATGTGGGAGAAATTAATGAAGTTTTTTCCATTATATTCTTATAATATGGAAAATGATAAAGCTAAAAAAATAAAAAATAAAAAAGATTTTGAAAATGTATATAAACAAAATAGTAATACTGTTTTATTGGCTACTTATAAAAAACTTTTATCGGAAATGAAACTATCTAATAAAATACTACAAATATTAAAAGAAGAGGAAGATTCTAATAATCTTTTTAAACCTAGAAGAATAGAAACTAGAATAGCAGCAGAAAAAGCTAGAATTGAAAAGGAAATCTTATTAAGACAAAAGGAAATAGAAACTCGTTTGGCACATAACAAACAAGCAATAGGAGATTCAACATTTCTTACCGAGGAAGAAAAAGAAATTATTGCAAAAGTAATGAGTCGTAGTGAGAATGCAGATTGGTTTACTTATAATCTTAAAGAGTTTCTTAATCAATTATTTTATATCAAAGAAATATCTAAATCCAATTGGGAAAATGTTTTAAAAATTTTAAATGAAAATATATTTACTAATGAAGATATTTATAGTATTCGTAAAATTTACGAACTAACTAAAAAAGGATATATTAAAAATAATAAACCTACTCAACCTAAAAAAGAAAAGATTACTAAATTAAAAGGAAATAAAAATCTAGTTCCTAGTGAAATTACTATTGGAAAATATAAAATTTCTCGTCCATATACTATTAAAGGCGTGCAAGCTGTTGAAGATAGAATATCTTCAACCTCCTGGTGGAATGTTGAACAAATACAAAAAATATTAGAATTAAAATGGATAGATGGATTTATATATTATGTTGATCAAACTACCAATTGGGATAAAAAACATAATAAAATAAAAATTGGTAGTGGGTTTGTATTAAAAGGAATTGATAATAAAGGAAACGAATATATGTATGATAGACATACTACCGCTAGTCCAGCAGCGGGACAAACATATTTAAAAAGCAAATTTAAAACTATGAAGGTAACTGAGGCTTTAAATTCTCTTAAAAAAGAAATAGAACAAAAATTAGAATATAGATAAAAAATAGGGAGGAGATTAATCCTACCCTACTTTTCTTAAAAAACCATGTAAACGAAACAATCCTTAATCTATATATAATGTATTCCCTTCAATTCTTATTGAGCTAGGCTGCTTTTTAAATACTACTTTAAAGTCATTAAATGTAAATACAAAACTTTGAAATATTGGCTGTTCTACTACTACAATTTCCTCTGAAACTTTTTGTTTAAATTCTGTAGAATTATGATTTTCTATTGTTTGTTGCTGTGAGTGCTGACTTGTTTGTGGTTGTGATATTTGTGGTTGAGAAGGTAGCGTATATACTGGCTGATTATTGATTGTAGAATTATTTTCCTTATTATTCATATTGAGATAATTGTCCGCTAAATTATAATATTTGGTCAATAATTCGGAATTATCCTTTTTCCCCTCAAGAAATTCAGCAGCTAATTTAAGTTTTTCTTTAATATTTGATACAGATTTTAAAATATTACCGTGTTCGGAAAATCGTTTATAAAGATCTTTTTTATTATATTTTAAATAACTAATCCTATTAAAACATTTTTGCAAATCAACATTTAATAATTTTGCCGCACTTCTTGTTTCAGGAAAAATAAATAATATTATATCCTCATTTTCTTTCCAAATTACTTTATCTGTTGCATTTATTGAAGGATTAGTGTAATATTCACCTGCATTTTTTAATAATTGTCTATAATAATGTGGTTGATTTAATTTTAGAACTCTTATTTTTTGTTTTACAGATTCTACTGATCTTTCAATTACTTTAGCCACAACTTCAGGATCATCCGATAACAATAAAGCCTCTTCTTCGCGTGTCCAATTTTTTCTTGTTCTACTATTATTAGAATCATCAACATCTTTTATTTCAGGTTCATAGGTAGGATTAGTTTTTTCTGCAACTATAAATATATAAGTAATATTATTAGCAAAACTTAACTGAGTTAAATCCTTTACAAATTTACTAATTTCCTTTATAGTTTGTGGTTTATTTAATTCACCCTCATACAAAATCTCAGAAAACATTTTTTTGTTTCCCAGTATTCTATTCCGAGAGGTTTTTATATCCTCTACATCAGTTAGGGTAAATAATACTATTTGGTCACTCTCTCTACTTAAAAGTAATTGAGAATTCATGTTTTAAAAAAGTTTTATAAAAATAATTAAATATTAACAGTTTACTAGATAAAATTTATAAAAAATTAATATTATTTTATTAGTTTTTAATAAAAAAATAAGGCATTCCACCTGGGAAAAATTGCCACATTTCTTTAGGTAAACAGTAAAAAATTTTATCAATACCTAATCCCAAAAGTAATAATTTTTCAACTGTTTTATGCAAATCTGTCCATTGATTTCCATTTTTATCTAGACAGGCGTTTAAAAAACTAGATCCTCCACCTCCTTCCATTTTAAAATCATTGGGCAGTTGATCTAACATTTCAATAATTTTATCTTTATGTTCTTCCAATCTTTTAGGATGAAAACCTACATCTATTGTAATACCTTTGGCCATAACAAAATTATTCTTTTCTTCATCTTCCAAAAAAAGACAATTAGTAAAAACTTGATTTACATTTTCTGAGGTTAATTCCATATATATTTTATTTATTTTCAAATGAAGATAGTTAATCATAAGTAAACAAAAAGAAATTCTATAAAAATAGAATTTCTTGCCTAAAAATTAACACACATTGAATTAAACAAAAACTAATCTATAGAATCATCTTGATCATCTTCTTCATCAAAATTATCTAAATTATTTAAATTGCCATCAGGCTCAAAATCAATTTCGTTTTGTTCTATTACTATATTATAAAATTCAACTAGTTCTTTTGGAGCTTTTAAAAATAAACACCTTTCATATGCTTCAATTAAACCAAACTCTTCTACAGTTTGAGCTTCTTGTTTAATATTATCTATATCCTCTTCTGTTATTTCTCTTGAAAAACCTACAAAATGTAAAATTTCTAATTCATTATCTTCTACCAATGTTTTAGAATCTACTATAACTATACCATGAGTGAATATTTCTATCTCCATTAATTTATTTATTTTCTAATACTTTCCTTTCAAGTTCTAAGTTCCTATTTAATGCATTTTCTTCTGTGAACTTTTCTGGATATCTTACTTTCAGTTTTGCAATATTATTTTCCATGGCTTGTTGAGGGTCAATTTCATAAAAAGAATAACAATCGTTTAAACTTTTGGCTATTTCTATAACTTGATCTTTTATTTCATCTATACTTATTTCTTTACCATATATTAATTTTTTCTTTTCTAAATCAGTTAAGATACTAATTTCACATTGTAGTTTTTCAATATAATTATAGAATTTCAATTCATAGTAAAATAACCTAAATTTAAAATCAAAAATTTTATAAAGTGTTATTTCTTTCATATTACAATAGTTCGAAAGATACCAAAGTTGATCGGTGAGCTCTTCTCCTCTATTTATGTCATCTATTGCATTATATAATTCATTAAACTCACCATTCATTCCAAACAACATATGAGCAATATCCATATCAGGATTAATAAGTTTTAAAGTTCTCAAGGTTTGCTGCTGATATTCTTTTAATTCCATTTTTTATTTATTTGTAATTTTTGTATTAGTGAATTGTATGCTTTTATCAAGTAAAATAAACAATAATTCAGGGTAGACTCTTAGTTTATATTTATCAAAAAATACTTCTAATAATGTGCTATCAAAAAACGCAAATGAAAATTCTAAATTAATATTATCCTGTTTATTTTCATAATTGTATACTGTATCAATAATATTATCACATATTCCTATTCCTTTTTCCAAAGATGCAATACAATATCCTAATACTCCAAAATTTAAGGAACTTTTATCTTGAATCTTTTTATCTACTATAGTTTTATCAAGTAGACTTAAAATATGATATAAAAATTCTAATACATTTACTTTCTGATTGTCATCTCTATATAAACAATAATCAGAAGGATTGAAGATTATTTCCATTTTCGTTTATAACAAATCTTTCTATAAAATTTTTATTTTCGGAAAAAATAGGAATATTATAATCTATCATCCATCTATTTCTAATTACAGTATCAGATATTTCTTTTCCTTGTTTAATGTAAATATCAATAATATTCTGAGGTAAATCTTTTATCTTTTCCTCAATATCTATTTTATAATAAACTGTTCCTCTTTGTAAGGAAATATCTAGTTCTTTCCACATAATAGTAGAATCATTTTTCTCAAAAGCTAACTTATCTAGCATATTAACTTTTTCATCACTATTTTTCTTATGTAATTCTTTTTGAGAAAAATAAGCCAAACTATGAGAAGTAATACTATTTCTAATTGCATCCCTTTGTCTCCAAATAAAATAATTGCTTACTTCATGTAGAGGCAAATTAAATACTCTTCCATCAAAAAAAGCAGGTTTAAGAGTAATATCGCCTATTACATTAGTTTCTAGTAATTCTTTAATATTCTTATTAAAAAAATAAGTAAATTGTGAAGTTGCTACTGAAACTATCTTTTGAATATTACCGTTAAAAAATTGTTGTTGTTTTTCTTCGGTATAATCTTTTAAGAAAATACTTACTTCGTCACTTTGATGATAGGCAAACTCTACATTTTGTAAAGATTCGCATAATTCTTTTGTACTTTTCTCAAAAGCTAAAGAAATGTTTTTATCAAACGGCTTAGAAAAACATTTTTGTTTTGTATAACTATGAAATGCCTTTCCATCTATTCTGATAATTACTGGTTGTTTAGGTATAAGGTAGGTACGAGTAATATTCTCATATTCCTTTTGACGATCAGCTAAACTTAAACCTTCTTTATTTTTATAATTTAATTGCTCGATTTGGTTCATAACATTTCTTAAAATTTTATCTAATAATTAAATTTAAAGATTTAATTATCAAAACAAAATTTATAGAAGATTTTTCTTTACTAAAGAAATTTTTTCTTTCCCTAGTTTATCAATAAAATATTGAAATAAAGTTTCCTCAGTATTTTTTATGGATCCTTTGTATTTCTCGGTAATAATTAGTGAAGTTTTACTTGGTAAATGTTTAGAAGCTCCGCTAGATGTAATCAATTTTTCTTTTATGCTTTTTCTAAAAATCTCTAGTAATTTACTTTTAAAATCTACTTTAGGTTTAATAACTTCTTTAACTAGATTTTTAGTTTGTTTCTTAATGGGAGAAACTGTGACTTTAGTAATGTTTTCATTTAATTTATTACCTTCTCTATTTAACATTTCTACTTTTACAGTTTTTGCTTGTTTAAGTTCAATATTAGATTTCCAAGGTTCGAAATATGTAGATTCTGATATTACTTCTAAAATAGCTTCTCCTTCATTATCTTTAACTTCTTTAAGTGCAGGTATTTCTATTGAACAAATATTATTCTCATTAATTTTTCCATAGTAAAGTAAGTTTAAATTTGATTTAGGAAATTTTAATAATAACCTTGCAGAAGTTTTTTCAATGTCGGCACCTTCTACATATACTTTACACTCAAAAATCTTTTTTTTATCCCTAAAGAAAGTTTCCATTCACAAATATTTATTTTTAAATATTCGAAGGAAAGTGTATTTTGATTTTTATATCATTATTTTCTTTTAAAATATCAAATTTAATATCTTCGGCAGATATATTAATGCTTTTCTTAGTTTCTTTTGTTAATTTAAAACTTTTTCCTTGATAATTACAAATAATGGTAATACTGTTAGATTTTTTATCTCTATTACTCTTCTTTACTATCTTTTTTCTTTTGATATTAGCACCACCATCGATACCAAATTCTACATCAACAATGATATAAATATCTATCCAATTAATAGTACATGTATTCCAGGTTTGTTGATCAGGTATATCGGATAAATTATTCCATACTAAATATTTTTTATTTGCCATTTACTTACAGTATCAATAACTATAGTTGGATCAATAAAGGATTCTTTTAAATATTCACAATCCTCCCAATTTCCAAATTGATCATTCCTTAAATATTTTTCATCTTTCAATAGATTAATATTTTCAGGATAACCAAATAATTTAGGATTTGATCTACTAAATATAACTATCCCGGTTTTGTTATAGTAATGACATAAATGTGGCAGAAACGAATCTACTGAAATAAATAAATCATATCCTTTTACTAAATCTACTATTTCGGAAAAAGATAAATCAAAAAAATAATCATTGATATTATAAAATATTTTTTCTCCAGATTTTCCTATTTGAAAAATATCAAAATTACAATGTAAATTTCTTATTACTACTTCCCAATAAGGATAATTTTTGGGATTTTCTTTTCCATTTCTCAATGGTCTTGCAAACGGAGCAATTAAAATTTTTAATCTATCCATACCTAGTTTTATTTTATGATCCCACTCTACTACCATCCTCCCAAGTAAATTCATCTACTGGTAAATGTTTTGAACAATGTACACAATAAGTAAACCCATAAAAATTAGGATCCCTAGCATAGGTTTCTGCCAAAGGTAGGCCCATGGTAGTAACCGATTTACATCCATTATTTACTTCATCTAAATCTTTTTGTGACCAATACCTACCTATACAATTTCCCTCTTCTGGATACTTCTCAAACTTAATATATTCATAACTTTTAAATCTTTCTTTGTCTTCTATGGATAAATCAACCAGTTCATATTTAGGTCCTTCTTTACCTACATGAATATAACTTTTTCTTACTGGTCTAATAAAACCTTTAACTCTCTCTTCTTCTGAAAGAACCAAATATTTTTTATTTTGTGCCACAGGGTTTGTATTTCCACCAAATCCTAAATCAGGATCATTTCTATCTGTAGTATATGCCATTTTTTACTAGTTTTTAATGTATAAAAGAAAAAATTGTTAAAAAAATAAATGTTAAACTTAAAATAATCAACCAAATGTAATTTTTGAATTTCTTTATATCAAAATCCTTATTAAAAGCTACTTGTATAATAGGATATAATAAAGAAAACATAAATACTATAGTTATATAAAAGGTAAGTTTATCATCTTGATATAAATTAAGTCATTTATCATCGGTTGTTTTCCAAATAGTAGATTCATATCTAAAAGTTAAATAACTACAAACAAATGTTATAATTATAATTAGTATTAATCCTATAATACTTATAGTTTCTTTTTTTATTTTCATTTTTATAAATAAAATTTTTCAAACGCTTCTACTAAATTACCTTTCCAATTATTATCCCACATCCATTTATAAATATTAAAATTTTCTACATTTCCAAATAGAAGTTCGGCTTCTGCAATAGATTTTAATTCTAAATTCTCAATATCAAAAAATACTTCAGGAAAAGTCACATATAAAATTAACTTTTCATATTTACTTTTTAATTTATTTAAAATATGTTTAAAAGCAAAATGGTCACCTATACCATTTTTTAATACTATAGATTTAACATTACTTGAATCCACATTCCATATATGTAATAAGGATTTAAATATTTTTTCATCGTGTTCATAATAAGTTAAATTTTGATAACTTCTAATACCTCCTGTTTCTTGTCTAAAATGATAACATTTAGCGGCAGGATCTATATTAAGTTTATATCCTGCTCTTTTGATCTTATATGAGAATATTGTTTCTTCTCTATGAGCAACTGGACTAAGGGATAATTCATAATTTGTAATATCTTTTCTATATAAAAATGTACTATATAAATGATCTACATCTTGATAAGCTATATCATTATTAATTTCGTTGTTGTAATTGAACCATTGAACATTTGGAATATTTAAATTAGTAATTTTATTTCTAATATCTTTTGGCAGAGAAGTTGAATTAGGCATCAAAACTAAAGGGGCTACTGCCCCAAATTCTTTACAACCATGAATACAATGTAATAAACTTAATAAAACATTAGGTTCTAATATTACATCATCATCTACTCTAAAAATATACTCTCCTAAAGCCTGTTCTTGAACTAGTTGATGTGAATAATGTTGCCCTTTTTTTGCACCAAATAATACTTTCCATTTGATTTTAAAATCATCAAATAATTTTAAAATATATAAATATGTAGGAATAGTTCTTATGTCAATCGGATTATCGCTATCATCAACAATAATTATTTCTTGTGGTTTATATGTTTGAAAAGCTATAGATAATAATGTATGTGATAGTACATCATATCTATTCTTAGTGGGGATACCACAGGTTATTTTCATAAATTATAAACTAAATTTTTAATTTCTAAATCTTTTTCTTTCCATATTACATAAGAAGGAAATGATTCATCAATTTTAATGTATTTAAATTTCATATTTGTTCTTCCAAATACATCTTCCCCGTTAAATATTCTTTTATCTATCTCATTTCTATCTAAAAATTCTGGCTTATTATATTCCTGATGAGCAGTATTTTTTATTTTTTCAATTATACTATCTATTCCTCCCATATAAGAAAAATGCCATCCTCCATTTTTAATATTATTTCCTGATGTATATCTAACTTCACAGGGTGACATTTTTTTTAAAGTACTATATGGTAATATCTTTGACCATCTCCATACTTGATCAATTGCCTTACAATTTAAATAGTAATAAAATAAATCTTGTTCAAATGTACACAATCCATCTTCTAATTTATATTCTTTTATTCTCTCATATCTTGGTATTTCATCTACATCTGATATTATTATAATATCATTATCTTTACATCCTTCTAGCCCTTTCATTATATAATCCCTTTGATATCTTTCAATACCCCAAGAATCAGTATAAGGAAAACTTTCAACTACTAAATAAGTAATTTTATGTAAAAATTTCTCAAATCTTTTTAAATTGTTGTGAAAACATAATTCTTTTGATCTATTTGAATGAGTTTTTAATGCTTCTACTATTATAAATCTATCCACTACATCATATAACTCATTTAATCTTATTTCAAGAATATCTAATTCATTATTAAAAGTAAAACAATCATATATATTACCTTTAGCAATTTGTTTATTTATTGACATTATATTCATAACATATGACCAAATAGATGTACCTTGTATAGGCGTACAAACTATAATTTCATCTACCGCTTGTTTTACTCCAGGCCAAGGGTTATTAGGATGAAAATAATCGTGTCCACATAATAAACTTCCATGTTTTAATAAACATTTCCAATTTAGAATATCATTTTTAACTTCTTCATAGGTATGTCCGGCATCAATAAAAACCATATCAGGTTTTATATTATTAGTAGAAAAGAAATTAAATGCATTTAAACTAGACATTCTTAAAGGAATTACTTTTCCCTTTATAATATGATCAGCCAAATTATTACAAAATTCCATAAATGCATGATCGCCTTCATTCATGAATGCGGAAGCATGATTAGTAGTTCTTTCTAACTCACTCCCTTTCCAATGATCAATACAATATAAAATACCATTTTCTGGTAAATTATCAGCAATTGCCCTCGAAGATCTTCCATGCCAAGAACCAATTTCAACAATTATATTTTTATCTTTACTTTGAGTAGCCAGCCACTTTAATTCTTCCTCTGACATAAATCCATCACATTCTAAAGCTTTTGAAATATTTATCATATTATATCTTTTTCTTAAAATTTCATTATTTCTATGTATTAAATTTTCATCAGACTGATCTTTAAAAGTTTGATTACCTATATGATATATAGGAAAACTACCAATCATTTTTTTATCTTCATAATATTCTTTCGATTCATATGGTACTTGAATAACTTTAAAGCCTGCTTTTTCTGCTTCTATGCAATATGCCGTATCTTCTCCGTATCCTTCTGCAAAAGACTCATCTAAAAAACCCAATGTATTTATAACTTTTCTACTAATCATAACACAAAAAAAAATTATAAATTCTCTTCCTGCAGATTCAGAAAAAACTTTCATGGGCCCAGTAATACCTACATTATTGTTTTCTTCCATAGGTTTTACTAAAATATCAAGCCATTGATTTTTATATTGATTTAATAAAATAGTATCATTATTTAGTAATACTATATATTCACCAGTAGCTATTTCTAATCCTTTATTTATAGCTTTTGAATATCCTAACGGATTAACAAATGATAATAGTGTTAAATTTTTTATTACCGTAGGTTCTATAAAGAGTATATATTTTTTCGTATTATCTTTACATCCATTAGAAACTACTATAATTTCAATATCATCGCTTTTGGTATTAGTATATTTTATTATAGACTCTAAACAAGGTTTTAATAATTCTTCGCACTTATTATATGTAGGAATAATTATAGAATACTTAAACATAAAAATAGGAGATATTTTTTTAAAATTAATTAGAAAATATCTCCTTAATAAACTAAATAAACAATTTGTTCTAAATAAATTTACTATTACCAACAAATTATATAAATCATACCTGGCCCACCAGTTCCTCCTGTACCTCCTGTAACTCCTGCTCCTCCACCGCCACCTCCAGAACCAATTCCTCCATTTCCTCCTGCTCCTCCCGTTCCGCTAGCTCCACTAGCACCTCCTCCTGTTCCACCTGAACTATAAAAAACATCGCTTCCAAATTTATAAAATGATAAACCATCTATGCCTCTACCTCCTCCTGCTGTTCCTCCAGATAAATTTATCCATTGAGTACCTCCTCCTACTGAATTCATTCCTCCCCCTGCCCCATTACTATTTCCAGAGGTAACTCCTCCCCCTCCTGCCCCACCAGCTAATATTAATCCATTTATTACGATTCCTGCTGTACCAGCTCCACTAGCTCCGCCTGCTCCACCACTAATTCCAGGTAAAGAAGTAAATATTCCTAAACTATGTAAGGCTACGTTAGAATTATCAGTACCGCCTCCTCCACCAGCACTTCCTCCAGCACTAGCTGTCCCAGTGGAACCGCCTGATCCACCATTTATATTTAAAACAATATTTTGAGCTGTTGAATTTGGTTGTCTAGATACTATAGAAGTTCCTCCACTAGAAGCATTTGAACTACTTCCACCTCCAGCGCCTCCAGCGCCTGCTCTAACCCATAATATATCTGGCAAAAAAATGGCTGGAATAAGAATTTTATTTATTGCTCCACTTCCTCCGCCTCCCCCTCCGCCTCTTTGTCCACCAGCTGCTCCAGCAAATCCTCCAGCACCTCCTCCTCCAACACCTATTCCAATCATATAAACCACAGAAATTCCTTTTGGTTTTGTCCATATATCCCAATCACCTGATCCGTGTGGATTAAATACTGAAGTGTTATACAAACTTTGATCCGGAAAATAAAACATATTTATTTATATTTTTTAAGTTTAAAAAATTAATAATCACCTCCCCATCCTGTTATATAATAACCTGTAGCAACGGTTGTACCAATAACTACATTTATTTTATATCCTGCTGGAATGGGTATATTTAAAACTAAATCTATATCTGTTATTGCAGAATTAGAACTTGAAGTAGTGGCTGGTAAGGTTATTTCTGATAATTGAATATTATTTGTAGCGGTGGCATTTGTACTTCCATTATTTAAAAAAACTCTAGCCACTGTTTGAATATTATTTCCACCAGCTGCTGCTCTAAATCTAACTTTTTGTACCCAACTTCCATTTGTTCCTGCCGTAAAAACAGTACTTACTGTACCTGTACCATCTGCGGCTGTATTGGCTGTAAGTAATGCGGCATTACCGATGCCTCCAATGTTTGGTGTTAATGGAAATATAGGCGCTGTATTTGCTGCCATTTATTTTATTTTTTATGGTAAAATTGATAATAAACTATTTGAATTTAATTCTGTTACAAATACTTTTCCGTAGCTAAATGTACCTGAATATCCACTATACCCTGAAGCACCAGGATTGGCACCGCTAAACCCACTCACACCTGAAAATCCTGAGTATCCAGAAGCTCCAGGGTTAGCTCCGCTAAATCCACTTATACCACTAAATCCAGAATAACCAGATAAGCCTGAATACCCTGAATAACCACTAATACCCGAATATCCACTGTATCCAGATATACCACTATAACCTGAATATCCAGATAAACCAGAGAATCCAGAATATCCTGATTTTCCGGAATAACCAGAGTAGCCACTTATTCCGGAAAATCCCGAATAACCTGAAATTCCCGAGTACCCACTATAACCGCTAAAACCAGAATTACCTACTGATCCATTACTACCTGAGTATCCACTAAAGCCAGACAATCCAGTTAATCCTGTATCGCCAGTAAGACCACTAAATCCACTATAACCACTAATTCCAGAGTAACCAGAATACCCAGAGGATCCATCTAATCCTGTACTACCAGTAATACCACTATAACCGGAATATCCACTAGTTCCTATACTTCCTTGTACACCAGAATATCCTGAATAACCGCTTTGTCCTACTGATCCATCTAATCCTGAATATCCACTATATCCAGAAGTCCCTTGTATCCCTCCTGGACCACTATACCCGCTATAACCTGATGTGCCAGTTATTCCCGAGTAACCAGAATAACCACTATAACCTGAATATCCAGATGTTCCATTTGTTCCAGAAAATCCACTAAATCCAGAAATACTATTTCCTGAAAATCCTGAGTATCCACTAGTTCCAATTCCATCTAGTCCTGAATAGCCACTAAATCCGGATATTCCTGAAAATCCAGAATATCCTGAAATAGAACTTCCACTAAAGCCACTATAACCACTAATTCCAACCCCGGAATAGCCAGAATATCCACTGGCACCTATAGAACCTCCTGGACCACTATAACCACTATATCCTGAGGTTCCTTGTCCTCCTGTAGTTCCAGAATATCCTGAGTAACCACTATAACCAGAAATTCCTCCTAAACCGCTATAGCCTGAATATCCAGATGTAGAATTTCCGGAATATCCACTAAATCCAGAAGAACCTGCGCCTGAGAATCCGCTATATCCAGAGGTTCCCGGATTGCCGATATTACCACTATAACCTGAAAATCCTGAGTATCCTGATATTCCGCTATAACCAGAATATCCACTATATCCTGAGAAGCCGGAATATCCTGAATATCCGCTAGTACTGCTTATTGTAAGAGGGTTGCCTAATCCATCATAATAAGTATTATCATCAATATTTATTTGAATTAAACGCTGATAAGTATTACTTATTTCTTGGTTGGTTAAATCAAATGGATTAGACATTCATAATTGAAATGATTTAATACTTAAATATGAATTTATTTTAATAATTCACCCAAAAATAATTCAAATAAAGTTAGACACATTTCTTTATTTTGGCTTTGACTTCTAAATTCACCTATAGAAATTTCAAAAGAAAATTCTGGATGTTTTAATGTAACCCCTCTAATCCCTATACCTACTTGTTGTCCTCCTTTAGGTCTATCGGGATAAGATTTCCATTCTATACCTTTCCATATTTCTTCCTTTCCTTCTTTTGTTAAATTCATTTATCTAAAATAACTATTAGGTATTTCATACCACATTCCATGAGAAAGATTGCCATTCAATACAGCATATATTAAATAAAAAGGCGAAAATATATAGGATAATATTACATCTATAACATTATGATTATAATACCAATTTATCATAACTGCATATAATCCTAATAATAAATAAGTTATACTTCCACTCCTCATTTTAATTTTTTTATAAGATTTAAATAAATATTAGACACCTGTTTTACGATTCCAAATCGTAACGTGAAGTCGGTCGGTAAATAATACTTGTTCTCTTATTACAATATCTGCTACTAATTCTCTGGTTTTAGACAATTCATCTTGAGTTTGTCCTTCAGGCATTAAAATAATTTGTTCTCTATTTATAATATCTGTATCAATAAAATCTTTTTTAATCTCATTCCAATCATTTTCGTTTTGAATGACAAACTTAAACCAAGAGTTATTTAATGATGCGGTTGATTTTAAAATTTCTGGTTTATATCTAACTCTTTCTTTCATACCAGAATTATTCAATTTAGGTGAATTATTCCAACAATCTATTAATGGAATAATATCTCTTGAGGGCATTAATACTGCTTCATTTTCTAATTCAATATAAGGTTTAAATCCATATCTAATTTTAAATTCCTCAATAAATTCTACTAACTGAACTTGCTGTTTTAATGGACTACCACCTGTTAAAATTAGATGATAATTATTTGATAATAATTTTGCTTGTAGATTTGATTCTTCAATTAATTTAAACATCTCTTCAAAACTATATTCATTTCCATAAGGCCAAACATCCAACGTGTCACACCAGACACAGGAAAGCGTGCATCCCTGTAATCTTATAAAAGAAGAAGGCGTTCCTATATTAATACCCTCTCCCTGGATAGTATCCAAGAACCATTCAGCGATTGCCAACTTATTTCCACCTTTTACTTTTTTACTAAAATCTGGCTTTTGTTCTATTAATGTTTTTGGCATATTAATTTTGTTTTTGTTCTTCTACTAATTCAAACCAATTTGGATATCTATCTATAATACCTTTAGAGAAGAAATATTTTTTTCCTTCTCTGGTTTTAAAATAAAATAAATTATCATCATTGAAATTCATTCCTATTTCTCCCTTGGCAATGGATAAATAAAAAGTATTATAATCTTGTAGAATTTTATATTGTACTATCATTTTGTAAGTTTAATTTGCTCCTTGCATAAAGAATCTACCAACGATACTAAATCTATTGATCTAGGGTTTTTATCTACTGGTATAATTACTACATAATCTTTATGTTGAACGGTATCATATTTGATATTATCTGGATTAGATCTTAATTCAATTAATTCATTTGAATATTTTTCAATTAGAAGATAATTTTGAAATCTTTTTCCTTCCATTTTAGAATCATAAGTTGCCATTATCATTGTTAAAATAGATATAACTAGGCTAAATAAACTAAGTGAAATTATTAAATTTGAATTCTTCATTTTTTAAATTACTTATTGTAATTCTTTTAATTTTTGTACCGCCTTACTATAAATTACTTCTTCACATTTTTTAATTTCTTTTAATTTAGCATTTTTAATATCATCAAATGATCCTGAAATTCTAGCACTATATACAATTTCATTATGGTTCCAACCATAAATTTCTAATACATAATGATCATTAAGATATTTTACTTCTGTTTCACATTTTATTTCTGGATCTTTTTTTAAATCATTATCTAATTCCTTTTTAGTATCTTTAATTACATCTTCAACTTTATTCTTGATTTTTTCATAATCTTGTTTTGAAATGATTCCCGTTGCGGGTGAGTCGGGCGGTAAATCTATTTTCTTATCTTGATTATATTTAATTTTGATATCGCAATTTGAAAATAATATAAAAGTTGATATTATAAATACTAACTTCATTTTTTTGATTTTATAAAGATTTGAATAAAATTAAAAGGAATAATACCTAGATTGAATAAAATGATAATAGGTAAAAAGAATACTAATATTGGTAAAAATAGAATCTTTAAAAAAGAATTCATAAGTTAATCTTTATTAGTAAAACTAAGTAAATTTAAAATAAAATCAAAATAATTATCATAAAATAGAATATTTTTTTAAACAGACATCTAATTAAGTTTAATTAAACAGAAGGCGCTTTTTATCTCCATCAAAAAAATCTTCAGCGAACTATACTAGTACTTATTTAGTAAATATTTTATTAAATTCTATTCTATTCTATAAAATAAATACATAAGTTTATATACAATTTCTTGTAAATTTTACAAAAAGTACTAATATCAAAGAATTTTTTTGATTTTAATTATAAAGACAAGAAAAATGTTACTTTGTCTTTATCTATCGTAAACTAAATCATAACTACCTCCAATAGAACTAACTGTGTTTCTATATATAGTATCTTTTAGCCGCGGGCCTATACCTCACCCAGATTTTAGATTTTTAATATTTTGAAGTCTCCCGTTGTCAAAGCGTTCAAGACAGAGCGGAATTTTGGCCAAAAGTATGTTCGTTCCTCAAGTTATTCCAAACTTTCAAATAAAAGAACTAGATTTATTTACTGAACTTTTTATTAAGTCGTATTTAAGTAACATATAACGACAGGATAAAATCACTTAAAACCTTTTTTTAATTGTAAAAAAAATCTAAAAAATAAAAAAGTAAATGAAGTCTAGAATGATATATTTAATATAATAAATATCTAAAAGAAGTAGAAATTTAATTTATTGTTCTAAAATTATTATTTTAATGTTTGAAACCAAAAAACATTACTAAAAAAATGAAAAAGGTTTATTATTGTGTATTTGATGGTTCATGTGAACCAAGAAATCCCGGCGGCAATTTAGGAATTGGTGCGGCAATTTTTGAGGGAGGTACATATTTAGTTGAACAATGTTCTTATACTGAAAAAGCAAGACCTTCAAATACAAATAATATGGCAGAATATAAGGCAATATTATGGGTTTTAAATAAATTACTTGAATTAGGTTTAGAAAAAGAAGAAATAGTAATTCAAGGTGATTCTATGTTAGTAGTACAACAACTAAATGGATTTTATAGAATTAAAAAGGGCGCATATGTACCTTATGCTGAACAAGCAAAAGAAAAGTTAAAAAAATTTAAAAATATTAGTATAAAATGGATTAAACGAGAAAATAACACTTTTGCGGATTCTTTAAGTAAGCCTAAAAATAACTTATCATGAAAAGAAGAAAGAAAAAAACTGAAAAAGCTATTTTAGAAGAAAAATTAAAAAACGTAAAATTAAAAGAGATAAATTGTAATCTCACTTCACAACAAATAAAAATAAAAAATCAATTACAATTAAAAAATCAATTTAAATTTTATAAATGAATACACATACTACCACTACTGGAGACAATTTAAATTTTAATTCATATAACGTTAATTATGCTATTACTCCTACCAAAGAATCAATAGTAGAAAGACTTTTACATGAAAAACAAATAAGTTTACAGGAGGCTTTGATTTTGTTAAAAGAGATACATAATCATTATCCAACAATTAATCAACCCTGGACTTTCCCCTATATACCTTATAATCCTTCTTATTGGCCTACTATAACATATACTACTAAAGATTTTTAATGTATGGAGAATATAAGACAGGAAATTTTTTATTAGCTTTTGATTTAAGTTCAACTACCATAGGCACAGCTATTTTCGATATAGATTCAGAAGAACTAATAAGTCTATTTTATTTCAAATATCAAGAAGGCGAAAAAGATCTTTTAAACAAAGGCAGACTTTTGGAACAATATATTGAAAATCTATTTAAATCTTATTCAATTAGACATTTTGTAATTGAAGAAAGATTAAAAAAGTTTCAAGGTGGAAGAAGTAGTGCAGATAATATTTTAGTTTTAGCCCAACTCAATTATATTTGTCAATATCTCATGAAATTTAAGTTTTATATTCAACCTACTGAAATTAATGTACTAAAAGCCAGAGGTTTAGTATTTCCAAAGATTTTCAAAGAAACTAGATTAACCAAACAAAAACAAAAGGATTATGTTTTTGAAAAAGTAATCGAGATAATTGATAAGAAGTTTTTTCCTACTAAAACAATAAAAATAGGTCCAAGGAAGGGTTTAGAAATATATTTGGATGAATGTAAGGATATGTCGGATGCCTATGTCCTAGGGCTGGCTTTTTTAAAAAATAAATATGAACACCTCAAGGGTTCAAATTAAAAATATAATTCGAGAATGTTTAGAACCGACACTAGGCCAACCTAAACAAAATTATTACCAAGAAAAATACAACTGCCCCAAATGTGATCGTGGCAATAAATATAATTTAGAAATTAACCTTAATGAAAGTTCACATAGATATTTATTAATGCATTGTTGGTCCTGTAATTATTCAGGGCATATAAGTAGATTATTAAAAGATTATGGAAGTAAAGATTTATGGCAATTAGTTCCTGAATTAAAAGGAAATAGTTATAGAAGACAAAGTAATGAAAATACTATTAGTGAAAATCAAATTGAATTACCTGAAGATTTAATTCCTTTTTATTTAAAAGATGAAGTTAAAGATTATCTATTAAAAGAGAGGCAGCTTGAGGAGCATATTCTAATTGAAAGAAAAGTTAGTTATGTATATTCAAAAGAACATAAATTATTTGATAATATAGTATTCCCTTTATATGATATTACAGGAAAATATTTAGAAGGTTTTGTTACTCATAATTTAACAACTAAAAAGTATAAAAATCACGGAAGGATGAATTTTGTTCCTTACCTTCAGTTTATTAATACAGAATATCCTATTACTTTGACTGAAGGTATATATGATTGTTATTCTGGTATAAACGCAATTCCTTTACTAAACACTAATATTAATAAAGCAATACTGGAATTTTGTTTTGATAGAAATATTATACTTGCTTTAGATGATGAAGTCGAAGATGAATTAATTAATAAACATTTACATAGTTTAGGAAACTATGGTGTAAAGAATATACACCTATTTAAATCAAATTATAAAGATTTGAATGAGTATAATTGTAAAGATAAGTTAGGATTAAGAAGAAAATATTTAGATCTATTTTATAAATTTTTAATTATAAATACAGGAAAATGACTTTGAAAGATATAAAAATTATCAGTATTTCCGATCTGCACATCTTCAAATCAAAACGTTTTAATGAACATATAACACTTTTTGATAAATTTATAAAAATATTATGTTCAGAAAACCCTACTTGGCTTGTAATAGTAGGTGATGTTATTGATTCAAAACTAAATGTTTCATCCGAGCAATTTGAAATTGTTAGAAAGTTTTTAATTGATTGTTCACTTTTTACAAAAGTTTTAATAATTCCTGGAAATCATGATGTAAATTTACAAAATAAAGAAAGAAAAGGATTATTAGAGGTAGTAATAAATTCAATTGATATAGAAAATTTATCTAATGAAATTATTTATATTGATGAATCTGGAATTTATAATTTTGATAATAAAATAGATTGGGCTATATGGAGTTGTTTAGATAATCAAAGATCACCATTTATTAATAAAGAAGAACGAATAAAATATTATACAATAGGTTTATATCATGGAGCTATAAAAGGTTGTAAAGCGGATAATGGTTTTACTTTAACGGAAGGTATAGATATTGAAGAATTTGATAAATGCAATATTGTAATCGCTGGTGATATACACATGCAGCAAAATTTTAGAAATAATGAAATAAACTATTGTGGCAGTTTCATTCAAACCAAAGAAAATGAGGAACCTCATGGTTCCTATTTAGTTTATACTTGGAATAAACTGCATAATAATTTTCATCCAGAAGTTAAAAAGATAGATAATGAACATTCAATAATTAGACATGAAGTATTAGATACTATAAATATACCTGATATTGGAGAAGTAATATATCCTCAACAAACTATTAAATTAATTTATGATAAGACTAAATTATTCAAATCCGATATACTTGAATATAAAAAGAAGTTTCAAAAAGTTTATCCTAATAATAAAGTAGAAATTAAACCAAAACTAATAAATAAACAGTTAGTAGTAAAAGAGGATGGTACTATTGAAATTGATACAGGAAAACTAAATATTGCAGAATTATTTGAAAAATATTTATTAAAGGAAAGTAAATATTTACAGATTAATAATTTTCAAGAGGATAGAGAAGAAATTATTAAACTAGATAATTTATATGATGGTAGTTTAAACTTAGATAGAATATTTGAACCTGGAGATTATCATATTGAACAATTAAAAGTAAATAATCTTTTTTCATTCCCCCCTTCAGAAACTATTTTTAACGAGTTTAGTTTAAATGAGATTATTGGAATTAATGGTAAAAATACAAGTGGAAAATGTGTAGATCCAGATACAGAAATTGAAATACAATATAATATAGAAGAAATAATTAAGAAATTAGGATTTTTGCCGAATGAATTAAAATAAATTAAATAGTTTTGAACATTTACCAAAACTATTTATAACATATCGTATTTAAAATAAAAATACGAATAATGATATTGATTTGTAAAATTTGTGGACACCGAAGTTTTGATTTAACACGACATATTAGAACACATGATATTAAAATAAATGAATATAAAATTAAATTTAATGAACCTATATTAAAAATACCTAAAGAAAAACGACCGCCTAAAACTAGTTCTTATTCTTTACAACATTGGTTGGATAAAGGATATGATTTAGAAGAAGCTAAAAAACAATTAAATATTAGAAGACCTACTACATTAGAATATTACTTAAATAAAGGATATGATTTAGAAGAAGCCAAAGAATTATTAAAAGAAACAAAAACTTGTAGTTTAGAAAAATGGCAAAAAAAATTAGGTAAAGAAAAGGGTTTAAAAAAATGGCAAGATCATATCCAAAAAATTAAAAATAGATCTTCAACTGGATTACAATATTGGCTAGATAAAGGTTATACACTGGAAGATGCAGAAAAATTAAGAAGTTTAAGACAAACCACTTTTACATTAGGAAAATGCATTGAAAAATATGGCGAAATAAATGGTAGAAAAAAATGGGAAGATAGACAAATTAGATGGCAAGAAAAATTAAAAAGTAAAACTAAAGAAGAATTAGAAACAATTAATTTGAAGAAAATTTCTAAAACACCAGAAAAATTTTATCATAAATATGGAGATAAATTTGTAGAAATTTTTTTAGAAAAAAATAAAATTAAATCAAAAGAAGTTAAAAAATTTTTTATTGATAATTTTTTAAAAATACATGATGAATTTATTAAGGAGATCGATAAAATTAATAACAAAAATATATTACGTTTAATTTGTAAAAGTAGCTTGACAAGATATAAATTAGGATTTAACAAAAATGAAATGGAAATTTTTTATAAATCTCAATTATTAAGAAGACAAATTAAACCTGGTGTAAAATATGGCAGTATCATCAAATATAAAGATTTAACGTTAAGATCACAATCAGAATTTGAAATTGCAAAATTTTTAGAAGATAATAATATAGAATTTAAGTATAACAATTATTACATAGGAAATAAAGGTTATAAATATGATTTTTATATTAATAAACTTAACTTATATGTCGAGTATTTAGGACTGCAAGGAGTACATGTTGAATATGATAAAAAAACTAAAAAGAAAAAAGATTTATGTTTAAAGTATAGTTTAAACACTTTATTTACAAACGATATAAATTATCTAAAAGAATACATATGGAACAATATAAAAAAATTACAATAGGAGAAGTTTATAATATTTTTAAAAAATATGGAGATTTAAATTTAAAAGTAAATACTCCTTATGGTTATAAAAAAATAGAAGCTTGTGATATTACTGCTAAAAACTCTAAAGTTATTCATACTATTTTAGAAAATGAAATGGAGATTAAAACAAGTCCTAAACATAAGTTTAAAACCTCAAATGGCAGATTTAAAGAAATTGAGTTACTAAATCCAGGACAAAAATTAAAAACTATTAAAGGTGATTCAAAAATCAAAAGTATTATATTATTATCTGAAACTAAGGATTTATATGATATTCAAGTACAAGATGTAAAACAATATTATTCTAATGGAATTGTTTCACACAATAGTTCAATTTTAAAATTGATTCAATTCTGTCTTCATGGTACAGTACCTCAAAATACTACTTCTTATAAAAAAATAATTAACAAATATAACAGAAGTAAAAATGGTATAGTAGAATTAATTCTAATCAAAAATAATGAAAGATATCAAATAACTAGAACTATTATACCTAAGAAGACTGATAATGTTAGTTTTGAACTAGAGTTTTATAAAATTGATAAAGAAGGTGAAATAATAGAAAACTTAAATGGAGAAAAAAGACAAGAAACGGAAAAGAATATAGAAAAACAATTTGGTACACAAGATATGTTTGAAATTCTATCTTTATTTTCTGCACAAAAAAAGCAAGTAGATTTTATTGATTGTAAAAATGCGGATAGATTAAAACATGTAAATCAATTTTTAGGTCTACAGGAATTTACTTTAAAACATAAGGCAGTACTAGAAGATTTGTCGGTAAAAAATAAAGTTCATGAAAGTTTAATAAAATCTTTTAATAATACAGTAGACGAAGAAGAATTATTAAAAGAAATTGAGAATTTAAATAGTTTTATAATTAACAATCAATTTAACATTGAAAATCATGAGGAAAAATTAAAGTATATAGATGAATCTATATTTGAACAACAACAAAAATTATCTAAATATGAAGCTATAGTAAATCAACCCTATGAAGAAGTAGATGTAATTGAATTTAAAATTTCTAAACAGGAAAAAAGAATTAAAGAACTAGAAACTATTAAAAATGGAAAAGATGAAGAAGTAGAAAAATTAAAGAAAAGAGTATATGATTTAGAAACCTCGAAGATTGAATTACAAAATAAGATATTAGATACTGAAGAAATAAAGAAAAAAGAGTTAGAAAAAATTGCTGATTCTAAATTAGCATTTGAAGAAAATTTTCATGAAACTTATGAAAATTTTTCAAAACTTGAAAAAAGTTTAAAAGAAAAAATACATACTTTAGAAAAAGATATAGCAGTTTTACAATCTGAAAGTCAAAGACATAGAAAACAATTAAGTATTAATGTTTGTAATGGTTGTGGAAAAGACTATACTGAAAAAGATAAAAAGAAAAATACAGATAGAATTTTAGAAATTGAAAAAGAAGTAGAAAATAAACAGGAAAAGATAAATAAACTAGGAAAAGAATGCGAGAAAGTTCAAATTCATTATAATTCTATTAAAGATTTATATTTAGATTTACAAGATACAGAAAATCTTATTCAGACCAATGAAAAAAATAAAACTAACCTAGAAAAACAAATTTTAACTATTGAAAATGAGATTAGTAAAATTGATTCAAAATACTTAGTTTATGATGTAGAAACAGGAGCTTGTAAAAATACTATTAATATTTTAAAGGAGAAAATATTAGAATCTAGACAAAAAGAACAAGAAATTAAAGATGCCAAAGAATTAATGCTAGATCATCAAAAATTAATATTAGAATTTAAATCAGAGAAAAAAATTTTACAAGATAATATTTATTCTTTAAAATCTATTTCTGCAACTAATAAGGAAAAAATTAAAAATTTACAAAATGAAATTGTTAAGTATAATAATAAATTAAAAGAAATACAAGAATCTGAAAAAGAAATCAGAATATATAATATTTACAAGAAAATAGTTGCCAAAGATGGTTTCCCCCTTTTTATAGTAGATGAAAAAATTTCAGCAATTAATCAAGAAATAAATATTATTTCCAACCAAGTATTTGATTTTGATATTACATTTAAAATAGATAATGAAAAGGGTGAACTTAATTTAGAATTTCAATATGATAATGATAAAGATGAGGAAACCTGTGATGTAAGTTTGGCTTCAGGTTCTGAAACTTTTGTTATTAATTTATGTATTAAAGTAGGATTAACTCAATTATCCGAACAACCTAAGTTGCAAACCTTGATTATTGATGAAGGTTTTGATGTTCTTGATCCTTATAACTTAGATAAAATTCCAGTCTTATTTACTTCGCTACTTAACTATTATAAAAATCTGATTTTAATATCTCATGTCGATGAATTAAAAGATATTTATAATACTCAAATACTACTTTCTAAAGAAAATAAATATACAGAGGTGATAAGATAAAGTACTTTATCACCTTTTTTATTTTGATATTTAATTCTTTCAAAGTAAATTCACCTTTAAGGCGATATTTAAATGAAAAGAATCTTCTATTCTAATGAATAAATCAAAAAATAATAGAATTAGAATCTTAACTAAGATGTTGGAGGAAGCTAGTGGAAAAAAAGTAATTTTTGAAAAAGTAAATACAATTGATAATATTATAGTTGGTACTACTATTAAAGTATATTATAAAGATATTTTAATGGAATTGGATTCAATAGTTACAAAACCTCCTTATATAATTGATGGTAAGTATTTTGTAGATTATTATAGAAAAGCTTTTGGTAGATTTTATGTAGGAACTGCTTTATGGGAAAATGAGAAATGGATAAATTTTAGTAAATGAATATAAATTCTAAAATATTAACCACTTTAAAAGAATCTGAAGAAGATGAAAATAATTTATTTAAACCCAGAAGGGTAAATAAAAGATTAGATGATCGAGATAAAAAAATACCAAAAGCTTTTGTTAGAGTAGCAGAAAAACAAAATGTGGGGGGAGAATTTAGCTCAGAATATTATCAAAATTTACCAGTTGATTATTTAAATGGAATGGGTGTTCATTTTGCCTTTATTAGATTAATAACTAGTATAAATAGAGAAATACATAAATATATTCCAAATAAATATTCTAATTTAAAAGAAGGCGCATTGAATGAGTTTAAAAGTATGATACAAAATATATTAGAAGAATGGGATTTAAATTTAACTGAAGAAGATTAATTATAAAATCAAATGTTAATAATAACTGAATCATCTAATTATTTTAAAAGAGGACAGCTAGTTGAAAAATATATTAGCGAGAAAGAAGGAGTAAGAATAGATGAACATTTTATTCCTAAAAAGAATTTTATTGTTTTAAATGAGGAGTTAACCGTTTCTGATGAAAGAAAAATAAAAGCATTAATTAAAAAAAGTTTAAAAACTTTATTTTGGAATCTTTATACTAAACGTAACACGGTCTTACCTAACGACTAAATAAATTAAATGAATAAAAATCAAGAAAAAATAAAAATTTTACAAAAATTACTTGAAAAAGAAATTGGAAAAAAAGTAGTTTTAGTTAGTTCTACTAATAATAAGAAAAAGTTAAAAGAAGGTATTGAAGAGCATGATTTTGGTGGAGCAATTAATGATATTATCAATGAATATAAAGGTTCTTTGAGTGATGAAGAAATGGTTAGAATATTAGAAGAAGAAATAGGTTTATTAAGAAATAAAAATACCTCAAGTAATTCTTCTTTTGTATCTAATAATACTTCTCCAAGAAAATCTATAAAAGCTGATATGTTTGCTCATAACGAATCAAAAAAAATAAACAAAAAGAAATAAATGAATCTTTTTATAAAAAAGTTTCAAGAATTTTTAAAACAACCTTGGCAGGAAGATGCGGAAACATATATTGTTGATGATATATGTGAGTATAGACATTTGATTGTGGCTAATCCTGAAAAAGGTCAAGATTATTTAAAAAGATACAAAGAAAAAAATCAGAATGTTATTCTCATGAATACAGGTTCTGATTTCCAGGAATTATTTGATGAGTTATTACAAGCACCTATCAACGAATCTAGACAATTGAAAGAAGAAGACGAAAATCTTTTTAGACCAAGGAAATTAGAAGGGAGATTAGAAAAAACATATAAAAAACTGGTAGATGATAAAAAAACAGATATTAAAGAGGGTTTAAAATGGATGGGAATAGATAATAAATCTAAAAGTATTTTATTTAATTTTCTTTCTAAAACAATTAAAGTTTTTAAAAATAAATTTGATAAATATGATGTAAATACTAAATTTGAATTAGATGAATTTAGAAAAATATCAGAAACTTCTCTCATATTTTGGAACGAATATATAGATAATTTAGATAAAAATAAAGATGATTTGGATATTCAAATTCAACTTACTAAAGATGCTATACAAAAAGCCAAAGAAATAAGAAAAGAACAGAACGAATCTAGAGCTGAAGAAAATGCATTAAAATATAAAAAGAATATTGAAACTATGAAGCAAAAAGCTTTTTCTGGTATTAGCCCAGAAAAAGAAAAAGCAATTTTAGATAAATATTCTGAACGAAATTTTGGTAGAAGACCTATAGTTAAAGCATCTTTAACTATATTAAAGAAAAAATTATCTCCACAAGGTTGGAATGTTATACTAATGCTTATTTCTAGACCAGGCGCTGGCGCTACTACAACTTGGAGATTGAGAGATTTAGCAGAATTGTTTACAGGACAAATAAATAGTATGAATTTGTCTAAATGGACTAAATATTTGATTAATACTGGAGATTTATTGCAAAATGGTAATAAAGTATTAGTTAATAAAAATAAAAAGATTAATGAATCTGATGATATTTTTAAACCTAGAAAAATAGAACAAAGACAACAAGAAGAACTAAAAAGACAAAAATTAGAGAGACAAAATAGATTTCAAGAATTAAATATCAAGGCATCAAAAAATAATGAATTTAAACTTGATAAACGAAATCGAGGTGAATATTGGATAAATGAATTTGATCCCGACAGGAAAATTTTAAATGCTAATAAATCGGATTTCTTCTCTTTGTTAAATAATATAAAAGAAGTATTTGGCGATAGATTAGAACCTATAAATGGAAGTAAAATTCATTATGGTAGCTTATATCCCGATTACTTAAATTTTATTTGTAAAATAAAAGATTTAAATATTCCTGTAGATGTACCTAAGTTTGCTGAATTATTAAAACCTTTAGTTAGAAAATTAAATTGGGATTTTACCTCTATCTCATATCATCCAGAAAGGGAGGAAGGAAATATGTGGATTACACTTAGTCCTAGTCATATTACTTCGGAAGGAAATTTTTTAGATGATTCAGATAATCAAGAACATAAATATCAAGAATCAAAAAAATATGGTTTAAAAGAGAATAAAAATTTGTTTAAACCCAGGCGCATAGAAGATAGAGAACAGTTAATAAAAAATGAAGAAGAAAAATTAAATAAAAATTTTCCAGTAGGATCTATAATTGAATTGACAATAAATGTATATTATAATAATGGTAAAGATAGTGTAAAAGCAAAAATTACTAGTAATATAAAATATAATAATGATATAGAATTATATACTGCACATTGTAATGCCATACTTGATTTCCCTAATCAATTTGGAAATAATGGAATCTATAGAACTAGTGCCTATTGGATAGAAAATGAATGGCATTGTCCAGATAATCCTTTTAATAAAAGATCTAGATATCAAGAAATAACCGAATCTAAATCAATAAACGAAGGATTAAATTTAGATAAAGTTTCCGATCCAGTATATACACTTGGAAGATTAGATGAATATTTTGCTAGATGCCCTAATCTCGAAGCACAAAATGAATGGGATCAAATAAAATCTGGATATACTAATAATGCAAGTATCAGTTGGGAGGATTATTTAGAACAATCTAACTCTGATGGAAAAGATATAGTAAATCAAGCTAAAGGAATTATTAGTTCCTATAGTTTACAAAAAGATTTTTATAACTATTTTAATTTAAAAGAGGCTTTACAAAAAGAAAATTATTTATATAGACCAGATGATGATCATGTATATAAAGTAAATTTAAAAGCTAATGTATATGGTTTGAATACTGATAATTCAATTTATTTTACTGATAGTTCTACTGCTTATGATTATGTACAAAAAAACAAAGGTAAAGCAAATTATGTAGGGTTAATACAAGAAAAAACTAAACCTGGTCCTAGTTTAAAACAAGTATTATTTAAACTTGAAAATAAACTTAAAAACTTTGATTGGTATTATATGATGAATGATAATGATAATGATCATAATAGTTATGAAGAAGCAGACATTAGAAAATTAGTAAATCTAGCTAATTCATTATCTGGAACTCATCAAGGAGATAAATTGTATGATAAATATTGTGAATATCCTGGGTATAAAAAAAAATTCAATGAAGCCCAGGCGGGTACTTTTGAAAAAATGGGAATGACGCCATTTACCGAGGAAGAAGAAATAAGTAAAGATGCAGGATCTTCTATGGCTACTGATTTTGGTTATACTACAGTAAGAGGATTGGGAGAATCTAAAAATGATGATTTTTTCAAACCTCGTAAAATAGAAGATAGAATTGAAAAAGAAAGAATTAAAAACGAAGAATTTAAACAAAAATATGGTTTTCTACCAGGTTTCCTTGATACATTATTTTTTATACCACAATTTATAAGTTTAGAAGTTATTGGCCAATTAGTAAAAAAAATTGGTATAGTTAGAACAAAATACTTAGATTCTAAGTTGTATAAATTAAAAAATTTTAATAGAATTCATTTTAGAAATAATTTAGAAGAGTTTATTAACTTTTGTCAAAAGACATTAGATTCTGATACTCATAATAAAATTTTTAATAAAAATATACAAGAAAGTATTTCTTCTGGCAATCCTCATTTAACTCAAGATTCCTATGCAGATTTATATAATACGACACCTTATAAGATGGAATTAGGAGAAAGTGAAGGGGATGATTTATTTAAACCTAGACGAGTAGAAGAAAGATTAAGTAAGTTTAAAACAGTATTGGAGTTGTTAAAACAAATTAAACCTAATGGTGTATATATGTTTAGAGTATATAAAAAAGGCGATAATAAAAATAAATTTTTTCGTGTAATAACATTAGGTATTAATGCAGAACAATGTAAATTTGAAGTATTTTCATTTTTGAAAGATGAAGATCAAAATCGTTATGAAATAGTACCAATGTATAGTAAAATTTCTCAAACAGAAGAACATTTTATGAAAGTTATAGGTGAACATATTGAACAAACCGAACAATTATTAACAGGAAAAATAAAAGCGTTTAAAAAATAATAAATGAAAAAACAAGTAAAACTTTTGAAAGAAGTTAGAATGGGCGAACCTTATACTTTGATTTTAAAAGAAGTTGAAGAAACTTTAGCAGATATGTATTTATCTTCTATTGAAGATGATAAATATTTATTTGAAAGTAAGTATAATAAAGATTTTTGTGAATTTACTCAAGAAGATATTAATGAAGGATATATTGAAATGATTAATAATTCTCCTTTATGGAAATCTAGTAGTTCTACTAAGAAATTTATTAAAGAAAACGAAGATAAAGATCCTGATTCTTGGCAAAAACAATCCTATAATGATAATTCAGATGATGAAGGAGAAGATGAAGAAAATGAGGAAAAGGATGAAAAACCTTTACAAGAAGATGAAATAGATATGGAACAATTAAAATCTAATGCCAGACAAATAAAACATTGCGGAGATTATGGAGTATTACATGTAAATCATGAAAATGGAAAAGTATGTTGGACATCTGGAGATGCAGATTGTGGCGATGAATATACTAGCGAAGAAGAAATTAAAAATCTTTTAAAAGTACCTGGTGTAACAGAAGTAGAAGTAGCCGATGAATATTATCCTGGGGAAGAAGATGGATATGAGAAAGTAGATTTTGAAAAAAAGGAGGAAGCGCCTAAACAAAAATTGAAAGAAGATATGACAACAGCAGATATGGCTTCTTTTGATACTCCAGTAGGATTTAATAAAAAAAGAATGGAAACTTTTGACCCTTATAAAGGAATGCAAAATGTAGTAGATGGTAGTAAAACTAGAATAAATGAAGATATAGATCAAAATTTTGAAGTAATGCCTAATACCTTTAAAGAATGTGAAGAAAAAGGTAAATTACAAGTTATTGTAAAGGAAGGAGGAAAGAAAAAAATCTATAAATTTAAGGAAAGCGAATTTACAAAATTTATAGATAGTAAAACTACCTTAAATGAATCTTTATTCAAAGGAAAAGAATTTAAACTAAAGACTCTAGTAGAAAATAGAACTTATGGGTATATTTCTAATTTAGTAAAAGAATATATTATGGAGACTAAAAAAAAAGTAAATAAACCTGAGAATATTTTTAAGGCTAGAAGATTACAACCAAGAATTGAAGAAAAAGAAAAATTATTTGAAAAATTAAAATCTATTTGGGTTTTATGGTTTACTGATGAAGAAAAATATGATGTATATATGTATTGTAGAGGTAATTCTGAAAATGAAGCAGTAGAAAATGGTAGAAAACTTATGAGCAAAAGTAAAAAATTAGTAAATTTTAGTTCATATAGCGAATGTGAATCAATTGAAACATATATTGAGGTAAATGGGGAAGATGAAGATAGATTAGAAGAAGATTTAATGGATAAAGAATTTATAAATATGTTAGACGGAAAAATTTTAGGGATAATTTATAATATTGAAAGAGTTTAATGAATCTTAATTCCAAAATATTAACTATTTTAAAAGAATCTGAGGATGGTTTATTTAAGCCTAGAAGAGTAAAGGATAGAGAGGATAAATTAAAAAAAGAAATAAAACAACTTAAGTTAAAATATCCTTATATTGAAAATATATATGACGTTTATATTTCTTTTAATGAAATATATGACACAAGTTCATATGTATTAGCAAAAAACGAAGAAGAAGCTTTTAAATTGGCTTTACCATCCGCATCAAAAGAAGCAAAAAGTTATTTTCCTAAATCTTTTTATAGAATTCCTATTAATGAAATTGAAATAACTGATAAAAATATACAAAAAGTTATAGATGATCTAGATGTTTTAAACTTTTTGTTAGATGAAGTTGAAGATGATCCTGAAATTTTAAAGGTTTTAAAAGGAAAGAAAAAAGTTTATATATATGTATCAGGTACTTAAATAATTTTTTTAAATGAACTTAATAAATAAGATATTATTTGAATCTGAGGAAAATGAACTTTTCAAACCTAGAAGAATAGAAGGAAGAAAAGATGAAGAAAAAGAAAAAATATTAAAACTAATAGAAAAGTATCCAAATCTTAAAAATTTATATCAGGTTAATATTATATTAGGTGATTATATTTTTGATGCATTTTGTTTTGTTTTAGCTAAGGATGGAAAAGAAGCCTTAGAATTGGCAAAACCAGTTGTAAGAAATGAAGCAATTGAAGCCGGATACGATTCTAAAATTAGTGGCTCATCTATAGAAAAAGTAATACCAAATATGGAGCTTATAAAATGGACATTTAAAGTTCTAGAAGAAGATAATATGTTAGATTTTTTAACTGATGAAAATGGTGATAAAGTTTATTTATATAGTAGTAGTGATTAAAAATTCTGGTACATAATATTAAAATAATACAAAATTAAAATCTACATTATTTAAAAGGAAATATAATTATAGGATGTATTATGACAAAAGTATAGATTTTACAGGTTTGGACCATGAAGTTATAATTCAAGAAGGAACTAAGACTTATAATTATTTAACAAAATTTGAATCAGACAGTAAATGGAGACAATATGTAAATGATATGCTTACAAAAGGCATTTCAGTAGTATATGATAGTACCGCTGATTATTTTATTGCTAAACCTATAGAAAAAGAACAACAAAATCAAATACAAGAATCAATGGAATTTTCCACATTAAAAGACAGATTATTTTTCGGAGGTTTTTCACCAAAGAAAGGAGATGATCAGCTTATGTATAAGTTTTTAAATGAATCATATAAAACAAATAAAAACTTAAATAGTTTAAGTGATCGAGATTTAATCAAGCTATTTGAATCCTTCAAAGAAAAGTTTGGTGAAAAGGAAATACTAAAGGAAAGTAAGAAAATTCCTATTAAGAAATTTAAAAAAACTTTCTTTAAAGAAGCCCCTGGAGATAATGAGGAAGAAGAAGATGAAGATACTGATGTAGAACCAGAAAATCAAGAAGAAGATATTTTAGATCCTATTAAGAAAAATAATGAAGGAAAAGAATTATTGTTAGACGATAATTTGGATGATGAAGATGAGGATTATACTGATGGAAAAGAAATCTCAGATGAGGAAGAAGAAATAGATGATGATATTGATTTAGAAGGAGATGATTTATTGAGTATTTTTGATGAGGAAGGCGAAGAAGAAATAGAAGAACCAAATATGGAAGTAAAACCAAAAGTAGTTAATACTCAAATTAGCACCGAAACTAATAAGTATGTAACCAATGATGAATTACAAGACCTTGTAAATAATATTTTAACTCAAAAAAATAATACTAATACCCCTTCACAAATCAATGTTACCGATGGATTTGTAAATAATACCGAAGTAGTTAACCAAGCTACTGGGGCACCTACAGGGAATGTAGATGTATTGAGTACTGAATTTGGAGAAATTTCAAGTGAAATACAAAATATAGAAAATAGAATAGAACATGATGAAAGTTATTTAGAATATTTAGAAGGAGATGGTGATCAAACAAAAGGTGGACAAGTCACTGGTGGAGTTAATAATCCTAATGCAACAGGTCCTGTTGGACAAAGTGCAGAAAGTAATGATTCTTTAGAAATTTTAGATGCTCCAGCTGAAGATGAAGATGAAGATTTAGAACTTTTAAATGAATATGGATATAATAGTATAAGTAATGAAGAAGATGAAGATATTACCTCTGATCCTATTTCTAGCCATATGGAAAATGAATTTGAACCAAATGAAGGTGGATTATTTACAGAAGATGATGAAGATATTTTAGATATAAACACACCAACCGAGCAAACCGGGAATGTCCCGGTAGGAGGCGGAAGGGCTGTAAAAATTCATATTACCGGGTGGATGATAGAAGAAGAAGATGTAAAAGCATTAGATGAAGCAGTTAGAAAATCTGGATGTAGACTGTCTAAATTATCTTCGGATAATAAACAAAGATTAAATTTATTTGTTGAAAAAGATTTAAAAACTTATAAAATTACCTATGAAGATAGAAGTAAATTCGAAACTTTATCTCCTTGGAAAACTTCTTTTAATGAAAGTTATACTAGTTTGAATAAAGCTATTATAGCAGAGATTAAAGGTAAGCCTGATACAAGGAGAGAGAAAATGTTTAAAAAATTAATAGTAGAAGATAAAGATATAGTTAATAGAAATATAACTAATTCTTTTAGAGATACAGATATTTTAAAAGAGTTTGAAAATACAAATTATGTTCCTGGATGGAATGTAAAACAACTGGGTATAGTTAATCTTAAAACAGGTTTAAACGAGGCTTTTTCTAATATTACAAAACATACTCCACAGGCTAAAAATACCTTGGTTAAAAATAGTAAAACTGGGCAATTTTTCTTGATTAAAGGCAATCTAAATGAATCTACTAACAAAGGTGTAATAAGAGAATTATTGGACCTGGAAGGTAAGAAAAACTATGGTATAGTAGAAGTAGTAGGTTTATATGAGAATGATTTAAAAGGATTAGGAAAAGTAATGTTTTTAGCCAAACAAACTTCAATTCCTTTATTTGCATGGAAAAGATAAAATTAGTAAGTAAAATATTGTTAGAATCAGAAGAAGAAAATCTTTTCAAACCTCGTAGGTTAGAAGGTAGACCAATTACTAAAACCGATTTATATGAAAATATTTTAGAGGAATTAGATAAAGAAAATTTTTATCAAATAACTATAGATAAATTATTTGATAAATTAGAAAAACAATTCCAAAACCATAAATTAGAATTGCAAGAAGAAGATTTAAGAAAAGTTATGAAATTATTAGTAGAACAACTTACTGAAGATTTAGAATTTAATATTCTTACTTATTTTCATTCTGATACAATGTAAAAATGGTTACAAAAAAACAAAATATAATAAAATTATTAAAAAAATACTCTAAAGAAAGATTAATTTTAGAATCTCCTAGTTATGATAATTATGGGCTTCTTGATGAAGATGAAGTTTTAGAAGATAATCTTTTTAAGCCTAGAAGAGTAGAGGATAGAGAACAAGTATTAAGAGATGAGAGAATAAATAATATTAAAAAAAGGAGAGAAGAATTAAAAAATAAATTTAAAACTGAGTATGAAACTCTCAATTTAAAAACTCCAGAACATTTTTATATAGCTATAGCAAATACCATTAAAAAGGAAAATTGGTCCTCTTCTACAGAATATGTTTTTTTAGTAAAAACTAGACAATATAAAAATATTGAAAGTTTAGTTAACAAAATTTTAGATAATAAATATCCTAGTTTACAATTTGAAAAAGTAAGAATAATAAAATTAGCAGATAGTGAAGAAGAATTAAGACATAAAGGAGTAATTGCTGGAATGTTAGAAAAACTTAGGGATAATGAAAAAAATATATATTCTAATACAGTTAAAAAGTTAAGAAAAAATTTACAAAACTTTTTTAATAACCCTAAAAAAGAAGATATATTATTGCTGTATTTGGCAGGTGCTAGCAATGAATTAGAATTACCTACTAATGAAAAATTCAATGTCCAACCGAGAGAAGATTTTGATTGAGAAATTAGAAGAAGCTACAGGTAAAAAAGTTATAATTATTGAAAATAAAGATGTAGAAGAACCTTTACTTCTTTTTAGACAATTGTATGATAAATATCAAGGAATAGCAGGGTTAGAATCAATAATATTAACTCAAGAATTTTCTAATTTATATTTAGGGTTTTTAAGTAGAGATAAAAATGTAAAGAAAAATTATAAATATGGATTAGCAGTAGAAGGTTTAAATAATCAAAGAAAAGCTAAAATATATGTTGAAAGTTTAAAAACTTTAATGGGTTTGGCATTATCACAATATCCCACAGGCAAAAAAAGTAATATATTAGAAGAAGAAAATTTGTTTAAACCTCGAAGAGTAGAAGGTAGACCAATTACTAAAGAATTAATATTTCAAGAAATTCTAACAGAACTAGATATAAATGCTTATTTTAGCGAAACAGCAGAATTAATTTTAAAAAATTTACAAGAAAAATTTAAATTTTATAATAAGGAATTTACATTAGATGATTTATATAATTTATTGCAACAATTTACATTAGCAATAAAAGAGTATTTAGAATATTCTTATGAATTTAAACAAAAAATTAATAAAGATAAATAGCTACTCTTTCCTGTCTTACTTCATAATTATCATATCTGCAATTTACATTCTTTCTCAATAAAGGTAAAATTTCTTTCTTTAAACTTAACAGCAATTGCTCGGCAGAATTAAATCCTAGTGATTTATAATCATTTTTATCATATTTTTGTAATATATTAAAAATGATTATAATTGCTTGTATATCTTTAAAATAATTTGTAGATAAATATTCTCTTATACTTCCTAAATACTTTATATTGTATTTTCCTTCTTTAGGATTTGTATCTAAAATACAATATTGTTCACAACCAGTAGTTTTTTTAAAGGGATGACGAGTAAAAAACTTCTTTTTATTTTTATCATAGTTTCCTAAAAAAATCTTGTGTGTATTTTTTATATCTGTAGCTACATCATTTATAAAACAATCTATTCCTTTTTCTCTATCTTCTTCTATGGTCGCAAGTCTAAAATTTAAATAATTTTCTTCACAATGAAGTTGAACTAATTTTATTCCAAGTTTCCCAATTTTATTTTTTTCTTCATCTTCCCAAAAATACATTCCATTAATTTTTTTGAACTTGATAAATGAATTTATATATTTATCATATAAGTTCAAATAAAAATTAAAAAAATGAAATTTAAAGTATTGTTTTTATCAGTTAGTATTTTAGTAATGTACAATGTTTGTAGTGCACAAAGTTTTTTTAAACCAGTTCCTAAAATTAAGCAACAGCGTTATGCTTTAACAGTTGCGGGTACAACCAAAGATTCTACTATTAATGCTTTTAGACCAGTAGTAAATCTTGCTGCCTATAGTTTACCTGGTAATCAATTAATGACAGGTGCAGGGGTAAGCTATCAACATTTAAAATATGATCCTGTTACAACAAAATGGGAAGCTATTTGGTCTATTTCTGCAATTCAGTATATAGGTACTGTAGTAAGTAATTTACCTAATGGTAAACCTATTACCGCTACTGGAATTATGGCGGGATTATTAAATAATCTTTTTATGGCGGGGGTTGCAATAGACAACAACACTGGAAAATTTATGACTACAGTAGGCTTGGGGATTTCCCTAAATAACTAATTTATTGATTTAGTTATGAAAAAGGATAGTTTTATACTATCCTTTTTTTATCTTAAAAATAAACAATTATAATCTGGATTTTGATAAAACTTGTTAGAGGTACTAGCTAATATTTCGCCAGTAATTATATGTTCACCAATAGACCAAATCCAAAATTCTTCTTTTATATCACAATAATCCTTATCCTCAATAAAAGTATTTAAAATATAATCTCCATCTTTATTTTTTGGCTTATCGGAAATATCAATGGCCTCATATTTAGATACTTTTTCTCTCATTCTTAGATTTGGCATAGAAATATAATTATTATTAAAGAATTAATCTAGCCCTTAGTTCGTTTTTAAAAGGGCAAACTGTAGGTATTTTTTTAACATTAAGTATTATGCTATTATTACATTTATCACAGATATATGTATTTTTTTCTTCTGATTTTTTTAAAGTACCATGACACTTTACTTTGTTTACTCTAAATCTAATTGATTTACTGGTATCAAGTAAATCTTCAATTAAAACATCTTGCCATTCTGCATACCGTAATTGGGCTTCCATGGAAAATTCATTTATTCCCTTAACATAAATGGTTTTTAATTCGCCCCTTGAATATAAAAGTTGAGCATAGTTTAATGAAAGTTCATTATCCTCATAAGTTAAACTATCTTTTTGTGTAATTATTAAAATGCCAGTATGCTGAATATATACTAACATTCCTACCTTTGGTCTTTGATTTAATTCTAATAAATTTTTACTTATTACAGTTCCGATAAATTCTTTTTGACTAAATAAATGATCTAGATAATTTTCTAATTCTTCTTGAGAAGAAAATCCATAATTATAACCACAGGAGCATTTATCTCCAAACTTATAACATTTAGGACAAAGGCCTAATTTAATCTCTGCTTGTTTCATAACTTGCCTAATTGGTAAAACCGTATTTTAATAGAAAAATTATTGTGAATATAAAAAATCCAACTATTAAAAGAAATTCAAATAATATTTTTTTCTTAAGTTTCATTGTTTTGTTTCTTAATTTAATAAAATTATAAAGAAACCAGTAAACAAACTACATTAGTTTATTAGCCTTATTTATAACTATTCCTATAACATTTTTTGGATTATTTGCTTTTAAATTAAGGATAATTTCTTTATAATGTTTTATATCAATTTTTGTTTCTTTAGGTTTAACTAAAGGAAGATGCAACCATATAGTTTTTGTCTTTTTATCTATCTTAAAATAAAATCCTAAACTATATGAAGTAGTTTCATAAAAAGCAATATACTTATATTTTTGTCTTTTAAAACTTTTTATATAATATATTTTAGACATCTAACAAATTTATTTATTAAGTTATTTCGTGAATTTTTTTCATTTATCCATAATTATTTTTTTATTTGATTTTCTAAGATTTCCAAAACTTCAAAATAAGCATTCTTTTTTCCTTCAAAGTAATTTTTATCATTATTATCTTGGCTTAAGGCTTGATTATAATTATCACAAGCTTCTATATAAAGTTCATAAATAGTTAAATTTTTACCTTTATTCCTTTTTGACTTAATATTTTTAACGAAAGTTTTAAATTCTCTCGGAGTTAAATTTTTCATATTTCTTATTTACTATAAAGATATATAGCCTTAAGTAAACAAAGTTTTACTTTTTGAGTAAAACTTTTATCTCTGTTCTAGATTAAAATCGTGCTATTTAAAGGCTATAAAAGCATGATTTTTAATGGTTTTAACAAAGGAATATTTAAGTTCTTTAGATGAAAAAACCAGGGCAGATGTTATTGTAAAAGAATATTTTAAGTGTGCCCTGGACATAAAATACTGCATAGAAACGTATTTTACTGTAAATGCCGGCGGAAAAAGAAAACCTTTTAAATTATTCCCTCATCAAATAGATGCCCTTAATTGCTATGAAAGTTATACTAATAATATAACTATGAAAACCAGGCAGATGGGGTTTACTAGTTTTACATCAGGTTATATAGCTTATAAAATGTTATTTATTAAATCCTTTCAGACTTTGCTTATTTCTAAGACAATGGATGATGCGAAGGGATTCATAAAGACTATTAAAGATATTTTAGTAGAAGTTGATGAAAATTATCCATGGTTATTTTGTGGATTTAAAGAAGGATATAATAATAAGGAAAGTTTTACATTAAATAACGAATCTGTAGTTAAAGCTCAATCTACGTCAGCGGATGCGGGTAGAGGTTTTACTAATTTAAACTTACTTGTTGTGGATGAGGTGGCGTTTATTGATAGGTCATCACCCGAGAAAATGGGAGAAATTTGGGCAGCAGCTGGTCCAGCATTAACAACAGTAAAAGGAAAATCTATTATGATTAGTACTCCCAAAGGTACTTCAGGATGGTATTATAATACTTATTCTAATCATAAGAAATTAGGCTTTAATATAATTGATGCCCATTGGAAAAGACACCCAATTTTTAATATGGGTATGTATAGATGGATGGAAGATTCTGAACATCCACAAGGCGGATACTTAAAATTATATAATAACAAATGGCCTGAAAGTGTATTTGATAAAGAAACTGGTATGTATGTAGAAATACCAAAGGATAACTATAATTTTATTAAAGACGGAAAATTAAGAAGTCCTTGGTATGATTTTGAAAGCGATAAATTAGGACCAGAAAAAAGTAAGGCTGAATTAGATTGCAGTTTTATGGGTACTGGTGGTGAAGTATTAAGTACAGAAATATTGAGAGATTTAAGAGTATTTATAAAAAAATCTCCTCATAAAACATTTGCTGAAATTTTTGCAAATGTAAACGGAATATTCAAATTATATAAAGAGTATATCGCACCTCAGCCTAATAAAAGATATATTTTAGGAGCAGACGTTGCAACTGGAGATGGATCAGATTATTCCGCTTTTGCAATTATAGATATAGAAACTCTGGATATTTGTGCAACTTTTAAAGCACAATTATTACCAGATACGTTTGCAAAAATAATTGAACTAGCTGGAAAAAGATATGGCAAATGTCCTGTAATTGTTGAAAATGCAGGAGGTGGAGGAACCACCTTACAAACCTTAAAACAAGATGGATATCCAAATATTTATTATTCAACTTTGAGAAAACAAGATCCTTCTACAGGTTTAAAGAAAAGAAAAATAGGTTTATGGCCTAGTGAACAGGTTAGATGGGAAGGAGGAGATAGACTCGAGCAAGTAATTAGAAATAGAAAATTAAAAATACATTGTTTGGATTTAGTAGCAGAATTAGATACTTGGATTTGGGATAAGGATGGAAAAAGACGCCATGCACCTGAGAAAAATGATGATTTGATTATGGCTACCCAGCATGCCGTTTATTATATATTCTATGTAATATTTAGATCAGATAAAAATAGAAAAGTATTTAATCAAGTGTTTGAAATACAAAAAGGTGAAGATAGTAGAATGTTATCAGAAAATCCTCATACTGCAAATGGTAGTATAATTAGAAAAAGGGAATCAATCAGTACAGGAATGTCAACCAAATACAATAAGATGCGAGAGCATTCTTTTAATATAGATAAAGAATCTGGTTCTAACTTAAAACAGAATACTAGATTTATTTAGTTTCTAGATATTTAAAGAAAAAATCTAACATTTAAATGTACTTTTCGTCAATTTATAATACGGTGTTAAAAAAGTTTGCTAAAGATAAAGATGAAAATTCATTAAAAACTTTAACTGAAAAACTGGAAAAAAATCCAATTTATAAACATCAGTTTGATATATTAACCTTTGTTAAAGAAAGTAGAGTTGAGAATAATGAAGATCTAAATGATTTAGTTAAGACTATAATAAGAAAAAATCATAAGTTTATTAAAGAACATAAAGTAAGTCATATTGATGTTTGGAAAGAAAACAAAAAATTGTTAGAATTTTATAATATTAATTCCGATGATTTAACTTTAGATATTTTAGATAAGGCAATTGATTTGAATATAGATAGAAAATTGAATGAAAAAGCCTTACGTAGTTATTTTAAAGATAAAATTGTAGAAACCAAAGAATTTAGTAAAAAAGAATTAATAAAAGAAAATTTCAATTATATTTATAAGAATAAGGATAGACAACAATTAAAAAATAATATTTCTATCGTTAAATTCTTAGCAGAATGTGTTAATGATAAAGATAAAATATTTATTGATGAATCTTTAGCTAGAATCAAAAATTCCTATAACGAAAAATTTAAAGAAGCCGTGAGTAATGTTTACAAATTACGTTTGCTTACAGAAAAACTTTTAAGAGAATTTAGTTTAGAGGATGAAGAATTTGATGAACCAGGAGATGAAGAACCAGATGAACCTAAAACTTCTCCTGGAAAAAAATTAAAGTTAAAGGATCTTAAATATATTAAGCACATAGTTATTGAAACACCAAAAAATTATAAAAGTCCTTCACATCTTATTGTAAATTTTAAAATAGATTTTTTCCCAGTAGGTGGATATTATTCTAATTTAAAACAAAGTGCTATTCATATTAAAAATAGGCTTCAAAAATTTAGAAGAACCTTCATTAACTTATTTATTTATCAAAAGGATAGAACAAATTTAATTGATCCAATTGGTACAGGATGGAATGTAATAATGCGCGATACTTCTGGTTTTAAATTTAATAAAGCTGTTCCTGCTAGAGTTGAAATATTATTTCATACCAATAAGAAAAAAGGTGAAAACGCTTCTTGGGATGATTATTGGAGAGGATGTTATAATATGTTAAAAGATTTTGATAATATGTTACCAGATTTATTTCCAGATGAGTTAGATCTAGAAGCACAAAATTTAGCAGTCAAACATAGGGACCCTGAATCAACAAGAAATATAAAAACTAATAGAGATTTTTACAATGATAAACCTGATATAGATGATAACTTTGATATTTTTAGTCCAGTAGGACCAGGTTCTAGAACTAATGATAAAGATGATGAAGAGTAAAAAATTAAATACTTGGTGGGAAGAAAGAATAGCTGTTTCTGATACTGATATATCAAGAAAGAATCTTTTTGAAATTTTCTCAAAGACATTTGAGTTGGATAATAAAAATCTTAATATAAAACAACAAATAAACGAATCAATGAAAGAATTAATTAAAGAGGAAATGGATATTAGTAATTTATCAGATGAACAACAAACCAAATTAATTAAAGATGTTTCCTCTATTCTTATAAAGATAATTCAATTACATGAGTATTGTGCTACTGAATTAAGAGATTCTAATTTAACACATAAAGTAGGTAAAGCAAAGAGCTATATGGAAGATTTTAGTAATTATTTAACTGCTCATAGAGTAGGCGAAGGATCTGGTATGGATATTGATCAAGAAGAACAAAGGGTAAATTTACATCAAAGAAATCCTGATGAGGATAGAGGAGTAGTTGAAAGTAAAAATACATCTTCTAAAGATAAATGGAAAATTAAATTAAATCTTAAGGAAGAATGGGTAAGATTAAATCAGGAAATAGAAAAAAATAATTTTAGTAATACTTCAAGTAATTATAAAAACTTTGTTAAAAAATTAAGAACTACAAATCTTAATGAAGCCAAATTACATGAAGATAAACAATTACAATATAATAAATTAATAAATTATTTACAAGAATCAGAGAATATTGAAGATTTTAACATGAATTTGAATGATTTATATGATTGGGCTGATTATAATAACGTTTATATAGAGATGTAAAATTTTTTTTGTATGATATGAAATGAAATGTATTCTAAAGTAAAACAATATATCAAACTTCTAGAAAAATATTCTAATAAAAAAGTAATATTTGAAGATATTGAATCTGAAAAGAATCAAATTGTTGAATATTTACAAAATGCTACTAACAATATTGAAGATTTAATTTATAATTATTCACAAATTTTAGAATATACTGGAAATTATCCACAATTTGAAGAATTAGAAAATAGTTTAAATAAAGATTTACAAGTTATTGAACAATTAAAAGATAGAATTAACAATAAAATTAAACAAACTACTATGTTAAATGAAACAAGATAAATCTATAGTAGATAAGAAAATAATTATTTTAACAAAATTACTTGAAAAACAAATTGGTAAAAAAGTAATTTTAAAAGAAGTTGGAGCTTCTACTGATGATCCGGAAGTAGATAAGTTGTTTCAATCATTAAAAAATATGACTGACGAATCTTATAACAAATACAAAAATGGTAGCTTTCAGGAAGCCACTAGAATTATGTATAGTTTACAAAAACTAGCTCAGTTATTACGAAGTAAAGTAGGAAGTAAACAAGATGATGATATTGTAATGTATTCAAATGCTAAATAAATGAAAAATAAAATTGACAAAAGAAAAATATTTATTATTAAAAATCTTCTAGAAAAATATTCTGGTAAAAAAGTAATTTTTAAAGAATTTGAAGATCCTACTATGCCTACTACAGAAATAAAAGAAGATGTAACTATGACTGCGGATGAAATTATTAGCGATCCCACAGATGTAAAAAAATTAGGTGATAAAAATATAGATGTTAAAGTAAAAGATCCTAATAAAACAGGCTATTTTGAAGCTAAGAAAGTAATAAAAAAAAGATTAAGGAAAATTTAGAACAAGAAGATAATTTAACGCCAAATTCTAAAGATTTATTTAAACCCAGAAGAATAAAAGAAAGAGAAAAAGAATTTCTTGAATTGTTTGATATTGAAAAATTATTAAAAAAACTTCTACTAGTAGAAGTAAAATATGGAATTACTATTAATAAAAAAAGAGAAAGATTTAGAGTATTTTATGCAGTATTTTCGACGGAAATATTTCAAGATGAAAAAGATTTTAAAATAATTTCAAAAAAACCTATTTTAGAAAGTAAAAGATTTACAAATATTTTAAAATCTAGATTAAATTCAACAACTCTTAGAGATACATTAATAAATGAAGGATTTCTTATTTTAATGGAACAAAAAATTTAAATTTTTTTAGAAAAATAAGTTTAAAACTACTAGGATTAATTTTCTAGTAGTTTTTTTATGTTTTTTTCTTCAATGATATTTAAAATAAAATTCTCTTGAATAATGTTAGTAAATAAAAAAGGTGTTCTAAAAGAAAGAAGAGTATTAATTGAAACTCCCATAAAAGGATCTAAAAATTTATTATTAGAAATTGAAGGTGGAAATATGGCTTTAGAAAAAGCTAAACGAGATCCAGACCAACCTATTTTTCTTGTGGGTGTAATTCAAAAAGGTGATACGCCTAATAGAAATGGTAGAATATATCCTTTTTCAATTTTAAAGAAAGAATGTGAAAGATATACAAAAGAGGAAATTAGGGACGGACAATCCTTTGGCGAATTAGATCATCCCTGCCTAGATAATCAACATTCTATTCTTACTAAAAATGGTTGGATATCAATTGTAGATGTAAAAGTAGGCGATATTGTAGCTACTCGTAATCCAGATACTGGCGATTTAGAATACAAACCAGTATTAAAGAAAATTGATGAACCATACTATGGTAAAATGTATAAGTTATATAATGAGCATTTTTCCTCTGTAGTTACGCCTAATCATAAATTTTTTACACAACAAGGTAAAGGTTTTAAAAAAGGTAAATTTTTAGTTTTTGATCAATTTAATTCTAATACTCAAATTCCTCAATTTTGTAATTGGAAGGGTGAGGATTTAAAAACTATTACTGTTAAAGGTACTAAACTATTACCTGAAGTAGAAATATCTACTGAAGTATTAATGAAATTTTTAGGATGGTTTATTTCAGAAGGTTGGGTAAGAACTGATAGTAATGGATTTAAATTTGTTCAAATTTCACAAACTAAGCAAAATGGTAAAGATGATATAGTTAATATTTTAAATCAAATGCCATTTAATTGGAGAGAAAAAATACAAAAAGATAATAAAGAATCTACTTTTACTATTAATAGTACTGCATTAGGGTTATTTTGTGAACAATTTGGTAAAGGAGCTTTTAATAAATGTATTCCTCAATTTATAAAGGATTTAGATAAAAAATATCTAGAAATTTTAATTGAATACTTATATAAAGGTGATGGTCATAAAAATGATTATTATTCTGTATCAAAACAATTAATAGATGATGTTGGAGAATTATTATTAAAAACTGGATATTCTTTTTCTATTAAAGAAAAGAAAGTTTATAAAAAAGATTATTTATTAAAAAATAAAAAAACTGAAGAAATAGAATTAGTAAATAATATCACTTACTATTCAAAAGAACCTTATAGAAGCAATAAAGAAAATTATGAAGTTCTTGAAAAACAAAAAATATTAAAAGAAAATAAATCTTATACGATAAGAAAGAAAATTTCTAAGTATTGTAATGCAAGAGCAATTAAAAAAGAAGAATTTTTATTTGATGACAGAATTTATTGTATAGAGGTAGAAAATCATACTTTTTTAACTATGAGAGATGGTAAGGTTACTTGGACCGGAAACTCTGAATCTACAGTGCCTGAATTAAAGAATGCAGCTATGACAATTGAAGATATTTGGTTTAAAGGAGTAGAAGTATGGGGTAAAATTAAACTATTAAATGCTTTTGCCAGTCCTGGCGATCCTGCTTTAAAGGCAAGAAATATAATTTTAAATGAAAAGACCTTAGGCATTAGCTCTAGAGCACTAGGATCAGTTTATCAAGATGGAAGTGGATATGATGTAGTAGAAGATGATTTAGAAGTGATTTGTTGGGATTTAGTAAGTAGGCCATCTACCTATGAAGCTAATTTAAAATTAATTGAATCCAAAAGTAAAAACAATAAAAATTTAGTTCTTACAGAAAGACAGTGCCTTGGTGGTAATTGTAATCTCAAAACTTCTAAAGAAATTATTAAAGAAAAAAAATTACAAGGATTAACTGAAGCTGAAAAAATTTATTTGAATATTTTAGGAGTAGAGAAATTCTTAAAAATAAAGAAACAAACTCTTTAAAAAAATGTCAATAGAAGTAGGAAAAACATATTTGCCAGGGGTTAATATTGGCAATGGATATTATTTTAAAGTTTATGCTATTTTAGGAGATAAAGTTCATGCGATAAATTTGACTAGTAATAGAAAAGTAATTTATAGCTTGAATATTTTAAATCGTTTATTAGATGTTGGGCAAATAAAACCAAAAAATAGTAGTAATCTTGTTGAGAAAATATTAACTGATTATGTTAGAAAGGAAACTTTTTTAATGGAATCTGATGATATTTTTAAACCTAGAAGATTAAATAGAGAACAACCAGAATTTGTTTATTATTTTGTTAAATTACATTTAAAAACTACAAAGATTTTTTATTTAAAAATCCCATTTAAATTAATAGATTTTGAAGATGAGGATGAGGATGGAGGAGAAGAATTTGAAAGTGTTTTAAAATATATGTCAAGCTCAGGTCTAGTTACCAGAAGACAAATAGCTCTAGGTAACCCATACATGGAAGAAATTTCTGAGGAAGAGTATTTGAAGAATAAAGATAATTCAGGACAAACAGAATAAGTATATCTTTTCAAAAAAATGAATTTAGTAAATAAAATACTTAAAGAATCTGAAGAAAATCTATTTAATCCGAAGGATTCAGAAGAAAAAAATCTTTTTAAACCTAGAAGATTAAATAGACCAGTGCCTAAGTATGTTAAGTATTATATAGGATTAGAAAATATGTATGGCAATCCTGTAGGAACTGTAGATATAGAAATACCTTATAATTTAGTAAAAGATAAAACTGATAATGAAATAGAAAACATTGTTGTTGATTTTGCCGAAAAAAACGGAGAATTGGATTTAAAGGATAGTTTATTAAATGTCACAAGTGTTACTGATGAATTATACTAATGCAATTTTTTTAGCAAAAAAATATACTAAAAAACAAAAAATAAAAAAGAACATTATTTAAAAATAGTAATGAATAAAAAGAAACAATTAACTAATAAAGTTAGTAAGGATTACTTAAAAGAAAATACTGATATCTATCTTTTTCCAAAAGATGAAGTAACAGAAAAAATTGAAAGTGTTTTTAAAAATAAACTTAAGAAATATACTTTAAATAAAATCACTGTTCAAGGTAGTTTCATTTCTATTGAAGTATCTATTGATTTTGATGAAACCGAAGATTTAGAATTTAATAGATTTAAATTAATTCAGTTAAGCCAAGAGGTAAGAAGTGATATTATGTCTGGAGTAAACGAAGTACTTCCTGTAGTTAATGTTTCTTTAAAAAAATATGAAATAGTTAAAGGTGAAGATAAAGCTACTTTATTTTTAAGTATTCTTACTTCAGATACTGATATTAAAGAATGGGTTACAGGAGTTAGGAAAAAAAAATTAGATGAAGCAAAAAAAATAGAATCTGATGAAGATTTAGAAGAAACAATAAGAATAGGAGTAGGGGATAGTAGTAATGAGGTTAGACCATTGGGCGAAGGAGTTAGAAAAGAAGGTGGAGATTTTGTAGTAAAAAACAATAAGGAACAATTTGAAATACTTCATAGACTCAGAGCAAAAGGTATTGAAGCTAATGTAATAGATAGTAATTCAATAAGAGCTAAATGGCCAGCTAAAAAATTTAAACGAGAAGAAATTCAAAAGATGTTTGAATCTTCTTTTAAAAATAAATTAATGAAAGAAACTGAAGAAGAATATATATATTATTGCTTATATCTTGAAAGAAACACAAATAAAAGAGTTTTTATTAAAATACCATATAGTTATTTTGGGAAACAAGATAAAAACGGAATGACTATAACTACTGAAAAAATTAAAAATTTTGCTGTTAAAACTGGAAAAATAAATCCAGAAGATAAAATATATAATATTGAAGAAACAAACGCTAATACATATAATAAATCTTTATCTGATTCAAATATTGATCCAAGACAAAGTAAAAATGATTGGGGTTTAAATGATTTAAATGAAACTACTAAAAACAAAAAAGTACAAAACAATAATAAAATGAAAACAAACAAAAATAATACTGTATCTCTAAAAGAAGTAAAAGATATTTTACAAAAATTACTTGAAAAAGTAGAAAGTAATCATAAAAAAACCTTGAAAGAATTTACTCCAGGAGAAAATAGATCTATCTATGGCAAAAAGAAAATAACTGATGCTGAAGATGTTCTAGACAGTATTGATAATGATACTGAAAAATTAGAAGAAGATGAAAGTGAAGGTATTATTAAACATACTGGAAAAGCTAAAACAGTAGATTCTTATAGTAATGTTGCCAATAGGATTAAAGGTACAAATGTTCCCATTAATAAATCTGCGGGCAAGATAGTTTACCATGAGGCAAAAAAAAAGAAGTAGAATCTGAATCATCAGAAGAAACTCCAGGTCTAGATGACAAAACAAAATCTTCTTTAGATAAAAAAATTAAAGAATATTTTGAAATAAGTAATTACGTAAAAGAGAGAATAATCGAATTACAAAATAACTTAAAGCCAAAAATTGAAAAACAAACTGGACTTTATAATGAAATATATAGTCTCATGAAAAGTACAAAAACTGAATTGTATGAAATAGATAATATTATAGCAAAACTTTCTAAAGAATTTGATAAAGAAACTACAAAATATAAAGAAGTTTTAGATGCCCTTATTCCTAAATTGAATGCAAAATTAAAAGAATTTGTAAATGAGACAATGAAGGAATTTACTACTAAAACAACAGTTAGTAGCAAATTATCAATTGATAAATCTAAAGGAAAAGATAAAGTAAAAGAAAGTAAGAAAATAGAAATATTAAAATCTTTACTTGAAAAAGAAACTGGTAAAAAGGTTACTATACTAAATGAAAATTTAGGACAATGGATAAAAAGATTATATTATGGTTTTAAAGGTTTATTTTCAACTTTAAATTCAGTTAAAAAACAATTATTAAGTTTATCAAATAATATTGCTGTATAAAATTAATTATTTTAAAATACTACAATATTTAAAAAACAAATAGGAAGTGTTTTTAAAAAACTTTCAATTAAAAAAGTAAAATTAAATGGCTACAGAAAAAAATAAAAGATCTACTTTAAAACCTAAAAAAGAAGAAAGTGAAATAACAAAAAAACTTCGTGCTAGGTTGAAAGAAGATTACGAACATTTTATGAACGAAGCTGATGATGAACCACTTGATGATGATCTAGGCCTAGATGCAGGAGGCGAAGATGAAGGTGGAGAAATGGGTGGAGGAGAAGATTTCGGAGGCGAAGGTGGTGAAGATTTTGGTGGTGGTGGTGGCGAAGAACTAGGCGGAGAAGGAGATTTTGAAGGTGAAGAAGGTTTAGAGGGGGAAGATGAATATGTGGATCCTACAGCTGATTTAACTCCTACAGAGGATGAAACCTTTGAAGAATATACCGACGAATTATTAGAGCCTGAACTTGATCTTTTGCAACATGAAGAAGAAGAAGGCGAAGAAGCTCTTGATGGTCCAGTTACCGCTGGCGAATTAGAAGATATAATTGATAGTCCTGATACCTACCATGAATTAGGATCTACTCTAGCATCGGTAGCCCAGGAAGAAGATGGGGATCTCGCTGGCGAAGAAGGTGGAGATGAAGATTTTAGTTTTGGTGACGAAGAAGAGTATGAAGAAGGTTTTGAAGATGGAGAAGATTTTGGCGAAGACGAAGCTGGTTTAGAATTTGATGATGAAGGCGATGATGAGTTTGATGATATTGAAGAATCAGTAATGTTAGAAGCTGAAGTTGAACAAGAAATTAACGAAGCTTTAAATAAACAATCTAAAACTAAAAAAGTAGTTAAGAAACAACCAGAAAAAGTTGTTACTAAGAAAAAACTTAAAGAAACAGAAGATCCTTATGATGGAGTAGACGTTCCTGATGAATTTAAGAAAACAGATAGCGATTTACAAAAAAGTTTTGGAAAAGTTTCTGGTGAAAATAAATCTAGAAAAATTGAAACAAAACCAAAATTTGCTGGAGTAACCGATAATAAAACTGCTAAAAAAGTTGAAACTAAACCTACATTTAAAAAGGTTACATCTACTTCTGGTGGTGGAGCTGGTGATGGGAAAAAAGTTGCTATCTCTGAAGAAGTTAAAAAATCAAAAATGTTGGTTGAAGCTTCCAAACAAATTGCACTTTTACAAAAACAAGTGAATAAATTTAAATTAGAGGCTTATAAAATTACCAAAGCTAATGGTATTTTAACTGCCGTTGGTGATAAATTAGATAAAGAAACTAGACTTAAAATTTCTGAATCATTTGACAAATGTTCAAATCCTCAAAAAATTGATAATTTGTATAAGAAATTAGTTAAAGTTATAAGAGAACAGGCACATGAATCTTTAAATGAAACTGTTCAAAGAACTAAGAGTTCTGTAAAAACTATTAATAGTTTGAAAGAATCTGAAAATTTTGAAACGAATAAACCAGAACAAATAAATGAAAAAGATTCTAGAATTCGTTTCTTGATGGGTCTTGAGGGATATAACGATAGTTATTTCCAATAAAATTTAATTAGAAATAGGGAGTATAGTTTAATCAACTACTCCCTATTTTGCTGTTATTACTAACAATGATTCAAAAAACTACTAAATCAATTTAATTTTTTAAACTTTTGAAAAAACTACAATATATAAAAAAAGTATTAAAGATTTAAAATTTAACACACATTGATTAACAAAAACAAAAAGAATAAATGAAATTCATTAAGGAAAACCTAGAAGAAAAAAATCTAGGAAGATTGATGGAACATGATGAGAGAGCGAAGCGCCAGGTGCTTGTAGAAGCATGGAAAGGCACTGGCTATCTATATAAATTGAAAGGTAGAGATATGGCAAATATGGCTGTTTTGATGGAGAATCAAAAAAGACAAATTTTGAAAGAAAATAACTCTACAGCTGATATGGCAGTATTTGATACAATTGCGATACCTATGATTCGTAGACAAAATGCGATGATGGTTACTCCTAATTTAGTATCAGTACAACCTTTGTCATATCCTTTCGGTTTAGCTTTCTATCTTGATTACCATGTCTCAACTACTAAGAAACCTATTGGTAGTGATTATTTAGCCAACAACCTTTCAGGTGGTCAGGCTGATGATATGTCAGGAAATACTTTCCAAAGTTTAACAGGTTATGACCAATTCTATGATAATGCCAATTATGACATTTCAAAGGGTAAGGTTATTGCCAGAGGTTGGAATGCTACCGCAGGTTCTTTTAACAATACTTCAATTGGTGGACAAAACGATACAGCCAATGCAGCAGCTTTAACAGCAACAGCTACATTAACTGATGGTAGTGGTAATCCTCAATTTGCAGTAGTTGAATTTGACCTTTCTTCAATTGGTGGAATTACAATGGATGAAGCAGCTTCGGTTATGCTTTATGAATCTACTGGTGCTAAAGTATATGGAGTAGATTTCTTCTTCCAAAGAGTACAAATGAACTATGGTGATGATGTTATGTCATCTGATAGAAATGCTAACGCTTTAGCCCCTAACAATACAACTTCAACTGTTGGTCGTGCAGGTGGTCCTGGAGCAGTTAATAACAAATTGAGATTCAGAATTTCTCCTTTGAAATCTGGTATCGCAACTATTAGCTTACGTTTAGGTTTCCGTCAATATTTAAACCTAGAGTTGAATCCCGCATTTAGTTCTGAATTGAAAATGGAAGTTAAATCAATTCCTATTACAACTCAGATTCACAAAATGAAAACAGCTTGGACTGTTGAATTAGCTCAGGACTTGATGGCATATTATGCTATTGATGCTGAAGCTGAATTATCACAGTTGTTAGCTGAACAAATAGCTGGTGAAAAAGATAGATTGATCATTAGAGAGTTAATCACTTTCGCTGGTCATATTGAACTTTGGAACGCTGATTTTTATAATTCAGTAGATCCTAATCCAGCAAACACAGTATTTAGAGGTATTGAAGCCGACTATAACCAAGGTTTAGTTTTGGCTATCAATAGAGCTAATGCTAAAATTCAAAAATCAACACGTCAAGGTGGTGCTAACTGGGTATTGATTTCTGCAGAAGGTGCAGCTAAGTTAGTTAACCTTGATACATTTAAGGCTTATGATGGTGACGAAATGGGAACCAAGTTTACTTTAGGTGTTGAAAAAATTGGTACACTTCAAAGTAAGTATCAGGTTTATGTGGATCCTTTTATCCCTTCTGAAATTTGCCTTGTAGGTAGAAAGGGAAGTTCTTTCTTTGATACTGGATATGTTTATTGTCCTTACATTGAATATATCTTATCACCAACAGTTATTGAAGACCAAGACTTCAATCCTAGAAAGATGATTTCTAGCCGTTTTGGAACTAAGATGTTGAATAACAGGTTCTATTGCCTAGTTATTATGAAGGGAATTGAAACTTTCCAAGTTTACCAACCCGCTCTTGTAAATAACTCATAACCAATATGAGTTTAAATAAAAAAACAAAAGGCTTAGTTTAATTACTAAGCCTTTTTTTATGTTTTCAATAGGGATTAATTTTTTTAAAAGGAATTAAGGATTGCCTATAATTGTAGTGGCATGTCCTGTTAATACTTGCCACGGTAATTGATCAGAAGGTGGAGCCTTGGGCCTTGGAGTAGGTTTGGTTACTGATAATTCTTTCCTACAGCTAAAAAGAAAGGCAATTAATAATAGAATGCCTAGAATTGTTTTAATTTTCATTTTTATTGTTGTTTATTGTTTTTAATTATTGTATTTTCGCATTGATAAATAGCCCAGTCTATTTTTTCCAGAGGTATTTTATCGTAAATTTCTTCAATAGAAAGTTCAGGATTTTTGTGAGAATACATCATTCTAAAAAATCTTTGTTGTTCAGAGGTTAATTGATTATATAAATCAAAAAAAGTATTTTTCTTAAATTCAGCAATTTTTTTTAACACTAAACTTTTGTCTCTAAAGGTAATACCATTCATATATTTAATAGTTTTTATTAATTAAACTTTTTTATTTTCTAGCCAAAACTTATCAGGCATATCTCCTCTTTTTTCATTGCAAGAATTCCATCCGTCATGCCAGGCGGATAAAACTAATTTTTGTGCCTCATTCTCAGTATATATTATTTTAGTTCCTTTTTCAAAAATAACAATACCTACTTTTTTATTTTCTTCTGACCATTCGCTAGGAAGTAAAACTTCTTTCCATTCGTTATTTACTCGATATTTGAATTTAAATTCTATATTGCGATTAATTAAATCACGTTTAAGAATTTCTTCCCATTGGACATACATCAAGGGTACGGTTTCTAAATAACTTTCACCTTCCTCTAATCTTAAACTTTCAGTAGAATTAGGAACTGTATATTTTTTATATTGAATTGCTAGAGTTTGCAATTCTCTTTGTATTTCATGGTTATTTCCAGATTTAAAACCATAAAGGTGAACATGGTTCTCATCAATTACTTGTTCAATTATTCCTTTAGTTCTTATACCACCAACACGATAAATAACAACTTGCCCTTTTTTTACTGTAGTTGGATCAATAGAAGTTAAAATTATAGTACCTTGCATGTTTTTTTATTTTAAGGATCAATAGTTTTTTTCTTCATAGTTTGCTAAATATTTTGTTAAAAGATCTCGCAATTCCTTTGCCTCTTCAATATTTACATTCAAACTAAGATAACGTTTGAATTTGAAAGGTATATTTATACTTTCCTTATTCCAATTTACAATATGTGTATTTAGTTCTACTTCTTGTTCTTTAAATTTGGTTAGAAGTTTCATATTTTTAAATTTAAGCTTTAATCAAAATTTCTTTTTTCCAAAAATCTCCTCCTGGCCATCTTCTATTACATTCTATATCTCCATCATTTCCAGAGCAGGCAAATGGACATTTAAATAATTTTTCAGCGGTATCACAAGTACAAGGACTACTAACTTTAATCTCAACTTCAATTTCTTTTCCTAATTCTTTTTGAAGTTTTTCTATATTTTCTACAGAAATAGTAAATACTTTTTCTAACTTAGGGTTTGTACTAGCAATTACTTTTCTATAAGTACCAGTAGGATTAGCTTTAAAATTCCCAATTGCTTGAAATAATATTTTTTCTTGTGTATCATAGGCCCATTTTCCTTTCCAAATATCATCAATTGCTATCAAATGTATGTCAAATTCGTTTGAATTATCAATAGAAGGAAGTGAAATAGGTATACATTTTATAGTGCGCATAAACTTATTTATTTAAATTAAATTAATTACAAAACCTTGTCTTTGTTCTTTTTCTTGATTAACAGATTTTCCACAGAATGGACAATTAGATATAGCATAGGTACGATTATCGGCATTTATTTGAAATTCTCCAGTAGGTCTGCATCTTATAAAATAATCTGGGCAATTTAAACCATGTTCAGAACAAAAAGTAAATTGTCCTCTCATCGCTTCACAACAAATTTTCTTAGGAACTCCATTATCCCAATATCTGAGAATATTTTCATTTTGATAAAGCCTAAAAGATATTAATTGCTTATAATGAATATACTCATGTAATTCGCTATGAATAGGCAATATTTTATCTTTTAAATCTTTGTGATAAAAATCTGTAATTAATACTTTACCTTTCTTTTTAGTAGTTACCTTCACTGTCACTTCCGCTGGCAATAATAATTCCAATTCCATTTTATCTATTTCAGTTTTTACTTTTTCTGGAATAGAATTTTGATATAAATCTACCAGTTCTTTCATTTGTTCATAAGATAAATGATTGAGTATTCTTTCATCGGCAATCATAATATCCCACAAACCTTTATTTAGATTGGATAATATTTGTGGATTCTCTGAATTTTTCATTTTAAATTTCTTTTTAGATAAATTTTTAACAAACCCACCTATTGGCGTGTAGTTTAAAGTAACCCAATCCTTTTTTTATAATTTCTTGTAAATCAATTTCGCTCAAATCTTCAAATTCATAATTTACTACTTCCTCATCTTCACCACAAATATAAATTGCAGAATATGTATTAGTTAAGACATTATGCTTTACTAAGAGTAATTCTCCATCTATATTTACTTTTGATTGGCGTTCATGTATTTCTTTCCATTCTACGCCAAATGTATTAGGGTTTGACATACTTTTTTTTATTTTAATAAACCTTCAGGAATATTTTTATTGAGAATTTCTTCTCCAGGTTTTAATTTTTCTCTAGCCATAACAATAGCCTTTTCAAGATATCCCATTCCATTTGGTTGTCGAAGAATTTCTTCTATTTTACCAGGTAATTTAAGAATCCTATATTGAATAAGATTGTTAGGGTTGCCTATTACAATGCCTTTTTTACTATGTTTTTCAACTGCCTTTAGTTGTTCAATTTTCCCCACTTCCAGACTTATCCAAAATTCCAAATCCATAGGCAAATTATCATCATCTTCACCTGAAGGTACAGGAGGAAGTGTTTTGCAATATTCATCTGCCTCTTTTACCAGTTTAAATTTATTTTCATCACTGGAAGGAAAAGGATATACCCTATTGGGACCGCCTGTACCACTATTCTCTACTAGTGCTGCCTTTTCACCATTTACCCACAATTCACCTGTGAATGCAATTGTTTCATGGCTTAAACCTTTTGAAATTTTTATTTTTTTTAATTCGAGTTGCATATTTTTTAATTTTCAATAACTACTTCATAAATTTCAAACCAACCCAACTCTTCTTCATCCTCTATAGGATCGGCATTTGGTGGCCAGTATTCTAATAAAACCTCCTTACCTGTAAGTAATTGAGTAAATGGTTCTTCTTCATCATCGAGTCCAGTAGATATAACTACATATTGTTTTTTAAGATCAATGGCTTTTTTCCAAGATTTTTCTGAAGTTTTATTTTTTATATCTACCAATTTAAGATTTAAAGTTGCCATTTTTGTTTATTTTTATACCATAAAGATATATAGCCTTAAGTAAACTTATTTACTTTTAAGGCTATTTTGTATTAAAAATAGATGGAAATTTTTCATGTAAAACCTTTGATTTTGAGTCCTTTAGGAATAAAACAGACATTCCTTTTTCCACTTGTTCGCCTTCTTTTACAAAGCCAAAATCATCTATAAAGTATAGAACTCCTTGATAATCAATTATATCTCCACTAGATAAACTTCTCACCTTTTTTCTTTCCGAAATGGGTTTAAAATCATTTTGCCCATAGGTAAAAATTACCTCTAAATCCTTATCTATTTCGCCTGTTAATTTATTTTCTGGAACTGAAATTTTATGTATTGGAGTATTTTCTTCAGTGGAAAAAGCAGCAAAATGGCAATCAAAAGACTTATATTTCATAAATTTTAATTTATGAATGAAATTAATTATCCTTAAGTAAACTTTAAGTACAAAGATAAAAAAAGGAATGTAGAAACATTCCTTTTGTAAATTGATTTATTCTTAGATTTCGTTTATATATTATAAAAATAATATTTCTTTTTCAAATAAAAAATAATATTTAAATTAGGTAATAAGATAAAAACAAATAGATGAATTTAAGTAAAAAAATATTATTTATGTTAAAAAAATCTAACAAAGATGAAAATTTGTTCAAACCTCGAAAAATAAAAAAAAGGATTGAGGATAAAAATATTCAACTTAAAAAGATTTTACAAAATCCTGTATTACAAAAAATATATAAGTTTATGATTGATACTGATATCGAAATGGGGGATAAACCATATATGATAAAAAAAATAATAATTCCTCTAAAACATGATTTAAAAGCTACTTTTGAATTTGGAAATAGAGATTTATTAGGTAAAAAACCAAATAATGGAAATAGTGCATTTGTATGTTCATTTACAATAAAGGGCAATTATTTTTGGGAAACTCCTATAACTGAAGATGATAGAGCTGATAGAGAAGATGATCCTGAATCTTTCATTAATTATACTCCATATGTTGATATGGAAGAGTGGGGGACCATAGAAGAAATAATTGAAGGAATTGCCGAATGGGTACAAGATCCTGAATCAAACCTTATACAATATTTGGAATTAAAATAAAATAAATGAATCTAAACGAAACTATAAAAAAAATATTAAATGAAGAAATACATAATAATCCAGTAGTTTCTTCTAATATAATTAATGCAGAATATGACGATGAAACCGAAGTTCTTACTATTACTTTTAAGAATGGTGGTATGTATGAATATAGTGGTGTACCTCTAAATGTATATCAAGAATTTTTAGAAGCTCCATCAGTAGGTAGTTTTTTACATAGTTCTATCAAACCCTTCTATGAAGTACAGAAAATAGCTTAGTATTTTATAACTACAGTTAAGTTATTTTATTTCTCTTCAATATTTAAAGAAAAAATCATTTGAGATTTTATAAAACTTTAAATATTAGATAAATAATGGCTGTACGTATAACGGATGTTAGTCAGGTTCCAAATCCGAGTTCTGGAATATATTTTAGAGAAGTTGATTTAACTGTAATTACAAGAGCAGTTGGAGGATTTAGTGGAGCTATGATAGGTTTAACTGAAAAAGGTCCTGCCTTTCAAATATCTAGCACTTCTACATTTGAAGATAGAGCTTTTAGACTAGGCGATTTAAATCCTAATTTTCCTTCTAGTTATTATGCAAGACAATACTTGGAACAAGCAACAAATTGGAAAGAAGTTAGAATTTTAGGTTTAGAAGGATATACTGATACTGTAGGATATGCTATTGTATATAATGCGAATGGATCTGCCGCAGCTGTTCCTGGTACATCAACATTGGTAGTAGGAAATGGATGTTTGGCAGTAGTATTAAAAGCTAGACCAACTACAACAACTGGAAGACCAGCGGTAACATCGGTTTCTGTTGAAACTGTAACCTATACTGATCCCTCAACAAATTTAACTACTACCGCAGCTACAGATTATCTATTTGGTGTAAGAATTTTTTATGCAGATTCAACAAATGAACTTGTAATTTGTTCTTTACGTCCAGATAGTGGTCAATATATTAAAAACACTTTTGGAACTGATCCTTTAAATCCAACTACAATTAAAGGACAGTTTGGTACTCTATGGGTTGATTTTGTAATTCCCTCTGTTCAATTTAAACCTACTTTAACTAGTACTTTAGCATATTATGCACCTGGAAGTAATACCCCACAAAGTACTTTGCCTATTTTAACAGGAAATATGTTATTTGGAACTGGAATTACTCTTCAAAATGCAGCTATTACAAACGTAGTAACAACGCTTACTGATGTGACTATAACTGCATCTGGAGATATTACAGGATGGTTAAATACTAATACTGTAATAAAAATTACAGATGTAAGTGGAACAGGAAATATTGCCCAAGTCAATGGAACTTGGATGGCAGATAATATTTCATTTGGTTCAGGTTCTACTACCTTCAGGATTTTAAATCAATCTGGAGGCTCACCTGGAGCTCCATTAGTAATTTCAGGAACTACTACTTTTAGTGGGGTTAATAGTCCTTTGGTATCTCATTATAGTTTACCTACTTGGGAATCTGAAATTTTAAATTTCTCTAATTTAGGATTTCAAACCCCTTACACTCCTTGGTTTGTAAGCGATGGAGACGCAAATGGTGATTATACTAAATTATTTAGGTTATGGTCTATTTCAGATGGAAAATCGGCTAATACTGAAATTAAAATTGAGATAAGAAATATTAATCCTGGAGCAAATAATGGAGCAGGAACATTTGATTTATATGTTAGAAGATGGGATGACCAAGATGATCAAAATCCAATAATTCTTGAAGCGTATATTAATTTAACATTTGATAAAACTTCAAATAATTATATTAAGAAAAGAATTGGAGATGGAGATAATTTTCCTTTAAATAGTAGATTTGTTTTTGTTGAAACAAATGATGCGGAAGATTTAGTAGGACTTGTTCCTTTTGGATGTTTAGGTTATCCTAATACTACTTTGAATTTATTTCCTGATGTAACCTGGGCAACAGAATATGATAAAACTAAATCCATAGCAAAACAAAATTTAGGATTAGCTAATAATTCTATTAATATGGTAAAATCCGTAGCAATTGATCAATTAGCTTATAAAAGATCTGTTGCTCAATTTGGATTAGGATTTCATTTAAATCCTAATAACAATACTACTTTTACTACTGACCAATCCGCAGTATTTACTTTTGCAAATCAAAGTATTTATACCGATGCAAACGGAAATCCTCTAACAGCCACTTTAAAAATTCAAAGACAAAAATTTGTAGTTGACTTTTCAGGCGGATTTGATGGTTGGAATGTATATAAGACAAGAGATTGGAATAACACAAGTTCTAAAGATTATTTAGCTTTACAAACAGCAGTTGCTATTTTAGCAGATAAAGAATCTTTAGACGCTGATTTTACAGTAATGGTTACTCCAGATTTCTTTTTAGATACACATCCCGCAGCTTGTGGAGTTGTTGCGGATATGGTTAGAGGAAGGGGAGATGCACTATATATTCCAGATTTTTCTTATGATCCTTTGGCTGACACAACTACTGCTGTTAATTATATTCAAACTTCAAGTGGAGATTTATTAAACAGCGATACAGCAGTTTATTTTCCATGGTTACAAATCAATGATACAATAAATAATCAATATGTATGGCTTCCACCTTCAATATTGGCTTTAGGTACTATTGCTTATACTGCCAATGTTGAAAATGTTTGGCAACCGCCTGCTGGTCCAGTTAGAACTGTGACTAATAATTTAATTAGAAGTAGAAGACGTTTAGTAATAGGTGATAGAGATGCTTTGAAATTAGCCAATATTAATCCTATTACTACATTTCCTGGAAGTGGATATGAAATAACCGAGGAAAGAACTACACAACCTTATTTAAGTGCTCTTTCTTTTGTTCATAATAGATTATTATTATGTTATGCTAAAAAAGTTTTGAATCAGACTTTACGTCCTCTATTATTCCAATTAAATGGTCAGTTATCACAAACTGCATTTATACAGACTGTCACTCCTATTTTTGATAGAATCAAAAAATTAAATGGAATTGATACCTATAAAGTTGAAATTGTAGATAGACCAGAATTGAATGATCCAACTACATTGTATGGAAGAATTATAATAGTGCCTTTATACCCAATTGAACGCATAATCGTGGACTTTGTACTTCAAAACGGTAGTACAAACTTTACGCAATAAAATTTAATCTAAAAAGTGTTTAAAGAGTAGTTATTATAAACTACTCTTTTTTTTATGTTTTGTTTAAATTATAATTGATTTTATTCTCATTAATGATATTTAAAAATAAAAAATGAGAATAAAACAAAATCATGAATCAGTGCAAAAGGCATTTTTAGAATTACAAAATAAAGGAGTATTAACAAGATCAGAAAAGAAAAAATTTAGAAGATATAAACAAATTTTAAACGATTCAGAATATTTTCTTAAAATAAAACAAAATAAAAAAAATGCAATAGAAAAATTAAAAAATGATAATCCTATAAAATATCAAGAAATAATTAATAGAAGAGCCAAAAGTATTAAGGAAACATATTCTAAATATACTCCTGAGCAGATGTCAGAAAAACAAGAAAAAACTGCCAATAAACAACGAGGTATGAAAAGAAGTAAAGAAAGTAGAGAAAGAATGTCAAATGCTCAAAAACAAATTTATAATACTAATCCAGAAAAATATTTAGAAAGATATAAAAAATCTTCAGAAACGAAACAAAATAAGTCTCAACAGGAAAAAGAAGTGATTAAACAAAAACAAAGTAAGGCTTTAAAGAAAAAATGGCAAGAAATAAAAAACGATCCTTCTAAACAAGAGATATTAAAAAAAAGAGGAGAAAAAATTTCTAAAAAAATCTCTGGTGAAAATAATCATATGAAAAGAGAAGAGATGAGGAAATTGGCAAGTGAAAGAATGTTAGGAAAAAAAACCTACTATAGAAACGCTTATTAAAAAAGCTAATACTTTACAAGAAAAATTAGAAAAAGGTATAACTACATTTCCTAAATGTAAATTCTATGAAGTAAATGGATATAAATGTCAAGGAAGAAGTGAAAAATTTTATATTGAATATTTAATTAATAATAACTTACAATTGCCTTTTTTAGATAAAATATTTGTAAAAACACCTTTTGGTATTTATCATCCTGATTTTGAATTCAAAGATAGATATATAGAAATTAAATCCACTTATACTAAAGAAATCTTTTTAGGTGAAAAAGAAAATATTAATGGCGAGTATACTAAAAAACAATTTAAAAAAATTCAATGGATTAATCAAAATATAAAACCAATAGAAATAATTATAATGGATTCAAATACTGAAATTAAGGAAATAATCATTCTCTAATTTTCATTTTGTTTTTTCTTGATGTCTTTAACAGCAAATTAAAAATTACTTATTTATAGTAGACTTCTAAAAATCAAAATTATTTTTTGGAAAAAACCAATAACTAATATACTTTTATCGCATAGAATTTTTAATTTTTCCATTTTTAAAAAATTTAATTTATGAACAAGACTAAGACACAAATCAATGAAATGATTTCTAAATTAAGCAATTTAAGAGATGAAATTTCTGACAATTCAAATTATGGAAAAAACATTCACAAAGCGATAAATGCCCAGGTTCTGGTTTTAAATGAAAATTTATCTTCAGAAGAAATTAAAAAACGATTTCATCATGAAACCGATGCTTTTACCTTATGTAAGGCATATGAAGCCTATCATTGGTTAAATAATCACTTAACCGATGAAGAACTACTGGGTTCAATAGAGCCAGGAGAAACACAAATGGAAGAAATTAAAAAGAATAAAACGGCAAGTCATACAGCGTAGTTTATAAATTTTAATTTTTTTTTCTAAAAGCCTATCTTTTATAGATAGGCTTTTTTATGTTATATCTGATAAAAGTTATTTTTAAACCTTTAGAATAAATATGGTAAAACCATTATTTAAAGTTAAAATGAAATCAATATTAAAATCTAAGGATTTAATAACTAGAATCTTAAATGAATCTGAAGTAAATCCTTTTAATTCTAGGAGAATACAAAAAAAAGAAAATAGAAATTTAGAAGATGAAAAACGAATAAAATCTGAATTTCTTGCCAAATTAGGACAAATTCCTGATAAAAAATTTGCTAACTTTCTTCAACATATTATTTTTGGAAATGGTACTGAAAGTGAAAAAGTTTTTGAAGGAATAATTTTGCTTTGGCCATATTATTTTTCAGAATAAATTACTTTAGATGGATTTAGTAAATAAAATCTTAAAAGAATCTGAAGAAGAAAATTTGTTCAAGCCTAGACGTTTAACTACACGGCCTGATTTGAGAACACCTGAAGAAAAAATGAGGGATGAATTTAGAACAAAATTAACTAATTTATTGAGAAATGATGAAAATATAATCATCGTTGATCTTAACACTTATGATTTAACACAAATAAAAAAGAAAAATGAAATTAGAATTCATTTAAAAACTAGAATAGTTAATACTACTCTACTTTTTAATTATCTTTTTATATGGAATAAAAAAGAAGAAAAAGTATTTGTTACAAAATATCATTGGTTTAAGGGTAAAAAAGATGAGATAAAAAATAGATATAAGGGTATTAAAAACGAAAAACAATTATTAAATATAATTATTGAAGAATTAAAGTTTGATAGAGATAATAATTTAAAATAAAAACTTATAATTAAAAGATTTGAAAAATAGTAAATGAGTAAGAAAAAACAACATATTAAAAAATTATTATCTGAATATTCAAAATTAAGAAAAGAATCTGAAAGAATACCTATTACCGAAATTACCCAAGAACATAAACTAGAAAATAGATTAGATAAATTAACAAATAAACCTTATATACAGTTTGTAAAAGGTTTATCTCAACTTCCTGGTAATGAAAAATTACAAACTTTTTTAAAGAAGAATAAAAATAATGAAAACGATAAATTCAATATAAGTAAAACTACTATACCCGCTAAGAATTTACATCCTACACAAAACGAAGTAGATATAACTAAATCTTTAAGTTATCCCTTAAAAAAACCGGATGAAATAAAATTAATTTTATCAGGTGGACCTATAAAATTAGGAAATAATGAAATTCTAACTTTTAATGAAAAAAATATAATTGATGGTCATCATCGTTGGTCACAAGTTTATGTAATTAATCCAGATTGTCATTTAGATGCTGTAAATTTAGAAAAAGAAGGTATAAAGCCTTTATCTGCTTTAAAGGCTACCGAAGAAGCAATTTATGTTTCTACAGGAACCGTACCTACTGAAAATGTTCAAGGTACTAATCTTTTTAAAGCGAATGAAAAACAAATAAAAGATTATGTATTAAATACAATGAATGATGAAGTTTTTGAGGTTTTTCAATCCGAATTAGGTCATCAATCTCCTGATCATACCGCTGATTATATTTGGAATAATGTTAAAAACATGCAAATAAAAAATAAACCAGTTTTAGGTGCGCCAAGTAGAAATGTTATGCCTCAAACAGATATAAACTTACCTGGTATATTAGATTTATTGAGCAATGGAGAAATTAATATTAAAGAAGCAAAAAAATTAAATGAATTAGTTCGATTACTTGAAAAATATTCCAATAAAAAAGTGATATTTGAAGATGAAGAAAATAATCTTTTTAAACCTAGAAGAATGGAAGATAGAGGTGCAGTTATTGCTAAACCATTGGTAGATGCTATGATGAAAAAGCCTGATAAATTTGAATACAATACTAATTATCATGCTATTTTAAATTTAGTATTTAAACTTCCTTTTGAACAAATGTTACAATTTTTTAAAATAAATAAAGATTCCATTACTAATTTACCAGATAGCAGAAAAACAGTTTTAAATTTTATAAAAAATTTAGATAAAGAAAAGTTTTCTCAAATTTTATTAATTATACCAGATTTACTACAAAGTACAGAAGATTTAAATCTGCTTAAAACAAAATTTTCTGAAAAAGAAATAAAAGAATTAACTGATAAATTAGCTAAAACTGCAAAAGGTAATTTTACAATACAATATCTAATTAATAAATACCAAAATATAGGCAGAAATCAATCAGTATATGTATTTGTAGGTGGAGAGGAATTTAAAAAAAATAATGATGGCTCCTATAGAAAAACTTTAGATATAGAAAATTTACAGTTATTAGCAACTGATCAAGATTCAGATGAAGAAATAAACTTTGATGATTTTGATCAAACCAGAAGTACTTCTTCTATGCTTCATGGAATGGGAATGAGGGCTAGAGCGCAAAATAAACAAGTATATTCAATAACAACAACAAAAGGTTTATTGGATGATTATGTAGACAAAGGATCAGAAGAAATAGATGAATACATTTTAAATGCTATAGATGAAAGAAAGAAAAGAGTATCAATTTAAAATAATTTTTTAAAATGTTTGATAATTTAATATTTGAATCCGAAGAAAATATCTTTAAGCCTCGAAGAATAGAGGATAGAGAAGATGAGTTAAAAGAAAAACAATTGGATATTGTTAGAAAATTTCCTAAAGGAAGTATTATAGATGTTTATACTGGTGACAATAAAGTAAAATGTAAAATTATTAAAATTGTTTTGCACAATGATTTTATTATTGCAGAAATAGAATATGAGAATAATGGTTTTATAAATACCAACAGAGCTATATGGAGTTGGGAACAAGAAAAATGGAAATTTCTATATAGTGTAGAATTCACAGATACTCCAGATGATGATGAAACATATACTTTACATGAAAATAAAAAATTATTAAAAGAATTAGGTGTACAGAAAGTACAAGAAGATTTTTTAGATGATTTAAAAGATATGCAGTTAAATATTATGTTAATTTTTAAAAAATTAAAAAAGAATCCTCAAAAACTTCCTTTAATATGTAAATTGGCTTCAAGAAGTAATTTTTTAAGTACAATATTTAATAATAAGACATTAGATATAGAATATATTTATTTAAGCGATTTTATAAAATATTTCTCTCAATATGATGAATCTAAAATCATGAAAGAATTAAATTTAATAATACCTATAATTTCTGAAATGAAAAAAGAAATATTAAAGGAAGAAAAACAAAATACTAAAAAAAATAAAGTATTAACTAACTCAGTTAATAAAGGTTTTTTAAAAGAGTTTGTTAAAAAGGAAAATGGAAAATATTATGTTAAAAGTCATTCTGGAAAGAATTTAGGAGGACCTTATGATAATGAAGACGAAGCAAATAAAAGGTTAAAGCAAGTAGAGTATTTTCGTAATAAGAAAAATGAAAATATTCAAAAAACTAAACAAGATGGTATTTTAAATAAACACAAAAAAGAAGGTGTTAAACAAAAAGAAATACAAAATCTTACCAAACTTCTTGAAAAGTATTCTAGTAAGAAAGTAATATTTGAAGATAAACCAGTACCCAAACTTCCAATAAAATATTATCATAAATCAAAAGATCCAAACGAAGGAATTACACAAGTAGAAATTTATGATATAAAAAAAATAACCAATACTTTAGAAAATTTAAATATTGAGGAAACTTTAGAGGTTATTATGAATTTAGATACTTCAAAAATGAGTAATTCAAATAAAAAAGCAGCTATAGAAAAAATAAAAGTTAAAGCCAGACCTGGAATGAAGGTAGCCGGAGAATTATTACATGTTTTTGCTGCTATGGCTGAAATACTTGAATTTTTTCATATTTAATTTAATCAATGAAAAAAATATTAAATAAAAGAAAAATATTTGTTATAAAAAATCTTTTAGAAAAGTATTCTGGTAAGACAGTTATTATAAAAGAATTTGATGGAGATGAATTTTACTCTGACACTTCAGAAGAAGTTGAAGATGCAAAAGAATCTAGTAAACCATTCCAATTATATAGAATTACCGATAGAAATAGTAAAGATTGGTTGGGAGGATTTGATGATTTAAATTATCTGAAAAGATATGCTAAGCGTTCTTATTTAAATGTAGAAAGACAAAAAGCACAAGAAGAAGATAGAGATATGAATAGAAATATTCCTTACACAGAACAAGGAGTACCTAAAGGATATATAATAGAAGAAATATAATGAACAAATGTTACATTTAAAAGTAAAGAATATGATATATTAGTTGGAATTTATTTTTAAAAGAACTTTGGTTTATATTTACAAGTATAAACCAATTTTTTTGTTAATGATACTATGGAAACAAACTATTGAAATTACTCCTGAGTTAAAGAAACTAAAAGGACATAATTATAAAGGAAGAGATATTGGACCATTTTTTAGACTTTGTAACGAATGTAAAGAAAATAAAATAGAATATACTACATATGATCATATGGCAAGTGCAGAAAAGAAAAATCTATTATGTCCTACTTGTACTCAAAAATTTAAGTTTGATAAAAACAAAAAGACAGAATTTTTTAAAAAATGTCCAAATGAAGGTTGCGATAGTATATTGTATTATAAATCTAAATATTATTTAAAATCTTCCATTAGAGATAACACTGTTTGTAAAAGTTGTAGAAATAAACAACTTTCTAAAATGTATGAAGGAAAGGGATTTATAGGAGCTTTAAAAGATAGATATGAAGATGGAGAAGAAAGAATGAATAAAACTTTAAAAAGAAGAGTAAAAACTCAACAAAAATATTGGGAGGACCATCCAGAAGAATTACAGGAATTAATTGATAGGAGAAAAAATCCTAAAGGTAAATTTTATGAAATATATGGATTAAGATGTCAGGGAAATTGCGAAAGACAATATATTGAACAATTAGTAAAACAAGGAAAAAATTTACCAACTAAAACTAAACCTATTTTAACAACTTTAGGATTTTATTATCCAGATTTTGAATTCGAGGATAGATATATAGAAATAAAATCTACTTATACTTATGAATTATTAAAAAAAGATAATAATCCACAATATTTAAAAATCAAAGAAGTAGCCAGTAAAATTAAGCCTGTTGAAATAATAGTTAATAGAGCTAAAGATGGTAAAATCTTAATTAAAAAATTAATAACTAACTAGTTAAATATTATAAAAAATGAGCAATTCACTTTTCTCGGGCATCCCCAATGAATTTCCTCTAATCAGGAAAGATCTTTGGTCAATTATATTTCCACCTGAAATGGGTATTTCGGAACGTTTCGAAGTAAAAGCTGCTAGACCTAAAATAACAAATACTGTTAAAGAATTAAAGTATAAAAACTTCTTTACAAAATATAAAGGAGCTACTAAATATGAAAATATTACAGTAGAATTTAGAGATGTAGTAGGGCCTTCAGTGATGCAGAAATTCCAGGCATGGCAAAGAGAACATTTTGATCCTATTACAGGTTGTGGAAGTTATCCTTCTATTTATAAAAAGAATATTACCCTGGTTATGGAAGATGAATGTGGCAATCCTGTTCAACAATGGAATTTCTATGGATGTTTTATTGCTGATATTGATGGAGGAGATTTGGATCAAGAATCAGATGCAGATCCAGCCTTAGTAACACTTACGATTGCGTATGATTACTGCATTCAAGAGTTCTGATAACTGCTTGATTATTAATAAGTTATATAAATTTATTACCTAAGGATTAATTTTATTAATCCTTTTTTTATGTTTTATATTTAGAAAAATTATGTTTGATTATTTTATACTACAATTTGTCTTTAGATTTTTCTTTTATTATTTTTAAAACAAAAAATGAGAAAAGAAAGAAAGTCTAAATTTACCCTTGAGCAAAAAGAATTACTTAAGAAAACTTATAATATTCTATCTAAAGAAGAATTATTAAGAATATTTCCTGGATTTACTATGAAATCTTTGTCACTTTGTGCCAATCATATGGGTTTACCAGAAAGAAGTAGAGAATTAGACAGATCAGAAAAAGAATTTCCTTTTATATGTGATATTGATAATACTAGACATAAAACTTTATATGGTTTGTATACTTGGTATAGAAAAATACATAAAATACAATTAGAAGAGGCTATAATGTTAATTAGTTATAAAGGTCAAGAAAGACCTCGTTGTAAATGTGGATGTGGTACTTTTACTAAACCGAGAAACGGCCAACCTAGATTTGATGATTTTATACATGGACATTATGTAAGATTAGAAGGAAATAATCCTACCAGAGATAACCCTGAAACTGCTGCCAAAGTTATTAGAAAGAAATGGGATACTACAAAGAAAGAGTTTGCAGAGGGCAAAAGAGAAAGACTTGGTAGAGTTATTTCAGAGGAGGAGAAAATAGAAACTAGCAAAAGATTAAAAGGGAAGAAATATGAAGAAAGATATGGAGAGGAAAAAGGAAATAGAATTAAGAAACAAGTAAGTGAGGCAATTAATTTAAGATTACAGAAAATGAAAGATGAAGGTACTTATGATACCGAGTATAATAAACATTTCAAAGAATATTGGAAAGATGAAGAAAATAAAGAATTACAAAGAATAAAAAGAATAAAATGGCTTAAAGAAAATGAACATAAGATTAAAACTTCCGAAACTGAAGATATATTCGAAGAATTACTTATTAAGGAGAAAATTGAATATGAAAAGCAATATAATTTATGTAATAAACTTTATGATTTTAAAATTAAAAATGAAAACATCTTAATAGAGATACATGGAGATTGGTGGCATTGTAATCCTAAAAAGTATATTAACGGTCCTACACATGAGGTGCAAAAACATAATATAAAAAATGATAAAAGAAAATTATATCTAGCTGAGAGTAATGATTATAAAGTTCTGTACTTTTGGCAAAGCGATATAGAAAATAATATTGAAGTAATAAAAGAAAGATTATTAAAAGAAATAAGATAATATTATTCTACTGGATCTCTCCAATTATGAGGTGTATAAGTATCTCTTTCTTCATATTTTTCAATATTCCATCCTTCTTTTTCATATTCAAATTCACAACAGGGATTTTCTCTTCCATCCTCATCCAACCATCTCCATATTTCTCCAGGGATAATCCATTTCCATCTGTTAAAATATTTTAACTCTGTAGGAGGATTATCAGGTTCAAAATCACCTATATAATCTTTTGTATATTTATTATTACAATCACATCCTCTGGGCACACAATTGTTGCAATAAAAAGGATCTAAAACTCTGGGAGCACACATAAGACACCAAGTAGCTATATTAATCTTGCATTTTCCGCAAACTTCTTTTTCCATTGTCCATATTTAAATAAAAATAAAGAAACTAAATGAAATTAGTTGATAAAATATTGTTTGAATCTGAAGAAGAAAATCTATTCAAGCCTAGAAAGATTGAAGATAGAAAACAAAAGGAAAAAGAAAGAAAAAGGAAAATAATAAAAGATGGATTAGAAAAATATGGAAGTGAAATGTTTGAAAATATTTGGGTTATTCAAGTAATAGGAGATGAAGCAATATATTTAATTAGAAGAAATGATAAAGAAAAAGCCGAAGAATATTTTAAAACAAAATTTCCTAAATATAAAGGAAGAAGAAGTGCTGTAATACCCTTATTAAGTTATTTTAATCTTTTTCATTTTGTAATTGAACATATGAATACATTTATTTCTAATCCTTTTTTTAATAAGAAAACTTCATATCTTAAATTAGTAGGAATAGAATTTTAAATCAATGAATCTAATAAATAAAATATTGTTAGTTTTAAAAGAAGAAGATAATCTTTTTAGACCTCGAAATATAGATAATAGATTAAAAGAAAGAAGAAAAGAAATTGAGAAAGAAAAAGATCCAATATTAAAAGAAATCTTGTTAGATTTACTTGAAACCAATAAAGTAAAAGTTTACTGCCCATTTTTAGATAAAGTGTTAGTCGGTAAAATAAATAGCGATGTATTTATAGGATTTTCTGACTCAGAAGCAAAAATTAGTTTTTCTACTGCTAAATATAAAGCATGGGCTGAATTAGTTATTAAAAAATCCGATGTTAAAATAGGAGACAAATATGGAACTTATACTGGATTGATTATATTTTCTAAAGAATATAATACTTGGATCAAATATGGAAATTTTAATGATGATTACTGGAATGAATTTAAAATAAGACATGAGTAATGGCAAAGCGCGTAAGGAAGGCCAAGATAAGAAAACCGTATAAGGCTAGGATAAAAAGAAAGGGCAGTAAAAGGGTATATAAACCAGGTACCAGTAAGATAGAAGGAGTGTTTGGAAAATTCTTAAGATTGGAATGTGGTTTAAAAATTGAAAAACAGTATCAAATTGCCTATAAATTTTATGATTTTAAAATTAAAGATACTATGATACTCATAGAATTCGATGGGGATCTTTGGCACTGTAATCCAACGGCATTCAAAGAAGGTGCAATTAATCAAGTACAACGAGATGCTATTATTAATGATAAATATAAAGATGAATTAGCTAGAAGTTGTGGATATAGATTATTAAGAATTTGGGAGAAAGATTTTAGAACTAATAAGTATTTAGTAAAAAACAAAATATTGGATTTTGTAAATAATAAAAATATTTAAAAAGTATAAATGTCTTTAAATACTAGAATAAAAAAGTTATTACAAGAATTAGATCAAAAGTTATCTATTGGTTCGGGTGTTTATAAAAAAGCCTATCCTTTAAAAACTAATCCAAATTACATAGTAAAACAAATATCTGATTCTAGTTATAAAAATATGTTAGAATATGAGTTTAATTTTTATAAATCCTATCCTGATTTATTTGCAAAAATAGTAAAAATAAATATTGATAAAGGTTATATGGTACAGGAAAAATTGGATAGAGTTAAATTTTATAATGAAGTAGATAATTTAAAAGTTGTAGATCAAAGATTTTATTCCTATTTTGATTCCCCAGCAAATAAGTTTTCGGGAATAGAACAGTTTACATTTGAAAATAATTCAAAAAAAATTTATGAGATATTTGAGAACAATGAATTTTTGACTAATCTTGTTGAGTTTCTACATAAATTAAGTAATATAGATATTTCAGAAATCAAGAATAGTCAAAATGGATATAACTTTTACGATTTACATTTAGGGAATATAGGTTTTGATAAAAACAATAATATTAAACTACTGGATATATAATGAAAAATGAATTAGAGATAATTTCAAAACTTTTAAATGAATCAAATAGTAATAAACTTACTTTAAAAGAAGCATTAGGAAATTTATCTCAATTGCCTGGAATAACAAAGAATGGATGGGATAGATATCTTTTTGGTAGTAGTAATAGATATAATAATAGCTTTATAAGCCCTCAATCCAAAGTTGAAAAAGTATTAACTTTAAATAAATTTGAAGTAGAACCTCTTATTAATTTAATAAGAAAAAGTAAATACGATGCATTGATAATATATGCCAATTCTGTAAGCAAAGAACAACCAGCTTTGGCAATTAGAGAATATGGCGATGAAATAATTTATATAGTCTTAGTATCCGAATCTGATAGTCAAATGTTTAATGGAATATCAGTTAATATTCCTAAAGAAGAATTAAAAGATAGAAGTTATAGAAGAAAAGGCGAAGATTATAGAATACCAAAACGAAGCAAAAATGTAAAAGAAATTTTTTCTATTCCTCATATAAAAGAAGCAACTAAAATAGAGGTTTATGCCATACAAAAAGACGAAAAAAGAATAGATAAAGTTAAAGATAGAAATAGAAATGGTTCAAGTAAATTTTATGCTGATAGAGAACAATTTAATAACTATGGCGGTACAGAATTAAAACCATTAATTGAAAAAAATAAACGATTAGCTAAAGAAAAATTAGAAAAGTTTGTAAATATTTTACCTTTGGAATTAAGAGAATTAGTAAAATCTGACTTACAAAAAGGAAAATTAGATTATAAAACTTCTCGACAAATAGAATTATATTTTGATAATTTAAAAAAGAGTTTTGAAACTTTAAAGAAAATATCGGATTATGGTTCTTTAAATTATACATATGGTTCTGAAAAATTAACTAATAAGGAAGCAACAAAAGCTATTTTAGATGCCAAAAAATATTTAAATAGTATTTAGCTCTTTAAGGGCAAATATGGTTAAACCATTATTTAAAAATAAAAAATAAAATGAAACAACAATCACACTTGTTTAGAAATCATGAACAAACTTTATGTTTTTTAAATGAATCTTCTTTTTCTAATTTTAGATATGAAGGAAGAATTAAGATGATAAAAGATGAAGATGAAAAGCCAATTGGATTTACATATAATAGGCTAGATGAAGAAGTAGATAATGAAGTTCAAATATTTAGAAAATATTTAACCGAAGATGAAAATACCGATAGTGATTTAATTATGTTTGAAAATCTAACTTGGGGGTTAGAAGAAGCAGATTTAATGCAACCAGGATATACTGATTTTAATACCGAAGATGATACTAAATATCATACAGGGTTGCCTGGAGGTAGTTTAACAGAATGCGATGATGAGGATATGTTAAACGAGGATACAGAACAATATAAATACAATGATTTATATGGAGCTGGAGAAACTGCTGATGAAGAAATTGATATGATAGATAATAGACATTCTCATTCTAAAGCTAAACCATTGGAAGAAAGTGATGATTTAGATAATTCATTTGTTCCTACTTCTGCAAACGGAGGTAATCTTTCCGCATTTTCTGAATCAATAAATGATATATGTGAAAGTAATATAACCATGTTTGATGGAAATGGTACTGATGTAAATGAAGATGAAGGAATTGCTCATGATGAGGATAGATTATATGAAAAATATATAAAAAATAGAAATATTAATAGAAATGAAATAAAAAATATTCTTCAAGGGTTATATGAAAAAACAGAAAAGAAAGATAAACATAAGGATAAGAAAAAGAATAAAAAGAAACATAAACATGATAAAAAGAAAGATCATAAAAAAGATGATTTAAATAAATTTTATGAAGAAGACGAAGATTATGATAATCAAGACATTTTTTAAATGAAATTGATAGATAAGATATTACTCGAAAGTATGCTTAAACCTAATGTAGATGCTATTGATAAAATCAAACAAATAATTACAATAGGAGGAAAAGATGCACCATCAAAATGTGCTTTATATGTAAAAAACTGGTTTGCAGGTAGTTTTATGGGCGGAAGAAATAAAGATAGAATGGGTGATTTAGAACAAACTTTTAATATTTTACAAAAAGTTTATGGATCACCAGAAATAGGAAAAATATATAGGGCTATTCATTTAAGAGTTGATAAAAATGCAACTAATGAAGATATTATGAGAATGAATTCAATTGTCACAGGACCTGCATCTTATCAAAGTTGGTCTTTTAACAAAGAAGGAGCAATGTGGTTTTTTAAACATTTTGCAGTAGATCAAAATCAACATGGAGATCAAGAAAAAGGCAAGGCATGGGTATTAGTAGAATCAACTTCACAATCTACTTTATCTTCGGTAATTACAGCTTTAAAATTAAATCAATTCTTTTCCGATTGTTATAAAGCATTAGATGCCGGATTAATAAATTTTGCTTATCCAGAAGTTGTAAAACAATTAGCTACAGATTATAATAGTAATGATATGGCAAAACAAAGTGAAGTGGTTTGTAAAATTACTGGAAAAGTAAAAGTAAAAGTTTTGAATATAATGGTTCCTAATTTAATTTAAATGAATCTAATAAATAAAATACTATTAGAATCTGAAGATGAAAATCTTTTCAAGCCAAGAAGAATAGAAGATAGAAAAGAAGTTTTAAATCAAGAATATCTAGATTTTAAATTTAAATTAAATAATATATGGTTTGTAAAAACTAGGTCAAAAAATTTTAAACATATCGTTACTAGATATTTAGCAAGAGGAGATTCTAAAGAAGAAGTTAGGCAAAAAATGGAAAAGTATTTAAATGAAAATATAAATAAATATTTAAATGAACCTAGAAAAATTGTAAGTATTCGGCCTATAATTTTAAATGAAAAGAATATACAATTAATGCATAGTAAATTTGAGTATTCTAAAACTACTCAAGAATTTGTAAATCATGAAATGGATATTTTATTATTTAACTAATGAATAATTTCAAATCTAAGATATTAAATTTATTAAAAGAAGGAGATTCCGCTTTAGATTTGTTTAGTCCAAAAGGAATTAATAGAAGATTAAATAGTTTATCAGAATTAGAAAAAACTATGTTAACAAAATATACTAAAGGTACTAAAGTAAAAGTATTTATAGAAGAGATGAATAGATATGTAGACGGAAAAATAATAGATCCTCCAGAGTTTAATGAATTTGAAGGAAAGGAAGAATGGTCTTGTATGTGTTTATTATATATTAAGAAAGAATATGTTAAACCTGGACAAAAGTTTGGAACTTATAAAGCAGCTTGTAATTGGAATTTTGAATTAAATCATTGGGAGAAAAATAGTAATAAATTTTCAGATATGTTTTGGGAAACAGTATATGGAACCAAAGAATTAAATGAATCCGATGATCTCTTTAAACCCAGAAGAATTGAAGATAGAGAATATAAAAAACTAGAGGAAATTGAAAATAATATAAAAAAAGTATTTGAATTATATCCAGATGTAGATAAAAACAGATTTAATGAAATTGTAATTGTAAAAGCTATAAAACAATTGCCTAGTAAAGATTATTATGAATTTGATATTTTAACTACTAGATTTTTTTTAAGAATGAATACCGTTTTCTTAAATAATTATAAGAAGTTTAGTGTTTTTTCACTTACTGATGAAACAGAAATATTTTCTGATTTTTTGGAAGAAATTTTAAATCATTTTGAAAAGGCTACTTCCATTTTTTTAGATGAAACTTTATTTTATTTTTTTAATGCACAACAAATAAATGAATAAACGACAAAATACTATAATACAACTTCTAGAAAAATATTCTAATAAAAAAGTTTTACTAAAAGAATATACTTCTGAATCTAATGATTTTATATTTGAAACAACGTTAAATAATAGAAAAAATTATCAAGTTTCAATTAATAATATTCCTCAATACTTACAAAAAAATCATCCAGAATTTGAAGCTATTCAAAATGTAATAGATAAAGAATATAATGAATTTGAATTAGAGTTTTATATAAAATGGAAATTAAATTTTTGGCTTAATAAAAGTGGAATAGAAGGAACTTTTATATCTATGTTAGAAAGCCAATTAAAATTTACTCTTGAAATTTATGGTGATGAAATGGGAGGCATTGAAACTGAAGAAGAAAATCTTTTTAAACCTAGAAGAATTGAGGATAGAGCCAAAAAATTAAATGGTAGAAAAATATATGATAGAGATACTGATTTTCCCTTTACAGTTAATACAACTAGTTTTGAATTATTAAAACCTAGTATTAATATAAATGATTCTTTATATATTGAATCTGTAACTATTGATTTAGCTAGTGAAAAAATAGATTTAGAATTTTATGATGAAAACTATTAAAACCATTATTTAAAGAAAAAGTATATATAACATAATGTGTGAAAATAAAAAAAATTGTAGTTGCGGTTGTAAAACTAAAAAACCTATGACAGAATCAAAGAATATAAAAAAGATTCTGAGGGAAAGAAACTATGATTATATTTTTCAAAAAATAAATAGACCAAAAGATTTAGAAGCCGCAGAAAATTTTGAAAATAGCGATTATTTTAATAATCCTATAGATGATAATGATTATGCTAGACAATTTATTTCCTACCTATCTAAAAGAGAAAGAGGGCAATTACAAAATGTAGAAGATAGACATGATGAAGGAGATGTAAGTTTTAGAGAAAGTAAAAATTTTAAAAAGCAAGTAGAACTATTACAAGAAAAAGTAAATCTAAATATTACTTCAAATTGTAAAAAAGATTTGTTAAAACAAACCAGAATTGCTTGTGATGCTTTATTAACTATTTATGATATAGTTGAAAAACAAAACATAAATCAAAAACAATTTGAAGGATTATTAGATGACGCATTTTCAAACTGTAATGAAATACTTACAGTGCTTGTTGTGCAGGAAACCTCAGATTTAATCAAAAAATAAAAAAATAAATCAATGCCTTCGTATATAACACCAAATGGTAGTATTTCACCTAGTGATGCACAAACTATGTCCGCACATGAAAAATCATTAGCAGATTCACAAAATTCTCTGTATGGAAATTATCCTCAATCCACTGCTCCTAGCCAACCAATAACTCCTGGTTCTACCACACAAATTTGGATTTCAAATTATGATGGTGGAAGGACTGATAATGATTTGCCTAAACAAGGAACAGTTTCCACAGCATTCTAAAAAAATATTAGCCCTACATTATTTAAAGTAAAAATTATTAATTAATGGGAAAATTACTTGGCTCTTCTCCTTTGACAACAATTATTGGTATAATATTAGCTGGCTTAACTGCTGCTCAAACTCTTTTACAAGCTGGACAAACCAATTGGTTACAAATTGTAAGTGCTGTTTTAATTGCAGTTTTTGGTCGTTTAGCGGCTGATTCCAATACAGTTGCAAAAAAGTAAATAAAAAAACTTTAAATAGAATTTAAGGATAGTCCTAAAAAAACTATCCTTTTTTTATGTTTAAATTTTTTTGGTTAAATTTACTTGTAAGTTCAAAAAATAAAACATATTTAAAGTAAAATCTCCTATCATGAATGGCTGATAACAGAAAAAACGATGGCTTTTTTAAACACGTATCGGATTTCTTCAAAAGAGTACAAAATCAAGATATAACAAGAATAGGCGGAAAAGGAGGTATTAATATTCTTAATTCTCCTCAATCCAAAGAAGAATTAAAACTCAAACAAGAATATCAAGTTTTTAGACAATATCTACAACAAAAGAATTGGAACTTAAAACATATAGAATTATTTGATGAGTTTAGAAGGATGGATGCCACATTTCCAATTATTAACGCGGCACTTACTTTGTATAGTCAAGAAGTATGTTTATCTGGAGATTGTGTAATTACTACTCCCGAAGGAGATATAACAATACTAGATCAATATAAAAAGAATAGTAAATTTTTCTTGGTTAATTCCTATGATCCTAAATGGAAAAGAAAATGTTGGAATGAATGTTTGGGAGTAAAAAGTAATGGATTAAAACAAGTATTTGAAGTAACGGTAGCCAGGGTTATAGATGAAGAAACTTCTGAATGGGATGATATTCCAACTGCTAAATTTAAATGCACTGATAATCATAAAATCTTTGTAGGAAATAATAAATATAAAGAATTAAAAGATCTTAAGCTAGGAGATTTAATATTTTGTTATTATGATTGGAAGGACCCCAGTTGTGGATGTAAAGAGCAAAGATTTTTACAAACTACAATTTTAAATATAACTCCTATAGGAGAAGAAGAAGTTTTTGATTTAATAAATGTTTCTCCTGATCATCATTTTACTTTAAAATTAACAAAGAGTTTTCATATAGTAGTTCATAACTGTAATAAAGATGCAGAAGGAACTATAGTAAAAATAGCTTCTCCCGATAGAAATGTGGTTACAGCTTTAGATGAATGTTTTTATAGAAATTTAAAACTAGATAGTAGAGCATATCTTATTGTAAGAAATATGTTAAAATTTGGCAATGGATATAGTTTTTTAAATACTAGACGTGGCGTAGGAGTATTAGATTTATTTCATTTACCGCCAGAGACTTTGAGAATACATTTAATTGAAAATGCCGATAGATTGGATGCTTTTAAATATAGATGGTATGGATATGGCGGAGGATTAGAATTTGAACCTTGGGAAATTGTTCATTGGAAAATAATACAAGATATTGAAACTGAACCTTATGGACAATCCATATTAAGATCAATTGTTGATACCTGGAGAAGGATAGTATTAATGAGGGAAGCCTTGGTAATTTATAGAATTACTAGAGCACCTCAAAGGTATTTATTTAAAATAGATACTACAGGACTAGATCCTGATTCTGCATTAAGATATGCAGAAAATATGAAAAAACAATTGTATAAAAAACCTTTAGTTGATCCAAAGACAGGAGAGATTGATTTTAAATTCAGTAGTATAAGTATTGAAGAAAATTTTTATTTGCCTACTCAAGAGGGTGATGTTGGCGGAGTAGAACTATTGGAAGGCGCAAATAATCTTGATGCAGTAGAAGATTATAAAATTATTAAAGATGATTTATTTGCCGGTCTTCTTATACCTAAATCTTACTTAACTTTTGAAGAGGATCTCAGTAATAAAGCTGCTCTTTGTTTAGCAGGAGAAACTATTGTAAATACTTCAGAAGGAAAAATCTCTATTAAAGATTTAACTGAAAATTTTGAAAAGAAATCAAATTATAAGGTTTATGTATTGAGTTCAGATAGTGAGGGATTTATTACCTATGGCAAAGTAAAATGGTGCAAACCCACAAGATTAACTGACACCATCTATCGAGTACATTTGAACAATGATAAAGGATATGTAGATGCTACTGATAATCATGAATTTTTATTAGAAGATTTAGTTTATGTAAGAGCAGATGAATTGAAAATAGGAAATCAACTTAAAAATATTTTTGAAAAAGTAGTTTATGTAGAAAGAGTAGAAATCATACATTTGAATGAGCCAAAACAAATGTATGATTTAGAGGTGGAAAAACATCATAATTTTTCTTTAGATGTTGGAGGTATATTTGTACACAATTCTCAAGAAGATCTTAGGTTTAATAATGCTGTAAAACAATATCAAAGTTATTTTGTTGAAGGATTATTGCACATAGGATTAGTTCATCTTTATATGAATGGACATAGTAAAGATGAACTTGAATCTTTTGAATTGACTATGAACAATTCATCTACTTTAGCAGAAAAAGTTAAAAATGAATTACTTCAACAGCGAATTGATTTAGCCAAGGCAGCTTTGGATAATAGTACCGGAATATCTGTAATGAGTTATACTCAAGTATTAAAAGATATTTTAAAATTCTCTGACGAACAAATAGCTCAAACTTTTAAAAATCAATTAATAGAAAAGAAATTAATTTGGCGTTTAAAACAGTTGGAAGAAAATGGCTTTTATGAAGAGCCAGATCCTGATAAGAAAAAAGCAAAAATGGCTGCTTTAGGTATTAATACCGATGATATCTTTAAAAACTTAAAATTTGAATCGACAGAACAATTACCAGGAGTAGAAAGAATACTAAAAGAACAAGTAGACAAGCAAATAGAACATTTATCTAAACCAGTTAGTTTAAAACCATCTAAAGCACAAGTAGAAAAAGTAATGGATTTATATGAATCTAAAGTTAAAAGAAATATTAAAAAAACTTTCATTGATTTAGGCATGAATGGTAATGTTTAATTCTTTTTAGGGTAAATGTGATAAAATCACTATTTAAAAGTAAACCTAAATGTTGATTTTTATATAAAAAATTAAAACTTTTATGGGATCTAAGACATTTAATATCAACAAATATACGTATATGGATATAATTACTCTTTTATCTGGTACTTTAGGTGGTGCTATATTGACGGAAGCAGGAAGAATAACTAGATATTTTATTCACAAGAAAAGTATTACTAAACCGTCACTTAATATTAACAAAATTAATGAGATTTACGTTGATTGTATGAAACCTGTATTGGATGAAACAAAGATTGATAGATTCTCTGTATATAAGGTGTCTAATGGAGGATCACTATTAGTTCCTGGAGTAAAATTTTATCTTAGTATGTTATATGAGGATTATTCTAGACCTTTGAAATCTGAATATGATAAATATCAAGAAATAGTATTAGATAAAAGTTTGACTAAAATATTTCTTGATGCAACAGTTAATGGACAAAATATTGTAAGTCCAAAAGATTTTGAGGAAAATACTAGTGCCAGAGAAATATTAATTATGAGGAAAATAAAACATTCTCAAATTTATTTTATAGCTCAAACAAACAAATCTATGTTTTATGCAGCTTGTTCATCTACTGTTAGTGAAATTCAGGAAATGGAACCTGTGGAACAAGCAATAATACATTTATCAGTAGGAAAATTAAGGGAAATTTTTAAAGATACAGTTAAGTATTTATAATGAATCTTATTTCTAAAATATTATTAGAATCTGAAGAAGAAAATCTTTTCAAACCCAGAAGATTAGAGGATAGATCAGACCCAGAAAAACTATTAAAAGAACTTCTTAAAAGATTAAAAAAATATTTTCCTAATTATAAAACTACGAATATTTTTGTTATAACTTCAATAAAAGCAAGAAATCTTATATACGATGCAAAATTAGGAATTACTTATTTTAAAGGAATAAAAAATAGTATTAAAGCAGAAAGAATAAAAAGTATTAGTATAATTTTAAATAATGAAAATAAATTTTTATTATTTACTAATAATCCGGAAAAACCTGAAATAGAAAAAAACTTAACAAAAGGAGATGAAATAAATGAAATGCTAAAAATAGTTTTACAATATATAAAGTTAGATTAAATGAATCTAATCAATAAGATATTAAAAGAATCTGAAGAAGAAAACCTTTTTAAGCCTAGAAGATTAGATAGACCAGATATAAGAAATGAACAAGAAAAATTTTTACAAAAAACGTTAGATAAATTAAATCCCTATTTAGATAAAATTTCAAAAGAAAAGAATGTAATTTTTGAAACTCCTATGTTTGGTGAAACTTTTTCTAATCAAGCTGATTTATTAATTATTTTTCATAAAACAAACGAATCATATCATAAATTTCTTAAACTGACATTAAGAAAAAACTTTTTTGAAATTTCAGAAAATTCACATAGTCGTATTGTATATAATAAAACTATAAAATCTTTTGAAGATAATGAAGTTAATAAAATAATAAAACTAATATTACCATACTTAGAACTTAGTTAAATGGCAGATCCAGTATTACCACATCCTAGCGAATATGATGATTTTCAAAAAAATTATAAGTCTCAAAATCTTATAGATAACTCTCCGTCTCATGTAAGAAGAGTATACGATAATTCTCCTTATTTGGTTCTACCCAATCAAAAGTTTTATATTAAATTACATTGTTTGGAACCTAGTTTGGTAGTATATATAAAACAATTAGGAGAATTGTATGGCGATCCTATTCCTGTTGATTTAACTGATTTTGGAATTGTTTTTTATTTATATAATAAACACAATAAATTAGAAGCAAAAGGGCCGGCTACTTTAACTGATCCTTTAACCGGAGAAGTAACCTATGATTGGCAACCTTTAGATATTCAAGAAAAAGGAATTTATAATTTTGAATTTGAATTTACTCATACAAAATTAGTAGGAGGACCTTTTGAAGACGATAGTGTTGATGATGGTTTTGAAAATGGGAGTTCAATTACAACTTCTTTTAAATTACCTGGATATGATTCTAGATATGAAATAATAGTTATATAAATGGATTTGATAAATAAAATATTGACAGAATCCGAAGAAAATAATTTTTTTAAACCTAGAAGAATAGAAAAAAGAACTACTCCTTCTTTACAAAAGGGGTTAGAATATTATAAAGAATTAATAAAAGCCAAAAAGAAATATGGTTGGTGTTTTATTACCAGTGCCATGATACAAAAACAAGATGAAAACAATCCTTATGCACTTGATGATTATTTAATCAATTGTTTACTAGAAATCCCAGAAATTAAAAAAGGAATAAAAAATAATTTAAATTTTGTAAAAGAGAATGCACATATAGCAAATAAGGTATCTTTAATTTTGCAAAATCTACTTCTTTATAATGAAGATACAAAATTTAAACAAAAATATAATTTGTAAATGTTAAGTATTTTAAAATGGATCTAGTAAAACAAATATTAAAAGAATTTGCAGATTCTAATACTGAAGATGAAAATCTTTTTAAGCCTAGAAGATTAGAAAATAGATTAACTCCATCACCAGAAAAAGCTATTGAATTATTTAAAAAATTAGGAGAAATATATGATAGAGATGAAGGTGATTTATTTATAGAAATGTTATTAGGTGATGAAACTGATCCTTATATACTTGATGAATATATGTATAATTCTTTATTACTTATTCCTGAGATAAAAGATAATGCTAAATATAAAAAAGCTTTAGATTATATATGGAAAAATAGAGAAATTGCAGCTAATGTATTACAAAAAATATCATTTATATTTAGTAATATATATTATAGTAAATATCATAAAAGAAATATATAAAATTTTTAATGCCCGATAATTCTAGTTTTAATATTGATGGGAGTTTTAAATGGTTAAAAAAACAAGTTCCTCCTGCTCCTTTTGTAGAGGAGCCTACCCAGCATTCTTTAGACAACCGCACTCAAATTACTTTATTATATGCTGCCAATATTAAATCTGATGTCGTGGGAGAATCTTTTAAAATTTTAAAAGATGGTTTAGAAGTATCTAATTTTGAAATATCAGAAATAACCTCAAATACTTTAGTAGGCAATACTATAATACTTTATAGTTCAGATTTAGAACCTATTACTTTGATATTTATTAATAATACTGAAGCCACAAATGGTGATGATAGGCTCACTATTATTTTAAATGGCGGAAATGTTACATAATAAAAACGCTTTACTATAATATTTAAAAGTAAAGTGTTTTAATGTTCAAAAAAAGTTTAGTTGTTTTTATATTTTTAATTTCAAGTATTGTTGGATTTTCACAAATCATAACAGATACAGGTAGTTTAAGAACAGCTATTAATATTAATTTAGCTGATAATACGACTCATCAAATTTCCCCTTTAAAATTAAGAAATGTAATTAATGGAATAGCTAATTTAATGAAGGCTTATGCTATGGATAGCGTTTACTTAAGTAATGATACTTTAGTTTTTAGACGGATTGGATTTTCTACATTTAAAATAAAATTATCTACATTATCTTCAACATTAGATACTACTAGTTTAAGTAATAGAATAGATTTAAAATTAAATATAACTGATACCGCTAATAATTGGTTCTCATGGGGATATAAAAGTAATGATAGTTTATATCTGTGCAAGGGGAATACGTGCATTTTCATTATGACGGATAGTTCTGGGGCTATTCCCACCCTCGATCAGGTGCTTGGTGCTGGTAATATAGGAACCGGTAAAGATATGGAGCTGGATGATGCCTTTGGAAATCCGATATTAATTACAAACATGGCATCCCGTTATTTTCAAGTCGGCGATCTGGCCAATGCATTCAATAAGACCCAGATAGGCGTCAACGATGGAACCCGAAATGCCTTCGTCGCCGCTGATAGTGGCCTATGGATGTGGCGGCCAGGAACGAGCAATATTGCCAATATCATATTCCCATCTGCTAGTGGAACGCATAAGCGCGATACTATCCCCGATAAGCCTGGCACTTTTGCGATGATGAGCGACGTGGCTACTGCGACAACCCCATTTACCTCCACAACCCCCGGTATCGTCAATGCTCCAGGGACGGGAAACAGTCAAATATTTTTAAGATGGGATAATACTTTTTGGCCAGTTGTTATCCCTGGCGATACTACGAGTAAATGGGTAGGATGGGGATATCGCAGTCATGATAGTATCTTTCTCTGCAAAGGATCTACGTGTACGTTTGCCTGGAAAGACAGTGTAGGCGGAGGAAGCCCATTGGACACTACGGGATTGTGGTTATATAGAGCAAACAATCTTTCTGATGTCACAAATCCGGGGACCGCCCGCACAAACCTTGGTTTGGGAACAGCGGCGGTAAAGGATGTTCCCGCCTCCGGAGACGCATCCGGCACGCAGGTGGTCCTGGGGAATGATAGCCGACTCACGAATACAAGGACGCCAACGAATGGTTCTGTAGGTAACGCACAAATGGCGACAATGCCGGCCCATTCCTACAAGGGTAACAACACGGGGTCTACCGCTACGCCAACGGACGTGACATCTGCGCAACTTGCTGCCGATCTTCCCGCATACACGACAACAACGCCAGGTGTATTATCTGCACCCGGGACGGCAACGGGTAAGGTACCATTTGATAATGGAACATGGGGAAATATACCTTATCCTTCTATTCTTTTCAGATACAATGTTGTCGATTATCCCGGAGTAGACACAACAGGGAACACGGCAAATGCTACGGCAAATAGAAGGGGGATCGATAGTTGTATTGCAGCGGCACAGCGTAGCCCATATCCGGCAGCGGTAGTATTTCCAAGTGGTGTATATGCTATAGATAGTCCGTTGATCAATATCACTAAGGCTCTTTCATTCGAAGGGTATAATGCCAATTTAAAGGCATCCAATTCCAGCACCTTTAATTTTTTTGATATCAAATCAGACTCCGTACGAATAAAGGGTTTGAAGTTTTTCGGGAATACATCGAATCAAGTGGCGATCAATGTCAATGGTTTTAAATATTTCTCAATCACGGGCTGCGATTTTTCGAATTTAAACAAGGGCATGCGTTTTGCTAACACTTCTTCCACATTCAACGCCGGGAATATCTACGATTGTAATTTCTATAGCAATATAATAGGATTGCAAAGTGATACGCTAGGTGAATACGTTTCCATATTTGGCGGACTCTTCAAAAGCAATACAACGGCCATTCTTGATGACGGCGGCAATAATAATTACATTGGCGTCAATGTGAATAGCAATACAACAGCTTTCAAATTTACAGGTGGATCAAATAATAGTCATGGTATAATCGCTAACCCAAATGGCAATCACAATGGAACATCTTTTGATGTATCTGGGGCCAGTTTTGGAGAGACAGTCGTAGGCGGACATTTTTACGAAGGTGCAATGACGTTCACAAATAGTAGTAATTGGCGATTTACGGGCGGATGTATTATCAGCCCATCTACTTTAACAATAACCAATTGCGCCAACATGGACTTCTCAGGGGCGAGCATTTTTTCAACATATGGCACTACAAGAAATTTCTCAGGTAATATTAATAAGCCGGTGTTCAACCAGAATTTCGGCGATGTAGCCAGTTCAATAACCACTCCCAATGGATCGGCAACCCCTTTAGTCGACTCTATGGGAGGATATGGTTATAGATCGGCGTTAACGGGCGATACACTTGACTTAGGTGTTGCCCGTTGGCAATACAAGTCGTTGTCGTCGGACGACACTATAAAAAAGATTATTCGCCCAACTGTTGGACGTATATATAGACTCGAGATTGTAGCAAATGGCCATAATTTTACATTGCTCGACAATACAAAAGTGTCTGGCACATTCAATTCTTCTTCCGCTCTTAATGTATACAATATTGAATGTATTGACGACGGAGCAGACCCTAGATTTATAGTCACAGTCAGCCAACCCGGTATATTAGTTTCTCGACCCACGACAAATTTAGGATGGGGGAGATTAACCGGTACAGGATCAATCAGTGGTTCTAATATCACAAAGAGTGGTCCTGATGCTCTTTCGTTTACTGTTCAGGCGGTGCCCGACAAAGTACTTTCTTCCGGGGATGGGTATTACAGCTGCCAGGCTATCTCTACATATGGAAATGTCATATTTGGACTTTCAACCAATCCGGTTCAAAATGACTATCACTCAATCAACTATGGCATCTACTTTTTTGGCTCTTCCGGTGGCGCCAACAATATAAATATCGCAGAATCAGGAACTTTAATATCGTCAGGTCTTGGAGGTACAAACTGGTCCACAAATGACAGTTTTCGCGTGAAAGTTACCGGTACTACTGTTACATATGAAAAATATTCGGGAGGGTCTTGGAATATATTTTTTACATCAACACATGCGGTTACCACTTATCCGTTGATCCCGCAAGTAAGCATACGAGCATTAACCACATTTACGAATCCAAAGATATTTGGGTCTGGCGTCACTAACAATCTTCAATCGTACTATGCCGTGCCTTATGCTGATAACATAAATCCAAATCAATCAATTTTTCAATTTACAGCAAAAAATGGATTAAGTCTTCGCACAAATCCGGATACAGCAATAGTTTTGGGCGGGGCATTGGATTCTGGATTCTCAATACAAGGAGCAGGGAAGAATGGGTCATTTGGAACTGTTGGCAGCAAAATGAGTAATTTTCTTGTAAATGCTGATACAGTTTTATTCAATGGATTTCCTCCAATTACTGCAATAAGGGGGCAGTTAGAAACAGGGCAAACAACATTCAAAGGTCAAGGACGGATACTTGCTGCGGATACATATTGTGAGGCCGGTGGCTACATTCTTGTGAATTCCATAACAACTAATCATATTTGGCTGGAAGTTGTGTTTACCGATCCAGGAGGGACGGCGAGAACTATACAAATAAATCCTGTCGGTACGCCAACTACCGATATATCGACGACAGGATACTATTTATTCCCAATGGTGACTTTTAGGGCGAAATCTGGTACAACCGTGACCGTTCAAACTAACGGAACATCCGGAGGCAGTATGAATTATGATTGGGAACCAGTAATACAACAAGTTCCAAGATAATGAAAAGATTATTAACAATATTTCTATTCCTTCCCTGCCTATCTTTGGTAACCCCGCGACATTTCTATACGGGAACCAAGTACTATATTTCTACTTCCGGGACCGGCTCTGGAAATGGGCTCAGCACTTCCACACCCTGGCCACCTGGACAATTTCGACAAACTGATGCTACTTTATGCAGAAGTTTAGCCCAATCAGGAGTAACAGCTGCAAATAATCCTAAAGTTTATTTTTGTGATTTATCTACTTCTTATACTTTTAGTGATTCATCAAATTATGGAGATCCTGGAGCGACAGTTAAACATCCTAACGAACAAGGAGTTTTAGGTATTTTTAATGTACTTTCAAGTTTTATTACTTTAAATAATATTCAGATTTAAATAATGTTTAATAATGTTTAAGAAAAAAGTTTTTTTTATTTTATTGTCTACAATAAGTTTTATTACTGCAAAAACTCAAACTATAACTGATACAAACAGTTTGAGGACAGCTATTAATGTTAATTTAGCTGATAATACAAGTCACTCAATTACGCCCGCTAAATTGAGAAATATTAATAATGGTATTGTCACTTTAATGAAAAGTGCAGTGGCACAAACTACTACTATATCAGCAATAAGATCTGCCAATGCAATTCCAAATGGAAATAGTATTTATTACACTTCAGACAGTTTAAAAGAAGGATTTTGGTGGTATGATCCTTCTGATAATGCTAGTTCCGATAATACCGGGACAGTACTAGTTGATGCGGGTGGACATAGATATAAAAGAATAGTGAACGATAAAATTAATATCACTTGGTTTGGAGCAAAAGGAGATAGTAGTACAGATTGTACCGCAGCCATTGTAGCAGCCACTTCCGCTGCTTCAGGGAAAACTGTATATTTTCCAAGCGGAAAATATCTTTGTTATAGTACAATAGTGACACCTTTAATCAATACTAATTGGCTTGGAGAAGATTCAACTTCAATGATAGTAGGAAATTTTGGTTATGCAATTGTAAATTTTTTAACTATGAGAAATGCAAAAGTAAGTAATTTATTTTTTAAAAATGGTTATACTAATGCAGCAGAAGGTGGAGTAGGAACAATTTATACTTCTCATACAGATATAATAAATGTAACGTTTGATCATAACTGGTTTACTGGGCCTAATGCTAATACGGATGCTTTATGTTTTTTAACAAATATTGGTGATAGTACAGTTACACAACATATTATGTATAATTTAAACGTAACTAATAATCGTTTTATTAACATTGGAAGAATAGCGGTTGATATTTTTAATAGAAAATATGATGCAGCTGGATATGAAAGGGCTAAAAATATTCATGTTGATAATAATTTTGCAGATAGTCTTGGAATACAAGGAACTTGGGGATTATTTGTATCTTTTGATGGAACTGGAAAATTTGTAACTTGTAATAATAACTATATAAAAAATGCTTTCAAGGCTGGCATTGAAATGAATTATGGTAATAGTCAAATCATAGGAAATTTTCTTGAGTACACTAGTAGAGCTTTTATACCTATAGAATGTGATCCGATAGTGCCTATATATAATGTAAAAGTTTTCAATAACCAAACTGTAGGGGCAAATACATATTGCACTTTTTTTAATGTATTCAATAGTCAATTTTCAGGTAATAATTTCTTTGCTAATATGAGTACAGCAGCAGGAGATGGCGCTGTCTATGTCATAGGTTCGAATAATAGATTTACTGGAGAAATATATCAATCAACTGCCACAGCTCTTAGAGTTTCTAGTCAGCCTACACTAGGATCAAGATATTATGGTACCGCATCTACTGGCAATGTATTTAAATCTTGTACCTTTATTTCTACTGTAGGCCAGTCCAGTAGACTTTTAATATCCATGGATAGTTCCTTGACTTCTGGAAATAAGATAAGTAATTGTACTTTTATTAAGGCTTTGGATAGTACTTATTTCAGACAATGGAATGGAGCATCTGGTAATGAAGTAGTTGACAACTATCATGATGGTGTGTTATCAAATTTCACTACAAATCCTTTATATCCAACTATTAATAATCCACAATTTACTGGAACGGTTACCGTACCAACAAAAGCGCCTGGAACAAACACTACTGATGCAGCTTCTTGTGCTTTTGTATTAGCCAATGCCAGTGTATCCGATGATAGTTATGTTTTATCTCAAACTCAACTGGGTGGAAATATTAAAGGACAAACATTAGGCGTGACTCTTAGTCAAGTAAATTCCACCGCCGCTTTATCTTCTGGTACTATGAGATTTATTGGCGTTTATTTGAGACAAGCTCAAACAATAACCGGAATTAAATGGGTTCCAAGTACTACAGGATCATATACTTCTAGCAATGTAAATGGAGTTGCTCTTTATAGTTGGTCAGCTGGAACACTTACTTTAGTTGCCCAATCTGCTAATACAGGCGGGCTTTGGTCTACTTTTTTTGGAACTGGAAATTTAGGAAGCGTAGCTTTTACTTCGCCTTATTCAGCCACATCCGGAATGTATTTTGTAGCCTTATTATATAATTCATCTGCAGAAACTACAGCACCTACAATTGGAACGACACCTTCGTTTACAAATACTTCTGTTTCATTAGCAGGCCTTGGAAATTCAACTTGTTTAAGTGGATTTATGACAGGACAAACTAGTTTTCCAAGTACACAATCTTTTAGTGGAATAACTCCTAATACAACAAACTTTTGGATAGGATTGTATTAATTTCTTTATTATAAAATCTAAAATATATATTAGGTATTTAAATAAAGAAATTTAAATTGGATGTATATCAGAATTTATCCTGCAAAAAATAATACCATATTCCGTTATAAAGATGCCTTTAGTGCCGGATTTTCTTTTCCTGTATCTATAGGAAATTATAATTCAATTAATAAAAATCTTTCCTGGAGTTTTATTTCAAATTCTGGAGCCAATCCTGTTATGGAATTAATGGATGGAAAAGGTGAAAGTAGATTATTATTTCAATTTCAATTGTCAGATTGGCTAAAAAATAAACTAACCAATAATACTTTTACTTGTAATTTTCAATTATTTGATGCGGGTACTTTATATAATCCACCACTTCCACCCAAGTTATTACAATTAGATTATTTTACCGATGATTTTACCGAAGGGGATGGATATTCCTTTTTACAAAATAACGCTTTCAAACAAGTATCTAATTTTTTATTTAGAGTGGATACAATTACTTGGGAAAGTACTACGTTTGCGCCAGTCACAACTTATAATTTTAATAGTTATAACGAAGATTTAAAATTTATTATTGATCCAAATATTATTTCTTCTTCTATTACAAATAGTTTAAATCCTTCTTTTGCTTTATGGATACCAAATCAATCTACTGATCTTACTTCTATTAATGTAAAATATTTCACTAGCAATTATACAAAGACAGTATTTAAACCTTATTTAGAATTTTTTATTGACGATACAATTATTGATGATTCGGAAGAGATGGTGGCTAATACTTTAAATAAAATTTATTTATTAAATCAAAGAGGTATTAATTTCTCTTCTTCGCCATCTGTAACGGTAACTGGAAATGATGGAAATGATCTAGCAGTATCATCTATTGTTAATCCCTCACCTGGCGTATATTACTTTACTTTAACCCCTCCAATGCCTACTACATTAGCCTCTGAATATATAACAATAATATGGAATATAGGGGGGATAAGTAAGTATAAACAGGTAGTTAAAGTATGTGATCCAGATCAATTTTATGAACCCTATGATAGTAAAAATCTATATTTTTATCCTACCACTAATTTATCTCATACTATAGCAAGACAAGGCGATATATTACCTTTTTCTATAGTATCTCAAATTAGAGGGCAAGGAGATATTATTAGAAAAACTTATGAATATTCTGTTTATAGTATGGATGGATTTCAAATGGTTCCCTGGACCCAAGTATCAGTATATAGAACAAATATGTTTTTTATGCTAGATACTAGTTATTTCTTTCCCGAATTAGAATATGAAGTATTTGTAAGAAATGTAGATAATAATTTTACCTTTACTTCACCAATAACTTATAAATTTAAATTAACCCAACAAGCTCAGTCTCATTTAAGAGAATTGAGTGCTAGTCCATATTATTCGCGAGATTATTTTTTTAGTAAATGAATTTGAAAAATAAAATACTTGAAATATTAAAAGAAGATGAAAATTTATTTAAGCCTCGAAGGGTTGATAAAAGAGAAGAGGAATTAGTTAAAAGAAAAGAATCTTTAATAAATATATTAGGAAAAGGAAAAATAGAAAATATTTGGTGTGTTGATGTTTCTTATAAAGAAAGAAACTTATATGGCGATAAACAAATAACTGGTTATTATTATGTAAATGCTAAATCTAAAAATGAATGTTTTAAAATCATAAAACCATTATTAAAATCATGGGAAAAAATATCTGATTGTTTTAAAGTAATAGATTATTTAAATGAACTAGAAAGTTTTTATAAAGATTTTAAAATTACCGTTAAAAATAACAAGACAAATTATTCCGATGTATTAAATAATAAAAAGAAATATGTAAAAGTTAGTTTATAAAAAATGAATCTTATAACTAAAATATTATTAGAATCAGAAGGAGAAGAAAATCTTTTTAAACCTCGAAGGCTTAACAATAGACAAGAACAAGTAAATAAACAAAAAGAGGAAATAATAAATAGATTAGGAGGTATAGATAAAGTAAAAGATATTTGGATTTTATATATTCATCTTGAAGCTACAATTATAGATTATTTATATTATGTAAAAGCCGAGAGCATAGAACAGGCTTTACAAATTATAGGATTTGCCAATAATGATGAAATAGTAATAGAAAGAAAATATAAACTTATTAATAATCTTACACAATTAGAGTCATTTGAAAGAATAATAAAATTTGAAAATAAACATGACCCTAAAAAGAAATTTCTTGATCTTTTAAATAATAAAATAAAATATATTAACATAGCAATATAAAATCTGAGGAAACAAATTTTAGAAAATGTATTTAATAACTAAAATATTATTTGAAGGATATGGAAATAATAGTAAAGAAGAGGTTCTAGAAGCTATAAGTGATATAAGAAGTCAAGGTTATCCTAATCCTTTTGATACACGAGAAATAGTTATTCAAAACAAAGTGGGAATTGATATTAGTTTTTTTGATGGTGCTTTATGGGTAAGTAGTATTACTTCCTATGAAAAAGGAGGGGGGAGATTAGGAATGCAAGTTATTTTAAATGCTGCGGATAAACATGGAGTAATTGTCAGATTAAGTCCAGAACCATTTGGAAAGAAAACTTTAAATAGATCTCAATTAATAAATTGGTATAAAAGATTAGGATTTAACAGAAGTAAAATACAAGATAGATATGAAAGATTGCCACAATTAAAAGAAAATGATGATTTGTTTAAACCTCGAAGAATAGAAGATAGAATAGCAAAATTTAATGAAGATGAAAAATTTATGTTAAAAAATTTTTCTCCAGGTACTAAGATTAAAGTTAAAGTAGAAGGAAATTTTGTAGATGGAAAAATTAATGCTCAACCAAATAAAGTAGGAGGACGGTGGGGTACTAGAGCAAGTTTATTTATTGATGGAAAAACTTATTTAACTCCTATTTGGTATTCTTTAAAAAATAAATTTTGGTTTACAAATAGAAAAATTAATGTTATGTTATTACAGGAATCAGAAGATGAAAATAATTTATTTAAACCCAGAAGAATTGAAGATAGGAAAGTTGAGGGGAAAAAAAGAATTGAATCGGAAATAAAAAAATATCCTTCTGGCACTTTTGATAATATTTCTGTAGTTAAAGTTTACGAAAATGTTCCAAATTCAAGGGAAGATATTTGTTATTATTTAATAAGAAAAAATAAAGAAGAGACACTAATTTTATTAAGTAAAAGAAAGTTAATTACCAAACGCGATGAAGCACATTTTCTTGGGGAATTATTAGATAATTTTGATGTTTTATATAATTTTATTGAGATAATTGAAAATCGTGGACAAATAACATTTAGTTCAGGTTTTCCTGAAATAGATAATTTTTTAAAAGGTAAAGAGGAAATAATCTGGTTTTATTAAAATTGGGTAAGATATATATTAAAAATTTCTACAGAATAAAAAATGCAAAATCAAAGAATTAAAATACAAATAACCGATAACACTATTGATAATTTTGTTATGATTACTCCTTCCAAGCAACAAGTAGCTTTTTTCCCAAAAGAAGAAAGTCAAGTTATTCCTGGAAGAACATCAGATTATACTTCAGATACTAACCCTGAAACTAGAACCGAGAATACTTCTACTCGTGCCTTTATAAATAGAATAAAAGATGAATCTAATGGTGCAGTTGACGGTTCTTTAAATTATAGTTTAATAGGAGATGTGCCTGATAATGGGCATAATCATAGTCTAGATTTTAGATATAGAACTTTTAATGTAAATTCTTCTCATACTGAAACTGATTATATAGGATCAGTAAGTATAGATATACCAACTATTATCAATAGTAATTTTTGTAATTTTAAACAAATTACTTCTACTCTAGGTTTACAAGATTTTTTTTCCGATAGTTCTATTTCTTCTGCCTTAAGTAGCATTACTTCTGGACTACAACGTTTGAGAATTCCTACTAATTGTTTTAATACTATATTAACTGATCCTACTGATATTACTAATAATAATGGAAGTAATATACAAAAAAATTATGGCACTTACTATTTATTATTAAGTCCTAAATATATTACCACCTCGGTATTAGATATTACAAGAGCTTATCATTTAGAATGGGAAGATATGCCTACCAATGCAATTAATAATGATTCAGCAGATGGGACAATAATACAATATGATCCTTTAAGGGTTAGAAGAACAATAATTGATGTTGATAAAACTAAATTTTTAGGCACTATATGGAATTTTGAAACCAATCCACTTCAGGCTGGAAGATTATATAGTTCAGTAGTAGAGATATGGGATTCTACTCAAACTACCTTAAAACAAACAAAAGTAATCACAGAAAATATCTTTAATTTCAATAATACCGGCAGTAATACTCAATTGGTTTTACAACCAGATATTATAGGTTATGATGCATCTAGTGAAACTATATCAGTAGGAGATATATTAAGGATTTATCCAAAAGAAAGTTCATTTAATAATATCCTTATACAAGTTGAATATACTAATCCTTCTACTTTAATTAATAATATGGTTTCATTTATGTTAAATGATGTAGTAAGAGATATGACTTCAGGTATATTTGATATTTATGATGAGAATGGTTGGAATATAGATAGTTCAGGAAATATAGATGGAAATGTAATACAAAGATATCAAATAACTCAATTTGGAACTTTTGAAGCAAGAAAGAAATTAAAATAATGAGTTTAATTAATAAAATATTAAAAGAAACTTTTCTTATAGAAGGTAAAAATATAGGAATACTTTATCATTTTACTACTTTTGATAGATTATTATATATTTTACAGAGTAATTTATTAAAATCTGTAAATGGATATAGAATTAATAATAAAATTTATTATGGTATTTCTACAACTAGAAATAAGAATATAAAATTAAATTTAAATCATAGTAATGAATTATTATTTAAATTTCATGTTAGAATAGATTTAGATGGAAATTTAATATCTAATAATTATAAAATAATCCCCTATAATGATTTTTCTCATAAAACTAGAACAAAAAATACCGAATCTGAAGAATTGATTGTTACCAAACAAGGTTTAACTAATTTAAACAAATACATTATACAAGTTATACTTCCTTTAAAATATATAGAATATAAAAATAAAAATATTTTATTTAAAATAATTGAACTATTACAAGACAAAAAAATTAAATTTAAACTAGACTTTAATGGTTTTCAAAATGATGAACGTTATAATGAGGAAGCCGATGCTTATGATTTGACAATTTTTACAAAAGATGAATTAAATTATTTACAAAAATTTAAATGAGTTTAATTGATAAAATACTAAAAGAATCTTTTCTTATAGAAAATAAGAATATAGGAGTTTTATATCATTTCACTTCAACAAATAATTTAGTTTCTATTCTAGAATCTAATAAATTAAATCCCTCAAAAATAAATTTAGTTAATACTCAGTTAGAGATGTTTAATAAAAAAGAAATGATATATGGTGTTAGTACAACTAGAAATAAAAATTTTCATAAGTTAAATACTAAAGAAATTGATGGTTTTCATGTATCGTATAAAATTCAGAAATCAAATCAAATTGCAAGAATAGAATTAAATGCCAATAAGATTTCTAATAAATATAAAATATTTCCTTACAATGCTTACAAGGATAGATTAACAAATTCTGAATATGAAGAAGTTATTTATACCGGTGAAAAAGGATTAATTAATTTAAAAAATTATATTATTAAAATAACTTTATTTTTAATTACAGAACCTACTAGAGGAACAATTAATTTCTATCAAAAAAAATTAATACCCCTTTTAAAACAGAATAATATTAATTTTGAAATAATTAATAAATTTGGTTTTGATAATGAATTTAATTAATAAAATACTTTTACTTTAGAATAAATAAAAATTATATTTATTTATGAATGGGAGATACAAAAATACCAGCAGTAGATTTAACACCACCAGGACAAGATGCGAAAATTTATAGTTTAATGGATCCAACGGATCCTTTTACAATGTATATTGGCAAAACAATAAAAGCTTTAAAGGATAGATTTAAAAGACATTTAAATGAAGTAAAAAAATATGATACTTTAAAAAGTAGATGGTTTAAAGATTTAAAACAGAAAGGAATAGAACCAATTATAGAGTTGATAGATATAGTGCCAGAAAAAGAATGGTCATTTTGGGAAGTTTGGTATGTAAATTTATTTAGGTCTTGGGGATTTAATTTAAAAAATACTACTGATGGAGGAGATGGGGGTATTGGTATTCATCATAGAGAAGAAATTATTGCTAAAATAAAAGCAAAATTATCTACTATGGAAAATCCTTCAAAAAGACCAGAAGTAAGAAAAAAAATTAGCGAAGCATTAAAAGGAAGAGTTATTACCGAAGAATGGAGGAAAAAAATGAGTGAAAATGGAAAAGGTAAAAAAATGCCAGATAGTATGCGAAAAGCTACTAGTGAAAGAATGAAAAAACAAAAATCATGGAATAAAGGATTAACAAAAGAAACAGATATTAGATTAAAAAAGAAAAGTGAGATTCTAAAAAAAAGATATGCTTCAGGAGAAATAACACATTCTATGTTAGGTAAAAAACTTAGTAAGGAAAGAAAGGAAGCTATTTCAAAGCATAGAAAGGGAAAAACCACTTGGAGTAAAAAAGTAAAACAAATCAATATTATTACCGGTGAAGAAAAAATATTTAATAGTGCTAATGATTTAAATAGATATTATTATGGCAAACCTGGTGATAGAATGGCATCCTATTGCAGAAATGGAAAGATTTATAAAAAGTCTTTTAAATTTGAATACATAAAATAAAAAATAAAATGGGTAATACAAAAATACCTGCAGTTGATTTAACTCCTCCAGGAACTGATGCTTTAAAGGGTGGTGTTTTTTTTTTCCAGTAATCTAGTTCCTTCAGGATCATTTTCAAATATTCCAAATTATTATATTCCTACTAAAACTGATTTAAATAATCCTAACGCTTTAATTCTCACCTTACAAAAAGTAAAAGATTCTTTAAAAGCTAGCTTAGTAAATGAATATGGTTATACACAAGAACATTTAAATAATGATGATAAGTTAGTAGAAGGTTATTTAGTTGATATAATAACTTTACTGATAGATTATAGTGATTTAAGAAATTATGTGTTCTTTGGTTCTGCTTATACTGAATTAGCTTATAATATAAGAACTTTAATAAATACTTATCCCTATCAAACTCTATTAGCAGATTTAGTATCTTCATTTACTAATATTACTTTAACAAATGATTTTATAAATAATACTACTGATATTATTTTTACTTCTTCAACAGTTAAAGATCAAGGAAACTTTTTATTTTTTGATGATAATCCTAACTTTTCAATTTTAAATTATGATATATTAGATAAAAATGATAAAAGATATTCTATCTCAAATTTTATTGCTCCTTATTCTGCTAATAATATTTATAATATTTCTAATATACAAAATGGAATTGATGGCATTAGGATTACTACTTCTATTCCACATACTTATCAAAATGGTGATAAAATAGAAATATATGAAGTAATTGGATCTCTTCTTAGCGGAGAAACAAGTATTAATGTAAATTATAATGAATTGAATGTAGTAAGATTTCAAATCACAAATGTTACATCTAATACTTTTGAATTACTTGATTATTTAACTGGAGATGGAACAATCATGAATTTTACTTATACTAGCGGAGGTAAAGTAAGAAAATATCCATTGACAAATAATACAGGTAATTTAAAATATAAAATTACAATAAATGGTATATTGACTTTTAATGAATTTATAACATATACTGATGCAAATAATAATGGTAATTTAGGTATTTTGATTTCGCCTAAACAAAATATTCTAAATGATTTTCAATTAAATCTAACTCCTATTCAAAAGTTTTTATTATCTCCAAGCCCTATTAATCAAACTCCTTGGCCTACTAGATTAGTTACAGGAAATTTACAAAATAGAATAGATTTAAATAATCCTAGTAATACTGATCAAGATTTCTTAAATTGGCTTAAAGACCCTGATTTATTATATAATAATGATGGTAGCCAAAATGATACAGATTATGCATTTGGCCCATCACCATTATTTACAGAGTTTAATATTCTGAGGGCCCAGGCTTTAGATGAAACTTATTCTAATCAATTAATTAGAAGAGCAATTCCACCTGATATAATAAGTGAATTAAACGATCCATATCAAGCATATTTTCAAAGATTTATTTTAATAGCTGGATGGTTTTTTGATTAAGTATATGTTTATATCAAATTTTTAAAATATGTTCATAGTATAAATTATGGTAAGTTTAATCAATTATCTCCCGAGTATTATAAATACTATGCTTCTTATTATGGGTTTGATTTATTTACCGATGATAGTATAGATTTTTCAAAACTTGTAGTTCAAACTGAACCTGGTCTAACTTATTTACAACAAAATGTAGACATAAACAATAAATATTATCAATCCACTCTACAATCCTTTCAAAATGAAAGAGAAAAAAGACTGTTATTATCTTTATTATATTTATATAAAGTAAAAGGAACTCAAGATTGCATTTCTAAATTAGTTTCATTACTTGGCGCTCCTGATGGTTTATTACAATTACAGGAATATGCTTTTAAATATACTAATACTAACAATTTAGATTATGTAATAAATAATGATTATTCTCAAATCAAAAGAATAGTAGACAATACAAAAGTACATGTACCAGATTTTCATTTTGAAATAGATCCTTATTACTTAATTGACAAAACAAACATTGATAATACTATTAATAAACCTTATGTTTATAGAATGAGATTGCACAATGAATCTACTGTAAATTTAAGAGAAATAGGCATTATGACAGATCCAAATAAAGCCATTGATACACATATTGAACAAGTATTTGGAAATATTAAATATAATTATGTTAAATTCAATAATGGAGAATTTGCTAATTTACAAAACTTAAGTAATAAGTATTATTATTTACCTTTGTCTTTGCCTGATAAATTTGCTGGATTTTCTGTTGAATATTTGATTCCACGAGATGGTTTTATAAAAGGAATAGCTAATAATTTAGAAGAAGTTAGTTGCCATATATGTTCTTTATTTTTAGTAGATTCACCAATATTTAAACCTACTGCAAATGTATCTAATTTAGAAATACAAAATAGTGGTAATACATTATTTGTAACCACAGGTTCTATACATAATTTTATACAAGGTGAAAAAATTGAGTTTTTTAATGTTAATGGAATTAATAATGTTAATGGAATTAGTTTTTTAATTAGTTCAGTTCCAAGTCCTACTACTTTTACTATAACAGGAACATTTACAGGAACCTATATTAATGGGGGTGTTATAAAATCTACAGTTCCTTTTACAGTAAATTCAGGGTTTAATAGAAGTTATTTTCTTCCAGAAGTATATTCAAATTATAATGATGATACATATTTATCAGGAAGTACTAATCCTATTACTGATTTTAATATATTAAACCGAGTATATCCTAGTTCTACATTTTTAGATATTTCTAGTATGCAGTATATTATAGCAAGACTAGAAGGTAAAGATATTGTGATAAGATTAAAACTTGTATCTGAAATAAATGGAAGTATAGTAGAAAGAGTAGCAATACTTCAAAACATATTTGATAATGATGGTTTAAATCATAATTTAAGATTTATTACACGGGCTGAAGGAATTGAAATTTATCTAGATTATCAATATATAGGATTAGCCCAATGGAGAGACCCATCTACTAATTCTCTAGGAATACCTTTTCTAGCTATTGAAATACCTAAAAAGAATATTTTAAGTTGTTCTTTTTTAGAAATTAATATAAATGATTTGGTAGCATTTCCTAATAAATTATCTCCTGATAATATTAAGTGGTGGGATTTATTTATTGGTTATCCTCAAAATATTGATTTGTATTTTAAAAAAGTAGAAATATTTCAAAATATTGGAATTGATAGTTTTAACATAGGAGATAAGATTTTAAATAGTTTGAATTATAATGTAGATTCTTATATATTTGATTTTACAAATACACAATCTAACAATACCGAATTTACTACATATTGTGAATTTGAAAAATCTAATCCTTCTATATTATCACAAACTGATTATAGTTATTTATTACCTAATACTACATTTAACAATAATACTGTTGTTTCAAATTTAACTTTAACTTCTAAAACTTTAACAGGGATTAGTTATCAAAAAAATTTTCCAAATAAAATACAGGATTTTTTCTCATATCCTGAAGGTACTTTTACTAATTTTGCCTGGAAATCAACACTTCATTCGGATTATGAATATGATAATTTTAGCGGTAAAGTAATTAATCTATATAATTTAAATTCTCCACAAGTATTAACTTATCAAGATTTAGCTTCATTTTTAGATTTAATAGAAAATAAATTTCAACAAACCATTAAGCAATTTATTCCTATTGTAATTAATATTTCAGAATTTGGAAGATTAATTGAAAATAGTAATTATAGTTTAAGTAAAGTTAGATACACTGGAACATTTAAAACTTGTATAGGGGGAACAAAAGAATCTCCTGCTTTTGTACAGACAAAATTTTATTTACCATTTAATGGACAAGGGGATAATATAACTCCTGGCAATAATGTAATTATGCAGATAATAAGTCCAGCACATGGAGTTTTACTTGGTCCTATTACTGTAAATTGGGATACTGATTTAGATACAACACAAACAAATATTGTTGAAGCATTTAATAATCAAGGTATAAATAGTTATTCTCCTAATATTTTTGCAACTATTTTAAATAGAACTATAAGGATTGAAATAGTATATCATTGGTATTTATCTACATTTTCAGAAAATCCAAATCTCTTACAATTTCAATTTACAGATAATATTAATACATTTACTATTCCTTTTGCAAATGGTATCGCTGAATCAAGTAGTGATTGTTTTACAATTAAGCGAATACCTCCTCAATTAACTAATTTGGATCAAGTATATGTATATTATGATTCAGAAAATCAAGATAATCCTTATATATATTATAATCTAGAAGGACAAGATCCTACCTATATTTAAAACATTTAACTCTAGTATTATTTAAAGAATAATACTATGTTAAATGAAAAAATTCCTTCCAGGTTTTGGTGGGCACCCTATAAAGAATGATGATGCTATGTTGATGCAAGATGCCTATTTCTTAGGTTTTCAAGCTATAGCCTCATTATTTGATGTTTCACAAAATATAATTTTAAGTGGAGTAGTACCAACTAGTAATGGTACTACGGTAACAACTACTGCTGGTTTTGTTTCTTGGCAAGGTGAAGTCTATAAAGTAGCGGCTAATTCTTTTCCAATAGTAAGTGGTGGACAATATTTTTTAAAATTTGTACAAAATACTATTTCTCCTTCTCCAACTGAATATAAAGATGGATCTATACAAAATGTTCATTTAGATAGAATATTAATTTTTGAATATTATAACCCTGGAGATTTAGGTGAATATTATGTAAATTTCAAAAGAATAAGTGTTAGTGCAATTCCTTCTGGCTCAATTCTTGATTGGTTTGGAAATGTAAATGCTAATTTTGATAACACAGGAGCAGGAATAAATAGTATGGCTGGTTATCATATTTGTAATGGAGTAGGCGGTACTCCAGATTTAAGAGGTTTATTTTTAGTTGGAGCAACTAATGTTCCTAGTGTAGGAGCTCCAGCATTAAATCCTAATGTAGGAACTTATAATCAAACTGATGCCGGAGGAAATAAATCTAATGTTATTTCAAAGCAAAATTTACCAAATTATAATTTAATTGTTATAGACCCTGGACATACTCATAGTATTACAGGATCAAATATAACTAATTTTGGCGGATTTGGAGCAGTTCCTGGAGTAAATTTTACAGGATCAGAAGCGGGAGGAAATACTAATCCAGCCACTACAGGCATTACTGTGAATTCTGGAGGGAGTGGAACAGCGATGGAGAATAGGCCCCCCTATTGGTGCTCAATCAAAATTATGAAATTATAAAAAATATCATAAATTTATTTTAAAGAATGCAACTAAACCAGAATATTGTATCCGTAGATATTAAATTGCAAGATAAAGCAAGACAACTACTTTCTCGTTTAAATGGGTCTTTAAAAGTGTCTTGCTTTCAACTGGGCGATAGTGATATTGATTATGAAATAAGCCCTAATAAAAATAATGCTAGAATTTTAAATGCTCCATATAATGTACCCGCTATAAAATATCCACTTATAGTAAACGGAGCAGGAAAAGGATTAAAAGGAACTATTAGTTGTTTTTTAAGATATGTAGATGCAAATGGAAACATTTCTAGTTTATATAATTATCCTCCATCATTAACTTTTACCAATGGTATTATTCCTCCCACCCTTGATGAAGGATATGATTGGACTCAAGTAAATTTTACCAATGTAAAAATTGGAGTAATTATGTACTTCCAAACCCTTCTTGATTATTATATGGATAATAAAGGAAAACAAGAACGATTGCCAGAATTATATGATATGAAAGTATTTTTTAGTGGAAATGAAATAATTCCAAATGGATGGCAAATAATAAAGGATCTTAACAACGGTTCTTTATTATTGGGCAAGGATAGTACAATTTCTGTAACACCTGGAAATTATCAGGGTTTAGTTCAAATTACAGGAAAATTAACCAAACAGGTGAGAACGATACAATTTAATATTTAAATGAATAGGCCAGTAGAATTATCAGATAAAGTTTTTGATTTTACTTCAAATACAACTTTAGGATTTTCATTAACTGTAGATATAGCAGCAATAGGATCTTATACTTATGAATGTTTTCAAGAAGCAGGTTCTACTCAACCTTTTTGGATAGATAATGCTGGAAATAAATATTCAAGTCCTAAGTTTTTAATTTCTAAAAGTTTAATTAGAAAAATTAGTGGTACTGGTTTAGTATATGACTTAATTTCAGCTCCTCTTGGAAATGATTCAGGTAGGTATCAATATTTGATATTTCAAAAAGCAAAAGCAGTTATTCAAGATGGAGGTAATAGTAATGCTTTTATAATATCAGGATCACAAATAAATGCTTCACAAAATGAAACAAGATCCTTTGATACTTCTCTTACAGTTGGAGCAGATATTTCTAAAACCTTAATAGTAGAGGTTACTGACACTAATAATAATTATATACCAGCTACAATTAATACTGATTATCAAGTTATAACTGGAGGATTATTGCCTAATGTCACAAATAATTTTAGTTTAAAGTTTTTAAAAGCAAATGTTAATTATCGTTTAACATTGAATGTTAATGGATATACTAGTAATAATAATCCATACAATATTGAAGTAGGATTAGGAACAGGAAGAAGTTTAATAAATGAAAATAAAGATTCGATTAGTTTTATAGTAAGCACTTATTCATCAGTTTCTCCTATAGATTATACAATTACATTTCCTAAGATATTGTGTGTTTTAACTCCTCAATATACTGTTAAACTTTCACCTCTTACTACTTATCAAAATAGTAATATTACAATAAATGGTAGTTTAGATCTAACAAATTCTTCTTGGGTAGAAACTAACACACAAACACATGTTTCCACTTCAAAGACATTAACTTTAGACCAATGGATAGCAGAAATAAATGCAAGATATAAAATAATATTAAGTATTATTAATAAAGCGAACAATTCTACCGTTCTAACAGATTATCAAGGACTTGGTCCTTTTACTGTAATTTTACCACAAGGAGATTATTTAGCACAATTTAACTATGTACCTTTATAAATGGCTGAAACAATAACTTTTCAAACTAATCAACAAGTAGAAATTTTAGTAGTAGGGTTACCTACTATGACTGCAAATGATCTAGTTTATACTTTAGGAGGAGGAAGTTTATTTCCAAATTTAGTAAATGATTTAGTAGACGGAGGAAAACAATGGCATAGTGGAAATACTTTAATCGATACTACTTATTCTACAAAAGACTGTAGTGATATGACTATTACTACAGAAACACAAACAATCAATAGTCCAATAATTACAAAAGGTCTATTTCAAGCCATAGGAAATACTGGAAATTATTTGTGGGATGAAGTTTATACTACTCCTCTTGGTTCTTATTTAGCACAAAATACGGGTACTTCTTTATCGGATTATCAGTTTTATATTAATAACAATAATACAAATGAATTATTTATTACTATAAATGATGTAAATATTTTACCAAAAATAGGAGATTTTTTATTTTTACAAATTATTCCTACTAGTACTACAATTAATAATACAAGCTATACTGATGGAATTAATAGTTTACCTGTTATTCCTAATTCAGAAGTTTATACTTTTTATATTACACAAGTAAATATACAAAATACTTCTTCTTCGTTTAATACTTATAAATTAGTATTAGACAAATCCATACAAATACAGGTAAATAAAAACTATTTATTAGTATTATTAAATAGAAAAGATACTGGAATACAAAAAGAATTATTTTATGATACTTTTGAACAAATAGAAGTAGTAAAAACACAATTATTAGGTGATCCTTATGATAATATAAGTGATACAACAGTACCATTGGGAAGAAAAAATTATTTGAATTATACTAGTTCTCAATATTTAGGATTATCCGTTTTATTAAAAAATATTATTAATAATTCATCACCTTTTATTGTATATGATATTAGTAATGATATTAAAGATAGATTTCTTCCTCAAAGTAATACTTTTTCTTTTGTATTGCCTTTTGTTATGGTTCAAGAAGATAATAGAACAGGATTAGATTTAAATAAATCTAATGTATTAGTAAATTCAGGTGCAATACAAAATGAAATAACTGGAATTGGAAGATATTCGGCATTATTTTTTAGTTGGGATACTACATTTTCAAATAGAAAAGGATGGATATTTTATGATTTAAGAATAGTAGTGATTGATGAACCAGAATTATCTACTGCATTAAGTTATAATGCTAATAGAAATTATACTTTACCTAGGGCCTCTACTCTTCCAGGATTTGGAAATGATCAAATTAATACAGCAGGCGGTTTAGATTTGAGTATAACAAATGTTTCCAATACCACACCAGTTATAATAACCACCTCTATTCCGCATAATTTAGCCCAAGGCACACCTGTATTCATTAGTAATGTCTATGTTAGAGATTCTGTAGGAAATATAATTCCTGGAAGTGCTAATGGGTATAATTATGTGAAATCTTTAATACCTAATGATCCTTTTTCTTTTGCTTTATATGATGCCACTTTAACTGTACCAGTAGCAGGCAATGGTGAATTCTTTAAAAATCCAAATGGATCCAGTGGAGAAGTAAAAGGTACCGAAACTTCATTTTCATATTTTTATACCTATAGAGTAAAAAGTAAGCATTATACTTCTACTTTACCATTTTCACAAATTACAGATTTTAACTTTGCCTTAAATGGAAAAGTAAGTAATAATAGTGCAGCTTTATTACAATTAACACTTCCAAAAATACAATGGCTTCAAGATGCCACAAATACAATAGGTTTTGAGGCTTTAGATTTAGAAATTATTATTGGTGAATATTTAAATGCCGATCCTACTAATCCTCAATTAATCACAGGTATTTCAAATATAGTTTCTATTCCAATTTCTTCTATTAATTTGACATATCCTAGAACATTATTTGATATGAGTGGAAATCAGACAGATTTTTCTACTATTAATACTGCGATTAAAATTACCAAACAAGATTATGATAATTTTGTTGCTTTAATAAATAGTTCAATTGCACCTTTTAATTCAACTACAGGTTTAGGAAACACAAATTATGATATCATAAATAATTTCAAGCATTATATTTATGCCAATGGGGATCCAGTTAGTCCTACAATATTGACAGGAAATAGTAAATGGACACTTGGAAATTTAACTTATAGAACTTCTATGGATATTTATCGTTCTAACCTTCAATTAGTAATACCCGCAGATAAATTTAACGATACCACAAATCCAAGTTATGATTCAGCAAATAGTTTTATCACGGATCGCTATATATCTGAAATAGGAATAGTTTTGACCGATACATCTACTAACATTGATGTACCAATGATTTATGCAAAAATTGCACCTGCGGTTAGAAAAACTAATATCTTAGATATTATTTTTCAATTGAAGTTAGATTTCTGATATAATATAATTTAAAAATAAAAAAGGAAGATTTTTGCTTCCTTTTTTAATCAATTGTAAAAAAGTTTTTCTAAATCTCTACTACTTTAAGCTCAATAACTTTATTTTCCTTATTGAGATAAAGATATTTTCCAGTAGATTTTTGAAAAAGGATAGTTATTTGATTAACATTTAATCTCTCTTCATTTATTGGAGAAGAAATCGAAGGAGAATTAGATTCATTTTTATTTTGTGTGGATTGTCCACCCCAAAAACCATATGCCAATTTCAACTTGATATATACGGCTTTTTCTGTCCTGTTATTCCCAAACTGATTATTTAATTGTTTGGTAGTCTCGGTTATAAGCTTACCATCCTCGGTAACATGTTGGGCTACATCTTTGGAAACTTCTTTCTTTATGAAGTCTATTTCCTCTTTACTCCATCTATTAACTTTAGAAACTACTGCTTTTTTAGATGCCATGTTTATTTGTTTTTTGTTAATTAAAAAAAATTTAAAGATTATGAGCTTTCATAAATTCAGATACAATATGTTTGTGTGTGGAACAAGCACCATATTTATTTTGTTGCAAATCATATGAAAATTCCATTAGTATAGATTCTAATTCTTCTCTATCTTTTGGATATAAATCTGTTATAGGAGAAATAATTATTTGATCTCTATATCCTGCCATTTCTTTTGGAATATTAGTCCAATCATAATCAGGTTGTCCAGTATTATGAGGAACATTATAATAGTATATTGCATTCCTTATAACACCCTCTATATATACTTTTTCTATTTTACTATGATTAGGATGATATACTTTTCTCATCCATTCGTCTGAGATTACAGGTAAGCCTAAACTTTTATCAGTAGTGGCTTCTATTTTTAAATTATATATACCATTTGCAGCATAAGGATATTCGCTTTTTTGTGGTATGCAATCATCAAAATTTGATATTTCTCCATTTAAAGTATTAGGAAATATTACCCATTCATCTTTTTCTACTCCTAAATCTGATACTAAATATAAATGATAATATTTTGTAAAATTTGAACCAAACTTTTTATCTGTATAGCGTAATCCTAGTTCTAAGGTTCCCATACATAAACAAGGAAATTGTATTTCGCCTGTTTGTGGCAACATTACTGGACGACAAAGTATTTTTTCCATAATCTTTTCAATATAAAAATAAAAGACATCTAGTAAACTATTTTAGTTTTAATCAAAATTTATTTAACAATATTATCTGCCTTAATTGTTTAAAATTTCGGAAAATTTTTAAATTTTATTCTTAATGTTGATAATGCTTTTGATTTATGTTCTTTTATAGTTAGTACAGATATACCTAATAACAAAGCCAATTCATGATTTTTTAATCCTTCTATGTATGCTAATTTAAAAACTTCTTTTCTTTTAGGAGGAAGTAGTTCTATTTCTTTATAAATACCTTTTATAAATTCACTATGTATCATATCCTTTAAAACCTTTCCTTCTAAAGTTTTATAATCTGAATTCCTATTTTCTTTTTGAATAATATCAGGGGCAGAATTTATTCTAACTTTTAAAGATCTAACATAGTTTAAACTAGCATTTTTGGCTGAGATGTATAAAAACGCTTTAACTTTTAAATCAGTTTCAAAATCAAATCTTTTATTCCATAATTTTACAAAAATATCTTGTACTAAATCTTTACTAACTTCTATATCGTTAACATATTTATTTACAAAAAAACAAAGCGTTCGAAAATATTCGTTAAAAATATTAACAAAAGATTTTTCAGTTAAGAAATCATATGCTTTTAAATATTTGATTTTAGCCATATAGATACTTTTTTTTATTTATTAGTATTTTCTCATAGGCTCTGCATCTTTTTCAAGTATTTCATTAATTTTCATATGGATATTATCTATTTCAGATAAAGTTGGAGGAGGTGTGTTTTTAACTAACTTATCCTTTTGTTCTTGAGTATAATCAGAATCATTAACGATAATAGTATAAATTTTTACTTTTATCATAAATTCATTTAATTCATTAATTAATGCTTTATGCTTATATTCCATTAATTCTTTAGGCGCTTTAGGCATTTTTTTTCTTTTTTAATAATTTAATTAATTGTTTACCTGTTAAAGCTCTGCTTGTCGCTAAAATAATTAATTTATCATTTTTAATTATACCTTTCTTTTTTAAATTCTCGTTTTGTTTCATTTGAAGTTTTATTTGTTTTTTCTTGATTTTTTTTCTTAATTTAATTTGTTTTAAAACTACTGCTCCATTCCATTTTTCTTTTCCAAACCAATGTTCCCAACTAACCCAACCATTATTATAGTAAACTTGATCAGGACATTTTGGAACTTTATAATGTAGACTTTCTGGTAAATCATAAATAGGCAATTCACCTCTTTTATATTTTTCCCATCTATCAAAAGTCATTTCAATATGGCCAAAGTTTTTTATCATCCATTGCCTTGCAGTTTCATAAGGCCAAAAAACTTCTGATTTTTTATATATTGCCAATGTACCTAAAAAATGTCCCCAACTAATCCATTCCTTTGTTGATTTATAATGTGTATCTGGATCCGAAGGCATTTCCAATGGTCTTTGAGGATAGATTATTTGGTCTAACTTGCCAAATAACCATTGATAAAAAATTTTTCTTTTGTTTATTCCTAAAGGGCGAAGATTTAATCTAACCCATTCTGTGGCCTGTGAATAATTCCAAAAAGATTTTTTTATAAAAAACTTTTGTTTATTGGTACCAAAAAAATCACTTGAATCAATCCAACCTTTATTTTTATATGTATCATAAGGAACCTTTGGTAAAAAATTAGGTATTTTCTTATATTTTCTATATTTTGTTATAGTATCAATACCTAATGGTACTAAATTTTCCTGAACATATTTTTTTGCTTCTTTGTAGTTTAAAAATGTTTTATCAATTTTATAATCTGCTACATCCTTTCCAAACCAATGTTGCCAAGATATAAATTCTTTATAAACAGTATACGGAGTTTTTGGCACTCCTGGAGGTAATTTAGTTAATTTCCTCCATTTTGTAATAGTATCAATACCCTTAGGAACCAAAGTACTTATTACAATATTTCTAGCTTCTTCAAAAGATAGTTTTTTTACACCCAACCAGTCATCCCAACCTATCCATTTATCTTTATAGGCTATACAACCAAAAGGTTGAGCAGGAATATTTTCTGGTTTATCTTGGGTTTTACAATATTCTGACCATTCTTTATGTGTTGAGAAATTTAAACTTCTAGCAAAATCTCTAGCGGTTTCAAAATCTAGCCAATTTCCTTTATAGGTTTGTTTGTTGTATTTTTTGGATAAATTTTGAATATTATCTTTATCAATTTCTATTATATCATTAGTTTCGCCTATATTCTCTAAAAAATTAAATTGTTCTCCAGATTTTGTTATAATAATAGAACTATTTTCAAAAGGATTTTTAGTTTCTAGATGATATTTTTTAAATGCAAATTTCTTACAAAAATCCTTTAACTCTGTTAATGAAAATGTTTTATTATCATCAAAATTAGAAAAAATTTCTACATAAATATCTTGAACTACATCTTCAATTAAATCTTTCTGTTTATTAAATATATTAGAAATGATACTATTTATTTCTTCGTTGTAATTGTATATTTCAGATATTTTAATTTTTTCATTTTTCATGTGAAACTATTTATTATAATCAAAAGGATTAATAATAATAATATTTTCTTCAGGTAATTTTTCCCTAGCATATTTTATGCAGTTAAAAGTACCTCCTGTAGTACCATTATGAAATCCTAATAATTTATCTTCAGGTTCATTTAGATAATCTATCATCCATTCATTTCTTATTTGCATACACCCAACAAAATATTCTTGTTGTGATACAATTTTTACTAACCATGCTTTTTTGAGTATCTCGTGATATATATCTTTTAACTCTTCACTTTTCCATTGTTTTTCTTGATTTAAACAAGGTACTGCTGCAATTAAGTTTATACCTGCCCTTAAAGCCTCAATTGCACCTATCATATCTATTCCTAAAGCCAAACCACAGATAAATTCCTTTGGTTTTAAAATATTAAATTGCTCATTTATTTTCTTTCTAGCAAAATCAGAAAAAGGGCCTTTCATATTAAACTCATATCCTAATTTTTGTGGCCTATGGCCGGTAATTCCTAATTTCATAAGTTAAAAACTATTTTTATCCAAAACAAATCATTCCATCAGGATATTTTTCCCAAAACTGTTTTAATTTATCTAAAGCCATCTCTTTTTCATAACTAAAACTTACAACATGAGAATTTATAAAATTTATTGTCTCTTCATAGGATAATAATTGATCTTCAGGGTAATTTCCTACTCTAAATATAGTATTGGGCAAATCTGAACCTTTATCCTTTATATACACAGAATTATTTCTAGCACAATAATTATAAATACCTTTTATAAATTTTCCATTTTTTTCATCTTCCAAAGTAATAAAATCATAAAATCTTGATAATGTATCTAGTTTTTTGAAATATCCTTTTTCAATAAATCTAAGACATTTTTCAAAGAATTTTTTATCATGTTCGAAAGGATCACAATTATATCTTTTTTTATAATCTTCTACATATTCATGTCTCCATTCAATATCCAAATATGGATCATCAATATACTTTTGCTGACGCAAAATTTGTTGTTGACAAATATAAATTGCATCTTCTTTTACTTGTTCAATGCTAACATCAAATTTTCTATAAAACCAAGTATGACATCCCATATTATTTTTTTTAAGGTTCCCAATGATAATGATATATTTTGTATATTTTTAACCACGTTTTAAATTTATTAAGTTTTGCTTCAGACCAAAATTTTGCCAGAAGTTCTTCTATTTTTTGTACATCATTTGATAATGGATATATTGTTATACTTTCTATAACTAAATCAAAATAGGAATATTTTTCATTTAAATATTTCTTTACGCAATCGATAGCCTCATTTTCAGAATTTGCAACAACATATAATTCATCTTCGTTTAATATGCCTTCTTCATCATCTACTATCAAATAATATAAATCCTTTAAAAAAGGGTAGGTAATTAAATAGTTTTTTAAAATTTCATTATATATTTTAGTTCTAGATTCTAAATTTCTTGGCTTAAATAGATTTTTAGAATTTGATAATGAATTACTTTTTTTCATTACTAAAATCTTTTTACAATTTATAAATACCTACATAAACTCTAGTAGCTTTATAACCGTGTTTTACATTAATCTCATTTCTGATAAGATTCCAGATTGTATTAGCACTATCATCTTGTACTTCAATGGTAATAGCATCTTTTTTCCTATCAAATCTTATCATATCAGAGAAGAACCCAGGTTTTTCTAATTCATGTATTACTAAATAATGTCTTTTTTCCATGTGGTATTTTTATACTGTGCATTAAACCAATCAATAAATTGAATTATACTTGTATAGATTGCTTCAAATTTATTATCCGCATAGGAAAAGGCTATCATTCCATCTGCATTTACCATAGGTATTACTAAACTATGTTTATCTGTAATAAAATAACTACCATCTTTTTGTTTTCTAAATGCAGGAATAAAGCTAATAATAGTTTCAAATCCTAACTTTTCTATTTCCTCTAGGACTAACATGATTTCGCGATATTCATCATGGAAATGTAAATCCTCATGCTTTCGCATACTACTGGGACCAAGCTCTTTTTTTGGAATAAAAAATGTTTTATAATAATCATAACCTAAAAACTTCATTATTTTTAGATTATTTTCTTCTAATTTTTCTTTTGTTATTTGCATATGGGTGGTTTTAAAAGTTTTAATGCTCCTTCTTTATCCGAGATTAAAAGTTTATCTGCTAAAACTTCATCCAATATTTCTTTTAAAGTTAATCCTATTTTTTCTCCTTGTTCATAACCAAGCGAAATCAAATCATCCCCGGAAATAGGCAATTCTTTTAAACTTTTTGGATATACCCCCATTACAAATTTATCACTAAGCATTTTACTTAAGAAAAATTTAGATTTAATAATATCAGGAAAAATTTGTAGTATTTCAAATAAGTATTTTTTGTAGTATAAAGAATCAAAACTAAAATCATGTTTGAGTTTAAATAATTTATAATGAGCCCTTATTTCTTTATAAAGATCATTATCAATTTTAAACTCTTCTTTAAATTTAAGTAGAAACTTTTCATCTTTTTTACTTATAATTAAACTTAAGAATTGACCTAAGGTTTTACATTTTTCAAATCTAAATTCATAGCCACTTAGTTCAAAACCAAAAATATTTGAAAAAAGATCAGTTTGTATTAATTGGTGAATAAACAATATGATATCACCATTTTTATCAAATACTTTTTTAAATTCTTGTAATATTCTTTCCTTTGATATTTCCTTGATTAATTTACTATCATTTTTGATTAACTTGAATGTTTTATGAGATAATGCAAATTTTAATCTAGAAGCGAACATTAATCCTCTCAACATTCTTAACGGGTCATCTGTAAAAGATTCCGGAGAAGTAGCCTGAATTAATTGTCTTTTTATATGATCGCGCCCTTTGTAAGGATCAATAAATTTTAATTTACTATCCAGGGCTATTGAGTTGATTGAGAAATCCCGTCGGAACAAGTCAGTTTCTATAGGTAAAAAAGGATCGGAATAAACTTCAATATCTTTATGTCCTCTTCCTTCACCTTTATAATCTTTTCTTGGAAGAGCAATTTCATATTTTTCTCCAGTAGATTTTTCTGTGAATATAATAATGCCAAAAGATTGACCTACTAGATCAATTTTACCAAACTTTGTTAATAATTCACTCAAACTAGCAAATGAAAGTTTTGTTACCACCAAATCAATATCTTTTGGTTCTAATCCAAGCAAATAATCCCTAACCGCGCCACCAACAAAATAAATTTGACCACCAGAATTTTGTATATTTTTAACAAAATCTTTTTCTAATATTTTTCTAAATTGTTCCATTTATTTGTTTTTCTAGTTTGGTTGTTAACTTATCAACTAATAAATTTATAAGATTTTATGTAAACTTTAGTTTTTTTGTCAAAATAGTTATATGAGTAAATATGAAAGGTTAAAACAGGATTTATTAGAAAAAGGAGAAGGAAAAATGAAGGTTTTTGGGAATTCTATGTTACCTAAAATTAAATCAGGAGCACTTCTTACCTATGGAGTTAAAGAAAAATATGAAGTTGGAGATATTGTATTTTGTTCTGTTAAAGGAAGAAAAATAGATGCACACTTAATAACCAAAACTGATCAAAACAAAGGCTATATGATAGCCAATAATCATGGCTATGAAAATGGATGGACAAAACAAATTTTTGGTTATGTAATAAAAATTGAATATAAACATGAGAAGAATAATAACGACACAGGAACTGAATAAACGAACCTTTAGTTATCTAGGATATAAAAGAT